>VFQM010001900.1_pt1 | contig 16929 bp, 28 predicted proteins | sample 3512391 | NCBI WGS metagenome assembly VFQM01 (sample SAMN10412369, study PRJNA504923) | tailings metagenome | isolation source: Replicate 1 from Balatoc abandoned mine | place: Philippines
TGCGGTCCACGTGCGCCTTGATATGCTCGGCGCTGTGGCCCTTGGGGTTGATGACATTGAGGCAACGTGCGACCCGGTCGAGGTCCGTGAGTGCGCTGTCGGTCCACACGAGTTTGCGAATAGGCATTTCGATTACCCTCCAAGGTAACAAGGTTTGATGGTTAAGATTGGCCAGCCATCATGCGGAAGAAGTCGCGTTCCTCCGCTCGACGTGGCGTGCCGTTGGCATAGACGATGACATCACCCGGCGCGAGTTCCTGTTCAGCCCGCACGTCCCATACCGGGTGGATGTACTCAGGCTCACCGAACACACGGCACGCTCGGGTGTACTCGTCACCCTTAAACCCTACGAAGTGCCATGCCATGGTTACCTCCTGTGGTTACTCGTAGTGCGGGCGGCGGTCGGGGTATGCCTTGGGCCATTCCTCGCACACCTGTGCCTGATAGCTGCCGTTGCTCAAGACGCTTTCGACAGGGTACCGCCCCACGTTGATCGTGTTGTTGAGCGTGCGCTGCATGTACCCGGCCAGCACCTCCGCTTCCTCGCGGGTATGGCATATCACCGGCACCGGGAAGTCGGGGCCGATTGCAGGCTCACCCACATCGTACCACCATCCGCCTTCCTCTGGCCCACCATACGCGCGGTCCACTAGGAACGGGCACACGGTATAGAACGGTGGAGGTGGTGTCTCCTCCTGCTCATCCTCGTAAAGGTGATCAGGGACGAGGTTCCCAGCGGCGCGGTGCCCCTCGCACCCTACCATCCCAATCGCTGCCGCCTCCAAGTCGGTGACAGCGCAGTTCTGGCACACGAGGTTCCCGTGCCCCAGCATTGACTTGATCCACTTGTGGTCGGCCATGATGTTACCCTCCGTGGTTACAGGTTCAGATACTTCTCAAGCGAGTAGGCCATGAGCGTCGGCAGAGCGTGCCACACCTCGACACCATCCCGGTCCTGCGACGGCGCACGGTACACGGTGACATACCACCCCGCCGTGCCAACGTAGCTGTCGAGGTTCTCGTCACGGAACATGCGGTCCACGTGCGCCTTGATATGCTCGGCGCTGTGGCCCTTGGGGTTGATGACGTTGAGGATACGTACCACCCTTTCGAGGTCGTGGTCGGCCATTTCAGTCCAGATAAGCTTGCGCATGTTACCCTCCGAGGTTACGCAGCGTTACCCGATGAGGTAACATCAGCGTGCGCTAATATGATGGTTGAATGGTGTTATGGGCTAGGCCGCATGAGTGCGCGGCGTGCCGGGTATGCCAGCGCCCCATATAGCGCGGCGACATCCGCCCTTCGGTTCTAACCGGTCAGCAGATCAATAAAGAGGTAGGGGCTGCCCGCTATACCCATCGTAACGCTATCGAACGACACCGGGCGAACGCGCCCATTCCATGCGACGTTGCGATGGCTCATGCCCCAGCCAGTGCGGTAGCCGTCGAAGCCATAGAGCAGGCATGCTGCCGTGCACTCGCGCTTGATGTCGTCGGCAGTTGCCGTGCTGGAGATAAGGGCGGCGTGGTTTGGCCCGGTCGCGGGCGTCCACACGGCACGTTTGCCCGTACCCTTCACATGGAAGAATATGGCGTAGAGTTTGGGAGAGGTATTCATGTTGCCCGCCGCATGCACTGCTAAAGAGGTATGGAGGATTAATGCAATACACATGCCTAATCCGATTTGGGTATACCTGTCAACTACCTGCTGACAACTTTCCTGTGCGTTGCATAAATGTCGCAGTCGTTCCAATTTGAATAGATGCCTATCGCAACATTGCGAGCCGTAATAGGGCATTAATTGTATTTGGATTATTCGCTAAATTCCCGAATTGCTTTTATTCTAAAATGTCAACAATACAAATTTTATTCTAACCAACGGCAGCGAAAATCGGCGCTCGTTAATCGAACGAATTAGAATAAATTTTGTATTGTTGACATTTTAGAAATATATTGGCATTACAGGCCGCAATACGTGTGATAGGGGACGCGCACATCTTTTCAATGACTTAGCACGTTTGGTTAGAATAAAATTCGTATTGTTGAGTTATTCGGGTAAAAACGCAAAACAAGAGGCAGGGTCGCGTTTTGAGAAGGTGCGATGGTTTTATGCGGTTTTCGCGTTCCTGTCGGGAGGGGGAAATTTTATGGGAACCTCCTATTTTTATTATATTGCAATACACTATTATATTCTAATAACTAATAAATTTTCTTTCTCTGCCGTCTATTGCAATGTTCAAAGGTGGGGGTAAAAACGTACTTAAGTCTACCAATCTTATAGACATTGAATTAACTGGAAGATGGTTAAGTGAATAAAATTCCTCGCTGCCGCCCCCAAATCCCTGACTACCCAACGGCTACCAGTCAGCTACCCAGAAGGTAACCAAGAGGTAGCCGTGGTCGTCCCGCCAATCTCACCCCCAAACCATCGCATACTTCCCCGTTGCGAAGATGAAACGCCGCGACACCCATAGGAAGCCGTGCCGGTCCCATTTCATCACGCGAGCATAGTTCACCATGTTTGTGCGCAAGAGCATGTCGTTACCTCCTATGGTTATGTGTGTTGAGTGTTGAGCTTGACGGCGACATGGAAATCGACACCTGCATTCACATCGCAGGCAATACCGTACATGTCGTTGTCTGTGGCACCAAGCATGTGCGCCTCATTGAACTGGTCTTCGGTCAGCGGGCAGGATGGGAAACCGTATTTTGCCATATAGGCTTGGAAGTCGGCATAGGTCATGGTGTTACCTTTCGAGGTTACAGGGGTGTCGGCGTATGTCGGCGCATGAGTGCGCGCTTTCTCTGGCCTAGTCATAAGACCATGGCACCATTGCATGATGACAAAACCTAGCGGGCCACGTTGTCGTAAACGTTCCAGTAAGCATCACCGCGCCAGTCGGTACCGCGCAGTATGGTGTATCGCTCGGACATGGTTACCTCCATGGTTACGGCACGTAGAAGATGGCCGGTTCATCCCAGCCACCGTTAGGCGCAAGCGAGTATACTTCGAAGCGCTCGCAGCCGATGATACGCACATCGTACATCAGCACGTGAAGCTCATAGGGATTGCACACCCACAAGCAATGATCGACACATTGCCCAGCACCATTGAACTGGCGCATCAGGAAGGGTTCTTTGCGCGTGGCCATTGTTACCTCCATGGTAAGACCATTGCACGATAAGAAAGCGCTAGGGTTAAGCGCTTGCCAATCAGGCAACAAAAAACCCTCGGACAGTTTCCCGTCCGAGGGTTTGGTGGTGAGGTGGTGTTACCTTGTCAGGTAACGATTAGGCCAGCTTCAGGCCCAGCGCCGCCGCCTTCTTGATAAGCTCTGCCTGCTGGCGCAGCGTAGCCATCTTGTCGAGGCGTTCCTTGACCGCATGGAAAGCGGCCTCGGTCAGGTCGTCGCTATCCTTGATCTTGTCGCGGTTCTCGCCGGTCACGAGACCTTCGAGGATTGCCAGCACGCGCTTCAGTTCGCCTTCGAGCGTCTTCGGTGCAGGCGCATCCTTGCACACCAAGTCTTCCAGCGTCTTCTGCGACAGGGGAGTTTCCGGCGTCTTCAACTGCTCGCGGGCAACTTCGACATAGAACGGGTAGGCCGGCTTGACCTTCTGGCTGTCCTTGGACATGTTCTCGCGGACTTCAAACGCGGCCTGCATGACTTCCACCGCGTCAATGGTCGTCAGCGAACCCATGCTGATAAGCTGGCGCAGCTTCGAAATGTTGGCCTTCTTGCCGCCCGCCGAATGCTCATGAATTGCCTTCTTGCTTTCCGCAAGCGCATACTTCTCGTAAAGTTGGTGGGCCGCGTCATTGCCCTTGGCATCCTTGGTTTCAAGGTCGATCACGCCATCGGCAGCGGCACGGACGACAGCATGCGCCAGCTTGGGCAGGCTATCCTTGCCAAGCGATGCTTCCTCGCCCAGCTTGCCGACCTGACGCATGAGATCGGACATGCGCTTGTCGTTCGACAGGTTCGAGGTGGTTTCGGTGGTGGTTTCGGTGGTGGTGTTGTCAAGAGCGGTCATGATAGTTCTCCATTTGTGAGGGCACGCTTGGGTGCGCCGGTTACTATTTGTGGTAACTTTCAGTTCAAGTCAAGGCACGTATTAGTTTGCGAATGGCCGAAAGTCGCGGGAAACGCTTAACAAGCCGGATGATCTAAGCATCCGGCCAATAAACGTTGCGCCTTGCGGGGTTATCCCCTCCACCCGTTTCGGGTTCATACGGTCCAAGGTCAAGACCGGCGGCATTTGTTACAGGCTCTACCGCTTCGCACTGTTAGTCTTATACGCCCATGCCTATTAATCGGTTAAGGGTTAGAGCGACTTAGCAAGCTTGGCATTGTCTTAGCTAGTCTCGTGACACGTCGCTTCGGTTAAGACACCAGACTTCCGCATTTGCGCGGCCCACCGGCTCATCCCTTAGCGACTTCAGGCTAAGTTACCATTTCAGGTAACCCCGTCTCAGAAGATTGCATAGTTTCAAGAGTTGCGGCCACCCGCTTTAACCTTGAGACCGTAGCGCTCTCGCCCTAGTCGTCAGCCAGCTTGTTTGTTGTCCGCCTCTGGCCTGCGTCCTTCCCTACAGACGTTGCCGTCCTTAAGGTCGCCCTATTCATCCCGCGCTCACCAGCGTCGCCGCCGTGCGTCAGTATCTCCAAAGAGCCCAAGCCGTTCGCTTGTCGTTCATCAACCGCCTGCGGTTGGTCCATTTCCTACAACATAGGGAAACGGGAAAAGGCAGGGTACCCCACGGGGTAACTGGCCAAGGGGGGGAGGGGGGTGGGGGGCCTTTAGTGCAACCATAAATATGTAGCACCAAAAACCGGTTGCAACCTTCTGGCAACCTAAAACATCGGACCATTCCAAGCCAGAGCCACCCGCCCCGCTGTCGTAAAAACGTCCGAATATCAGTCATTCGATGGTCTCCTGATTAACTCAACACGCGTAATCAGTCTATACCTCTTGACAACCTCACAGTAACATACTATATATGTCTTGACAACCCCTTTTTTGGGCTGGAGGCAAAAATGTTACACACGATCCTCATGCTCGCTGCCGGATTTTCTGCCGGATGGGTCTACATCGCGGTCACCGGCCCCATCTTCGCCACACGCAATCCGGCGCACATAGTGGCCCTTGTCGTGGGTACCGCTCTCCTGCTATTGTTGACCCGCTGATCATGAGGTTTTCCCCAATGCCTCCTCTCCACAAAGACCCCGAGATTGAAGCCACGGCCATGCTCTTGAATGAGTTGACCATCATCTGTTCGTGCTGTCTCGGCAAGAAGTGGGAGCGGACCATATTTGGGGGCAGGCGGAAGTGTGGTCAGTGTGAAGGTCTCGGGTACGACTTCCTCGGCCCGAAAACATGTGAAGCTCTGGCGGCAAGGCAACAGAAATGACCGACGATATTACCTCGCAAGGTAACGTGGTGAGGCCGGTATTCGGCAAGAAGGAGGTATCCCCAGAAAGCCCAGAGGCGGGCAAGCTGCCGGAATGTACATGTACGGAGGAGCGTATGGTGTACGTCTGCTCCAACTGCTCGTGCCGGTCCTACAACCTGTTTGCCGATGGCTCGATTGCCTGTAGCTACTGCGAACTGATCCTCTCACCGGGCGACGTGGGCAGCGAATATGGTGACTGGCTCAAGTGCACCGATGGGGCGGCGGTGAAGGACAAGGACGATTTCGACCCCAAGCCGTTTGACCAGCACCACTTTGCGGACTGCTCGCTAGCACGGCGGCAGATCACCAAGAAGATCATGGGGTGGGCCGACAGCGAGCAGCTTGAGTTCATCACCGCCTTCAACACCGATGGCAGCGCCACTAGCTGGCACAACATCGAGACCGAGGAGCAGCGGCAGTGGATACTTGACCGGATGATGGAGGCCATGGACTACGTGGAAGGGCTGATCATCGACGGGAAGACGGCAGACGAGGCCATGGAGCAGCTTGAGCTTGAGCTTGAGCTAGAGTACGACCTGAAAGAGAAGCAGGAGCAGGGGCAATGAGTTTGAACATTCTGTTGATGACGGCATTCGGCGGGGTGGTGTCTACCATCATCGCGCTGTTTGTCGGGACGATGCGGGGGGCCAAGCGTGAGCGGGTCAACCGGGACCAAGCAGAGCTTCGCGCCCGCGAGACGGCATTCAAGGTCGGGCAGAAGGTGGACGACATGACGGCGGACGAGCGCCGGGAAAGGCTGAAGAAATGGGCAGGGCGCTAGGCGTAGCTATGCTGGCCATCCTTGCCGGGTGCCAGAGCAGTAAGTCCATGTGCTGGGACAAGCCCCTGCGGCCCTCCCAAGCCACCATAGACGCCATGTCCGATCAGGAGGTGCAAGACCTCCTCGAACACAACGAGAAAGGGGCAGCCCTCTGTGGCTGGAAAGCATAATGGGTTATATGAACGTTGTTTATGCGATGTCGGCGCTGGTGCTGTTCACCCTCATCGAGATCACGCTGTTGGTGCTTGGGGACCAGACCACCCGCCTCATCGTGCTGGTGGCGCTGTTCTTCGGGGCACTGTCGCAGTTCCTCGCGCAGGACGGTAGGCCGTTCGTGGTAGGGATCGCATCGGCGCTGTCGTGGGCGTCCATGGCCACCACCATCGCAGCCTTCTTGTGGTTCGCACTGTCCCATGGGTAAGCGCCACGCCACGCCATTTGAAGCCCCTCCCTTCAACAGGGAGGGGAACCGCAAAGCCCGTCGCAAGGCTGAAGCGCAGCGTATTGTGACCTTGGGCATGCTGCTCGGCGCGGAGTGGGACGGGGCCTGCTTCTGTCGCACTGTATGGGGTGAGAACACACAAGACCCGTACCGCAAGTATTGGGACAAGGACGGTAACGCAATCTCGTCCATGCAAGCGTCGAAGCTGACCAAGTCGTGGTACGTACCGGCTAGGCCGACCGGCAGTAAGAGCGCCTTCAGGAGTTACCACGCAAGGTAACCCCCCTCACGTCCAAGCTGAAGCACTGAAAGGCGGGGTACCTATGTGGGTATTCCGCTTTAACTTATTCATGATACGGCCCTGCACCATACCACCGTGCGCCGCCAGAGCCGCGTACTGTAGGGCGTCCATGGGGTGCGAGTACTCGTTCTTGTCGGGCAGCGCCTTTGTCTGACCCCCCCGCATCTTGGCGAACTTGTAGCCACCGCGAAGGCCCTGCACCAGTCTCGGGCAGCGGGACCGGTCGATCATGAAGATTGGCCTGCCGCCGATCTGCTGCAACAGGAACGCCTCAACCGCCCGAAGCCGGGGGTCGATGTCGTTGGTGGGGGCAGGGAACGCCACGAACCCCTCACGCTTCAACATGTCAAAGTTGGTCTCCTCGTACAGGTCAGACTTGGCCCGCCCAGCCGGGTCACCGATGACCGCCACGGGCATGCCCGCGTAGCGCTCCTGCATGAGGGTGGGGCGAAGGCTGAGGAGTAGGTGTTGCTCAAGGCCGATGTTGGTCCCCTCGACCTCCTCAAGCACGAGGAAGCGCCCCCGGTGATCTAGCTGGCAGATGACCGACCACGGGTCACGCCCGAAGTCCTGACCGACCAGAAGGGGCCGACCGGGGATGGGGTCCAGTTGGTCGAAGCTGTGGAAGTCGTGGGTGTAGCTCTCGCGGAACACAGCACTGCCAGAAGGATCGTTGCCGTACTGCGCCATGACGTAGCGCTTGATCCATTCCGGCGACTGCCCGTTGGCAAGCCGCTCATAGTACTCCCGACCACCCGGCAGGTTGGCGATGTTCTCCGCGTTCTCGGCAAGGCCGGACGGCTGCTTGAACAACTGGTAGTCTGGCGGCAGATGCATTTCGAGAAGGTCGTACCACTCGCCGCCCTCGTTGGGGAAGTTCCCATCCATGACAAGGCCGAACCACGAGGGGCCGCCCTGCGCCTGAGACGGGTAGCGCCCAAGACGACCGCACAGCGACGGGATGATGGCCGGGTCGATCTCGGGGAACTCGTTGACCCATGCGCCGGTAAGCTGAAGTGACAGCAAGCGCCGCTGGTCCTGCTCGTCGTCAAGCGGGATCAGGTGGATTTCGCAGCGCACGTCATCGAACGACAGGTACACCGTGTTCTCCGACACCTTGAACTGTGTGATCGGGGAGACCCACGTGTAGAATTCCTTCAGCACCGTTTGCTTGATCTGCTGCAACGTCTGACGGATGATGGCGAAGCGGGTGTGCCTGAAACCGTCCGGCCCCCGCTCCTGTGCACATGCACGCCGGATGATCTCCATCAGGCACCCGGTTGACTTGCCTGAGCCGACAGGCCCGAGGATGATGCGGACAAATGCGTCCGACCGCATGAAGCTCGACACAATCGGAGGAGCGTTGAAGACCATTCCAGCCATGGTTTACTCGTCGTGTTAGAGAACGTCGTCGTGGTCGATGACCTTTTGGGCCTGAACGACAACAGGGGCAACACCGGGGGCGATGTTGATTTGAAGTGAGAACCCGCCACCGCCGCCCGCTGCCGGGGTCGTAGCCTCCATACCGGCGATCTTGCAAAGCTGCTTGAACAGGTCAACCCGTTGATTTAGCGGGGTTTTCTTGTCCTGAAGCTCGGTGTGAGCCTGCACCATGAACTCCTCAACGATGATGCTGGCCTTGAGCTTTGCCCGCTCCGGGGTGTTGCCCGCCGACTGCCAAGCATCGCGCTCTGACTGAAGGTATTCTAGGAAGCGGGGGCTGGTCTGCCACCTCTGGAAGTCGCGTGGTTCGACCTCCGCTGCCTCCAAAATCTGGTCGAGCGGATAGATATCAAGAGCAAGCCCACGGGCCACCGCCCGCATTTGTGCATCAAGTTCGTTAGAGGGTAGAGACAAATCCTTACTCATGTTATATGCTCGCGTCGAAGATGGGGGTTACCCCGCAAGGTAACATTGAGCGAGCGATATGGCAAACGGACAGCATAACCAAGGTCTGCTGCGGGTAGTTCCTCCTGCTGAATACGAAGAAGCGATGGCAAAAAAGGACGAAGCTGCCTACGCAGCCAAGGTCGCCGCCGCCAGTAAAGAGCAAAGTGAGGCCAATCTAGGTAAGCACGTCCGCAACGAGTGGGAGCGCATGCGCCGCCACCGTACCGGGGCCGCAGGCTGGGATGACCGCCTGATGGAAGCCTTGCGGGCGTTCAAGGGCGAGTACTCCGCGACCAAGCTGGCCGAAATCAAGAAGTTCGGCGGCTCGGAAGTGTACGCCCGCATCATCGCCATGAAGTGTCGCGGTGCGTCGTCGCTGCTTCGCGATATCTACCTGACCCCTGACAGGCCGTGGGCCATTGACCCGCCCGCCGATCCTGACGTGCCCAACGAGATCACCCAGCGCATCATGTCGCTGATCCAGTCCGAGGTGCAGGGCATGGCCGCGCAGGGCGTTCAGGTGCCGCCGTCTGCCATCCGCGACCGCATGGCCCAGCTTATGGACGCGGCCCGATCCGCCGAGAAGAAGCAGGCCCGCATGCGCGCCAAGACTTCCTCAGAGCGCGTGGACGAGATATTGGAGACGGGTGGCTTCTATCGGGCGCTGGCCGAGTTCCTTGTCGATCTGCCGTTGTTCCCGTTCGCCTGCATCAAGGGGCCTGTTGTCAAGGTGGTGCCAACCGTGGTGTGGGAGAACGGCTCCCCGGTGTCCAAGAGCGTCCCGCGCCTGTACTGGCAGCGCGTGTCCCCGTTCGACCTGTGGTGGACCCCCGGTGTGTCCAACATCGAAGACGCCGCGACCGTCGAGCGCACCCGCATTACCCGCGCCGACCTCAACGACCTTCTGGACCTCCCCGGCTACAACCACGATGCTGTCAGGGCTGTGCTGGAAGCCTACGGGCAGAGCGGCTACACCGAGAGCATGGGGGCTACCGACAGCGAGCGGGCGCAGTACGAGAACCGTGAAAGCCCATCCACGAATGCGTCGGGCATGATTGATTGCTTGGAGTTCAACGGCAACGTTCAGGGCAAGATGCTGCTCGACTACGGCATGGACCCAAGCATCATCAAAGACCCGCTCAGGGACTACATGGTCCAGCTTTACATGGTCGGTCGCTACGTCCTTAAGGTCCAGTTCTCGCCCAGCCCGCGCAAGCGCCACCCGTACTTCATCACCTCTTTCGAGAAGGTGCCCGGTACGCCCGTGGGCAACGCGCTGCCGGACATCCTCGCGGACATTCAGGAGGTGGCCAACGCCACCCTTCGCTCGCTGGTCAACAACATGTCCGTTGCTTCCGGCCCGCAGGTGGTCGTGCGCGACGATATGGTGACCCCCGGTGCTGATGGTGACAGCCTGTACCCGTGGAAGCGCTGGCACGTCCAGTCCGACATGGGCATGTCCGGCCAGACGTTGAAGCCTGTGGACTTCTTCCAGCCCAATTCCAACGCGGCGGAACTCCTTACCGTCTACACCAAGTTCGGTGAGATCGCGGACGAACTGTCGGCTATCCCCCGCCACATGTCAGGCGCGAACCCCGGTGGCGGTGCTGGCCGTACCGCGTCCGGCCTCGCCATGCTCATGGGCAACGCCAGCAAAATCCTGCAAACCGTGGCGGCCAACATCGACATGGATGTGATCTTCCCGGCGCTGATGTCGCTCTACGACATGGTGATGCTGACGGACACCTCTGGCGTGTTCAACGGCGACGAGAACATCCGCGTCATGGGTGTGAACGTGGCCTTGCAGCGTGAGACCCAGCGCCAGCGCCAGCTTGAGTTCTTGCAGATCACGGCGAACCCGCTGGACGCCCAGATCATCGGAATTCCGGGTCGCGCGAAGGTACTCCGTTCGGTTTCTAACGAGATTGGACTTGACGGCGACGGTGTTGTACCCCCAGATGATCAATTGGGGGCATCAATCCAGCAGACGCAGCAGTCCGGCGTGACCGGGCAGCAGCCAGACGCAGCAGGCAACCAGCCTAGTGCACCCAACCAGACCCCCCGCACGAACGTCGCGGGCTAACAGAAAGGAGCCACGCATGGCTGTTAAGAGTAAGGTGTTGTCGAAGGGCCATTCCTTCAGCGGGGCCAAGGGCGGCTCCACGGGTATGCTGAAGCGTCAGTTCACTGGCCAGCAGGAAGCCGGTGTGTCGTCGCAGGAGCAGAGCAAGGAAGGCGGCAAGTTCGCCAAGGGCGGCTCGGGCAAAATGTTCGGCAAGCAGACGGTGAAGCCCGCCAAGCCATGCTAGGCGGGTTACCACGCAAGGTAACAGGAGAAGACAATGGCTGAAGAATCCAAGGGCGTGCCGCCTGTGCAGCCCAAGTCAAAGTCGGTTGAACGCCTTGAGCGGGGCCAGCGTGCTAACACCGGGGGCGATCATTACGACCGCTTCCGCAACCAGTACGCCAAGAACCCGCCCAAGTCGGACAGCCTCGACGTAGACTTCTGAGACCACCCCCATGCAGCCCCATGACCTCCTCACGATAGTAGCCGCAAAGCTTGCCAAGTCATCCCCCCAGCAATGGCGGGATTTCCTGCAAGCACTCGCGGTATATTCTGACAGACAACGCGAGCATCTTCTTTCGTCGCCGTTACCAGACCTTCCGGTGAACCAAGGCCGTGCACAAGCAATCAACACTTTGCACGGCCTACTCACCAAAGCTCTTGAGAACGCAGACAGGATCAACGGAGTAAACTAAAATGGCATACACCCCCAAGAAGCAGCACGACCCCATCGACCCCGATGTCGTAATCCCGGCAGCCATCCGCGCCGCCTCTGCGCGTTCTGACGCCCTCCACCGCGAGGCATACCAGACCGCCGCACCGGTCGCGGAAGTGACACCCCCGGCAGAGGCCACCCCGCCCGCCGCAGAAGTGAAGCCCGCCGAGCAGCCCAAGCCTGCCGAGGCAAAGCCCGCCAAGGACGAGTGGGAGCACAAGTACAATTCGATCAAGGGCCGGTACGACCAGCAGGACGAGACCATCCGTGGCCTGAATAGCCGCATCAGCGAGCTTCAGGGCCTCCTCGCCCGTGCGCAGGCCCCGGCCCCTGTCCAGACGCCAAACCCTGACCTCACGTTCGGCACCATCACGGAGAAGGACCGCGAGGACTTCGGCGCGGACTTCATCGACGTGGCCCAGCGGGCGGCGGCTGAAAAACTGTCCCCGGAGATCAAGCGCCTGACACAGGAGATCGAACGCCTGAAGGGCACCGTGGGCAACGTGGCCGAGCGCACCGCCAAGAACGCACAGCAGGCGTTGTACGACCACCTGACCGAAAAGCTGCCGGATTGGCGCACGATCAACCGTGACCCAAAATTTATTGCGTGGGCCAACTTGCAAGACCCGCTTTCCGGTGTTATACGTATGACAATGCTTCGAAACGCATTCGATCAAGGCGACGGCCAGAGAGTTCTGCGTTTCTTCCAAGGCTTCCTCTCAGATGAGGCTGCTACGGCACCCGCAGACTTCAAGCCGGACACCCAGAAGGGTAAAGTCCCGCTAGAAAGCTTCGCGGCACCGGGCAGAGCCACGGCACCGGCAGCGGCAACGCCCCCCGGTGAAAAGGAAACCTACACCAACGCCCAAATTGCCAAGTTCTACATGGATGTCCAAAAGGGTGTCTTCCGTGGGAACGAAGCCGAAAAAGATCGCATCGAGAAATCCATCTTCAAGGCGCAGGCAGAAGGGCGGATCATTTAATCTTCCTTTTCAACGGAGAATACCATGGCTTTCCCGCAGGCAGGTGATGGCACCACGCCCCCGATCTACCCCACCCGTTCGGCTGCTAACGGTCTCAAGACCGCTGGCTTCATCCCCGAAATCTGGTCGGGCAAGCTGGTCGAGAAGTTCTATGCATCGACCGTACTCGCCGCCATTTCCAACACGGACTATGAAGGCGAGATCAAAAACCAGGGCGATACGGTCAAAATCCGCACCAAGCCCACGATCACGATCAAGGACTATAGCGCCGACGGCCTGCTGGAGCTTGAACGCCCGAAGGGTTCGGTCATCGACCTGAGCATCGACAAGGGCAAGTACTTCAACACGATCCTTGACGACGTGATGGAGGTTCAGTCGGACCTCAACAACATGTCGATGTGGGCCGATGACGCTTCGGAACAGATGAAGATCGTCATTGACACCGAAATCCTGACGGCACTCTACGGCAAGGCGAACGCCGCCAACCGTGGCGCTACCGCTGGCAAGATTTCCGGCGACCTCAACCTCGGTGAGACCACCACTCCGCTGGCTGTCGTCTCGGGCGGTGCCACCGCTGGCAAGGTCGATGTCATCGACGTGATCCTCCGTCTGGGTCAGGCGCTTGACGAGCAGAACATCCCCGAGCAGGGTCGCTGGCTGGTCATCCCCACGTGGATGTCCACCATGATCAAGCGTTCGGAACTGCGTCAGGCGTACCTGTCGGGCGACAACGTGACGATGCTCCGCAACGGACGCCTCGGCATGATCGACCGCTTCACCCTGTACGTGTCGAACCTGCTCCCGTCTGGTGCGGCGGCTGGCCTCGCGGCTGGTGAGACTGGTATCTACGCTGGCCATGCCCACGGCCTGACCTTCGCATCGCAGTTCACCAACGTGGAAAGCATGCGTTCGGAACAGACCTTCGGCAACATCCTGCGTGGCCTTCAGGTCTACGGCTACAAGGTGGTGGACGACATCGCCATCGCTCAGGCGGTCATCGCCAAGGGCTAATAGGTTACCTCACGAGGTAACGAGGGGGGCGGGCCGTTGTGCCCGCTTTTCTTTTGCAGTATAGTGCCCCGAAATCAACCACGAGGCCCGCGCCGTGGAAACCACCCAAGACTACATCACTGCCGCCCGCGTCATGCTACAAGACACCATGGACGGGGCCTACCGCTACACGGATGACATGTTCAAGCTGTCGCTTGATCTGGCCTTTGACGAGGCATACCGCATCCGCCCTGACATGTTCGTGAAGGTCGCCACACCCGCTGTCATGGCGTCGGCCCTGACCTACGTACCGCCTATCCCCCGTGGGTACCAAGCGGCGTTCCTATACTTCATGTGCGGCCATGTGCAGCTTTCCGACCAAGAGGATACCACGGACACCCGCGCGTCCGCGTTCCTCGCCAAGTTCACCGCCAAGCTTCTTGCCAGCGCTTCGTGAGGATAACAAATGGCCTCTCCCTTTGACCGCCTCATGACGACGATCCACCCTCACTTGCCGGGGGCCGTGGACAACTCCATTCGGCAGGAGCTTTTCATGGCGTGCCACGACTTCTTCAGGAAGTCTGACGTATGGCGCGAGGAGATCGAATTCGAGCTTAAGGCCAACGTCCGTATAGCGGACATCATGCCTTTCTCGGGCCGCATCGAACGCCTGCTGTACGTGACCGACGACAAGGGCAACCCTGTCTCCGGGGCCATGCTGTCAGCATCTTCGAACGACATCATCGTAATGCCATTTGAGGCGACGGCGGACACGAAGTATATCGCGGTTGTGTCGCTCACCGTGACCGACCCGGTGTCGCGGGATGCGTACCCGATTGTACCTCACAACATCGTCCAGACGTACACCGAAGAACTCATGCACGGCACCCTCGCGCGAATGATGGCGCAGCCCAACAAGCCGTACACCAACACGTCCCTCGCACAGTACTATTTGGTCAAGGCCAATAGCGGCGCTGCTAGGGCGAAGAACGCCATGAAGACAGGCAACACCGAGGGATCGCAGAACTGGCGGTTCCCACAGACCTTCAACAGGAGCTAAGAATGCTCAACTACTCTGTTACTGTTAAGAACGCTCGCCTGTCCGCCGTGGTGACGGCGCTGGGGGCCACTGGCAAGCTCGTGATTGGAACGTCCGCCCTAGCAGGGGCCGCAGGCGTTCTGGTCGAGGTGCCGTTCGCAAACCCGGCGTTCAACGTCTCGGCTGGGGCCATGACCACGAATTCCCTACCGCGCACCACTGTCGCCACTGGCACAGGCGTGGCCAACAAGGTGGAGCTACGGGATGGTGCTGGCACTGTTGTAGCTGACGGCCTGACCATCGGCCTGACCGGCTCTGGCGCTGACGTGATCATCAACGCGCTCGAAATCAGTACTGGCCAAGACGTACAAGTCACGGTCGGCACGATCACCCACGGGTAAGTCTTATGGCCGAAGGTGCGTTTCAGGATGACGCCTTTTACGCTGGTGGCTTTCAGATAAGCTACTCGGCGGCCTTTGCCATTCTGGAAGCCAAGGACCAAGCCGCGTTCAGTGGGACCGTTACCACCAAGGTAACGTACACCATCACCGAGAACAAAGACCTAGCCGCCTTCGCCGCAGCGGCTAGCACCATCGCTGGCTTCGACATTCTGGAAGCCAACGATACCGCGACGTTCGACGTACACGCCCTCGACAAACGGTATGTCGAATTTGAGCTTCTAGAAGCGATAGACACGGCGACGTTCGAAACGCATGTAAGGCATGTGGTCGAGTTCGACCTAGCCGAGGCACCGGACGTGCTTGTGGTGGAAATGACCTCCACGACCTACGCCGGGTTCGACATCGCGGAGATACCAGACGGAGCCTACTTCAGATCGTTCGCCGCATTCTTCGCTATCGGTGACGCTGATTTCATCTATGTACCGCACGAACTCAACGTGGTATCAGTATCACCGAATGACAGCGCTGGCGAAGACGCCCCCATGTACGTGACGCCAGAGACAAACGAAGTGCTGCTGCCCCCAATCCCTGACGTAACGTTGGCGGATGAAAAGCAGGAAACTTCGGTGCCGGATGAATGGCAGCGCATGGATGTTGATGAGACACGCACAACGCGAAAGGGCTGACAATGCCAAGGATCGGTAAATTCAGGAAGGCAGCGGCAGACCGAAAGCGGTATGTCGTAGACTACGAAGACTGGATGAATGAGGGGGAAATCATCTACATCGTCGCCGCTTCTGGTGATGTCCCCGAAGACAATTTCTACGTTGACGGGTACGTAGTGGACACCGGGGGCAAACAGGTGGTATTTTACGTCAGTGGGGGCGCTGCTGGGTCCACCTACGATGTGACGATCACCATCGAAACGTCGCTTCAGCAAACCAAAGAAGATTTTGTTACCTTCGTGGTAACGTGAAAAGGAGCCTAGCGGAATGACCATTTCCCTTACCCATAAGTTCCAGTCCGCCAAGGCAGATGGTGCCGACAACTCCATCGTGCAGCCGTCCGACTGGAACGACAACCACGAGCTTACACTAGCAGCGTCAAGACTGCTCGGGCGGGCGTCTGGAACCTCTGGTGCTGTAGAAGAAGTGGCGCTTGGTAGCGGGCTGTCGTTTTCTGGTGCTACACTGAACGCCGATGCGCTTGCCCAAACGGCAGGTGACCTTGCACTTGCAGCATCGAAAACTACGCCTGTTGACGCTGATAATGTGTTCCTTCTTGATAGCGCTGCTGCGAACAACCCTAAAAAGCTATCGTGGTCGAACATTAAAGCCACCATCAAGACGTACTTCGACACACTATACGCAACGAAGACGGAGTTGGGTACAAAGCAGAATGCGCTCGGTTACACCCCCGTCCAACAGGGGACCGGCGTCGGGCAGAGTACCAATACCGTCAAAATCGGCTGGTCTAGTGCTGCTCGCCTCAAAGTAACGGTTGATAACAGCGACCAAGGCTACGTCACCTTTGACGGGCACGTCCCGAGGATTGTGGCGGGCGTTGGCGTCGGGGGCATCGGGGGCTTCGGGTTCTTCAAGAATAACTCAGGCTCCACGGTCAACCACGGAACCGCCGTAGCCGGATCGGCTATCACCTATTCAGCGACAGGGGCCACAGGCGGCGCGAACCCCGAAGGCACGTGGGTTGCGTGTGGCACAGCACCAAACGGACAAGTTACTGTATTTCAGAGGACTGCATAATCATGGAATTTCGTAACCCCACATATAACGCTCGTGGTACGATTGACGTTGAAATCAACCACCCGACCCTCGGTTGGGTGCCGTTCACGGCGGACCCGAACGATA
>VFQM010001907.1_pt1 | contig 16873 bp, 13 predicted proteins | sample 3512391 | NCBI WGS metagenome assembly VFQM01 (sample SAMN10412369, study PRJNA504923) | tailings metagenome | isolation source: Replicate 1 from Balatoc abandoned mine | place: Philippines
CATAGCCGTCCATCCGTCAGCGGTGGGCACCAGTAATAACTGCCGGATATAGGGCGGCTGAAACGAAACAGGCCGTCGACGATCCCGTCTTCAAGACCGACCATGCGCTGCATCTGTGCTTCAAAGGCAGCAAAGCTATGGCCAAAGGCCAGGAATACCAGACCGGCCTGCTCGCCTGCAGCCCACGGCATGGAGCGTCGCAGAATGAAGGCTTGCGGAGTAAAGCTTTCCTGGGCGGTGCGTTTGACGTGCGCGGAGTCGGGCGCGTCCTCCAGTTCCTCGTTGTCACTCTGCCGGCGACCGAAAATGTGATCCTGCTCGGTTGCTGGCAACCGGGCAAAGTACTGCAGGTCATGCAGCCAGTGCTGGACAACAGCGAAGCTGCTGCCATCCATATTGCCTTGTCCACTGACTACGGCCGCTGCAACCGCATCTTCATCCTGCGGATTTTCCGTGCCGTCTTCGTAACCGCTCAGGTCGTGGCCGCTGCGATAGCGGAAGGACTCGGTGCTGCACATCAATTGCAGCGCAGGCGCCAGCAGTTGCTGAAGGTGTAGCTTGCGATGCAACAGTTCTCCGCGGTCTTCTCCGCGCAGCCATAGCCACAACGCATGAGGGGTACTGGGGATATCAACGCTACTACCCTGGAGGTTCGGGAAGCTGCGCAAGCCAGGTACTTCCAAACCCAGTTGCCGAGTCAGCGAGGCGCCCAGGCCGACTACCAGCTGCTCGCCATCAACCAGCGGCAGCAGGCGATCGAGGGCAGCCTGCACAGGCTCGGCCTGTGTGATGCTGAAGAACAGGTGAATGGCCTGGGCAGGCACGGGTGTAGCAAGAATGCCTGGTTGTACATGATTCATGCGGGATCCTCGATCATTCGCCTGGGGTGACTGCCTCGCCTGACAGTTGCAGCCAGTGCGCCAGTACCTGCAAGGCCTCTTCGATGCCCTGGCGTTTGGGGGCGGAAAACAACTGGATGCTGGCGTGTTCACCCCAGTGCTGGCGGATCTCCTGGCTGACCTTGAGCAAAGCATTCTTGGCTGCGCCATAGGCGAGTTTGTCAGCCTTGGTCAGCAGGATATGCAACGGCATGCCGGCAGCACTGGACCAATCCAGCATCATGCGATCGAAGTCAGTCAGCGGATGACGGATATCCATCAGCAAGACCAGTCCTACCAGGCTATTGCGGCTACTCAGGTAGGCTTCCAGGTGCTTTTGCCAGTGCTGCTTGAGCGGGATGGGAACTTTGGCGTAGCCATAGCCGGGCAGATCGACCAGCCGGCGTTGTTCGTCCAGGCTGAAGAAATTGAGCAACTGGGTGCGCCCTGGGGTCTTCGAGGTACGTGCCAGATTGGCATGCGTCAGGGTATTCAGTGCACTGGATTTGCCAGCATTGGAGCGTCCGGCGAAAGCGATTTCCAGGCCTTCGTCGGCGGGACACTGATCGACTTTGGCAGCGCTGATGAGAAAGCGGGCTTGTTGGCACAAGCCGAGAAGCGGATTCTTGACGGACATGGGGTGGGATCCAGAGCGTGCAACACAGCGTCGCAGGAGAGGCAGTTACGTTTCCGTTTGGTTCGCGCAAGTATATAATGTTGGCGATTTACTGTGCGCTCTATAATCCAGGGTCGAGTGCCAGCCGGGAGGCGCGAATAACCGCACGCAAGAAAGCGGTGCCGCCATTTGCAGCCCAGCTGCTTCATCCGTGATGTCAGGCTGCTGCCGAGCCGGGCATCCAGCAGTACCCATTTTACCGGGCTGGTGCCGTGGGCATCCCGGTTCTGACTTTATCCCTTAGCCGTTGGTTGGATTAGCTGATGAACAAACTTCTGATGAGCCTGCTTTTGACACTGGGTGTGACCACTGCCGTTCAGGCCGCCGGCGATGCCGCAGCTGGCCAGAACAAGGTAGCCATGTGCGGCGCCTGCCATGGTGCAGATGGCAACAGCATGATGCCCAACTTCCCCAAACTGGCTGGCCAGGGCGAGCGCTACCTGCTCAAGCAGATGCTCGACATCAAGTCCGGTGCCCGCCCTGTGGTAGAAATGACGGGCATGCTGGATGCGCTCAACGAGCAGGATCTGGCGGATATCGCTGCGTACTTCGCCAGCCAGAAGGCTTCCGTAGGTATGGCTGATGCCCAGCATGTGGAGCGCGGCCAGGCACTCTACCGTGGTGGCAAGCTGGAAGACGGTATGCCGGCCTGTACCGGTTGCCATGCCCCTGATGGTGCCGGTATTGCGACCGCCGCGTATCCGCGCCTGAGTGGCCAGCATGCGGCCTATATCGCCAAGCAGCTGACCGACTTCCGCGAAGGCAACCGTACCAACGACGGTGAAACCATGATCATGCGTTCGATTGCCGCCAAGCTGAGCAACAAGGACATCGAAGCACTGTCCAGCTATATCCAGGGCCTGCACTAAGGCCTGCCGGCCCGCCTGATGGCGGGTTACGCTGGAATGAAAAAGGGTGGCCATGGCCACCCTTTTTCGTTGTCGCTGTCGCTACAATGAAGGAACCCCTGGCCAGGCCAGGCAGTCCAACTGCCGTTGCCAACCGGCCCATTTTTCTAGGAGTCAAGCATGCGTAATCTGATCCTGTCCGCACTCATCGCCAGCACTGGCCTGTTTGCCTTGCAGGCACAGGCCGAGCCGATTCAGGCCGGCAAGCAGTATGTCGAGCTGAATTCGGCTGTGCCCGTCGCCGTGCCGGGCAAGGTCGAGGTAGTGGAACTGTTCTGGTATGGCTGCCCGCACTGCTACCAATTCGAATCGACCATCAACCCATGGGCCGAGCAGCTGCCCGAAGATGTCAATTTCGTACGCATTCCGGCCATGTTTGGCGGTCTGTGGAATCTGCATGGCCAGGCATTCCTGACCCTGGAAAGCATGAAGGTTGAACATCGCGTGCACAGTGCCGTTTTCGATGCCATGCACAAGCAGGGCAAGAAACTCAGCACACTGGAAGAGTTTGCTGATTTCGTCGCGACCCAGGGTGTGGATCGGGCCACCTTTCTCAAGACCTTCAACTCCTTCGCCGTGAAGAGCCAGGTCGAGAAGGCCAAGAAACTCGCCAAGGCCTACCAGATTACCGGTGTGCCGGTGTTGGTTGTCGGTGGCAAGTACCGTTTCGATATCGGTAGCTCGGGTGGTATGGCGCAGACCCTCAAGGTGGCCGACCACCTGATCGATCTCGAGCGTACCCAGCCCTAAGGCGTTTCGGGCCATGCTGCGCCGCTGGCTTACTTCGCGTCCGGTTGCCCTGCCTGAAGCGCAGTGCAACCCGCGGGCGCAGCCTGGCTGCCTGACGCAAGGTGATTGCCTGCGTTTGCTCAGTTTCAACATCCAGGTTGGTAACAGTACTGCGCGTTATCGGCATTACCTGACGCGCAGTTGGCAGCATGTGCTGCCGCATCCCGAGCGACAACTCAATCTGCAGCGGATTGCCCGCATGCTCGCGGATTTTGATCTGGTGGCCTTGCAGGAGGTCGATGGCGGCAGCCTGCGTTCCGGTTATATCAATCAGGTCGAGCATCTGGCGCAGTTGGCCGACTTCCCCTATTGGTATCAGCAGCTCAATCGCAACATGGGGCATCTTGCCCAGCACAGCAACGGCTTGCTGTCGCGCGTGCGTCCCAGCTTGCTGGAAGATCACCCACTACCTGGCCCTCCCGGTCGTGGCGCTATCGTGTTGCGCCTGGGGCAAGGACAGGATGCGCTGCTGGTGGTCATGATGCATCTGGCGCTGGGTGCTCGTACCCGTACCCGGCAATTGGCCTATATCCGCGAGTTGCTCCAGGACTACCGGCATTGCATCCTCATGGGCGACATGAACACCCAGGCCGAGGACCTTCTGCAGCGTTCGCCGCTACGCGATCTGGATTTGCGCGCCCCCCAGTTGCAGGCCACCTTTCCGAGTTGGAAACCGCTACGCTGTCTGGACCATATCCTGCTCAGTTCCAGTTTGCAGTTGCAGCGCTATGCCGTGCTGGGTGAACCGATTTCCGATCATTTGCCGGTTGCCGTGGATATCCGCCTGCCGGTTCCCTTGTCTCTTGAGCCCCCTCTTGCGCCGGCTGCGTGGCAGCGGCATGGACCGTAGTCATGAGTGACGATAGCCAACGCTGGAAAGCCAAGTACCTGGAAAGCCTGGAGCAGCAGGAGCGCCAGGAGAAACGCTGGGAAAACCGCCTGGACCTGTTGCGTCGTGGCCTGGTGCGCACTTCGCTGGCTGCCGAAGGCAGCGACAAGATGGTTGACCAGTGCATGCAGGAGCTACGCGAGATTATCCGTGGCGACAATCTCGATGCCGGTCTTGCCGGGCTGATCCCTCGCCTGGAAAAAGCCGTACTCGACTCCGAACACCGTCGTCAGCAACGTAGCCAGGCAAATTTTTCCGCGCTGGCTACCCTGGCCAGGCAATTGCTCGATCTGCAACCGCCCCGCGACATTCGCAAGGCGCTCAAGCGTTTTGCCAAGGAAGTCGAGCGACAGGCTGGCAATATCGCCGAGCTGCCTGCCCTGCTGGGCGAACTGTGCAGCCTGCAGCAGCAGACGTTCAGCCTGCTGGGGGATGTCGAACAACAGCGCCCGGGTTTTTTACAGCGTCTGTTTGGCCCGCGTGAAAATGCTGGCGATGCTGCCGAGCCGTTGGCGACGGCTGAGCCGACGAGCTTGCCGGTAGCCTCGCGGGCAGAACAGACAGCGCCGCTGCAACAACCTGACGAGCAGCGCCCGCAAGCGGCACTTTCCGCCAATACTCTGGACAGCCTGCCCCTGGCAGCCAGTCTGCTGTCTGGCGAAGGCGATGATTACGCACTCCCGGCCAGTGAGCCGGGCTACAGTGCCGTGGCGCCGCATATCGCCGCCAGTCTTGGCAAGCTGCTTGACGAGTTGCAGTTGCCTAGCCATCACCAGGCGTTGGCTGCCGACCTGCGCCAGCGTTTGGGCGGCACACTCAACTGGTATGAACTGGTTCCTGCCCTGGATGACCTGGCCGTATTGGTCCTGGCGGTCAGTGACAGTGGCCAGCGTGAGTTTGCCGTCTACCTCAGTCAGCTCAACGAACGCCTGGCCAGTTTTCTCGATACCCTCAACCAGGCCCAGGAAGGCTACAGCGAGTCGCTGTTGCAGACGCGCAGTTTCAACCAGGAGCTGCGCGAGCAGGTCAGTGGCCTGCAAAACAGTGTGCAACAGGCCAGCGACCTGGACAGTCTCAAGCGTGCCCTGGAAACCCGACTGGATGGCTTGTTACAGACGGTCAGCCAGCACCAGCGCAAGCGTGACGAGCAGGAGGCGCGGGTGGCCGAGCGCCTGCAGGGGTTGATGGGCAAGGTCGCGGAAATGGAGGAGCAAGCCGCACATTTTCGCGAGCACATCGAAGAGCAACGGCAAAAGGCGCTGACCGATCCGTTGACCGGCCTGCCCAACCGGGCCGGCTGGAACGAACGTCTGGAGCTGGAGGTTGCCCGCCGCCAGCGTTACGGCGGCGAGCTGTTGCTCGCCGTGCTGGATGTCGACCATTTCAAGCGCATCAATGATGGCTATGGCCACCTGGCCGGCGACAAGGTCCTGAAGATCATTGCCCAGGAGTTGCGCAAGCGGACCCGCAAGACGGATTTCCTGGCACGTTTTGGGGGGGAGGAGTTTGTCCTGCTGATGCCGGGCACGCCGCTCAGTGGTGGCCAGCAACTGCTGGAAACCCTGCGTGCCGCCGTGGCCGCCTGCCCTTTCCACTTCAAGGGCGAACCGCTGACCATCACCTGTTCTGCCGGACTGACCGCCTTTGCCGATAACGAGCGCAGCGATCAGGTTTTCGAACGTGCTGACCAGGCGCTCTACCAGGCCAAGCGCGAAGGGCGCGATCGACTGATCGTGGCCTGACTGGTCAGGCCTGTGGCTCAGGCTGCATGGGGAAAGTAGGGTTTCCAGCTCTCCGGTATCTGCTCCAGGCAGGGATAGCCGAGTACCCGCAGGTGACCATGGGCCAGCAGGAACGGGGTATGGCGCAGCTGTTGCGGCAGATGGGCCAGCTCTGGTAACCAGAGACTGACATAGGCCGCCTCCGGGTCATACTCGCGTGCCTGGCGCAGGGTATTGAAGACCCGTGCGTGGCGTGGGTCGTTACCAACACCGGCCAGGTAGGCCCAGTTGCACCAGTTGCTGGCCGGATCGTAGTCGAGCAGATGTTCCTCGAACCAGGCGGCACCGTGTCGCCAGTCCTGCTGCAGGTCATGGATCAGGTAGCTGGCGGCGATCTGCCGGCCACGATTGGACAGAAAACCGCTGCTGGCCAGCTCGCGCATGCAGGCATCCACCAGCGGCATGCCGGTACGCCCCTGGCACCATTGCTGGAAACGCGCGTCGAGCGCGCGTTGTGTCACGGCTTCCTGCTTGATGCCGTGGGGCTTGAAGAGCGCTGCGCCATGACGTTTCAGGGTCCAGCGGAAGAATTCGCGCCAGAGTAGTTCACGCCATAGCCATTGGGTGGAGTCATTGCCGCCGAACTGGGCTTCATGACGGCGCAGCTCGGCGGCTACCCGGCGTGGTGACAGGCTGCCATTGGCCAGCCAGGGCGAGAACTTGGAAGAGTACTCGGTACCGATCATGCCGTTGCGGGTGTCCTTGTACTGGCGCACGTTGCCGCTTTGCCACAGGTAGTCACGCAACCTGGCCTGGCCAGCCACCTCGCCTCCGGAAAAGGGGAAGGCGCTATGTTGAACCGGCTGCGCTTCACCGTAGCCCAGTTGTGAAAGGGTGGGCAGTGGCTGCAGCCATTCCAGCGCCGCCTCCGGCATGGCCGGCAACTGGTGGGGAATGCTGGTTGGCTGGAATATCGGCAGGCGTTGTTCTACCCATTCGCGGAAACGGCTGTATACCGTGGGCAACTGTTGCAGTGGCATCGGCAACTGGCTTTCCTGCAGCAGGCTGTTGCCGGGCAGGCGGCGCAACGGCACGCTGCCCAGGGCACGGGCTACGCGTTGCAGCTGGGCGATTTCCTCAGGGGCTATTTCGTCGAGGGTCAGGACTTCACGGATATCCAGTTGCTCGACCAGGTGCGCCAGGAGATTTTCTGGCTGGCCTTGTAGCAGCAGCAGACGCGAGCCATGGTTGCGCAATTGGCTATCCAGGGCATGCAGGCTTTCCAGGAGGAAACGTGCCCGGTGGCTGCCCAGACGCCGGCAGCCGAGTTGTTCGCTCTCCAGCCACTGGCTGTCGAGGATATACAGAGGCAGCAGGCGATCAGCCTGCAGGGCAGCTTGCAGGGCCGGATGGTCATCCAGGCGCAGGTCGTTCTTGAACCACAGCAGGGTACGGTGCATGACAGGTTCCTCGTACGCGGCGGGTGGGCGCTATGACTATGACTTCACGCTAGGCCTGTGGTGCCCTGCCTGCACGGCAGTTGGTCGAATGAGCTGACCATACGGTCATCAGGCTGCGCAAAATCGCTGCTGCATCACAGTTTTCCTGGCGCTGCCGGTGTGCAGTGCCGCGCGCTACACTAGCCCGCTCATTGTGTGGAGCGCAGTATGGATATCCTCGGCATTGCCGTTCTGATTTTTCTGGTAACCGATCCTTTCGGCAACATTGCCATCTTTCTCGCCGTACTCAAGCACGTCGAGCCACACCGTCGTTTGCGTATCGTGTTGCGTGAGCTGTTGCTGGCGCTTGGCCTGCTCCTGCTGTTCCTGACGTTTGGCGAGAAGATTCTCAGTGCGCTCAACCTGTCGCGCGAAGCCATCTCGATTGCCGGCGGCATCATCCTGTTCATCATTGCACTGCGCCTGATTTTCCCTGGGCCGCAAGGGGTGTTGGGGGATTTGCCGGGAGGCGAGCCGTTGCTGGTGCCCCTGGCCACCCCTGCCGTGGCCGGGCCCTCGGCCCTGGCGGTGATCATGACCCTGCGCAATACCCACCAGGGGCCGCTTTGGGAGTTGTATGCCGGCTTGCTGCTGGCTTGGGCTGCCGCGGCGCTGATCCTTTCCCAGGCGGCTTTTCTGCAGCGTCTGTTCGGCCCGCGCGGGCTGGGGGCTATCGAACGCCTGACCGGCATGCTGTTGATCATGCTCAGCGTGGACATGCTGCTCGACAACCTGCAAAGCGTCCTGCATATCCAGCCATGAGATACCTGCTGCCTTGCCTCGTCCTGCTCCTCGCCGGCTGCTCAAGCGGCCTGTCGATCCAGCGTGACTACAGCTCCGCCAACCATGCCAGCCGGGTGCAGTACGTGGTGTTGCATTACACCTCGACGGACCTTGAGCACTCGCTGCAACTGCTTACCGAAGGCCCGGTCAGCAGTCATTACCTGATTGGCGAGGAGCCGCCGACGCTTTACCAATTGGTCGACGAGAACCGCCGTGCCTGGCATGCCGGCGATAGCAGCTGGCAGGGACGAACCTGGCTGAATGGCAGCAGCATTGGTATCGAACTGGTCAATCCAGGCTATCGGGAAACGCCCGCAGGGCGTGTATGGGCACCCTACAGCGAGGCGCAGATCGAGGTCTTGCTGGCCCTGCTGCAGGATATCGTGCGGCGCCACGGGCTAGCCCCGGACAGCATCATTGGCCATAGCGATATCGCGCCGCAGCGTAAGGTTGATCCCGGGCCGCTGTTTCCCTGGGCACGCCTGGCCGCGGCCGGGCTGATTCGCTGGCCGGATGCGCAGGCAGTGGCCCGCGTGCAAGGCGATTTCACTGAGAGGTTGCCCGAGCCGCTGTGGTTCCAGCAGCAGCTGGCCGCGCTAGGCTATGCGATTGTCCTGAGTGGCGAGCACGATGAGCAAACACGCAATATACTGGCCGCATTCCAGATGAAGTACCGGCCGGCACGTCATGATGGCCTGGCTGATGCACAAACCGCCGCCTTGTTACAGGTACTCAACAGCCACTAAGTAGGCAGGGCAAGGCTCAGGAGGAGCGCTATGGGAAATAGCCTGTCGGTGTGGCGCAGGGTGTTGCGGCCCTGGCCCGTTGCCGTGGCCAGCAGCGTGCTGTTGTTTGGCCTCTTGGCCAGCCTGGCCTGGCACTGGGCCGAGCAGCAGGCTTATCGTCAGGAAACCCAGCGTCTGCAGGTATTGCAGGGCGAGCTGGTGCGACGCAACACGTTATTTTTCGAGCAGTTGCATGGCCATTTGCAGGAGCTGGCCAGTCTGCAACTGAGCCGTTGTGATGCCCCTGCCCGCCAGCAGTTGCGTTTGCTGCGGCGCAGCCTGCTGTATGCCAAAGCCGTGGCTGTACGTCTGGCGGATGATCGCTGGTGCGAAAGCCTGCCGTTACCCGTGCAGACAACGGACTACCAGCACTGGCGGTTCGGCGAAGTCGAGCTGCTCTGGCAGCCGGACTGGCTGAATGATCCGCTGCAGCCTTCGCTGTTGTTGCAGAGCCCTCGTCACCGGGTGGCCAGCAGCCTGTACTTGGTGCAGGAGAAGATCGACCTGGCGCCGGGTTACCAGGCGCTACTGGCTGATCGAGATACGCGGCGTGTGCTGGATTTTGCCGCGCAGCGCAATACCCTGGATGCTGCGGAGTGGGCTGTATTGCATCACCCGCAGCAGTTGCAGGCGCTGGATGGGCGGCTCTACCTGGCCAGCGCTGGCGATGCCCAGGGTATCCAGTTGCTGCTGATTGCCGATGCCACGGCGCTACAGGCCAGTCTGACCGGCCTGCGCCTTGGCTATGTGCTGCTGGCCGGCGTGCTGGCTGTGCTGGGTGGCGCCCTGGCCGGCCTGCTGATGCGCCGCGAGCTGTCTCTGGAAAAAGCCTTGCAACAGGCCTTGCGGCGCGGCGAACTGGAAGTGGACTACCAGCCACTGGTCGACCTGGCGACGCGGCGTTGCGTGGGTGCCGAAGCGCTGGTGCGCTGGCGGCGCGCCGACGGTCAGCGGGTTCGTCCGGACCTGTTCATTCCCCAGGCCGAAGCCAGTGGGCAGATTTGTGCGATTACCCAGCGCGTCATCGAGCTGGTCATGCAGCAAATGGCGGAGTTGCTGCGCGCGCACCCCACGCTGTACATCTCGGTCAACCTGGCGGCAGCGGATATTGCACAAGGGCGTTTTGTCGAGGTTGCCAGGCAGCAACTGGCCAGCCAGGGCGTGGCTGCACGACAACTGGTCTGGGAAGTGACCGAACGAGGCCTGGTGGATGTCGAGCAAGCCTGCCAGCTGCTGGGGCAGCTTCGTCAGGCCGGGCATCGAATTGCCATCGATGACTTCGGGACCGGTTACTCCAGCCTGTCCTACCTGCAACGCCTGCCGGTGGATGTGCTGAAGATCGACAAATCCTTCGTCGACAGCCTGGGCATGCAGGCTGCCAGCAGCTCGGTGGCCCCGCATATCATCGACATGGCCCGTGACCTGGGCCTCAAGGTGATCGCCGAGGGTATCGAGTCGGCGACCCAGGCCGACACCCTGCAACAGCTCGGTGCGCAGGTGGGCCAGGGCTTCCTGTTCTCCCGCCCACTGGATGCCAGCGCGTTCCACGCGTTCGTACGTTGCCATGGTTAACCACGTGAGTGGCCTTGCAGGCCACTCGTCAGGGAAGCGAGGTTTCCCTTTGTAGCGCTTCCAGCCAGCGGCTGAGCAATATCGGGCGGTCATAGATCAGGCCACTGGCACCCTCCCTGACGCGCTGGATCATGTTGTCGCCAAATAGCTTGCCTTGCACGAAGTGTTCGCCGGGGCGCAGGTTGGGGTTGTCTACGCGATGCCCCAGACGCTCGGCCAGCCATAGGCCGGCCTCATGATGGCTGATCCAGCGTTGCTGGCGCAGGCTGCTCAGGGCCTCTTCGGGGGCTTCGCGGGCGAGCAGCATCACCGGTACTTCGGCTACCTGCGGAAGCAGGTCGTTGTGGCCCCAGCGTCCATTTTCACCGAGCAACTGACCATGGTCGCCGGTGATCAGCAGGTAGCGTTCACCGTCGAGCTGATCGAAACGGGTAATCACTTCGGCGAGCACGTCGTCGAGGTAGCCAATGGCGTTGTCGTAGGCATTGCGCTGGCGTTCTTCGCGCGGCAGGCTCGGATCGACCGGCCAGCTCGGCAACGGCTCGTTGTGCTGGTCGTAGTTCTCCTCGTAGGGCAGGTGCGCGGTACGCAGGTTGATCACGACGAAGTTGCGCTCCCCCCAGGACTGCTTGCCGAGCAGGTCGACCAGGGCATGATCGTGACGCTGCAGGAACAGCAGTGGGTGGTCCTCGCGGGTGATGCTGACGTCCAGGTGACGGCTGCCCAGGTGGCTGAGCAGTTTCGATTCCTGGGCTGAAAGCCAGTGGCTGCGAAAGCCGCTGGTGCGGGCCAGGGCGAATAGGTTGTGTGGTTGCTGGCGCAGCAGTTCAGGCTGGCCGGGTTCGCGGATCAGGTTGAGCAGCATGGGCAGGCTGACGGCTGTCGCTACGCCGGAAGCGATGCCTGGCCGGGCCAGCAATTCGCCCTGGCTGTGCAGGCGGCTCAGGTTGGGTGTGGTATCGCGGTGATGGCCGAACAGCCCCAGGCGATCGGTGCGCAACGAGTCGGCTACCACCACCCAGACATGCCTGGCACTGCTGGCTTGTGGGGTGATCCGGTAGGGCGCAAAAGGTGCGGCGGGCAAGGTTTCCACGGGACGAAAAGCCAGGCGCACGCCATAGAAGGCGAAGGCGTTGAAACTATTGTGCAGGCCGCTGCGGGTCGGCCCCGGAAGGAATGAGCTGTAGTCGCGGTAGGTGGCGCGCCAGGGCTTTGCAGCCAGGACTAGGAAGAGAATCAGTAGCGCCCAGCGACTGCGTGGCAAGCGTACATAGCGTGGCAGCCAAAGGTGCAGAGCAATCAACAGGGCATAAGGCAGCAGAACGCTGGGTAGCACGTGCCAATGGTCGGCGAAGCTGGCCCAGCCGGTTTCACGGACTTCGGCAAAGTCGTCGACCAGGCTGACCAGATCGGGCGCCGCCAGCGGTTCGCCGAAGAAGGATACGTGGCTTAGCTGAATCAGCTGCATGCCGGCCAGGCCCACCAGCAGCGCCACGACCAGGCGTGGCATGGCGCATAGCCAGAGGCCCAGGGCGAACAGCCAGACTACGACCACGAAACGCAGCTCCAGCTCGGCCTGATTGGCCGGGGTAAACAGTTGCTGGATGAAGTCATCGGCCATCAGCAGGCCGGCACTCAGGCTGCTCAACAGCAGCAGGCGAGACAAGGCTGCCTGCCAGGTCAGTGGGCTGCTAGGCAGGGAGGCAGGGGCGAGTGCTTGTAGCCACATATCCGACAATCCAACTGGGAAATAGGTGGCGCTAAGAGTCGCCCGGCGTGTAACAAGTTCAAAGGCCTACTTGTATCTGTATATGAACGCGCCGGTAGTCGTGCAGCAGGGGGCGCTGCTCGCTATCATCGCCGCACTGAACAGGGGGACAGGGCATGCTCAACGGCCTGTGGCTGAGTTTTTTCCTGGTAGCCACGCTGGCTGCCGTGATGCGCTGGATCGGCGGTGACCCGGGGGTATGGGCCGCCATGGTGGAGAGTCTGTTCGCCATGGCCAAGTTGTCGGTCGAGGTGATGGTCCTGCTATTTGGCACCCTGACCCTGTGGCTGGGCTTGTTGCGCATTGCCGAGAAAGCCGGGCTGATCGATCTGCTGGCACGCCTGCTCGGCCCTCTGTTCGCGCGCCTGATGCCCGAGGTGCCGCGTGGCCATCCGGCGCTTGGCTTGATCAGCATGAACTTCGCCGCCAATGGTCTGGGCCTGGACAACGCGGCCACGCCCATCGGCCTCAAGGCGATGAAAGCCCTGCAGGCGCTCAACCCGTTGCCGCACACGGCCAGCAATGCGCAGATTCTCTTTCTGGTGCTCAACAGCTCGTCATTGACGCTGCTGCCGGTGTCGATCTTCATGTACCGCGTACAGCAAGGCGCGACTGACCCGACGCTGGTGTTTCTGCCGATTCTCCTGGCCACCAGTGCCTCGACACTGGCCGGCCTGCTGGCGGTGGCGCTGATGCAGCGCCTGCGCTTGTGGGACCCGGTGGTGCTGGCCTATCTGCTGCCCTCGGCGCTGCTGCTCGGTGCTTTCATGGCTTTGCTGGCCAGCCTCAGTGCTACAGCGCTGGCCCAGCTGTCCTCGCTGCTCGGCAATCTCAGCCTGTTCGGTTTGATCCTGCTGTTTTTGCTGGTGGGCTGGTGGCGCAAGGTGGCGGTTTACGAAAGCTTCATCGAAGGGGCGCAGGAAGGCTTCAATGTCGCCCGTGATCTGCTCCCCTACCTGGTTGCCATGCTCTGTGCCGTGGGTGTTTTGCGTGCCTCGGGCGCACTCGATCTCGGTCTGCAGGGTATCCGCTGGCTGGTTGAAGGGGCTGGTTGGGATACGCGTTTCATCGAGGCCTTGCCCACCGCGCTAATCAAGCCGTTCTCCGGCAGTGGCGCACGCGCGATGCTCATCGAGACCATGCAGACCTTCGGCGTCGATAGCTTCCCTGCCCTGCTCGCTGCCACGGTGCAGGGCAGTACGGAGACGACCTTCTACGTGCTGGCGGTGTATTTCGGCGCGGTGGGTATCCAGCGAGTACGCCATGCGGTGGGCTGTGCGCTGTTTGCCGACCTGGCCGGCATCCTGGCGGCGATTACCGTGTGTTACTGGTTTTTCGGCTGATCCGGCCGGCGCACGCTAGTCTGTAAATAAATCCTAAATATTTACCGGCGGCAGTCGTTAAACCACTTACCCCCTAGCGTTTTTTCTGGAGCTCAAGATGTCCCTACGAGCCATTAGCGTGCGTGCCCGCAACCTGCTGGGTTTTGGCCTGCTTGGCCTGATCCTGTTGACCACCGGCCTGGTGGCACTGAAACAGATCAATGTCCTGCGTCAGGATGTACTAGATATCCGCGATGGCTGGATGGAGGGGCTGGACGCCATGGGGCAGATCAAGGCCGCGCGCCTGAACATGCGCCTGCAGGAAAGCCTGGCGCTGACCATGCCTGATCAACTGGATCTGTTTGCCGAGGAGATCGAGCGCTTCAAGGGACTGGTCCAGCAGGTTGATCGCCAGTACGAGGCGACCATTACCGCCGAAGAAGTAGAGGATCGCCGGCTGTTCAACCGCTATCAGGAGTTCAGCCGTGCCTATGAGCAGGCCCTGCAGGCCGTTGTGGTCAGCCTGCGTTCGGGCAGCCCCGACCTGGCCAGCGTCGGTGCCAGCTTGCAGGCCTACAACAGCATGATCGCCGGGCTCGACGAACTCATCGTGCATAACCGCCAGGGCGCGCAACGGGCCGGCGAGGAAGCCGAAGACAGCGCCAACCAGGCACAGTGGACCTTTGCCGTGCTGTTGCTGGTGGGGCTGATCCTCACCCTGCTGACCGCCTGGTTGCTCAGCCAGAGCGTGACGGCGCCGCTCAACCAGCTCAAGGCCGTGGCTGCACGGATTGCCGGAGGTGACCTGAGCCAGGATGTGCGGGTACATGGCGCCGACGAAATCACCGAAGTCCAGCAATCGCTGCAGCAGATGCAGGTCGCCTTGCGCGACACCCTGCTCGGCATCCAAGGCTCGGCTACCCAGCTGGCCTCGGCGGCTGACGAGATGCACGCGATTACCGAACAGACCTCGCAGGGGATTCACCGGCAGAACGATGAGATCCAGATGGCCGCTACCGCCGTCACCGAGATGTCGGCGGCGGTCGATGAAGTGGCACGCAATGCCAACCACACGTCCGACTCGTCCCGCGAGGCTGAGCAGACCGCCCTCACCGGGCGTCGCCAGGTCAGCGTGACCCGCGACACCATCGAGCAGCTCACCGGCAAGCTGGACAACACCTCGACCACCATCAGCCGCCTGGCTGAAGAAGCCATCGGTATCGGCAAGGTGCTCGAAGTGATCCGCACCATTGCCGAGCAGACCAACCTGTTGGCGCTGAATGCCGCCATCGAGGCAGCGCGCGCGGGTGACCAGGGGCGTGGGTTTGCCGTGGTGGCTGACGAGGTGCGTGCGCTGGCCCAGCGTACACAAAGCTCCACCCAGGAAATCGAGCGCATGATCAGCGCCATCCAGAGCGCCAGCCAGGAGTCGGTCAGTGCCATGCAACAGAGCAGTGAGTTTGCCGGGCGCAGCCAGCAACTGGCCAGCGAGGCGGACGAAGCCCTGGCGCTGATCGCCCAGCGCATCAGCCAGATCAATGAAATGAACCTGGTGATTGCCAGTGCCGCCGAGCAACAGGCGCAGGTGGCCCGCGAGGTGGATCGCAACCTGGTGGCCATTCGTGATATTTCCGAGCAGAGCAGCAGCGGTGCGCAGCAGACCTCGGCGGCCAGCGACCAGCTGGCGCGCCTGGCCACCCAGCTCAACCAGATGGTCGGGCGTTTCCGCCTGTAATCCGCTGGCGCGACGCAATGGCCCGGGGGGGCTGTTGCGTCGGTCGCTTGCTGACTGATTTACTCGGGTTTTTCCCGTAGAATCGCCAGCCCTGCGAAATACCCCCGAGTGTGTTGCCATGCCTGCTTCCTTCAAGCCCGAGCTGTTGTCGCCTGCCGGTACCCTGAAAAACATGCGCTATGCCTTCGCCTATGGCGCTGATGCGGTGTATGCCGGTCAGCCACGCTATAGCCTGCGGGTGCGCAATAACGAGTTCGACCATGCCAACCTGGCGCTGGGGATCAGCGAGGCGCATGCGCAGGGCAAGCAGTTCTACGTGGTAGTCAACATCGCCCCGCACAACGCCAAGCTGAAGACCTTCATCAAGGATCTTGAGCCAGTGGTGGCGATGGGCCCGGATGCGCTGATCATGTCCGACCCGGGGCTGATCATGCTGGTACGCGAGCACTTCCCGCACATGGCCATCCACCTGTCGGTGCAGGCCAACGCGGTGAACTGGGCCAGCGTGGAGTTCTGGCATCGCCAGGGGCTGAGCCGGGCCATCCTGTCGCGCGAACTGTCGCTGGAGGAAATCGGCGAGATCCGCGAAAAAGTGCCGGGCATGGAGCTGGAGGTGTTCGTCCACGGTGCGCTGTGCATGGCCTATTCCGGGCGCTGCCTGCTGTCCGGCTACATCAACAAGCGCGACCCCAACCAGGGCACCTGCACCAACGCCTGCCGCTGGGAATACAAGACCCACGAGGCCAAGGAAAACGAAGTCGGCGACATCGTGCATGTCTACGAGCCGATTGCCGTGCAGGCAGCCGAGCCAACCCTGGGCGTGGGAGCACCGACCAAGGAAGTATTCCTCCTCGAAGACAGCAGTCGCCCGGGCGAGTACATGTCTGCCTACGAGGACGAGCACGGCACTTACATCATGAACTCCAAGGACCTGCGTGCCGTGCAGCACGTCGAGCGCCTGGTACAGATGGGCGTGCACTCGCTGAAGATCGAGGGGCGCACCAAGAGCCACTACTACTGTGCACGCACCGCGCAGGTGTACCGCAAGGCGATCGACGATGCGGTGGCCGGACGGCCGTTCGACATGAGCCTGATGGACAGCCTCGAATCGCTGGCCCACCGTGGCTATACCGAAGGTTTCCTGCGTCGCCATGTGCATGACGAGTACCAGAACTACGAGCGCGGCAATTCAGTATCCGATCGCCAGCAGTTTGTCGGCGAGTTGACCGGCGAGCGCCGTGGCGAGCTGGCCGAGGTCAAGGTGAAGAACCGTTTCGCGGTTGGCGACCGCCTGGAACTGATGACCCCGCAGGGCAATATCCATTTCACCCTGGAGCACTTGCAGAAGGCCACGGGTGAAGCCAGCGAGGTGGCCCCGGGTGATGGTCATACCCTGTACCTGCCGCTACCGCAGGACATCGACCTGAGCTATGCGCTGTTGATGCGCCACTTGGGCAGCGGCAGTAACATCCGAGACTGATTCGTAAAGCAGATTTAAGAAGTGGATTGTTATTAGCTGGCAAGCCTAATGGTTAGATAAGGGAGGCG
>VFQM010001909.1_pt1 | contig 16868 bp, 15 predicted proteins | sample 3512391 | NCBI WGS metagenome assembly VFQM01 (sample SAMN10412369, study PRJNA504923) | tailings metagenome | isolation source: Replicate 1 from Balatoc abandoned mine | place: Philippines
CCATGAAATCGCTACGGCGCGGAAAAATAGCCGCTCACGATGTACGCATTCATCCACTTTCAATCAGCAATTTACTGGTTGCCAGCTTCCACGAACATGACACGAACATTACATGAATGTAATTCAGGGGTCATTCGATGGAAAGTGCCCAACCCATAGCATGACCTGCATTGCGTCGAACTGTGCCGCTCAGGATGGGGTGGCGTTTAGAACGACTTCCGAGTCATCTATGGAGGATTTCAGGCCATGCCGCCTCGTTCACCCTTTTTTATCGTGCCCACACAGGGCCTTTCTCGTCGGCGTTTCGTCCAAGGGTTAGCCGCCGGCGGCGTTCTCGCTGGGCTGTCCACGCCGGCGTTCAAGGCATTTGCCCAGCAAGGCTCCGCGACGCGCGGTGCCGCCCCTGTGCTGAAGGGCACCGAGTTCGACTTGGTGATCGCCGAATCGCCCGTGAACTTCACGGGCAAGCCAGGCGTGGCTACGACCATCAACGGCTCGCTGCCGGCACCGACATTGCGTTGGCGCGAGGGTGACACCGTCACAATCCGTGTAACCAACAAGCTGCGTGAAGCCACATCCATTCACTGGCACGGGATCATCCTGCCGTATCAGATGGATGGCGTGCCGGGCATCAGCTTCAATGGCATCGCTCCCGGCGAGACCTTCACGTACCGCTTCAAGGTTCAGCAGAGCGGCTCCTACTGGTACCACTCGCACTCCGGCTTCCAGGAACTCACGGGCATGTACGGGGCGATCATCATCGACCCCGCTGGCGCCGAGACCATCCACGCCGACCGTGACCACGTGCTGCTGTTCTCGGATTGGACCGACGAAGACCCGATGCGGGTGTTCACCAAGCTCAAGTCCCAAAGCGACTATTACAACTACAACCAACCTACCGTCTTCGACTTCTTCCGGGACGCCTCGCGCGAAGGCACGGCCGCTGCGATCGACAAGCGCAAGATGTGGAACGAGATGCGGATGAATCCGACGGATCTCGCAGATCTGTCTGCCGCCACGCTGACCTATCTGGCCAACGGCGTCACCCCCGCCGGCAATTGGACGGCGCTGTTCCGACCGGGTGAGCGCGTGCGGCTGCGCATGGTCAACGGTGCGGGCAACACCTTCTACGACGTACGCATTCCAGGACTGAAACTCACGGTGGTGCACGTCGATGGTGTTGACGTGGAGCCGGTGACCGTCGATGAGTTCCGATTCGGTCCTGGCGAAACCGTCGACGTGATCGTCCAGCCACGGGATGACGCTTACACGATCTTCGCCCAGGCGATGGACCGGACAGGCTACGCGCGTGCCACGCTGGCCGTGCGTGAAGGTCTTCAAGCTCCCGTGCCTGCCCTCGATCCGGTCGAATGGCTGACCATGAACGACATGATGGGCGGCATGATGGGGGGCATGGACCATGGCGGGTCCGGCCAGGCCATGGAGATGACCGGGATGACGGGCATGACGGGCATGACCGGGATGACCGGGATGGGCTCGGGTTCGATGTCCGGGATGGATCATGGGGCGATGGCAGGCATGAATCACGGCGCCATGAACCACGGTGGCATGGCGATGGATCACAGCCAACACGCCGCGGCGGCGGGGGGACTGGCCGTGCCCAGCACTACTGCTCGCCACGCTCGCACCGAGTATGGTGCCAGCACGGACATGCGCGTTGACATGGCGCGCACCAACCTCGATGACCCCGGCATCGGACTGCGCAACAACGGTCGGCGCGTGTTGACCCTCGCGGATCTGCATACCCCGTCGGGGCCGCTGGACAAGAGAGGCCCCGGCCGGGAGGTCGAACTGCACCTCACGGGCAACATGGAACGCTACGCATGGTCCCTGGACGGGCTGGAGTTCGGAAAGTCCACGCCGGTGCACTTCAAACACGGCGAGCGGCTGCGGGTCATTCTGCACAACGACACCATGATGACCCATCCCATGCACCTGCACGGCATGTGGAGCGAGCTGGAAAGCCCCGACGGTCGCTTCCTTGCGCGCCGCCACACCCTGCCGGTGCAGCCGGCACAACGCATCAGCTTCCTGGTGACAGCCGACGCGCTCGGCCGCTGGGCGTGGCACTGCCACCTGATGTTCCACATGGATGCCGGCATGTTCCGCGAAGTCGTGGTGTCTTGAACCCAGCGCACAAGGAAGACCAAGAATGTCCAAGCACTCCCCACTCGCGCACTGGCCACGACGCTTCTGGCCCTGGTAAGCGTCGCCGCCCAGGCACAAGCACAGAACGACCATGCAGCGCACGGCCAGGCCGACGCTCAAACGGCCGCGCCATCCACTCAGACCGTGGCTCCTGCCGCCGACCCGCACGCGGGTCACGCGACGTCGGCGAGCGGCTCGACCGCGGCCCCGGCCATGGATCACGGCAACATGCAGATGCAGGGCGGGTCGGCGCCTCCTGACGCCCGCGATCCGCATGGCTACTCCAATGGCCTGACATTGGGATCGGGCGACTACGCCGTACCCGGTGTGCCGCGGCTGATGCTGGCCGACGAACACAGGTTCTTTTCGTTGCGCGGCGAAACTCTGGAACGCCGCTTCACGCGCAAAGGAGACGACTCCACGGCCTACGACCTCCAGGCGTGGTATGGGACGACCTACAACAAGGCCGTCGTGAAGGCCGAAGGCGATATCGCCAAAGGAAAGCTCGAAGAATCGCGTACCGAGCTTCTCTGGGGGCACGCCGTCGCACCGTACTGGGACACCCAGCTCGGCGTTCGGGTGGATAACGGGGAAGGCCCGAGCCGTCAATGGTTGGCTTTCGGCATCCAGGGCCTCGCCCCCTACTGGTTCGAGCTGGAGGCGACGGGCTACGTGGGAAGTGGTGGACGTACGGCGCTGCGTGTCGAAGGCAGCTACGAGCTGCTGCTGACCCAGCGACTGATTCTGGAGCCTCGCGCCGAGTTGCAGTTTTATGGCAAGGACGACCCGGAACGCGGTATCGGCAAGGGCCTGGCCGAAGCGTCTGCTGGCTTGCGCCTGCGCTATGAATTCAGTCGCCAGTTCGCCCCCTATATCGGCGTGGAACGGGCGGGCAGCTTCGGACGCACCGCGGACTATGTGCGTGCCGAAGGCGGCCGTGCGCAGCAGACGCGCTGGGTGGCTGGCGTGCGATTCTGGTTCTAGAACCTAGCGGGTTTGATCATCTGATGAGAGGCGATCCATGAACATGCACTACGACAGAAGCCAGGGCAAAGTGCCGAGACGCCAGGCATTGATCGCTGGCTTGTTGGTGATGGCACTCGCAGGACCGAGCCTGGCGCAGAGCCGACCGATTGCCAAGGTCTGGAAGGACCCGAGCTGCGGATGCTGCAAGGACTGGGTCTCACACCTGCAAGGCGCAGGCTTCGATGTGCAGGTTCTCGACACCGGGAACACCGCAGCGCGCACGCGGCTGGGCATCCCGCAGAAGTACGGTTCTTGCCACACGGCGCAGATCGGCGGCTATGCCATCGAGGGTCATGTGCCTGCCTCGGACATTCAACGCTTGCTGCGCGAAGCCCCGCAGGCCATCGGCCTCGCGGCGCCCGGCATGCCGGTCGGTTCGCCCGGCATGGATGGTCCGGCCTATGGTGGACGCAAGGACGCCTACGACGTGCTGCTGATTGGGAAAAACGGTAGCAGCACGGTCTATCAGTCGCATCGCTGACCATCCATCAACCCTTCTCCGTGGAGATATGCCATGCAGCATCAGCACACACAGACCCCCAGCGATCGCCCCCGGTTCTGGCGATCGCGCTACGGCGTGGCGTTCCTCATCATCGCCGCTGTCGCCGCGTATTTCCTGCTCAAGGAGCATACGGCACATGTTGCCGGCTATCTCCCCTTCCTGCTGCTGGCGGCTTGTCCGCTGATGCACCTGTTCATGCACCGTGGTCACGGCCACGGCGGACACGATCATGCCGCGCGTCAGGGTAAGGAAGGTGCCGCAGCCTCCAAGGAGCAGAAGCAATGAGTCGAGGCACTCGCACCGTGCGAGCACGCGACGCCGCGCTTGTCTCCTTGCGCGCCTGCGGCCTGCTGCGATCACCAGACACCAAAGGTTAACGGCGGAGGGCACTTGTCACTATGAATTCACCCAGCAAGTCTTCAGGACATGAGCACGCAGGCATGGCGGCGGGTGCCACAACGTCCGGCCCGCATACGCACCACCATCACGCCAGCCATGCTGGAAGTGACGACGCGGGCGGGTCCTCAAGCCACACGCAGCCCGATGCCGCGACGCGAGATCCGGTGTGTGGCATGGCGGTCACGGCGGCGTCGGAGCACCGTTCCACGCACTTGGGGAACACGTACTTGTTTTGCAGCACCGGATGCAAGGCCAAATTCGACGCCGATCCGGCGCGATATGCCAGCGGTGACGCGGGCATAGGCACAGGCAGCGGCCATGCACCGCATCACCATGCCAGCACCGCAGTTTCACCGGCCCCGGCGGCATCGCCAACCGCGCCCGGAACCATCTACACCTGCCCGATGCACCCGGAGATCCGCCAGGATCATCCGGGAACCTGCCCCAAGTGCGGGATGACGCTGGAGCCTCTGCTGCCCGACCTCGATGACGACAACCCGGAGTTGCGTGACTTCTCGCGTCGCTTCTGGTGGACCTTGCCGCTGACGCTCGTGGTCTTGGCGCTGGCGATGCTGGGCGAGCGGCTGCACCTGATGGACATGGCTACACAGAGCTGGGTCGAGTTGGTGCTGTCGTTGCCGATCGTGCTGTGGGCCGGCTGGCCCTTCTTCTCCCGCGGCTGGCTGTCCGTGGTCAACCGCAGCCCGAACATGTGGACACTGATCGGCCTGGGAACGGGTGCGGCATTCATCTACAGCGTTGTGGCAACCGTTGCGCCGGAAGTGTTTCCAGCTTCCTTCATGTCCATGGGACGGGTCGGCGTGTATTTCGAGGCCGCCGCCGTCATCATCTCGCTGACACTGCTCGGCCAGGTGCTGGAACTCAAGGCCCGCTCCCAGACTTCGGCAGCCATCAAGTCGCTGCTGGGGCTGGCACCCAAGACGGCGCGGCGCATCAATGCGGACGGCAGCGAGGAAGACGTGCCACTCAGCCATGTGCACGTCGGCGACCTGCTGCGCATCCGACCCGGCGAGAAGGTGCCGGTGGATGGCATCGTGCACGAGGGCAGCAGCTCGATTGACGAATCCATGCTGACCGGCGAACCGCTGCCCGTCAGCAAGCGCGTGGGCGACAAGGTCATCGGGGCCACACTCAACACCAGCGGCGCGCTGGTCATGCGTTCGGAGCGGATCGGCTCGGACACCGTTCTATCGCAGATCGTCCAGATGGTCGCCCAGGCGCAGCGTTCCAAGGCACCGATGCAACGCATGGCCGATGTCGTTGCCGGCTACTTCGTGATGGCCGTCGTCGCCATTGCGGTAACGACGCTCCTTGTATGGGGATTCTTCGGGCCACAGCCCACCTGGGTCTATGGACTGATCAATGCGGTGGCCGTCCTGATCATCGCCTGCCCGTGCGCGCTGGGTCTGGCCACGCCGATGTCGATCATGGTCGCAACGGGCCGTGGCGCCACGCAGGGCGTGCTGTTCCGCGATGCCGCGGTGATCGAGAATCTTCGCAAGGTCGATACCCTCGTCATCGACAAGACAGGAACCCTGACCGAAGGCCGACCTGCTTTCGATCAGGTCGTCGCAGCCCCCGGCTTTACGAACGATGAGGTGCTGCGTCTTGCGGCCAGCCTGGACCAGGGCAGTGAACACCCCCTGGCCGACGCCATCGTGCAGGCCGCGCGTGCCCAGGGCCTCCAACTCGTGAAGCCTCAGAGCTTTGAATCGGGAACCGGCATCGGCGTGCGCGGAAAGGTTGAGCACCGGCAACTGGCGTTGGGCAACACAGTGCTGATGGAACAGTCTGGCGTATCGGTGGAACCGCTCGTACCCCAGGCCGAAGCTCTGCGCGGCGAAGGGGCCAGCGTCATGTACCTGGCGGTGGACGGGCAGCTCGCGGGCTTGCTCGCCGTGTCCGATCCGGTCAAGGGCAGCACCCCCGAGGCCCTGGCCGCGTTGAAGGCTGCGGGCCTGCGGGTCATCATGGCCACCGGGGACGGGCAGACCACCGCCAAAGCCGTCGGTGCACGCCTAGGCATCGACGAGGTGCATGGTGAGGTCAAGCCGGCGGACAAGCTCATGTTGATCGAGCGACTGCAGAAAGAAGGACGCATCGTCGCCATGGCCGGAGACGGCATCAACGACGCGCCGGCCTTGGCGAAGGCAGACGTGGGCATCGCCATGGGAACGGGAACCGACGTGGCGATGAACAGCGCCCAGGTCACGCTGGTCAAGGGTGACCTGCGTGGCATCGCTGTCGCTCGCACGCTCTCGGTGAGTACCGTGCGCAACATGAAGCAGAACCTCATGTTCGCCTTCCTCTACAACGCGCTGGGCATCCCCATCGCCGCCGGGGTTCTCTATCCCCTCACGGGCTGGCTGCTGTCGCCGCTGATCGCAGCATTGGCGATGAGCCTGAGTTCGGCGTCGGTCGTTGGCAACGCCTTGCGCCTGAGAGCGAGCCGACTGTGACCGGATTTTCTTTCTGAAACTACAGGAGCCTGCTATCGCCCAGCAAACCGTTTCTTTCGTTCCACGCCGTTGCAAAGGTGCAAGCCTTATCTCGGCATTTCGTTCTTAAACCACACCTCACACATCCAGGTAGAAACTTCTATGACCCGTTCACATTTCATCGCCAAGCTCGTCGCGCCGATCGCTGCTGGTCTGTTCGCCACCGCCGCATTCGCGCATCCTTCGCTGGTGTCTTCAACGCCGGCCGACAAGTCGCAGGTTTCTGCGCCAGCCACCATCGAACTGAAGTTCTCCGAGACGCTGGTGCCGCAGTTCTCCGCCGCGAGCCTTGTCATGACTGGCATGCCGGGAATGGCGAGCCATGGCCCGATGAAGATCAACGCCAGCGTCGCGGCTGCCGGCGACGGCAAGACCATGGTCATCACGCCGGCACAGGCGCTCCAGCCCGGTGACTATCGCGTCGAATGGCGTGCCGTCTCCTCGGACACGCATCCGATCACGGGTAACGTCACCTTCAAGGTGAAGTAAGCCCATGGCCGGGGATTGGTTGACCATCGTCCTGCGCCTGGCGCTGTATCTGGACCTGGCGGCGGCGTTTGGCGTCGCCATGTTCGGTCTCTATGCTTTGGGCAACGACGAGCGATCCTCGACGATCTCGCGCCGCTATCGCGTCCTCATTGGCGCATCCGCTGCCATCGGCATTGCCCTGTCGATGTGGGGCATGACGGTCATGGCCAAGGCCATGTCCGGTGCCCAGAGCTACGCGGAGCTGTCAACGCACGTCTTCGACATGCTCATTACGGGCACGCACATGGGCATCGCCTGGTGCATTCGCATCCTCGCGCTGTTGGTGTGTGTGCTCGTCGCAATGTTGAAATTGAACGCTACCTTGCGATTTGCAGTGATGGCGCTCTCCACCGGCGTGGCGCTGGCGACCCTTGCGTGGGCAGGCCACGGCGCGATGGACGACGGCGTTCGCGGCTACATCCATCTTGCGTCGGATATCACGCACCTCTGGGCAGCGGGCGCTTGGGTGGGCGCATTGGTGGCGTTCTTGATGCTGGCATCCCACAAGCAGGATGTCGCGCAAGACCCGGTAGCGGTCCTCAGTCGGACGTCGAATGGCTTTGCTCGCATAGGTACAGCGATCGTGGCTGCACTCGTCGTGAGTGGAATTCTCAATTACCTGTTGATCGCCGGACCATCGTTTGATCCGCTCATCTCGACGCTGTATGGCCGGCTGCTGATGGTAAAGCTCTTGCTTTTCGCAGGCATGCTGGCGTTGGCTGCTGCCAATCGGTATCGGTTGAGCCCGAGCCTGGAGGCTGCTTTGAAGGCAGGCAATCGCGCACAGGCAGTCATCAAGCTTAGACAGAGTCTGTTCACGGAGGCGACCTTGGCCGTTTTGGTTCTGGCGAGCGTTGCATGGCTTGGCATCTTGTCTCCCACTGGAACCTAGTCCTTCATGGGCGGCAGATGACAGCACATGAATTGAATGTAATGCACGGGTAAGCGCTCTGTAGACCGCCTGCTTCTACATTTAACGACGCGGCGCAAGTTGTCGTCGTTTTTACAAAGGAGTCGATCATGAAATCGCAAATTGTCATTGCCGCCCTGTTGAGCGCTCTCTCCGTGCCAGCCTTCGCCGGTCATGCAGCAGCCCAAGCAGCCAAGGAAATGGTTCCCTTGGCTGACGGGGGAACGCTGTACATCTTCAAGGACGGAAAGATGGCACAGGAAAGCCGCTTCGGGCGCGCCGTCTATCTCAATGTCGGAGCTTCGGTGTCGACGAAGGATGGGCGCAACATCGCGATCACCAGCAATGAAGTCGCTCGCCTCGGGTCGCTGCTACAAAAAGAGCACGGCGGATGACGCCGCGGGTGTGCGGTGCTTTTCAAAGCTTCTGCACAGTGTGACAGAGACGCGCGCCCCGATTGGGCGCGCGCGCTTGGGACGCGTCACGAGCAACCACGAGCGCTCAAGGTGCCAGTTTTTGCGATGTCAAGCGCATCAACTTCCCTGAAATGGATCCAGCCTCCCCGTCCACCGTGATTCGTCCACGGGACATCTGGCGCGAATGAGAACTTGCGAGGAGCCCGATTTATGGAGTTGCGTCATCTACGATGCTTTGTCGTCTTGGCAGAGGAGTTGCATTTCACGCGGGCGGCCGAGAGGCTGCATATAGAGCAACCCCCCTTGTCTCGCGCGATCAAGGAATTGGAAGATGAGCTTGGGGTCACGCTGTTTGACCGCGACCGCAGGGGCACACGGCTGACCGTGGCGGGGGCGGCATTCTTGCAGGACACCCGCCGACTCTTCACTGTCCTGGAGCAAGCGCGTGAAAATGCCAGAGCCATTGCCGCGGGCCTGAGGGGCAGCCTGCGCATTGCAATTTCCGATGGTGCGATGGACCCACGACTATCGGCGTTCCTAGCTCGTTGCCGCGCGGAAGAGCCCGAGGTCGAGATACGTCTCTCCGAGGTACCGCTGACCGAGCAGATACGGGGCCTACGGTCTGGCGACTTCACGATCGGATTTGCACACGCGGCGGATGTTGGCGAAGGCATCGTGGCTGAACCGATCTGGCGAGACCCGATTGTGATCGCCGTGCCAGCGCGGCACTCGCTTCTTGCGCACAAGCAAGTTCCGCTGAACGAACTTCAGGGTCACCCACTGGTTCTGTGCGACAAACTGGCCTGCGAAGGCTAGTGCCGAGAACTAAATCGGCTGCTACAGGTTCTGGAACACAGACTCAACGTTGTCGAAGAAGTGTCGTCGCTGGACATGATGCTAACGCTCGTCGGCGCAGGCTATGGGATTGGTTTCATGACGGCGACCAAGATTCCCATCAGCCAGAGGCCGGACGTGGTGATTCGCCCTCTGGCGCAGGACACGGCGGTAATCACAACCTATCTGCTTCGGCCAGAAAGCAGCAACTCATCGGTTTCGCTGGATCGCTTCATCGAACGTCTGCGAGGACCTCCGGATGACTAAAGCGTCAATGCCTATCTGAATCGTGCGCCGCGGCACGAAGATTGCGTTCGGCTGCGCTGACGAGTTCCGCAGCACTGAGCTTGAGTCCGGCGGCGATTCTTAAGATCAGAGCGAGAGTGGGCATGTGCTCCCCACGCTCTATTTTGCCCATGTGCGATCGCTCGATCCCTGCTTTCGCAGCCAGTTCTTCCTGAGCAACACCTTGCGTCAGGCGGGCGACACGAACGGCCGCTCCGAATGCCAACGCTGGCTCGGCGTCGAAAGTGGTAGTTCCTGGGGGACGGCCTCGTCGGACAGTTCGCTTCTCCATCCTTGGAAGCGTCGAACAGTCCAAACAATTTAACCACGTTAAGTTTAACTCAAACTAGCTATCATGAAGACTTTCCATCCTTGTCTTATCGCTTCTTGGGGCCTCTCATGCACGACGCCACCAGCCCACGCCCACAGCTCAGGCTCGCCATAGCGCCTGGTGTGGCCTCTTCGTACCTAGCTGCATTGCTTGCCCTGCAGCGCGCGGAGGAGCCCGAAGTTTCTATGGAATTTAATGAGGTTACGGCGAGCGATCTCATTACGGGCCTCTACAAACGGCGCTTCGACGTCGGCCTTTCTCTGAAGCAGGTGAGCGATTCTTCGCTGAAGAGTCTTTCTATTTGGTTCGAGGCGACAGCTCTTGCCACGCCGCTGCGATACCCACTGCTCCGGCAGCAGTCAATCAGAATAGACGAACTTAAGGAGCACTCCGTGTTTCGATGGAAGGCCGAATATTCTCCTTCGCTGGACCAGTACCTGTCCTCCATGTCATCAACGGAAAGGCCGAATGTCCAGCATGTCAGTTCTTTTGAGATGTTATTGCTCTGGGTCGCAGCTGGATATGGCGTAGGGATTTCCTCGCGATCACGCATCGAAACCGCTAGCCAGTGCGGAATCTGCACGCGCCCAATAGCCGATGGCCCCTACGAGGTCATTACGCACCTGCAGCGACTCTCGGGACAGACGAATCTTGTAGCTGATCGATTTGAGCTTAGAGCCTTGCGAGTTGCCGAGGCGCGTAAAGCATGACAACCACGTGCGGTGCCCGCCCTTGCCGGTGGATTTGCAGCGGGTGCCGGTTCGGGCCAAGGCGCCGTCCAGACGCATCAATTCATCCTGGAAACTGACCTTGATCAATTCAACTCCCTACAACTTCCAATAGTATGTCCGCATGATCGGCTTAAGGCGCCTTCTCGCAAGATGGAGCCGCTGGATTACCAGCGGCCTAGTCGTAACCTTGCTTTTCTCGCAGGTTGCGATGGCGATGTACGTCTGTCCCAAGCCAGACCCGAGGGCATCTGTGGAAACCACGCAAATGCGTGCCACGATCTCGATGCAGCAGGCTGACAAGTTGCCAATGTCGGATTGCACCGGCATGCCTGATTCCATGGACAGCGAAGCGCCACAGTTGTGCCACGCTCATTGCAGTGGCGATCGGGAGTCGGCGCTTTCATGGCAGGGGCTGGACATTCAGTTTCTCGCGGCGCACGTGATGTGGCTCGCCAACTCGCTGCCCGGGTTGGTTCTCGACCGGGTAGCCCTCAGAGCGTGTTCAAAGTCTTTTGAGCAAGAGCACCAAGAATGCCAAGTGGACGAACTGCAGGCTGGTGTTGAGCCATCGCTCGCAGTTCTTCCACAGCCTCCTGTTCTTGTCCAGCCAGGCAAAGCTGCGTTCCACGACCCAGCGCTTGGGCATCACTTTGAAAGTGTGAAGCTCGCTTCTCTTGGCGATCTGCACCGTCACATGCCCTCCCAGAATCTGCTGCACGCCTTGCGCGAACGGCCGACCGATGTAGCCTGCATCGCACAGCAGGCTTTGTAGCCGGCTCAACCGGGGCTTGCAGCGCTGTAGCGCCTGCAGTGCGCCTTTGCGGTCCGTCACCTCGGCCGTGGTCACCGCTATCGCATGCGGCAATCCCTGGGTGTCCACCGCGATGTGGCGCTTGATGCCCGAGACCTTCTTGCCTGCGTCATAGCCCTTCAAGCCCGCCGTGTCCGTGTTCTTCACGCTCTGCGCGTCCACGATCAAGAGCGTGCTGCAGGCGTTGCGCCCCAGTTTCTCGCGGGCCGCGCCAACCTGATTTTTTTAATGCCTGCTCCAGCAGGCTGCCACCCTCGCGTGGCTCGCTCCAGATGGCAAAGTACGAGTGCACGGTGCGCCATTTGGGAAAGTCGCTGGGCAGTGCCCGCCACTGACAGCCCGTGCGCAGCAGGTACAGCACGGCGCAGAACACCTCGTACAGCTCCACTTTGCGTGGGGCAGTCTTTCTGCGCGCACTCTCCAGCAATGGCCGGATCACCTCGAACTGCTCGCGCTTGATGTCGCTGGGGTAGCCTTTTCTCACCCAGCGAGCTTCTCACATCAAGAGGGCGAGACTTTGAACACGTTCTCAGGCGGCACGTTACCTACATTCCTCCCAATCCCCGCGCGGGCTTTCCGCCGATCTACCTCACGTTCCAAGTCCTGCGGAATTGATTTATGTGTCCGTGCTCGCCGCGCACCGATGCGGCAGACCACGTGATTTCGTGAATACCAATTCCGAGGACAACCATGTTTACTCCCTTTTTTGGCGCCCCCGAGGGGCGCCCGTCGGCGTACGGCCGAGGCACAACGCCGGCCTCGATGCGAGTGCATCGTCTGAAAGCTATCAGCATCGCGTTGGCGGGCAGTGCGCTTGTCTCGCCTGTAGCCTACGCCCTCGATTTTGCTGAGGCACGCCTTATCGCGGAGCAGCAGAGCCCACGCATAAGCGCGCAGCAGTTGCAGGTTAACGTCGCCGAATCCGTGCAGAAGGCAGCAGGCTCGCTGCCCGACCCCAAGCTCTCGCTCGGCATCGAAAACTACCCCATCAGCGGCATGGATCGCTGGAGCATGACGCGCGAATCCATGACGATGCAGCGCTTGGCGCTCATGCAGGAAGTGCCCAACAGGGCCAAGCGCGACGCCCAGGTCGCCAGCGCGCAGGCGCGTGTGGATCGAGAACGCGCGGCGCTGGTTTTGCAGCGATTGCAGATCCGCCAGGAACTCAGCCTGGCGTGGATCGCCGCGCAGGCGGTGGAGCAACGGGAGATACTGCTGACGGAACTGCTCGCGGAGAACCAGCGCCTGCAAGACAGTCTCCCCGCTCGCGTCGCCGGCGGCACCGCCCAGGCTGGCGATCTGTTGGTCGCGGAACAGGAGGCGCTGACACTCACGGACCGCCGTGACGATCTACAGCGGGACCGGGCCAAGGCCAGGGCCGCGTTGCGGCGCTGGGTGGGCTCCAGGGCCGACGAAGCACTGCAAGGCGATCCAGGCCCGCTCACTCGCCCCGTCGCGCAACTGCGCACAGAACTGGCGAATCACGCGGAGCTTGAACTCTATCCGGCGATGCAAAGCATGGCCCGGGCCGAGTCCCGCGAAGCCCAATCAGAGACCCGCGGCGATTGGGCCTGGGAGATAGCCTATAGCCGGCGTGATCGCCGATGGGGCGACATGGTGTCATTTCAGGTGACATTCGATCTGCCTTGGCAGAAGGATCGACGCCAAGTGCCCATGATCGAGGCAAAACGGCACGAGTTGGAACGTCTGGACGCCGAACGCGAAGACGTGGCGCGGCGGCATTTGCAGGAGCTGGACGACAGCGCCGCCGAACTCCAAGCGTTGAACAGCCAGATCGACCGCCTGCAGACCGCCGGCTTGCAACTGGTACGGAACCGAGCGGCGCTTGCATTGAGCAACTACCGATCCGCCAAGGGGGACCTGAGCGCTGTGCTCAGTGCACGCGCCCAGGTGCTGGAGACGCGCATGCGTCTGATCGACCTTGGAGCGCAGCGCGACAGCCTCGTCGCCCGACTGAACAGCCTGATCGCGGACTGAGTGGAGACCCTCGCCATGAATACCTCTTCGAGAAACATCCTTGCCGGCTTGACGCTGGTTGCTGCCGGTATTGCCGTTGGATGGGGCGTCGCCCAATGGCGCGCCGGCCACCTCAGCGGCTCCCCCGCTGCCAACGTCTGTTGGCGCGCACTTAAAACTGACCCAGGCTGCGCGTTGAACTTTGACCCACCCGGTGTACGGGGCTGAGGGTATCAGTTGGTGGTCTGGGTGGTGGCCTCCTTTGCCCTGATTCTGGCTTTGGTCTTGTTGGCGGCGGTGCTGTTGCGCAGCCGCCAGGAGTCGTTGCCGGTCTCCAGGATGTGGCAGTGGTGGGTGATGCGATCCAGCAGCGCGGTGGTCATCTTGGCGTCGCCGAACACCTGACCCCATTCGGAGAAGGCCAAGTTGGTGGTGATGGCGAGGCTGGTGCGCTCGTAGAGCTTGCTGATCAGGTGGAACAGCAGCGCGCCGCCTGAGGGGGTGAACGGCAGGTAGCCCAGTTCATCGAGGATGACCAGGTCGGCATAGGTCAGGCGCAGGGCGATCTGCCCGGCCTTGCCCTGGGCCTGTTCCTTCTCCAGCGCATTGACCAGTTCGATGGTGGAGAAGAAGCGCACGCGCAGGCGATGCTGGCGCACGGCCTGGATGCCGATGGCGGTGGCCAGGTGGGTCTTGCCGGTGCCCGGTCCACCGACAAGGACGACGTTCTCGGGGGTGTGGATGAAGTCACCCTGGTGGAGTCGTTCGACCAGTGCGCGATCAACGGGACTGGCCGCGAAGTCGAACCCGAGCAGGTCACGATGGACGGGGAAACGTGCGGCCTTCATCTGGTTGGCCTGGGCACGAACCTGCCGTTCGGCGGACTCGGCCTGCAGCAGTTCGGCCATCCAGTGTTCGGGCTCCATGGTGTGCAGGCGCATCTTGGCCAGCAGTTCGGGCCACTGGCTGGCCATGCCGTGCAGCTTGAGCTGCTGCATGCGCAGCGGCAGGTCAGGCGTCGACATGATCTGCCTCCCGCAGGGCGTCGTAGCGGGCCGGATCGGACACCGGCGGATGACGCAGCGTCACTCGCGAGGCGACCGTCTCGATCGTGCGGTCCGGATGCTGCAATCGCCCCAGCACGTTGAGCACGTGGTCGGCGCGCACCAGGCCGGACTCGAGTGCCAGTTCCACCGCCACCAGTACCGCTTCGAGCCCGTGCACGGGTACGGCGGCCAGCACCTGGGCCATGGCGCGGTCGCCGTGAGGCTGGCGCAGCAACACCTGCTGCAGCTTGCGCAGCGGATCGGGCATGGACAGGAACGGCGCGCCGTCACGCAGTGCCCCCGGCTTGCGCTGGACCAGGGCGATGTAGTGCTGCCAGTCGTAGTGGACCCGATCACGCTCGAAGCTGCGCCGGTGGCGGGCGACCTCGGCCTCGCCGACCACCACGGCCAGTTCGAAGGGATACACGCGCAGGCTGGCGACGGCGTGGGCGTGTTCGCACGGCACGCTGTAGCGGTTGCGCTGGAAGCTGACCAGCGCGGTCGAACTGACCCGCACCGGCCGCTCGATGTAGCCGTCGAAGGGCGCGGGCATCGGCATCAGGTGGGGCTGTTCGTCCTCCAGAGCTTCGGCCACGGTGATGTCGGAGGCATCCGGATGCGCCTGCATCGGCCAAGCGGCGCGGCACTCGCTGGCGAGCCAGGCATTGAGGGTGTCCAGATCTGGCCAGTGGCGGGCCCCGGCCTCGATCCAGATCTGTCGGCGCCGGTCCTGCACGTTCTTCTCGACCCGCCCCTTCTCCCAACCCGCGGCGCGGTTGCAGAACTCCGCGGCGAACAGGTAGTGGCTGGTCATGGCGTGGAAGCGGGCGTTGACCCGCCGTTCCCGGTGCTGGCCGATCCCGTCCACCGCCGTCTTCATGTTGTCGTAGATGCCGCGGCGCGGCACGCCACCGAAGGCGGTAAACGCCTGGGTATGAGCATCGAACAGCATCTCGTGGCTCTGGGTGGGATAGGCCACCAACCAGAAGGCGCGGCTGCAGGCCAGCTTCACGTGGGCGAGATCCAGCGGCATCTTGGCGTGGCTGCCGACGAAGGCGTACTCGCGGCTCCAGTCGAACTGGAAGGCTTCACCCGGAGGAAAGTGCAACGGCACGAAGGCCGGGCGGCGGCTGGCGCCGCCGGCCGCCTTCCACTGGCGGATGAAGGCCGTCACCCGGGTGTAGGTGCCCGGATAGCCGATCGCCTGCAACTGCGAGAACAGCACCTTGGCGGTGCGTTGTTCCCGCCGGGGACGATGGCTGTCGGCACGCAGCCACGTCTCCAACTGGGACCGGTAGGGATCGAGCCGGGAGGGCGAGGCTCGCCTGGGATAGACCGGCTCGGACTGGCCGCTGCGCAGCCATCGCCGGATGGTATTGCGGGATAGGCCCGTGCGCTTGGCGATCTCGCGCAGCGGCAGGCCATCGCGGAAATGCATCCGCCGGATCTTGGCCAACATGACCATGGTGATCACTCCTGAAATCCCCCGAGCAAAAGATGCTCAGGATGTGGGCTTCAGGTGGGTCAGTTTTACCCGCGCATCACCGCCGAAAGTGGGTCAGTTCTGGATGCGCGCCAACAGCGTCAGGCACTTTCGAGCATTGCCGCATCATTTAGCAACCGTTGAATGCGCTGGCGAGTCTCCTCTGGAATACCTTGCACAGACGAGTCAGGTCCGGGCCTGTTTGGCTGCTGCTGGGTGCCCGCGATGACCCGCACGACCATGCCCAAATTTCCTGGTGTCACGATGTCGATGGCTGCGCGATCACCCAGGTCCGGATGTGGGCGGGTCAGCATCCGGTACAGGTCCCACGGATCCGCATGCGGGCACTGGTTCATGAGCACCTGTGCCAGCTTGTGCTTGAGGGGTACCAGCTGCCAGTCGGGCACGCGTTGCCCGCGGTTGCCCAAGCTGATGGACAGCAGCTTGCCCGCCTTCAGCTCGCGGTTGATCTGGTCCTTGGACTTCCCGGCCAGCTTGCCGAACAGCGGGACCGGCAGACTGCTCGGCGATTCGTAGATGACCAGCATTTCCTCGCGCTCGCGCTGGATGACAGACACCTCCGGCTCTGGCGCATGCGTCGGGGGCGGTGGTACCTGCGACAGTCGCTGGAATGTGATTCCCCCGTCGTTTGGCGTCACGACGATGGGTTCGGCCACCACAGGCGGAACGGATGCCGCAGAAGCAGCAGCGACGATGGTGTTGGGCTTGTCCTCCTCTGCCATGGCCGGCACGCCCTCGATATGGATCGTGAGGTGCGCGCTGGCCGCTTCCACTTGGCCCTGTTCGAGCAGATCGAGACGATCCGCCCAGTCCTGCATCATCCGGCGGCGCGGCTCAACATACTTGGCGTGGTTGTAGGCCGAACTCACCTTGTTCGGGT
>VFQM010001910.1_pt1 | contig 16856 bp, 10 predicted proteins | sample 3512391 | NCBI WGS metagenome assembly VFQM01 (sample SAMN10412369, study PRJNA504923) | tailings metagenome | isolation source: Replicate 1 from Balatoc abandoned mine | place: Philippines
TTGTGCTGGGCTTCCACTGCTCGCCAGAACGAATCCTGAACAGGAAAAAGCCTAGATGCGACCGCGAACGGCATCAAGGTAATCCAGCACGTGTACCAGGCCTGCCACGTCCTTCAGCATGTCCATCGGGCGTGCCCGCAGGGCCGTGTTTTCGCTGTTCAGCCAGGCAACGGCATCCTTTTCTCGACCGGCCACGATGGAGTCCAGCGAACGGAACAGACGCACGAACAAGACTGCGATTTGCCATTCCTTGCGTGCGGGATCCAGCTGATATTCGCCTTGCCGCATCCTGCTTACCGATGAAGCGCTTAAACCCAATATATTGGCCAAATCAGCCCCTTTGATATTGAGCAGATCGGCCGCATTGACCGTGGCTTTGGTGATGACTCTGCGTTGCCGGTCCTGGTTGCCAGCGTTGAGTGCGATGGTATTCATGATAACCCCCGCTTTATGTTTCTGTAGAAATTAATATTAGGATAATTTCTTATGAAATACAAATGAATCGATCTGGTGCTCAGTTTCTGGGTGGCATTTTTGTGGTTTTTTGGACAAAAATTCCCCATTCGGAAAGGAGGGAGGCAAATGGAAATCAGGTTTGATCGTGTGACGCTCCATGAGGAGGTCTGGTCAGTGCCCTTGACCCAGTTGGGCAAGAAATATGGGCTCTCTGATAACGGTATCCGGAAAATCTGCAAGGCCATGAATATCCCGCTCCCCAGGGCCGGGCACTGGGCGAAGGTCGCTGCCGGCAAGGTGGTCAGCAAAACGCCGCTTCCGGAAGAGTGCGAGCGGGATACATATATCTGTCATCCGCCCGGGATCGAAATCAGCCAAGAGGCGGTAGAGGACAAGAAATGGATGCAGGGCATGGTCGATTATGACCGTCTGCCTGAAAACGCGATTTCCGTAGACTTGAAGCCCGGTCGCTGGCACCCGCTTGTCGCACCTTTCAGAAAGCGTCTGATAGAAGCAGCGATCAAGGCCGAGAAGGATCGCGAGGTGGCCGAGCGCTTTGCCGAGCGTGAAAAGGCTGGCAAGGTCCGCGGCTGGCAGATGCCAGAGGGCGCACACGACTGGCGTATCTTTTTCAGCTACGGGCAGATACTTTGTCGCACCCATCATTCCATGCCGATCAGGCTGAGCCCGCTTGGCTACGAGCGCGCACTGGCCATTCTCAACACCTTCCTTCTCCAAGCGGAAATTCGGGGGTTTACCGTGGAGTACTGCGAGGCAAAAGGCCGCTTCATGCTGAAGGGACATGGGGCAGAAATTGAGATCCGTATCAGCGAGAAATTGGAGGAAGCACCCCCTGCCAATGACGGGAGTGAGAAAACATTCTCCTGGCTGTCACGAATCCTGGTGCCGACGGGGAGGCTGCGCCTTCACGTGGGGCGCTCGGGGTATGTAGAGGTTGAGATAACAGATGAGGGGGATTCGCCTCTGGAAACGAAACTAGGTGAGGTTTTCAGAAAGGTTTATCTGGCTGTGGTGCGGGTGCGTGAGAATGATCGCAAGTGGCAGGTTTGGCATAGAGAGCGTGAAGAAGAAGCACAGAGGCGCGCAGAGCAGGAAAGGTTGCGCCAGGAAGAGACCCGCAAGATTGAGGAGGAACGACAGCGAGCCGCCCGGCTCATCCGGGAGGCGACGGACTGGCAGACAGCAAACCTGGTTCGCCAGTATGTTGCTCATGTCGTTCGAAATATGAAGGCGAGCGAACCTGAAGAGGGTCTGCGGGATTGGAAATTGTGGGCGCTGCATGTCGCAGATGAACTAGACCCGACAGTTAATTCACCTGAGCAACTAGGGCATGTTTCAGGCACCCCGAACTGAATGTATGATGCAATTTGATTTTAATAATAAGTGTAACCAAGAAGCACCAAAGGGTATTTCAGAATGGGGTTAACCTTCGATGATGAGGGCAACGAGATTGTCGAGCCCAAAGCCTCGAATATGGTCGAGGCTTTGCGCGACATCGGGTATTCGCTGGAATCCGCAATCGCCGACATCATCGATAACTCGATTTCAGCCAAAGCAACAAAAATCGACATCCGATTTGGATGGGACGATTCCGATGAGCCTTGGCTTGCGATAATCGACAATGGTTCAGGAATGGACGAGGCCGAGCTCGTCGAGGCCATGCGCCCTGGCGGTCGTGACCCTTTAACCAGTCGGGACAAGGACGATTTGGGTCGGTTCGGGCTCGGACTGAAAACGGCTTCCTTTTCTCAATGCCGCAAGGTTACAGTCGTGAGCCGCAGACATGACAGGCTTTCTGCGAGGCAGTGGGATCTGGATCTGGTCCGCAAGAAAAACAGCTGGGTACTTCGTAAACCTGACATCGAAGAATTGAGTGCTCTCCCTTGCACCGGTCTCGTGGGTGAAGAAGGAACTGTTGTGGTATGGCAGAAGCTGGATCGACTGGATCTCGGTAATGATCAGGATAGATTTCATCAGGTATTGAATGAGCGGATCTCTTCAATCAGCGAGCATGTGTCACTCGTGTTTCACCGATTCATCAGTGGAGAGCCGGGCAAAGCCAAGATAACGATCGCTGTAAACAACACGCCTCTCGAAGCTTTCGATCCATTCAATGCCAAATCACAAGCCACAACCCACCTGCCTGAAGAACCGATCGAGATCGAGGGGGAAACTGTCCTGTTCAAGCCGTACATCCTTCCGCACCACAGCAAGGTAAGCCCACAGGATTATGAGCGTCTAGGTGGAAAGGAAGGATACCTGAGAGGACAGGGGTTCTACATCTACAGAAATCGGCGCCTGATCATTCATGGAACCTGGTTTCGCATGGCCCGACAGGATGAGATGACAAAGCTGGCTCGTGTGCAGGTGGATATACCCAATACTCTGGACCACCTATGGACCATCGATGTTCGCAAGTCGAGGGCTCAGCCACCAGAGGCAGTCAAGAGAAGGTTGCGTGGCATTCTTGAGCGCATCCGTGATGGAGCAAAGCGGCCGTATGTGCATCGTGGAACAACAGTAGCTCGGCGCCATTCCGAGCCGGCTTGGCAAAGGCTGTACCTTAATGAAAGGATCAGCTATCAGCCAAACCTGCATCATCCATTGATTTCGGAATTCCGCTCCGATTTGCCCGAGGCCATGCGCAACCGATTCGATGGTTTGCTGTCGGTTCTTGGAGCGTCCTTGCCATTCGCTATGCTCTTCAACGACATGGCATCAAGACCCAAGGAAACGGATGGCTGCCGGGAAACTGAAGAGACTCTAGGTCAGCTCGCCTCCTTGCTATTTGGTGATGGTTCGGATCCGACATATGTTGCTGAAGTCATGCAAGTAACAGAGCCATTTGCATCGGCTCCGGAATTTGTGTCGCGCTATCTTGCGCGGCTTGCTTCCAAAGGGGATTGATTTGAGCCCGCAGGATTTTGAAAACCAGGTCAGAAACAACCTTAACAATCGCTCGGCAGTTACTCCCGAATTGATTCGTCAGGTCATTCGCCTGACATTGGACATACAAGGGCCAGAGGCCCCAAATTTTGTCGACAAGGAGGTTTTTGTCGAGCAGATTGCCCGGTCCCTGGAGGAAAAGCTCGACATAAGCATGCCTGATGCAACGGTTATCCAGCTTCCATTCAAGGAATGGCTAGGGGAACGAAGAGCTTCGGCTGACTTGTATTTCTGGGATCGTTATCGGAAGAGCCTGCTGCAAGATGGATTTGCCAAGGAGGTGGTCGGCACAATCAGCCGTGATACTGACAAGATCGTGGGCTTGCTTGAAGACCCAGAAAAAGCAGGTCCATGGAAACGTCGCGGTCTGGTGGTGGGCCATGTTCAGTCCGGCAAGACAGCCAACTACAACGGTGTTATCTGCAAAAGCGCCGACTATGGTTACAAGGTCATCATCCTTTTGGCGGGGGTCCACAACAATCTCCGCAGTCAGACCCAGCAGCGAGTTGAAGAGGCTTTCATCGGGGTAGATACCGACAAGAAAGATCGGAATCTACCGTTGAAGGAATGCAAGACCGGTGCAGGCAAGCTGGCAGACGATATGAGAATACCATTCAGTTTGACATCCAGAGAGCATGATTTCAGAAAGGACTCCGCCAAGGCGGCGACATTTTCACTAAATGCGGTCAAGGAGCCTGTGATTCTTGTCATCAAGAAGCAGACCTCCGTATTGAAAAACTTGATCGAATGGTTGAAGAGCCTGAACGAAACAACCCAAGGGAAAATCCGGTGTGTCCCCATGCTTCTGATAGATGATGAGGCAGACAATGCCTCCATCAATGTGGCAAGCGGCGACAACCCCACCAGAATCAATGCCCAAATCCGCATGTTGCTGGCCATGTTCGAGCAATCGAGCTATCTGGGATACACGGCGACGCCGTTCGCCAACATATTCATAGATCCTGATACCGATCATGAAATGCTCGAGGATGATTTGTTCCCCAAGGACTTCATTGTCTCTCTGGAAGCGCCTGACAATTATGTGAGTGCGGCGCGCATGTTTGGTGAAGATGGAGATTTGACACATCTGCTCCAGCCGGTTTCAGATCACCTCGCTTTTTTCCCTGAGCGACACAAGATCGACCACAAGGTAATGAACCTTCCGGAAAGCCTTACTGAGGCTGTACGCAGATTTCTTCTTGGCAGAGCCGTGCGCATCATTCGAGGAAGAGGGCAGGACCATGCGTCGATGCTGGTGAACGTGTCCCGTTTCAACAGCGTACAGCAGCAGGTTGCATCTCATCTGACCAACTACCTTGAAGACATGCGGAATTCGGTAAAGCTGCATGCTGCTCTCCCTGACAAGGATGCCATGAAGGACCCCGGGATTCGGGCCTTATATGAAACATGGAATGAAATGTCACCAGCACAAGGGGAAACCTGGGATCAGATCAAGGCGAATTTGTTCGCTGCAACAGGTTCGGTTGTGGTCAGGACGATCAATAATAAGTCATCGGATCGTCTTGACTACAAGAACCACAAGGAAAACGGACTGCATGTTATTGCGGTTGGGGGCTTGAGCCTTTCGCGGGGTTTTACTCTCGAAGGATTGATGGTCAGCTATTTCATTCGCAATTCGATCATGTATGACACCCTTCTTCAGATGGGGAGGTGGTTTGGTTATCGTGACGGATATGTCGACCTGTGCAGCCTTTACATGACGGACGAGGCGCAAAGCTGGTACTCGCATATATCGTCGGCGATTGATGAATTGCGGGCAGAGTTTCGTTTGATGGAGCAACAGGGAAGAAGCCCCTCAGAATTCGGGCTCAAAGTCAGGACTCATCCTGAGTCATTGATTGTGACTGCACGAAACAAGATGCGATCGGGAAAGAAGGTAATTCATAGCGTCTCCCTGGACGGTCGCCTGATCGAAACGGCATATCTCAAATCAGCTCCTGCCGCTATCGAGAGCAATCGCGAGCTCCTCAAGGGGATGCTGTCGAAACTCGACGCCAATGGCAAACATGAGATGAACGAGAGTGGGTATCTCTGGAAAAATGTTCCAGCTGATCTGGTGTGCCAGTTCATCTCCCGTTTTCAGAATCATGATGATGCCAGTGCCATTACCCAGTCTGGCCCGGTAATTGATTTCATTCAGGGCGACCCGGGACGATTCGGATCTTGGGATGTATGCCTCTATAGCCTGAGAACGGGCATGAAAGAGACAATTGGGGCGTTGGATGTGATACAGCAGGAAAGAAGCTGCATCGAAATAAACAGCTGCTACCAGGTAAGTGGCAAGAAAATGCGTGTCGCCTCAAGGGGGGCCGAAAAAGTCGGCTTGGGTAACGAGCAGCAGGCAGAAGCCGAAAAGCAGGCAGAAAACTTGCCCAATATCCCTGACCGCATTTACCGCGCCCTTCGATCTCGTCCATTGCTGATGCTTCATTTGTTGGATCTTCGTCGCATGTCACCGGGCAAGGATAAGCTGGCGAGCATGGTCTGTGCTTGGGGTGTCAGCTTCCCGGGCCTCAAAGGGGGAGGAAATGGCAAGGAAGTCGAATACATAGTCAATACGGTCTGGTGGGGAGAGCAACACAAGGAATTTGTGGAAGAGGCCGAGGAGGTCGAAAATGAAGGAGCAGCCTGATCCGTGGGACGAGATCGAACCACAGTCCTTGGTAGGGAAGCTTCGTGCACGACGCGTTGATGCCACACACCCCCATGATTTCTACTGGGGCCTTGATGCCAAGGGCCAAAGACTTCTTCTGTTCCGTTCGCCTCGGCAGCTCGACTGCGATATCGCACTTCCGACAATACATGGTATTTCTCTCGAGCTGGAGCCTGATCATTTCACGATAAGGCTTGTCAACCCGAATGACCTCGAGATTTTCACCACGCTCTGCTGGAGCCTCATCGAACGTGCCAGAGGTTTGCCCTCGACTGGACAAGTACTTGAAGCCTTGGTGGAGCACCTCGTGCGGTGGCAAAGATTTCTTGGCAAATCTTCCCGGGGCCTGCTTTCTGATGAAGAGATCAGGGGGCTTTTCTGTGAGCTTTGTTTCCTGCAGGAAAGCCTGATTCCTCGATATGGTGTCGAGGCAGTCAATTACTGGCATGGCCCCTCAGGGTATCCCCAGGATTTCGCATTTGGCACTGTGCTGTTCGAGGTCAAGAGCCACATGGCCGGGTCCCAGCCTGTGCTGACAATCTCTTCAGCGGACCAGCTCTGGCATGCATCAGGCGATCTTTATCTGGTTGCATATACCATTGGGATAGCGCCGCAAACTCTCGCCGGAGCCTTGTCTCTTGGGCAGCGTGTGAACCAGATACGGCAACTTCTGCCGGCCTCTCAAATCGATGTCTTCGAGGACAGATTGATAGAACTGGGGTATACGGACCATCCCGAATACGAAAAGCAGCATTTTATTGTTTCGCAGCCTGACTGCTTTCATGTAACAGATGCATTCCCAAGAATAACTTCCGATGCAGTTCCTCCTGGGGTCTGCAAGGTACGCTACGCGGTGGAGCTCGCGGCTTGCATCCCCTTCAAGAGGGAGCCATCTTGGGACTCTTTGGGGGAGAAGAATGGGCACTGAAGAGTTTTTCGAGGAGCTTCGACAGGAGGTCATCGTCCGGGCTGATGCAACCGAAAATTTTACCGATGATGCATTTGCGGAGATCATCAGCGAATTTCTTCAGGACTCAGGGGCTATCGAGGATTTCACACCCTGCAGTTATGTTCACCGAGGCATCAGGGTGGACGGGTACAACCTGAATTTCGAAGAGTCATTGCTGGAACTGTTCGTAGTTGACTGCCGCAAGGGTCATGAGCCAGAAACCATGACAAAAAACGAGATGGAACAGGCATTCAAGAAGGTGGAGACCTTCTTCGAGAAGTCATGTCTGACAAAATTCGTTGATGAAATGGAAACCAGCCATCCGGCATACGGACTCATCAGAACCATCCATGACGAAGCAGCCAGAATCAATCGTGTTCGCTACTATCTTCTGACTAATGCGAGGCTGACGAGCACCATCAGGGAGCTTCCGCCACGGGTTGAAAGCCACAGGGAGTGGTCCTATCGCGTATGGGATCTGGATCGTCTGGAGCGAACCCTGGGGACAGGCGAGCCGGAGGAAATCATTGTTGATTTCGAAGAGATGTTTGGCCGGCCTCTGGTTTGCCTTCCTGCCGGAAACGGGGGTGACGAAGTGCGCAGCTTTCTCACCGTCATCCCGGGAGACTGGCTGGCCCAGATATATGACACTTACGGAGGCAGGCTGCTCGAGCAGAATGTTCGGACCTTTCTTCAGGCACGTGGCAAGGTTAACAAGGGAATTCGAAGAACCATACTTGAAGAGCCGCAACGATTCTTTCCCTACAACAACGGCATATCTGCCACCGCAGAATCGATAACTGAAAGGAGGGAAGGAGAAGTCTCGTACGTCAGCGAACTCAAGAATCTTCAGATCGTCAACGGCGGGCAAACAACCGCATCAATTTTCAATGTCATGAAAAAGGATCGTGCTGCACAGGTAAGCGATGTCAGTGTGCAGATGAAGCTTTCAGTCGTGGCACCAGAAACAGCCTCTGAAATTGTTCCGAAGATATCCCGTTTTGCCAACAGCCAGAACAAGGTCAGCGATTCTGACTTCTTTTCCAATCACCCATTTCACGTTGTCATGGAAAAGTTGTCCCGAGACATCTCCGCGCCCGCACAGGCCGGCTCGCAGATACTTACCCACTGGTTCTACGAACGTGCCAAGGGCCAGTATGCGAATGCCACACTTTACCTTTCACCAGCGAAGAAGCGCGAGTTCCTTCTTCGCTCTCCAAGAAGTCAGGTCATTTCAAAGACGGACTTGGCCAAATACGTCCAGACCTTCAGATGCCTGCCCCATGAAGTCAGTTTGGGTGCACAGAAGAATTTCGCCAAATTCGCTGACTACATCAGCAGCGAATGGGAACACAGGCAACATGACTTCAACGAGTTGTGGTTTCGCAGGGCTATCGTCGAAGCCATAATCTTCAGAACAGCCGAGAGGCTTGTCCTTGCGGCGTCGTGGTATGCACAAGGATATCGGGCTCAAACCGTGACCTACGGCTTGGCGCTGCTCATGAACAAGGTCCGTTCGAAGGGTTACGAGCTTGATGTTCAGCGCCTGTGGCGCGATCAGGAAGTCGGCGAGGTTTTCCAGCATGAATTGCTGCGATGCTGCAAGCTGGCCCAGGACACCATGATCGAAGGGGCAGCAAGGAACGGGGTTATAAACGTCACGGAATGGTGCAAGAGAAAGGCCTGCTGGGAAGACATCCTCAAGATCGAGTATGAGCCATCACCAGCCTTGCTCCAGACTTTCAAACAAAAGGAAGATGACAAGGCGGACGTGGTCGATGCCAGAAAGGAAAGGAAGGGCATCAACGAAGCCGAGGCCTACATTACGATCGTTAATTTGGGTGGCGATTTCTGGCGAAAAGTGCGTGAATGGGCGCTGACCAACGACGAGATTTCACCGTCTGATCTCAGACTCCTGGACACTGCCAGACAGATTCCAAAAAAGCTGCCGCGTGAGAAGGACTGTGCAAGGCTTCTGGAGATCAAGGAACTTTTCGAGGGCTGATATGGGACTCCATCCCTATGTCCCTCGTGGCCGGGCTATTTCAGTATTTCGGACACCTTTCCAGCAATCTTGTATGCCAGCAATGGGGGGACAGCATTCCCTACCTGATGAAACTGCTGGGTTCGATTCCCCTGGAAGAAATAGTTGTCAGGGAATGTCTGTAGCCTGGCAGCCTCGCGCACAGTCAGGCTTCGGCATTGCGCCGGGTCATGGTGAATATAGTAATGACCATCCTTGGCGATGTGACTGGTTACGGTGGTAGCGGGAGCATCCCCCAGCTGTACCCGGAATCTATCAGCGAATTTTCCCGACTCCCAGTTCTTGTGATCAGGCCGAAGGCCCGGCAGATCAAATGCAGTATGTCCTTTGGGTGATCGTCTGTAGGCCTTTCCATAGGCTGACACATAAAGGTAGCGGAGGAGATCGGTCGACATATGGGATCTGGCCTCGTGGTTCAACCAGACTCTGAGTCGTTTGTCATGATACCAATGCCCAAGCTGGTTACTGGTTGGAGACGCATGGCCAATGATCGGCTGCCTTAGTGAGCCATGGCAAAGGTCGTCTACCAGATTGCTCTGGAGAGAGATCAGGCAATCAGCCAGATCTTCATGGGCTTTTCTTCGTGAAGCCTCGGCAAGCAATTTTTTAAGATGCTTTCGTATAACCTTGTGCCACTCATCCGCAGAATCTTTGCCCCTGCTGATTCTGCTGCGCAATGGAGGCAAATCGGATATTGCATCCAGCACAGTAGTTTCATGTGCCTTATGCAGGAGCTTGGGCGCTTTTGCGATATCTTCCCTGATCCCCAGAAGAATTACGCGATGTCTGGCTTGAGGTATGCCGTATTCTTCCGACTTGACGATAAAGTCATGAACATCAATTTCATCAGGGTTCATGCCTCGTTCGAAAACGGTGGGCATCACCAGAGAATGAATGCGGTATCCAGTGCCAGTTTTTTTGCCGAAAGCAGCATCGGGGTCAGACAAATCACGCAAAATCGTATGGAATATTCGCTGATCGCGGACCTTTGAGGAAAGTATCCCTTTCACGTTCTCCATTACGAAAACGGCCGGCTGGTATTTGTGAATGATCTGCAGATATTCCTTGTACAGGAAGTGACGATGGTCGTCTTCTGCCCGATAGTCGCAATTGCCCTTGTTTCTTGCACGACCTACAACTGAATAGGCTTGGCAGGGAGGACCACCTATCAGTACCCATGGTTTTGCCCTTCCCAGCCCGGATTTTTTTAGAATGGTGTTCAGCTCCTTGTTGCCTTCAATAGTTCCGAGCGTGATTTGCCTTGCTTCGTTATCAGCCTCTTCCCAAGCGTTGGAGGATTTCTCATCCCAAGGTGACTCGGCCTCGCCATTGCAGAATTGATAATAGCTGTCGAGACCCTTGCCACCCTCTCTTTTGAGGATGCGGTAAAAGGAGCGCAGTTTCAGCGTTTGGTGGGCGGAAGATTCCATTTCGGCTGAAACAACTATTCTGAAAGCCTTACCGTCCCTGAGCGACGAAAAGCCTTCTCCCAGTCCGCCCGGGCCCGCAAAAAGGTCAACGACAGGTATTGGGTTTCCCTGAAACATATGCTGCTATAGTTTTTGGATTAGAACCGAACCAGGTTACCAGGAATGGTCGATATAGTCGACAGGCCTACCCGATCCAGGATGATGGCTGGCATAAAAGCAAAGAATACCAAGCCGGAGATGGTTGTGCGACGCTTTCTTCATTCGGAGGGGTTCAGGTACCGACTTCATGAGAGCAAGTTGCCTGGCAGGCCAGACATTGTCCTTCCCAAGTACAAAGTTGCCGTATTTGTTCACGGGTGTTTTTGGCACAGACATCCAGGATGCAGATATGCAACCAGCCCCGAACAAAACGAGGAAAAGTGGCAAGAAAAATTCAGACAGAACATTGAGCGAGATCAAAAACAGCTAACTCAGTTGCTAGACCAAGGGTGGAGGGTGGTTGTCATATGGGAATGTGGTCTTCGTGTTTCTATGCCCAATCTTTCTTGGTTGATTAGGCAGATAAAGAAAGGCCATTTAAATTATGTTGAATGGCCTAAGTTGTCAGATTGAGTGATTGGGCTTCAATTGCTGATGGTGACGTCTGCTGCTCGGCCAAAGCCGCCAGTGACGTTGGCTCAATTGAATGACCGGTGTCGCATAGGTTGCCGACGTTGACGCGGTAGCTGCTTGAACGGCCGCGGCCACACAACAAGATGCGTGCGGCCGCCCCGATTTTGGCTAGATTTCAGTCTGCTCGGAAATCTCCAGCGCGTCATCTACCTCAATGCCCAGGTACCTGACCGTGCTTTCCAGCTTGGTATGGCCCAGCAATAGCTGAACGGCCCTTAGGTTCTTTGTCCGCTTGTAGATCAACGTCGCCTTGGTACGTCGCATGGAGTGCGTGCCATAGGCCGTGGAGTCGAGCCCGGCTGCTTTTACCCAGTCATGCACGATTCGGGCATATTGCCGTGTAGAGACATGCGGCGATTTTGCGATCCGACTCGGAAAGAGGTACTGATCGCTTCGCAGCTGCGCCTTTTCAATCCAGGCCGCTACCGCGGACCGGGTAGGATCAGTTAGCTCGAACTGCACTGGCCGTTGCGTCTTCCGCTGCATGGCCATGGCTCTGGGGAGAATCTGGTGGCCGTTGGTCACATCGCGTACTTGCAAACATACGAGATCACAGCCGCGCAGCTTGCTATCAATTGCCAGATTGAACATGGCAAGATCCCGAACTGCCCGAGCATTCTGCAAGTGGATTCGGATCGCCCATATTTCCTTCGGCTTGAGCGGTGGCTTCTGACCGACAAGCTTGCCCTTGTTCCACGCTTCGCGCTTTTGGGTGGTTTCCATGACAGACTCCTTGGTTGTGGATGGGAATCTATTTGAAGACCACGGGAGCTAAGTCCGCTACCTGCGGGATGTTCTTCCCTCTGGCGCTATCAGCCAATATCTGCCATAAAAACCTTTTTGAATGCCCGTCAGCTTCGGGACGAGAGGCAGAGCACATTAATTTCTTGTGTGTTGCTGTTTAGATATTGCGACCAGAACGCAGGCATTTACATGAGGCAGCAATCCCGGCCAGTTGCCTTAATTATCGCTCCCGCAGGCTCTCCTGCCCGTATTGCATCAAGGGACTCAGGAAATACTCGATCACTCGCCGTGTGCCGGTTTTGACCTCGACCGTGACAGCCATGCCCGGAGAAAGACGCACCGTCTTGTTCTCTACCTGCAAGGTATCTCTGGCAAGCTTCACGCGCGTGGAATAAACCAGACCCAATTTGTCGTCCTGAATTGCATCGGCCGACACTTGCGTGATCTTGCCGTGCAACGTGCCATATTTTGTGAAGGGAAAGGTTTCCACCTTCACTTCAGCATCTTGGCCCGGGTTCACAAAGCCGATGTCCTTGTTGGGAAGCCAGGCTTCGACTTCCAGCACGTTGTTGCGCGGCACGATCACCATCAGGGGCTGAGCCGGGGTGACGACCCCCCCTACGGTACTGACGGCAAGCTGCTGCACGGTGCCTGTCACGGGTGCGGTCATATGCATGAGTTGCCCCCGCTGGTCCGCCTTGATCCATTCCTGTTCCAGCGATGCGGCTTTCTGCGTTGCGAGGTTGAGTTGATCCAGCAGCAGCCGGCGCGTCTCGGCGGCAAGGGTCGCCCGTTGTTGCTTGGCTTCCATCAGAGCAGCACGAATTTCCATGCCCCTGGAACGGCTGCTGGCCAGGTCCTGTTCCTGTTCGATACGTGCCTGCTCGCGCTCCAGGTAGCCGTGCTGGGAGATGAAGTTGTCCTTCATCAGCTTGTGGTAATCCTGCGCGCGCTGGCGTGCGATAGGCACAGTCTGCTCGAGCTTGGTGACCTGCTCCTGCATGGCCTGGAGTTCCGCCTGTCGGCGTGTGATCTCGGCCTGCAACTGCAGTTGGCGGGCCTGGTATTCCTGATACTGGCCGGAAGCCCGTCTTTGTTCGGCCAGAAGACGGTCAGCATCCACACCCGCAGGCGGTCTCAACCTGGGTGGGGCACCGCTTGTCAGGGATGACAATAGCGCTTGCGCACGCAGGGCTTCCAGTTGCGCATTCAAGACCTCGTTGCGCAACCTGTCGCTGTCGGCAGCGGCACTGGTGGCATCGAGGTCTATCAACACCTGCCCCGCCCGGACTTCCTGTCCGTCGCGTACATGAATGGCCTTGACCACGGCGGTTTCCATTGGCTGGATCACTTTTGTACGATCATTTGGGATGATCTTGCCGACAGCGGTTGCCACCACGTCAATGCGGCCGAATATCGCCCATAGCAGCGCGATCAGGGCGAAGGCCATGACAAGCCACAGCGTAATGCGAGGCGCGGGATGAACCGGGGTATCGCGCAAGGCGAGTGCGGCAGGCAAGAACTGTGATTCGTGGGGCTGCAGCTCGGGAGTGTCGGTCTCCTGGCGATGCGCCCAGGCATGGCGGAAGATTTTGGCATAGCGCTTCAATAGGTCGGCGATTGCTTGGCGTTTCATGGTCAGGCCTCAAGCTTGCTGCAGCCGATGCAGTCTCGAATAATGCCCCGCCTCGTGTTGCAGCAGTTCGGCGTGCGTTCCGGCTTCCACAATCTGGCCGTGGTCCATCACCAGGATGCGGTTGGCATGGCGCACCGCGGACAAACGATGGGCGATGATGATGACCGTACGGCCCTGGCAGATGGCCTGCATGTTCTGCTGGATGATCCTCTCGGATTCATAATCCAGCGCACTGGTGGCCTCATCGAATATAAGGATGCGCGGTTGGTTCATGAGGGCGCGGGCGATGGCGATGCGCTGGCGCTGGCCACCGGACAAAGTCGATCCGTGCTCCCCGACCACGGTATCGTAGGCTTCGGGCAGTTCCAGAATGAACTCGTGCGCCCCGGCCAGCTTGGCGGCGGCGATCACCTGTTCCAGAGGTGCGCCGGGGTCGGCGAGGGCAATGTTTTCTCGCAGGGTCCGGTTGAACAGCACATTCTCCTGCAACACCACGCCGATCTGACGCCTGAGACTGGAAGCATCGGCCAGCGTCAGATCCAGTCCGTCGACCAGCACCCGGCCGCTCTGCGGCACGTACAGGCGCTGGATCAATTTTGTGAGTGTGCTTTTGCCCGAGCCCGAACGCCCGACGATGCCGATGACTTCTCCCGGCTGGATGTCGAGGCTGACGCCATTAAGCACTTCGGGCGCATCAGGACGGTAACGGAAATGCACCCGGTCGAAGGCGATGTGTCCGGCAATCGGCGGCAGGCTGCTTTTTGCGCTGGCCATTTCAGTCGGCGTATTGAGAATGTCTCCCAGGCGCTGAACCGAAATTCCGGTCTGCTGGAAATCCGTCCACAACTGCGCCAGCCGCATGATCGGCTGCGCCACCCGCCCGGCCAGCATGTTGAAGGCAATGAACTGCCCGAGGCTGAGTTGTCCTTCGATCACCAGCCGTGCACCCAGCCACAGAGTGCCTACAGTGACGAGCTTGCCAACCAGGTTGGTACTTTCATGCGCCAGGGTCGAGAGCGTCGTGGATTTGAAGCCGGCTGACACATACCCTGCCAGCTGGTTGTCCCAGCGGCGCTGCATCTGCGGCTCCACCGCCATGCTCTTCAGGGTGTCGATGCCGGACACGGTCTCGACCAGGAACGCCTGGTTCTCGGCGCCACGGTTGAACTTCTCGTGCAGCCGCGCGCGCAGGAGCGGCGTGACCAGCAGGGCAATTACGAAGTACAGCGGCAACGAGGCCAGCACGACCAGGGTGAGCCAGCCGCTATAGAACAGCATTACGCCGATGAATACCACCGAAAACAGGACATCCAGCACCACAGTAATCGAATTGCCGGTAAGAAACTGACGGATGTTCTCAAGCTCGCGCACACGTGCCACCGAGTCACCCACGCGGCGTGCCTGGAAATATCCCAAGGGCAGATACAGTAGGTGACGGAACAGACGTGCCCCGAGTTCCACGTCGATGCGGCTGGTGGTATGGGCAAAGACGTAGCTGCGCAGGCCGGAGAGCAACACTTCAAAGACAGACACCACCAAAAGTCCGACAGCGATGACGTCCAGCGTGGTCAAGCCCCGGTGCACCAGTACCTTGTCCATCACCACCTGGAAGAAGAGCGGGGTGGCAAGAGCGAAGAGATTCAGCACAAATGACACCAGCAGCACCTCGCCCAGAAGCTTGCGGTATTTGACGACGGCGGGGACAAACCAGGAGAAATCGAATTTCGCCATCTCACCAACCAGCGAGGCGCGAGAGGTGAAGAGAATGAGTTCACCACTCCAGCGCGCTGCCAATTCTTGGCTGGACACTGCCTGCGGCCGCTCGGCCTTGGGGTCATGTATCAGTGCCTTTTCGCCCTCAAACCGGGCAAGAATGAAATAGCCGCCATTTTCATCTACCGCCATCGCAGGTAACGGCGTGCGATCAAGTCGGTCGAGCACAGTCCTGACAACTCTGGCCTGCAATCCCAGATGTTTGGCGGCGAGCAGGATTTCCGTCTTGCCGAAGGGTGCGCCCGACAGCTTGAACTGGTGTGCCAGCTGAGCCGGGTCTGCGGCAATCTGGTGAAAGCGCGCCAGCATGACTAGACTAATAAGGCCTGTATCCGGCTCTTTCGGAGAACCCGCTTCCGGAGGTTGCTCGTCAAGGATGGGTGTCATGTGGGGCAAATGCTCAGTCATATGAACCTCCCAATACCCTGTGAAGGAGTATCCATACAGTCAGTTGTTATTGCCAATTCGCGGCAATCACTGGCGCCAAAGCATCCTGATAGTTCTGCGGCAAAGTCGTCTGGCCGGAAGCTGGTGGTTCGAACGCCGCCATCGCTTGCACCAGATTATCGACCTGACTATCCAACAGCACCATGTTGTCAGCAGTCTTAAACAGTTCGACATGATAAGCGTCACCGCTGTACCAGTTCTGGAACGTCAGTTTGTCATTTGTGCCGATCAGGCTGACTTCGAGGTTATTCCCAACCTTCCGAAGCCAAATCTGATCCGCGCTGATCCCGGACAAGAATTGCGCAGTATCGATATTTCCTGGCGTGACGTCGTTTTCGCTAACAATATCGCTGCCGTAGCCCTGCCCGAAGACGTAGGTGTCATTACCCAGGCCGCCATTGAGGGTGTCGTTGCCGCCACCGCCCAGCAGGGTATCGTTGCCGTCGCCCCCGGACAGGCCGTCGTTGCCGTCCCCGCCATCGAGCACGTTGTCTGACGCGTTGCCGGAGATGCTGTTGTTCAGCGCGTTGCCAGTGCCGTCGATCGCCGCCGTACCCGAGAGCGTGAGGTTCTCGACGTTGTCGCCCAGCACGTGGCTGACCGTCGCGAAGACGCGGTCGGTGCCTTCGTCAGCCAGCTCGGTCACGGTATCACCCGCATTGTCGATGTGGTAGGTGTCGTTACCGGCACCGCCCGACATCGCGTCAGCGCCCAGGCCGCCATTGAGGGTGTCGTTGCCGCCACCGCCCAGCAGGGTATCGTTGCCGTCGCCCCCGGACAGGCCGTCGTTGCCGTCCCCGCCATCGAGCACGTTGTCTGACGCGTTGCCGGAGATGCTGTTGTTCAGCGCGTTGCCAGTGCCGTCGATCGCCGCCGTACCCGAGAGCGTGAGGTTCTCGACGTTGTCGCCCAGCACGTGGCTGACCGTCGCGAAGACGCGGTCGGTGCCTTCGTCAGCCAGCTCGGTCACGGTATCACCCGCATTGTCGATGTGGTAGGTGTCGTTACCGGCACCGCCCGACATCGCGTCAGCGCCCAGGCCGCCATTGAGGGTGTCGTTGCCG
>VFQM010001911.1_pt1 | contig 16845 bp, 13 predicted proteins | sample 3512391 | NCBI WGS metagenome assembly VFQM01 (sample SAMN10412369, study PRJNA504923) | tailings metagenome | isolation source: Replicate 1 from Balatoc abandoned mine | place: Philippines
TCTTTTAGCAAGGCAATACCGCTGGCGCCACCACCCATTCTCAATTCTCTGGGCCATGGCTTTTCATTGGGATCTTCAACCACCAGCAATCGGAATTTTCCATTGCTGCTCACAGAAGTTTCAACTGCTGCAATTACACCACCGAATGTTCCGTAAGAAGCTGCTGGCCAGCCAGAGAAAACAATGGCGGGAAATCCATCAAAAATGAAACGAATTTTTTGACCGGTAGACAATAAGGGAAGATCCATTGGCTCTGCAAACAATTCAACTGCATAGCGAATTTTATCGGGTACAATTTCAACAATCATATCACCTTCTTTCACCATTTCTCCAATACCTGCTTTTCTGGCTTTGGTTATTTGTCCATCCTGAGGAGCAGTAATAAAATACAACTGATTACGGATATCGTAGTTGCTGTATGCATTCTGAAGCTTTGCCACATCGGCTTCACCCGTTGCCATATTAGACAAGGAACTAAATTGCTCTCCCTGGGCTTTGGCAATTTTATCGGTGTATTCCTGTATGGTTCCGTTCTTCTCAATTCGGATGGCCGACAACTCCTGTTTCGATTGCAGGAATTTATTCTCAGCACTTATTTTTTTAGCCACTGCATTCTGATAAGACACTTTTCTTCTTTCGAAATCAACCAAAGAAATAACTCCGCTGTCGAGCATGTTCTTTGCTGCATCTATCTGTCTCTTGGTAACTGCCAATTCATTTAATACAGCTCCCAGGTCGATGCTATCACTTATTACTTTAAGATTTTGCTGACGAAGCTTGATATCGAGCTGCTCCAGTTTCAAGTTTCTGGCTTCTTCCAAAGCCTTCATCTGAGATACAGCAGTTGCAGCTTTATTGCCATACCCCTCTACTGCAATCTGTTTTGCATCAATCTGCTTTTTGGTTCTATTTAATAATTCAGGATCAAAATAGTCGGTCTTTACTTCCCCAATCTGCAAAATAGTATCTCCTTTTTTTACAAAGTCTCCTTCTTTCACATACCATTTAATTACCCTGCCAGCCAAAACTGTATTCAATTCCTGAGGGCGATCTTCCTGACGCAAGGCAGTTACCGCTCCCTTCGCACGAATATTCTGTGTCCAGGGTAAAAAGAGAACCACAATCAGGGTTATTAATGAACCCCACATCCATTTCTTTACCCGGTTGGCCTTCTTGATATTATAAATGGAATGATACGAAGAAAGGCTGCTGCCCTCTATTTCATCCTCAATTACTGTACTAATGAATTTATTGTTGACCATAATTTTCATTTAAAAATGGAGCAATAGCAGACCAGTTTCCAGAAGCTTTTACCACGCCATCCTGCAGATAAATAATCTTATTACAACGAGCTGCAGTATCCGCATCATTGGTCGCAATCAGAACAGTTGCATTTTCTTCAGAAAATATATAATCCTGTATATTCTTTTTGTATTTGCGCTCTAAGAAGTTAAGCGGTTCTTCCAATAACAATAAGCGCTTTTTACCCAATAAAGCCCTTAACAGTAAAATGTCCTGTCTTATTTTACTATTGAGCCTTTTACCAGTTGGATCAAGCACTGTATCATATCCTTTGGGCAGGCTTTGCACAAAACTGGTTAAGCCACATCTATTCACCAGATCAGTTACTTCTTCATATCTTATTTCTTCGCTACCCATGGTAATATTTTCCCAGATGGTACCATTAAAAATATCCTGCTGGCTTAGCAAAATACCGGTCTGATAACGAATGGAATTCAGGTTGTAGTTTCCAATTGGCATTCCATCCAACAAAATAGAACCCGTAAAATTCGTAAATGCCCCTGTAAGTAATCGTAAAATGGTAGACTTACCAGAACCGGATTCACCCATAATACAAACTTTGTCGCCGGGCACAATATTCAGGTTCAAGGCTTCCAGGGCCTTGACATTGTTTCCATATGTGAAGCCCACATTTTCGAATAATACAGATACCCCATTTGGGTTATCTGAAAGCATAACCGTACCCTGCACTTCCACTTCACTTTCTGTTACCTTGCTCAGCTTCTCCACTGATGTTAGAATATCATATACTTTATCCATATTCAAAATCAGCTTTTCAACAGATCCAATAATGCTGATGATTACAAAGTCGGCTGCAATGAACTGTCCAATATTAATTTGCTGATCAACCAAAAGCACGGCGCCTACAATCAGCATGGCAGCCGTAATTACTACTTTAAAGATGATCAAACTCCAGTATTGAGTTAATAACACTTTAAAATAACTGGTTCTGGCATCCAGGTATTCTGTTACAATTCCATCGGTCTTTCTGATATTTAAATTGGTACCTCTCGAATATTTAAAAGACTTGATAACCCTTGCCATTTCTTCTAACCAGGCAGCTGTGGCAAATTTCATATTGCTGGCCTCAATGCTTTTTTGAAAACCAGCAGGTAATGTGTATCGCATAATCAAATACACAATTAAAGTTAATACAGCTCCAAAGCCAATAAATACGGGGTGATAAAGGGAAAGAAGTATAAGACCAAAGAATATCTGAATAATGGCAGCAGGAACATCCAGCAATAGTTTTTCAACTGCCTTCTGAAGAGATACCGTATCAAAAAAACGATTTACCAATTCAGGCAGGTAATAGGCATCTAATTTTTCAATATTCATCTTAGGCAGTCGGTCTGCAAACTCAAGAGAATATCTCACAAATAATTTTTGCTGAATTTTTTCGGTAAGTTGTAACTGCCTTACCTGTAAAAGGCCATACAAGAGAACGGCAGCAACTACCAGGAATATTAAAATAACAATTGAAGTAGATATGGAACCTGCTAAAACGAATCCTATAATTGTTTGTATACCCAGTGGCATTGCCAAACTTAATATGCCCGCTAATATGGCAAATGCATATATGGAGGAAACGTCTTTTTTGTCCAATTTTAAGAGCTCCAAGATTTTTCTCGCCGCCCCCCTCGGTGATACTGCCTTATGATTTTTTTCCATTGCGCGCAAATATTACAAGTATTATACCATTATTAGCTTTATTACTAATAAGTTTTTGTGAAACCGTCTAATACAGATATTCCTAAAATGAATAAACGGGAATAAATCCCGTTTATAAATCATCAAATTCATACAGAGCATCTATATGCGTTCCGGCCTGCATTTCCTGTATGGGTTTTATCAGACCGTCCTGTAAATCATAAACCCATCCATGTAAATGAGGCACATTTCTTTCCTTCCACTCTTTCTGAATAATAGAATTTTTTGCCAGATTCAGCACCTGCTCCTGCACATTGAGTTCTATCATTCGGTTTAACTGCTGTTTTTCGTCTGTTATGGCATCCACTTCTTCCCTGTGGAAACGATGAACGTCTTTAATATTCCTGATCCATTTATTAATGATGCCAAAATTGTGATTGGTCATGGCAGCTTTTACTCCTCCGCAACCATAGTGCCCACAAACTATGATATGCTTTACTTTCAACACTTCCACAGCATATTGCAATACACTCAATAAATTCAAGTCGGTATGTACGACCATATTGGCGATATTCCGGTGAACAAAAATTTCGCCAGGCTGAGTGCCTGTTATTTCATTGGCAGGCACCCGGCTGTCGCTACAGCCAATCCACAGAAATTCGGGATTCTGAACATGTACAAGCCTGTTAAAATATTCCGGATCAACAGCCAGTTTTTCTCTGGCCCAGACTTTATTATCGGCAAGTAACCGTTCGTATGATTGCATAAATCTGTTTAAATATTTAATCCGCCACAGGCACTGATTACCTGACCTGTAATATAAGAACTCATATCACTTGCCAGGAATAGGGTGGTATCGGCTATTTCTTCTGCTTTACCGAATCTGCCCAATGGAATTTTTTGCAGAAACTGTGCTGCTCCATCCCCGTCTTTTAAATAATGAGTCATATCGGTTTCAACAAAACCAGGAGCAATGGCATTGCATCTGATATTTCTGGAACCCAGTTCAGCGGCAATGGATTTAGTAAAACCTATTATCCCTGCTTTGCTGGCTGCATAGCTACTCTGTCCGGCATTTCCGCGAATACCAATAATGGAACTCATATTGATGATACTACCCTGCTTGGCTTTCATCATAGGACGGATTACCTGTTTGGTCATATTGTAGATACTTTTCAGGTTCACATCTATCACTTCATCCCATTGCTCTTCGGTCATTCTAAGCAACAAGTTGTCTTTGGAGATTCCAGCATTATTTACACATATATCAATGGCACCAAACTCTTTAACAGTATCATTCACCAGGGATTCGCAATCTGAAAATATGGCCGCATTGCTTTTTACCGCTTTGGCTTTCACACCCATTGCTTCTATCTGCTGAACCAGGGCCGCTGCTTTTTCGGCACTACCATCACTAACATATGTTAACACAATATGACTTCCGTGTTCGGCTAATTTCAAAGCAATAGCTGCACCAATTCCTCTGGCTGCTCCGGTAACTATAGATACTTTTCCTGCTAATAATTTCATCTGATTCGTTTAAATAGGTCTATAAAAAATTACGTTTTATTTCTTCCACAAAAATCCGTTCATTGCTTAAGCGAGGCACTTTATGTTGTCCACCCAATTTGCCCTTTTGCTTTAACCACTTATTAAAAACCCCTTCAGGTAATGCATGTACAACAGGCATGGTTAATGCCATATCCCGGTGTCGCTTGGCTTCATAATCGCTATTCAATTCCTTCAAAGCTGCGTCAAGCATAGCTTTAAAAGCTTCTATTGAAGCCGGAGCCTGCTCAAATTCAATCAACCATTCGTGTGCACCCGGAGAATTTTCACCAAAATATATCGGTGCTGCCGTATAATCTTTTACAACAGATCCGGTTTTCTCGCTGGCTATGGCAATAGCCCTGTCCGCATTATCTGCAATCAGTTCCTCTCCAAACGCATTTATATACTGTTTTAGTCTGCCAGTCACTTTTAATTTGAATGGAAATTTACTGATGAATTGAACCGTATCGCCCACCAGATATCGCCATAAACCACCGTTGGTACTGATGATGATAGCATAATGCTGACCAATTTCAACATCTTTCAAACCAATGGTTTTAGGGTTGGGTTTACCGTATTCCGCAACAGGCATAAATTCATAAAAAATACCATTTTCTGTAAACAAGAGCATGCCGTCCTCTTCCGGGGATACCTGTGCAGCAAAAAAACCTTCACTGGCATTGTACATCTCCAGATAATTACAGCCCTCCCCAATTAATTTCTGAAACTGTGATCGATAGGGCGTAAATGAAACTCCGCCATGTATATACAATTCCAGATTGGGCCAGACTTCTTTCAGGGTCTGCTTTCCGGTAATTTCTAAAATACGCTTAATTAAAATAAGGGTCCAGGTAGGCACACCCGAAATAGATGTAACATCTTCCTGAATGGTATGCCGGGCCATTTTTTCAATTTTGGCTTCCCATTCATCCATCAAAGCAATGGAGAGTTCCGGGGTTCTGATCCAATTTGCCCAAATAGGTGTATTCTGTAATAGAACAGCACTCAGGTCGCCGTATTGCATGTCATCATTGATGGGGCTAATCTGATGACTGCCGCCAATAACCAGCCCCTTACCCGTTAGCAAATCACTTTCAGAACGATTATTGTAATACATCGTAAGCACATCTTTGGCACTTTGAAAATGACAATCTTCCAGGCTTTCCTTGGTAATAGGAATAAACTTGCTTTTTTCACTGGTGGTTCCGCTGCTTTTGGCAAACCAGTTTACCGGAGTGTTCCAAAGAACATTCTCCTCACCCTGCATAATTCTGTCTATATAGGGTTTTAAATCTTCATATTCATGAATGGGAACCCTCTCTTTGAATTTCCGGATATTAAAGAGTTGATTAAAGCCGTATTTTCTTCCGAACTCCGTGTATTGTCCATGGGTTATCAGGTCCTGCAACACTTCTCTTTGAGCTGCAATAGGATCACTGGCCCATTGTTCAATACGCCAATGCCTGATACGGGCTAAACGAGATATAGCAGGACTTAATATTTTCATGATTAGAGTACGGCAAAATACGGCATCCGCCGCAGAAAATCAATATCAATCAAGGTTTTGAGACTGATTTTCCTTGGCCATATCAATAATCCAGTCTTTTCGTTTCAACTCGAAATTTGTGCCCAGGTACAATCTTCTAACCTGCTCATCTTCTGCCAGTTCTTCGGCAGTTCCGTGTTTAAAAATCTTACCTTCAATCAGCAAATAGGCTCTGTCGCAAATAGACAGGGTTTCATTTACATTGTGATCGGTTATTAAGATGCCGATATTCTTGTATTTCAACTTAGCCACTACAGATTGAATGTCTTCCACTGCAATGGGATCCACCCCTGCAAAGGGCTCGTCGAGTAAAATGAACTTGGGATTCACAGCAAGGGCACGGGCAATTTCTGTTCTTCTTCTCTCGCCACCACTTAAACTATCCCCATTGTTTTTTCTAACATGATGCAGGTTAAATTCATCCAGAAGGGATTCCATTTTGTGTTGTCTTTCCGCCCGGGTAAGCTTGGTCATTTCCAGCACCGCCATGATATTGTCTTCCACGGTGAGTTTTCTGAAAACACTGGCTTCCTGAGGTAAATACCCAATACCCATTTGTGCTCTTTTGTACATGGGAAGCTTAGTAATATCCTGATCATTCAATAAAACCGTTCCCTCATCGGGTTTAATCAATCCTACTACCATATAAAAGCTGGTGGTTTTTCCAGCCCCGTTCGGACCCAACAAGCCAACAATCTCCCCTTGTTGCACACGGACCGAAACATTGTTTACAACAGTCCGTCCTTTATAGCTCTTTTGTAGGTTGTTGGTTTGAATAGTCAGGTTCACAGGCTAACGCTTTATACAAATGTAATATGTCGTTTGTATATTGCAACATGAAAGTTACCGAACATATACAGCAGGCCAAGGATACATTAATTTCTTTTGAAGTATTGCCCCCGTTAAAGGGAAAGACCATTCAACATGTTTTTGATCATCTGAATCCATTAATGGAATTCAAACCCAGCTGGATCAATGTTACCTATCACAGAAGTGAAACGGCTTTCAAGAAAAAAACAGACGGAACTTTCGAAAAAGTGGAAGTGCGCAAAAGACCAGGTACAGTAGGCATTTGCGCCGCAATCATGAACCACTATTCCATCGATACCGTACCCCATTTTATTTGTGGTGGATTTAACAAAAGAGAAAGTGAAGATGCGCTGATTGATCTGAACTTCCTCGGTATTGATAACGTACTCGTTTTAAGAGGAGACGCCGCTAAAAACGAAGCCAGCTTTGAACCAGAACCCGACGGACACAAATACGCGATTGACTTACAGAAGCAGGTTGTAAACCTGAACAGTGGAATTTATCTGGATGATGATATCCAGAATGGAGGAAAAACCAATTTCTGTATTGGAACAGCAGGTTATCCCGAAAAACATTTTGAAGCTCCCAATCTGGAAATTGATTTACAAAGACTGAAAGAAAAAGTAGATGCGGGTGCCGATTATATAATGACTCAAATGTTTTTCGACAACCAGAAATATTTTGACTACGTAAAAGCCTGCAGAGACATGGGCATAAACGTTCCCATTATCCCGGGATTAAAACCCATCACCAATAAAAAACAACTCTCTGTTCTACCCAGAATTTTTCATGTAGACATTCCAACTGATTTATCCAATGCCATTTCCAAATGCAAAACTGATGCAGACTGTGAGCAGGTTGGAACCGAATGGCTGATTCAGCAAAGCAAGGAACTGAAAGCATTTGGGGTACCTGTTTTACACTACTACACTTTAGGAAAACCAAAAGTTATCTGGAACGTGGTGAATGCTGTTCATTAAAAACTCATTAATCCGATTAATTGATACATCATTAGCGATTAATTGATAATCAAGGCGCTTAAATATTGATAATTTTGACAAGTATCAATATTTCTTAAATGCTCCACCTATTAAATAGCATTTCCAAAGCCAACAGTGTTTTATTATCCGAAGGAAATATAAACAAAGCCATCAACGATGTTATTGCAGTATTAGGAACTGCAACACAGGTTGATCGGGTTTATGTTTTCACGAATAAAAAAGTCGGCAATGAATTACGATTATATTATACACATGAATGGTGTAGGGTGGGCATAGAACCCCAATTTGGCAATCCGGAGTTAAGTGATCTTTCCTACGATTTTTTCCCTCATATGTATGAAACCCTTGCACAGGATAAATTCATGTATGGATTGGTTGAAGAATCGACCAATCAGATTTTTCGGGAAATAATGGAATCTCAGGGTATCCTTACCTATTTATTTACACCCATATTTTGTGACGGAGATTATTGGGGTTGGATTGGCTATGACAACTGTACTACAAAAGACAAGTGGGAACCTGAAGTTGTACAATCACTGTATACGGTTGCTAGAAATATTGGAATCCGGCTTTCCAGAGAGAAAGCTGAAACAGCACAAAATAAATTACTCGAAAGATTTGAGCTAACCATCAAAGCATCTCAACAAGGGATGTGGGAATGGGATATTTCCAACAACAAACTCAACTACTCAGAAACTTTCATGAAAATGATTGGTTATGAACCTTTTGAATTTGATCACACTTATGAAAACTGGAAAACCAGAGTACATCCAGAGGATATTGAGCAAGTAGAAAGGAGTTTATCAGATTACTTTACAAATAATGTACAAACCTATCAAAACGAACATAGGCTGAAGCACAAAGCAGGGCATTATGTTTGGATTAACGGTTTCGGAATAGCCAAAAGAGATGAAACAGGAAAGCCTATTTACATGGTGGGAACTCATGTAGACGTTACAACTCTTAAAAAGCAACAGGAAATATTGCAAGAACAAAAGAACGAATTTGATAAGCTGATCAATAATTTGGGAGAAGCCGTATTCAGATTAAACAGTTATAATCAGATTACCTTCATGAATCAATACTGGGATGAAATCTCAGGCTATTCTATAAATGACTGCATGATGCAGCCAATTACATTGTTTTTTGAAGAATCAGAAATTCCTTTAATTCTTGAACAGATTGATGAACTAAAAAGAACAGAATCAGGCAAGTCTACCATTGAAGCCAAACTGAAACACAAAAAGAAAGGCTGGAGATGGGTAGAACTATCATTGAGAGAAAACAAGGCAGCTTCTGTTAAAGATTATTTTATTGCAGGTAGTATCATTGATATTCATGATAAGAAAATTGCACTGGAGAAAGAAAAAGAATTGGCAGAATTAAAAGCAGGTTTTGTAAGCTTGACTTCTCATCAATTCAGAACTCCGCTTACTGTTATTTTCTCGAACATTGAAGTAATTGAAATGGCAGCCAGGAAATTGAATATAGATTTATCTGATCGCATTAAGGATTCTGCCGGAATGATTAAAGATCAGATTGAACGTATGACACAGCTGATGGATAATATTCTATTGGTAGGCAGATACGACGCTCAACAACTTGCTTACAACTTACACCCGATTAATATTACACAATTTATCCGCTCAATTATTAAGACCTACTTTCAAAATGAAACTGATGGCAGAAACATTATTTTAAATGAGCCGGATCTTGAGCATAGAGTGGCAGCAGACGAATTGCTTTTCATGCATGTGATTACCAATATTATTTCCAATGCATTTAAATATTCAAAAGGAAGCAGAAATCCGGAACTTACCATTAGCTATGAAGACAATATGGCTGTTATAAATGTTAAAGATTTTGGTATTGGAATTCCGGCAGATGAAATTGAGAAAGTGTTTCATTCATTTTACAGAGCATCCAACACAGTAACATACCAGGGTTCTGGTCTGGGTCTATCCGTTGCAAAGCAATTCATGGAATTGCACAATGGAAAGATCTCCTTAACCAGCCAGCTGGGGCAAGGCACCGAAGTCCGGTTAACCTTACCCTTGATTCAGTAATGCTTAATTTGATATAGAAGAAGAATAAGCTTTAGGCGGCTTGCCATATTTCTTTTTAAAGCAATGACAGAAATAAGCAACTGAATTAAAGCCTGATTGAAAAGAAACCTGTTTTACACTCGTATTCCCCTGACGCAACAATACTTCTGCCTTCATTAATTTTATTTCGGTAATATACTGCTTGGGGGTCATATTGTATTTTGCCTTAATCATTCTTTCAAGTGTAGATACACTAACAGACATTCTTTTGGCAATGGAAGGAATGGTGTTTAAATCGTCTTCGCTAAGCTTCTCAACAATTGCTTCAAAGGAATCTTCAAAGAAGTCTTTCGAATCAGAATTGGTAAAGTTTTTGGTGGCCAGCAATCTTTTCTGTTTTACTTTTTCTTCATTTACCTGAAGAATTCCAGTAAGATTTCTGATTTTAAGTAGTAACTCTTTTGATTTTATAGGCTTAACTAAAAAATCATTCGCACCCAACTCTAATCCCTGAATAATTTTATCTTCTCCTGACATTCCTGAAATAATAATAACAGGAATCATATTGGTAGAGGGATTGCTTTTTAATAATCTCAGAAGCGAATAGCCGTCAAGGGGGTAGGGCAACATAAGGTCCAGCAAAATGATATCAGGTGTAAACTCTCTCAATATTTCAAGCGCTTCATTGCCGTCAGCTGCACCTGCTACATCATACGTCTCCTGCAATATCACTTCAAGTGACATACGAAGCATTTTAGTATCCTCAACTATTAAGACTTTTTTTCTTTCGTTCATAAAATCTATATTATAAGTTCAATAAAATTTCTGTTTTAATACCGTTTGGCTGAAGATCTTCAAAAATGAGCTGGCCGTTTTGGCTATGGATGATTAGTAAAGACAAAGCCAATCCAATTCCCAATCCCTGTTGTTCAATTTTCTTCCTTTTCACCTGTCCAATGATCCCTGAATGAGCCCTTAATTCGGCTGCCTTACAAGTATTACCCTCATCTAGTATTTCAATATTGATTCCATTTGATCTGAACCTTGCACCCACCACTACTTTCTTACCATTTTCAGAAAATTTAAATGCATTGTCTACCAATTCATATAAGGCAATTGAAAACAATTCTGCGCTAAGCACTACTTCCCTGTCATCCATTTCAGTAAAAACCAAATCTGCTTCTCTGTTATATTCTTTAGCTACCTGCAGGCAAATGTTTTTAACCAGTTTGGTTAGTTCAACATTTCTTCTGTCGCTTACTGGTGCAATGCCGGATATTTTAAGATCATAATAGGTTTTAATCTTGCTAAAGGTTTGCTGAAGCCTGTTGCTGGAACTTTCCAGATAATTACAGAAGTCTTCTATTTCATTATTGGCCAGTTCACTTGCCTTCTGCTTAATTAAATTGGTAAAAGAAAGAATCCCATGCATGGGCGTCTTGAATTCATGCCCTACCATTAGAATTATGGTTTGCTCAAGACTATTAATCAACTTTTTCAAATGTTGTTCCAGCTGATCTTTCCGCTCAAGTCTTCTTTCTATAGACTGAAGCAATTCTGCACTTTTGAATGGCTTGAAAATATAATCATCAGCTCCTAAATTCATACCAGTGCGCAAATCATTGTATTGCGCCTTGGCTGTTAAAAATATTAATGGAGTCTCTATGCCATTTTTACGCAGTTGCTCTAGTAACCCAAATCCATCCAGGACCGGCATCATCACATCGCACAATATCAAATCAGGCTTTTGCGTCTCTGCTTTTTCCAAACCAATTTGCCCATTTTCTGCGGTATCAACAATAAAATCATTCAGCTCTAAAATTGTTTTTAAAGAGTCTCTGATATCACGTTCATCCTCAACAACTAAAATTCGCTTGCTCATTATTTTAAAATTTTATTGCTATCAAATGGGAACCGGATACTAACCATTGTCCCTTTATTCTTTTTACTTCTTACACGTAAAAAGCCATTGTGATGATCTACAAAGAATTTAATAGTCATTAAACCCAGTCCTGTACCTTCAATTTCACCTACATTGGACCCCCTCACAAAAGGCTCTCCCAATCGCACAAGGTCTTCTTCTTCTATTCCAATACCAGCATCCACCACTGTTACAAACCAGTGCTGTTTAGTGAAGCTTACTCTAATTGCTGGATTGATGGTAGACTCTGAGGAATACTTAAAGGCATTGCTTAAAAGATTCGAAAGAATATGCCGAAGCATGGTTTTATCAAATTTTACCAGTCGAGGCTCTCCTTTCAAAATAAATTGAAGCGTCCGGCCATCTGTCCAGGGACTATAAGATTCCTCTTTAATTTCATTCAGCATTGCCTGGATGTCGAGTAACTCCAGCTGTGGCTTGATACGCCCAGATTCAATTTTACTGATAAACAGAAAATCGTTCATCAACTGAGTCATCTTATCCACTTGTCCAACAATCCTATTTATATAAACAAGTCCTTTTTCAATCATATCCGGAGTTAGCTTACTATACACCATCTCCAAAATTTCCGCGCTGGAAAGTATTACAGACAGAGGGGTTCTTAACTCATGAGAAACCATTGACATGAAATTGGTTTTCATTTCACTCAGACTTCTTTCCCGCATAGCGGTTTCCAGCAAATCTTTCTGTGCTTTTAACTGATCGGTAATATCAGTAAAGAAAACGGCCACAATTTGCCCCCTTTCTTTTACATGATTAAAGCGGGTCATGTAGTAGCGCATGGTTCTTAACTGACCATTCTTGTCTGTTATTACAATCTGCTTTTCGGTTCCTGGTGGCAACTGATAGCCACTAAAAACCGTAAACAGTGTTTTTCGGAAATTCTCAAGTCCGGATTCAATTAACTGGAAGAGACTGCTTTCGCCCAACATGTCCTGATCTAATCCTGTAACATTCAGCCACTGAGAATTTACAAAGTTGACAGCGCCATTCATATCCAGTGTAATCACCAGCTGGTCAATATTGTTAAACATTGACTTTAATTCATTAAAAAGCTCTTGCAGTTTCTGTTCGCTTTCTTTTATACTAGATACATTTATCCCGTACCCAATAACATATTCAACTTTGCCTTGTAAACCAATTACGGGAGAGAATCGGCGAAGATTGTAAATGATTTTACCAGACCCGTCTATATTTTGTTCTTCAAATTCTACTGTAGATTTTGTTTCTATACATTTCTGAAACAGCGTTCTTCTGGTAACCGCATCATCTGTACTTTTATTCGACCGCTTACAATAATCAAAATCATCTTTTCCAATAATCCATTTGCGCATTTCAGGATTTCCAATAGCCAGCTTATTTACAAAAAGATACCGGTGCGAAGGATCAAATATGGCAATATCTGCAGGAATATTGTTCATCAGGTCTTCGTAAAAGTGCTTCTGAGAATTAGCAACACTTAGCACATTGGATTCCTGAGTTGGCTTTTTATACAACCATAAATGCCCGATTATTTTACCCTCAATAATGTACGGAATATAATCCCTTAATAAGGTCTCGCCGCTTTTGAATTGTATTTCTTCGTTCAATACGGTTTCGCCATTGGCATAAATAGATTCAATTCTGGAAAGGAAAAGAGATGGTTCCAGAAAATAATCTGCCGATTCAACCGCACTGTCTTTGCAATTGGCACCAATTAAAACATCACTCGGCGCATCAATACCAAAAAGCGTACAAAACGGTTGATTTACATATTGTATAATATGATCTGAAGACTCAAATAACACTGCATTCGGCAGGTTACTAAAGATAAAAGACAGTTCTTCTTTTTTCAGATTCATTATGATTAATTAAGTTGTGATATGCCCAAATTGATGGCATCAATCAACACTTCCTTTCTCACTGGTTTTTCAAAACAATCCAAAACTTTACTTCCAATACCTTCTTTCATATATATCGATAACAGGTTGGCTGTAATAACTATAATTCTGACTCTTTCCCGAAGCTGACTATCCTGGTTAATCAATGAAATCACTTCACTGCCATCCATATTGGGCATATTCAAGTCTAAAAGGATGATTACTTTTTTATTAGGATTCTCGTTTAAATACTGCATGGCATCTGTTCCATCAGATACACCAATCACTTCCATTTCAAGTGTTTTTAACATATGCTTTAAAATCACCCGATTGATATCATCATCATCCGCAATCAGTAAAGTATATAAGGAGCCTGCTGTCATTATTTTATTGGGGGGAATTAATTTTTACCAGACACTCTGTTTATGAATGCCATTTTAGAATTTACTTTTACTTTTTTATAGATATTCTTGATGTGTTCGTTAACAGTTGTGTAGGACACATTTAAAATAGTGGAAATCTCCTTGTAACTTGACCCTGCAACCAATAGTTCTGCAACCTGAATTTCTCTTTGAGTTAATCCAAATTCATGAAAACGATCTGTACTGCCATTTGAGTTAAATCGGGTTCTTGCAGTTTGAATTAATCCGGTCATTGTTTCCGGATCCAGCACTGTTCCTCCGGATTTCAATACCTCTATCTGCTTTTGCATTTCTGCCAATCTGAAAGGCTTCAATAAAAACCCATTGGCTCCGTTCATCATTGCCTGCCAGGCTATCAAAGGATCTTCCATACCACTGATTACCAAAATTTTTACCCCCGGATAATAGCTGCTTATAATTGAAATAGCATCTAATCCGGAAATTCCGGGTAATCCTATATCCAAAAGAACACAGTCTGGAACTATACCTGCATCCTGACGAATACTGATCCACTTTTCAATTCGGTTACAGGAAAAAACCAAAGACATATCCTGCTGAAGCGAGATATAGTTCTCCATTGTTTTTCTTAACTGAACATCATCTTCTATGATACCGATTAAATACATGCTTGTTTTTACAATTCTTATAATTATTAGGAATCTGTACTAAAAACTTATACAAAATTAACCAAATAAGGATGCCGTATTTTCCCTTAAACTAGGGATACCCATAACTTATAAATTTACAAAGGGTAGAATTGAAAAACTATGAGATAGGTCATAAAAAAAGCGGAAACTATTTTTCAATAGCTCCGCTTGTATTCGGGGGATAAAAAGACTATGTTTAGGGTCTGATTGTTGATTCCTTCAGGTTACTTTTTGCAGTAAACTGAGTGCCAACAAGGCTTTTATTGGTTGAAGAAGCATTTTCCACTATGCTGTTTGTAAGCAAAAGAAACACAGTAACCAGATAAGTGAACACAATAGAACTGATTACAGCGGCTGATAATCTGAACTTCTGATGATGTCTGTTTTTGATTTCTTCGTATATATGGTCCATGTTGTAAAATGACTACAACATCTATGAAACCCATATCAAATAGCAATCATCCTATGAAAAGAAATCAGCGTTTTTTAGCATCCATCAAAGCATCAAACTGTTCCAGCGTAAGTTGCTTTGCCAGAATACGTTTATTTTCATCGAGTAAATAGAAAGTGGGCGTCTTGAAAATATCATACAATTGCCTGTAGCCGGGCATTCCAGCCTTTTCTTCGGTCTGTCTGTCTTCTTTTGTTTGATAAACATGGGTCCAGTCTGCAGATAAATTTTTCTCTGCAATGAATTTTTTCCATGCCAGATTTTCATTTTCATAAATATTCACAGAATAGATGGCCACCCCATTTGCCTTCCACTTCGCTTTATACAATGAATCGAATCGGGGTATTTCTTCCTTGCAATGGCCACAATTGGGATCCCAGAAAGCAACCAATGTAAAAGGGGCTTTCAGGTCGTATAATGGCTTTCTTTTGCCAGTACTATCTGTAAGGTTAAGCACAGGAGCCTGTTGCCCCAACTGATTGGCCATCAAACTATAAGCTCTTTCCGTAATGGTTTTTCTGGATGCCGGATTTAACAAAGCTGTATCGCCTTTGGCATAGAAATTTTCAAACAAATACACAAAAACCTTATCCTGACCCATGAATTCCGGATTAATGTATTTGTTAGTGAACTTGGTTAACAGGTATGGATAAATCTCTTTGCCTGTTTTGGCCATGAATAGCATTTGTTTTACTTCCTGAATAATGGAATCAGGCTCGGGAGATACATAATATTTAAAGTAGTCATCTAGTTTGGATTCAAAAAAAGGAGTTCTCAGTAAAAGGTCTTCATTAAAAAGTACATCATCCCAGAAATGCTGTTTAACAAATTGGTAGGGATAAGCAGAATCCGGCTTTCCTTTAACCATAGGAACCGGTGGCAGTTCCGGCCTTTTCATGATGTAAAACAAGGTTGACAATAATGAATTAGGATGTTTCAGGTGTATATTCTGCTGATACTGCTTAATTTCTTTTTCTACTTCTGCCAGAGAAGCCCTCATTTTTGGAGCTTCTTCCGGACTGGCAGAAAGCAGCGCTGTTCTTATTTGCTGTGCCTGTCGCCCTTTTTCATTGGAAAATTGGGCATATTGTTTAAAGAGGTCATTGTCGGGAGATCCAATGATTTTTGCCGATTCCTTGGCGGCTGTATCCCCCTTTATTTCAAACCTTTGCTTGCTATCCATTAAAAACTCAAACTGAATGGTATAATTAGGTGAAACCACAAAATAGATGCCCTGGGTTAGTTTTTTATCCCCCTTGAAAACACCCTTGCTGTTTATGTCTAAAAAGGCAGAATCAACCAGGGTCATGCCTTTCCCAAAATAACTACCCAGATAAATTTTAGTGTTTTTAAGAGGGGTAAGGGTGATGGAGATTTCCCTGCCTGCATTAGCGGCCGTAGATTTTTCCGCTTGCTTTGCCGTAGATGTACCAGATTGTTTTGCCAGCGTTTTAGCCTGGGTTTTAACAGGCGGATTTACGGTTTTTTTCTGTGCAAAAGACTCAATGGCTTTTCCCACAATCAATCCATTCATTAACACAATCATCATTATACGACGCATACTCACTATTTAAAGCTAAAAATACGCAATTTAGGGGGCTAAATAGAAAACGCAACCT
>VFQM010001915.1_pt1 | contig 16819 bp, 18 predicted proteins | sample 3512391 | NCBI WGS metagenome assembly VFQM01 (sample SAMN10412369, study PRJNA504923) | tailings metagenome | isolation source: Replicate 1 from Balatoc abandoned mine | place: Philippines
GCCGGTGAGCCGATCGGTGATTAAGGCAATGAGGCCGAATAAACGACAGCCCCAAGAGCGGCGGCGACGGTCAGCGACTTCAGCTTCATCTGGAAATTGCCTTCGACCTTCACTTTGGCAGAAAAATCCGCCTCGCTCTTCACTTCAACTTGCTTTGGTTTTGCGGTTTTGTTCATGATTTTGGTTCCTTTATGGTTAGGGATAACGTTGCAAGAAATAACGCCCGTTTTATTCCTGACCGGAGCCACCGCATGGGGTCTAGGCATCGCAGTGCTGTCACCACCAGCATGCCCCTCACTCCCATTACCTTAATCACCGAAGTGCAAGCCTATTATATATCAGTTTGAGGCAGTATTACAAGTGGCAATATTAGCCGATCCATCCTGGACTGTTGCCAGCCGATTTATGATGGCGATCATGGCCACGTAGCCCCTCTGCCTGTCTCCCGACTATTGATGCCACCGGCGCCGACCCCTTTCGGCCGCCGGGGAGTGCGTCGTCGTGGAGATGAGCATGTATCGAAGAACAGCGCAGGCGGCTGCATGGAGTGGTGTGTCGGTGGACCAAGCGGCGACAGTAGCCCGTGATCGGGAACCTCGGGCTGCAGCTGAGCGAACCATCTGGGCGCGGGTACCGCTGCAGTCGCGACGAGGACGGTGCGTCGCGGTGCGGTTGCGAGGCGATGCCTTGTTCGTTGGGGTGGCTGGTTCACCGGCGGTTCAATGGTTGCCCGCGCGCCAGGTGCTTACTGATGCGGAGGCTGCCGCCTGGCTGGCCGCTGGCTTCTAGCGTTCTCCAGCTGAGTTCGTAGCGGTGTCCCGAAACTGGTCCTTTAAGGGACGATTCGACGGCCGTTGATCTGCAAAGCCTTTTCAGTCCCGAAAAGGTGTCCCAAAATACCCCGATGCTGATCGGCTATGCCCGGGTCTCAACCGAGGACCAGAACCTGGACCTGCAGCGGCGTGCACTCGCCGCTGCAGGTTGCTCTCAGACCTTCGAGGATCGGGTGTCTGGCGCGATTGTCGAGCGGCTAGGCCTGACCCAGGCCCTGAAGACCGTCCAGTCGGGCGATGTGCTCGTGGTCTGGAGGCTCGATCGGCTGGGTCGCTCCCTGGCGCACCTGATCGAGGTGGTGCGCGACCTGGGTCAGCGCGGCGTCGACTTCCGTTCTCTGAGCGAAAGCATCGACACGACGACGGCCGGGGGGCGCCTGGTCTTCCACATGATGGGCTCGCTGGCCGAGTTCGAGCGCTCGCTCATCGGTGAGCGCACTCGCGCCGGCATTGCGGCGGCCAAGGCGCGTGGCGTTCATGTCGGTCGCCGGAGGGCGCTCACGCCAGAGCGCCTGGCGCACGCGCGGATGCTCATCGCGAGTGGCGAGAGCCCTTCTGCCGTGGCTCGATCCCTGGAGGTTGGTCGCTCCACGCTGTACCGGGCGCTCGAAGCGACCTGAGTCCCTTCTGTTGGCGGGCGTCGTTCCTGGTCTTCTGCTGACCGGGTGCGGGTCGCCAGGCTGCGAGCGGCCAACGAGCTGCCCAGCGGCGCCGCCCCCCCTGCCCTCCTCTTCCTCGCTGAGCCCCCCACAGGGCGGCCCCTACCCGCGGGCCTCCACCTGGCGACTGCTGCGGCTCCCGTGCCCATCAGGCGCTTGTATTTCGTATGTGTATCAAATACGATACGCATAGCAATACGAAATACAGATACGCGATAGGAAAGGATACGATATGGCTCGCGAAGGTGTGACGTTCGAACAAGTGAGCGCGGCGGCCGATGCGCTGGTTGGCGCCGGCAAGCAGCCCACCATTCGGGCCGTGCGCGAGGCGCTGGGCGGCACGGGCAGCCCGAACACCATTCACCGGCACCTGGCGGCCTGGCGCACTGCCCGCCCCCAGGTCGCCGCCGCAGCGCCCGAGCTGCCGGCGTCGATCGTGGCCGAGATCACGAGGGAGATTGAGCGCTCCGCCTCTGCGGCTCGTGCGGAGATCGAGCAGCGCCTCGTTCATGCGCAGTCCGAAGCGGCGGACCTTGCGGCGGCCGGAGAGTCGCTGGAGGCTGAGCGGGATGCCTTGGCCGAGCAGGTCACCGCCCTCACCACAGAGCGCGATCAGGCGCAGGCCACGGCGACCGAGCGAGCGGCAGAGATCGAGCGCCAGGCGCGGGAGATCGAGCGGGAGCGCAAGGTGGCTGGTGAGGCTCAGGTCCAGCTGGCCGAGGCCAGGCTCAAGACCGAGTCGCAGGCGTCCCAGATCGGGGATATGCGTACCGAGATCGAGCGGCTGAAGGTTGAGTTGGCCACGTGCGATCGTGCCCGCCAGGATGCAGAGCAGAAGGCGGCGGTGGTTGCGTCCGAGCTGAGAGGGGCCGAGAAGCAGCTGGATGCGGCTGTGAAGCGGATTGCCGGCCAGGAGGCTGCTCTGGCGGAGGTGCAGGCGAAGCTGAGCGCGGCCGAGAAGGAGGCTGCCGGCGCCAAGTCAGCGGTTGATGCTGAGAAGCGCCGTGCGGATGCGGCTGATGCCGAGCGGCAGCGCCAGTTCGAAGCTGCTGCCGCCCTGTACGCCCGGGTCGACGAACTCACCAGGACCGTGATCGAGCGGACGGACCGGGCTGCCGACAAGAAGTGACCTGGGGCGGCGGTTGTAGAGATGTTGTTATGTACAGAACAACATGTGTTGTTCTGTACTGATCCTGAAGAAAGTTCGCGTGTCCCCTGCCCTCGCCGCCGGTTCTTGCCTATGATGTACATCTGTCACTAACTACACCTGTAGGTGTGTCCATGATTGTCGCGATCGTCAACGAGAAAGGCGGCGTCGGCAAGAGCACGCTGGCCGTCAACCTGGCCGCGGCGCGCGCCCAGGCTGGTCGAGATGTCCTGCTGGTCGATACCGACCCACAAGGCAGCGCCATGGCCTGGTCGGGCGAGCGCGATGCGGCCAAGGTGACGCCGCGAGTCGCCGCGATCGCCAAGTCCGGCAAGGGCCTGCAGGCGGAGATCGCCGACCTGGCGCGCAGGTACCAGGACATCGTCATCGATACCGGCGGCCGGGACTCCCCCGAGACCCGATCGGCCCTCGTGTCGGCCCAGCTCGTGGTGGTGCCAGCTCAACCCAGCCAGGCCGACCTGTGGAGCCTGGAGAAGCTCGCCGGCCTGGTCGATGCGGCGCGAGGCTTCAATCCGAACCTGCGAGCGTTGGTCGTGATCACCCGGGCGTCGACCAACCTGGCCGTTCAGGACACCGACGCAGCCCGTGAGTTCGTCTGCACCGTCCCGTCGGTCGAGCTGGCCAAGGCGGTGATCCGCGACCGCATGGTCTGGCGCCGTAGTTTTGCGGACGGCCTGTCCGTCTCTGAGTACCGACCGCTCGATGACCGCGCTGCAGCGGAGATCGACGCCCTGATCAAGGAGGTCTTCGATGGCAACTAAACGAGTCTTCAAGCGTGCATCCGAGCCCACTGATGCCGCCGCATTCATCGACGCCGCGCCGTACAGCAGTGGTCAGGCCGCCGCCGAGCCGGCCAAGGCGGGGAAGGGCGCCGGTGCCGAGGCGCAGCTCCACGTCCTGATGCCGAAGGCGGACATCGTTGCGCTGAAACGAGCGGCGCTCGACAGGGGGAAGACGGTGTCCGACCTGGTGCGCGAGTCTGTTCAGGTCTACATCAATACAAAGTGACAGATGTACATCTGTACTCAAGATCGAGGGGCTTCCGTTGGCATCCATGCATGACCTGATCGAGCAGATCGAAGACAAGCGTGAGCGTGAGCGCTTTCGCCAGGTCTGGGAGGAATCCATCCGCGAGAAGAAGTTCGGCCTGGTCTTCGAGCCGCACCTGCCCGAGTTGCTGCCTCTACCCAAGGTCAAGCCGCGTCGTGGCGATCTGGTTTGCATGCGCGAGGGCTCGCTGAAGGACCTGTGGCGCGTGCGCCGCGTGGCCAACGGCGTTGCCTTCTGCGTCAAGCCTGGCGCAGACGGGCAGGGCGGCACGGTCGATCCAGTTCAGTTCTCGCTCGACGAGCTTCAGGTCGTCCGCCAGTTCGGCGAGCCGATCTTCCCGGCGCTGGTCCCCGTGGACCAGGTGCAGAACGGTGAGGTCGGAGCACCATGGCACACGCTGATCGAGGCAGACAACTTTCATGCGTTGCAGCTGCTGGAATACCTCTATGCCGGCAAGGTGGACTGCATGTACATCGACCCGCCGTACAACACTGGCGCAAGGGACTGGAAGTACAACAACAACTACGTGGATAAGAACGACTCGTGGCGCCACTCGAAGTGGATAGCCATGATGGCTCGGCGTCTGAAGATCGCGGAACGCCTGCTGAAGCCCGACGGCTGTCTGATCATCACCATCGATGACTATGAGGCTGCCTCGTTGGCTCTGTGGCTAGACGAAGAGATGAGCCAGTGGGTACGTACGCCTGTTGTCATCCGGTACAACAGGCAGGGCACCCCACGCAGTGGGCTGTTCCGGACTCATGAGTACGCCTTCTTTCTCACTCAGCAAGATCTGGCTCGCAACCCGAGGGGTGCGTACGTCACGACGAGGAACTTTCGAAGGAACGGGACCAACTCCACTCGCGCCAAGCGCTGGAAGATGTTCTTCCCGATACGGCTGAATCCGTCCACGTTGGAGTTCATGGAGGCCGGCCTACCGCCGGAGGACTCTTGGCACCCCAAAGCGCAGACAGTCGTCACCAAGGACTATGTCGAGATCTGGCCGATAGACGACGATGGAGCCGAGCGGTGCTGGCAGTGGGGGTATGAAGCAGTGCGCCGCCGTCACGCTGAGCTGGAATTTAGGTGGCAAGGCGAGCGTGCTCATGCCTATTTCAAAACCAGCAATCTCCCGATCCTTGACTACGAAACGGTGCTGGTTGATCCGTTGTATGACGCTGCGACCCATGGCAGCTCACTTGTTCAAGAGATCGTCGGCAGGAACTTCCCTTTTCCGAAATCGGTGTATGCCGTCAAGACATGTATCGAGAAGGTTCTGTGGAATCGTCCGAACGCCCTAGTCGTCGACTTTTTTGCTGGGAGCGGGACCACGCTGCACGCCGTGAATCTGCAGAACGCGATTGACGGCGGTCGTCGACGCTGCATCCTTGTGACCAACAACGAAGTGTCTGGTGACGATGCCGAGGAGTTGAGGGCCGAGGGCCTCCATCCGGGGGATGAGCGCTGGGAGGCGCGTGGCATCGCCCGTTCGGTGACATGGCCGCGGTCGAAGTTCTCCGTACTGGGCCGCCGCGACGATGGTTCCGTTCTCGCTGGTGACTACTTCACCGGGAAGACAGTCGAGCGCGAAAAGCCGCGCAACTTCGCGCAGATTGGGTTCGTAGATCCTGCCCTCCTAGATACCGCTGCGAAGAAGAAGCAGTTGGTTGCGTTGATTGATGGTCTACCGCAGACGCTGGTGAAGAGCCCTTGCGACTTCATCGTGTCTGAGGAGCACAAAGCTAGCGTGCTCTTTGATCCAGGGGCCGCAGATGACTGGTTAGAAGCCTTGGACGGACAGGATCACATCATCGACTTCTACATCGTCACGCCCACAAAGCGCGTGTTCGAATCTTTAAAGATGAGGGTCGTCGAGCAGCTCGGGCCACTCGTGGTGCCAGAGGATGAGAAGCGTCCCATGAGATCTGGCTTTTCTGCCAACCTGGCGTACTTCAAGCTGGACTTTCTGGACAAGGATCGCGTGGCCCTGAAGCAGGCCTTCAGGGAAGTGCTGCCGCTGCTGTGGCTCAAGGCCGGCGCCGTCGGTCCTCGACCTGAGCTTCCTAGAGGCGCTGCAGAGCCACCGTTTTTCGATCCGGCTGACACCAACTTCGCAGTCTTGCTCGACGAAGGCGCCTTCAGAAAGTTCGTCAAGGCCATCGGCAAGCGAACTGACCTGGGCGTTGTCTACATCGTCACCGATGCCGACGAGGCCTTCAAAGACATGGCCGATGAGGTCAGGCAGGCGCTCCGGCTGGCAAGACCGAATGTGGAGGTCGTTCAGCTCTACAAGGACTACCTGGCGAACTTCCTGATCAACACCCGCCTGGACCATGACCTGAACGGGCAGGGAGGCCAGGCATGAAGATCAAGCTGTTCGACTTTCAGAAGGACGCGCTGCACGCGATGCGCGAGAAGCTGGTGGCTGCCAGTTCGCAGGCCTCCAGCACCAATCCCCAGGTCATCGTGTTCTCGGCCCCCACGGGCAGCGGCAAGACCATCATCATGACGGCGCTGTTCGAGGCCATCCTCGCTGAGCCAGACGAAGAGCTGGCCTGGCCGCTGGACTGGAAGCCCCAGCCGGACGCCGTCATCCTCTGGATCTCCGACATGCCCGCGCTCAACGAGCAGACGCGCATGAAGATCGAGTCCAAGTCGAACCAGATCAAGACGCGCCAGCTCGTCATGATCGATGCCGCCTTCGACGCTGAGCGGTTGCAGGGCGGCCACATCTACTTCATCAACACGCAGAAGCTGGGTGAGGCCGGCCTTCTGACCAAGGTGGGCGACGGCCGGCAGCACTCGATCTGGGAGACGCTGACCAACACAGCGCGAGCGATTCCAAAGCGGTTCTACGTCATCATCGACGAGGCCCACAGAGGTATGGCCGGCCCCAAGGCGGTCAAGGAGGCGCAGACGCTGATGCAGCGCTTCCTGATGGGCTTCAAGGACGTGGGACTGGTGCCCATGCCGTTGGTCATCGGCGTGTCGGCGACACCGAAGCGCTTCACCCAGCTCCTCGAAAGCGACCACCTCGACCGCACCGTCTACAAGGTGGCGATCCCGACCGATGAGGTCCGGCTGTCCGGCCTGCTGAAGGATCGGGTACTGATCGCCCACCCCGAGGTGGTCAACAAGGCCGAGATGGCATTGCTGCAGGAGGCTGCCAAGCGCTGGGCGTCGATGACCGCCATGTGGTCCTCGTACTGCAAGGACGAGAACGAGTCGACGGTCTGGCCGATCCTGGTTGTCCAGGTCGAGAACGGCACCGACAAGCAGATCACCAAGACCGACCTGTCCGACGTGCTTACCGCCATCGAGGCCGCGATCGGCCGCCGGCTGAACGAGGGCGAGGTGGCGCATGCGATGCACGACACCGGCGACATGGATGTCGGCGGGCGGCGCGTGCGCAAGGTCGATCCGGCCCGCATCGAAGAAGACAAGAGCATCGGCGTGGTGCTCTTCAAGACGAACCTGTCCACGGGTTGGGATTGCCCTCGTGCCGAGGTGATGATGTCGTTCCGGCGGGCGGAAGATCACACCTACATCGCACAGCTCCTGGGGCGCATGGTGCGCACGCCTCTGGCCAGGCGCGTCGAGCGCGAGGCTGCGCTGAACGACGTGCACCTGTTCCTGCCTCACTTCGACGGCGATGCCGTCGACGCCGTCATCAAGGCGCTGAGCAACCCCGAGGACGCCCCGCCGGCAGAAACCGGCTCTGCACGCGACCTGGTGGTGCTGAACCGCCGGCCGGGCCTGGACGACGTGTTCAAGGCCTTCGAGGACCTGGTGACGTACCGCGTCAACGCGGCGCGGGCGCAGAACCCGATCCGCCGCTACATGGCGATCTCGCGCGGCCTGGCGCAGGATGGCCTGGACGCGGATGCGGTGACAGCCTCCAAGGCCCAGATGGTGGCGTGGATGAACGCGCAGATGGCCACCATCAAGGCGAGCGAGCAGTACGAAGCGACCTACAAGTCAGTCGCCGAGGTTGTGGTCAAGCAGACGGCGGTGCACGGCGGTGACGGCGTTCCTCTGCAGGCGTACTCCATCGAGGCCTCGGACATCGATATCGACCGCCAGTTCGAGGAAGGTGGTCGCGTCCTGAGCCACGGCCTGCACACGACCTACTGGACAGCCCACAGCGAGCGAGAGGCCTTCGAGGTCAAGACCGAGCTGATCATCCTGACGCGCCAGGCGGGCGCCATGAGCGCCATCGAGACGCTGGCCGAGGCCGAGTTCAACCGGCTGTACGACAAGCACAAGAAGGCGATCAGTAAGCTGGTCGAGCACCGGCGGACGTACTACGAGCGGTTGTGCCTGGCGACGCCGAAGCCCACGGCCGTGCCCTGGCATTTGCCTGACTCGATCAACTTCCGGCGTAAGCCGTCGGACCCTGTCTGGGATAGACATCTGTACATCGAGGACAACGGCAAGTTCCGGGCAGAGTTGAAGCCCTGGGAGGAAGGTGTCCTGAAGCGGGAGCTGGCCGCTGGCAGTGGCGTCGTCGCGTGGTTGCGCAACGTTGATCGTCAGCCCTGGAGCCTGGAGATTCCGTACGAATCAGGCGGCCAGGTCGTGCCCATGTTCCCTGATCTGGTCGTGGTGCGGAAGGTCGGCGACGACTACGTCTTCGACATCCTGGAGCCGCACAACCCGGCGCTTGGCGACAACTTCGAGAAGGCTGTCGGCTTCGCCAAGTTTGCTGAGCAGCAAGGCGCGCTCTTTGGCCGGATCGAGATGCTTCGAGCGGGCACCGGCGCGGCCGGGAAGGGCAGCTTCGTCGGCCTGGACTTCAACCAGACGAGCGTGCGGAAGAAGGTCATGCTGATCACCAGCAACCCGCAACTGGATGCGCTGTTCGACAGCGATGGCAAGTAGAAGCCGCTGCCAGCGGGGCAACAGATTCCATCAACCGGACGTTCAGCGCTTGAAGCGCGGCGTCCAGGACTCGATCAGCGCTGCCTCGTCTTCCTCTTCTTCAGCGTCGGGTAGCTTGATGCTGTGAAGCACCGTCAGCGTCTTGCCGTAGCGGCCGAGGCCCAGCACGTCTTCGCCAATCGGAAGGCTGCGCTTCCCCCCAAACCAATCCTGCAGGTTGCATGATTCTTCGACGCGGGCGGCCTTCTTGACGTTGTTGCTGTCCTGGTTGAACGCGTGTGTGGCAGTTCCACGCGGTACGGCTTCGTGCTTGCGCAGCCGGTCTATGCCGCTTGCTTGCTTGAGGGCTTCAGACAGGAAGCAATGGTCGATGCGGCTGCCCACGCTGATGATCACGGCGACCGGTTCGCGGGTGCACTGCGCATAGCGGATGGCTGTCGCGTGCAACGAGGTCTTGCAGAGCGTGGCAAGCGCCTCGATGGCGGCCAGCCCGGAGCCTGCCGTTTCTGTAGCTGGGAAGAACAGGAATCTCGGCATCAGGAAGCCTGCAGAGAACCGGTCGGCCTCGGCTTCGTACCGGTCCTTCGAGTTGAAGCCGGCGCGGGACTCGTGCATGCCGGAGCCGCCTGGAATCACGGCGTCCATATGGCCTGGCAGGAAGAAGTGCCCCAGTTCGTGTCCGACGCTGAAGTTCTCGAAGCCCTCGTTCTCGAGATGGGTCGCGTAGGCGATCGCGAACTCGTTGCCGCTGCGGACAAGCATGCCTGACACGCCAGCGCTGCTGGTTGGCTTGGCAACGACTTCGATGTCCTTGGCGCGGGCGAATGCCTTCGGGTCGATGGGCAACTTTCCGACTCCCTCGCCCTTGAGAATCTGCTCGGCTAAGAGCGAGGCAAAGGCGAACGGGTCGGCTTGCATCACTTCTTCTCTTTGTCCCGGGCCTTGTTGGCAAGCAGGGTGATCAGCTCGTCGGCGAACTTGCGGTCTGTGTCCTGCAGGGATTCGTAGTGCCGATGCAGCTGGTCTGCGCCGGCCATCTTCTTGAACTCGGCTACGCGGCCCAATAGATAGTCCGTCGTGACATCGAGCGTGTTGGCCAGCAGAAGAAGGTTGTCGAATGACGGCTTGCGTGTGGCCGTCTCGAAGTGCGATATCGCCGACGGCTGCAGGCCTGCTCTCGCGGCGAGCTCGCCCTGTGTCAATCCGCGGTATTCCCGCGCTGTGCGAAGGCGCTCCGGAAAAATTGCTGAAGGTAGGGTTGACCCTGACATGACGATGACGTATAGTTATCAATGACTGATTCGTCATGGCCCGCGAGGGCCATCTTTTCAGCCAAGAGCATGACGAATTCGTCTGATCCTAGATGACGCTCGCGGCGACGGCAAGCAAAAAAGGAGCTGCCATGGCTGATGTTCTAGTGACCTGCATTACCAAACCGCACCCCCAGAGCCCGCATGAGCACATCACGCACCTCGGGAACCCGCGCAGCGCCAATGGCGGCTGGATGTGGACCCGGGAGCAGGTGATCGCAAGCATCGAGGCGAAGACGAACACGTTCTATGTCGTGGATCCGATCAGCGGTAAGCGGGCCGACATCGGCGTGGTGCGCGAGACGGGGAAGGCCCCCTACGTGCGGACGCATGCCGATGGCCGCTGGAACAACAACCTGCTCTCGCTGAACCAGTGCTCGCTGCAGGGGGCTTGATCATCATGAATTCACTTCCCACGACCCTCAGCGCTGAGGATGCCGAAGAGATCACCAAGCTGCTGCTGGAGGCGCGCAAGTACCTTCGGGATGCCATGGGCATGAAGATCTACCAGCCCAACTACGGCGGTGCCAGCTCCAGGATCGCTGAGCTGCTCCAGCGATTCCAGGTTGACGCGGGTTAGGGAGGCAACTGCAATGGCTACTCCGAAGAAGCCCGGTCAGAGCACCGGAAACCAGGGTGGGATCTATCAGGAGGTGGGCCCCAACGGCGGCTTGAAGCCGAACTACTCGACGGTGCCGGACAACAAGCCGCTGCCGCCGACGAGCAAGCCAGGCCACGGCTGGTCGCCCCTCAAGGTGACGCCGCCGAGCAAGCGCTGATCGCGAGGGCCTGCGTAAGCAGGACCTGGCGGCGACTTCGAATCTGCTGCCCCTCTTCCGCTTCGCGTTGGGACCTACACACCTGCAAAGGATCAAGCATGTCCGGGCAATTTGTTCACCATGACCTTGGCCACCGCCGCGGTGGCGAGATCGTCGAAATCACCCTCTCTGGGAACTCAGCGAACGTCCGCCTCATGGACAGCTCGAATTTCAGCAGCTACCGCAACGGCGGGCGCCACCAGTTCATCGGTGGTCGGGCCATCCGGTCCCCGGTCCGGCTGCAGGTGCCACGCAGCGGCCATTGGCATGTCGCCGTTGATCTGCAGGGCATGGGTGGCAGGGTGAATTCATCGGCGCGCGTTCTGCCAGGGGCGCTGCCCGCCATCAGCGAAGCACCGCTGTCGAGCGCACCGTCACTGGTGCGCCCAGAAGTCCCACCGGGTGTTGATCAGGCCGGGCGTCGGTATGACGTGTTCATCTCCCATGCGTCGGAGGACAAGGACGATATCGTCCGTCCACTGGCTAGCGCGCTGGTCGCGGAGGGCCTGACGGTCTGGTACGACGAGTTCGAGCTGCGGATCGGCGACAGCCTTCGTAGAAAGATCGACCAGGGCTTGGCGAACAGCCGTGTCGGCTTGGTTGTGCTGTCGCAGTCCTTTATCGCAAAAGGCTGGACGAACTACGAGCTGGACGGCATCGTCACCAAGGCAGTCACCGGCGAGCAGGTGCTGCTGCCGGTGTGGCACAAGCTGACCAAGCAGGAGGTCGTCGCGTTCAGCCCTTCGCTGGCCGACAAGCTTGCGCGCAATACAGCCACGCACACCGTGGTCGAGATCGCGCAGGAGATCGCTGCGTTGCTGCGGCCGAGCTGACGTGCCGTTGCGTCAGTACGGCCTCGATCACTTTGGTGCTTCGACAGCCTGGCCGATGCGGATCAACTCGATCGCCCTGTCCACGCTGTAGGCGATCACCTGGTCGGGCGCGACCGTCTCGCTGAAGGCCTTCGACAGGACGCGGACCTCTTTCTGCCCGGAGGTCTTCGAGTCCAGCGTCACCCACAGGTAGACCGTCTGGTTGACCTTGTTCCAGTCCTCGCACCGGCTCAGGCAGATGCCGCGCGGATCGCCGGCCACGGCAGTGTTGAACCAGGCGCGCATACCTGTCGCATCGCCAAGGGCGTTGGCCAGGCCGCTGATGGCCAGGCCGCGGGTGAAGTTGTTCAGGCTGGCGTTGAGCGCCGCGGCGTTCAACGCAACACCGGCCGTGGTCTGCACCACGTCGGCCGTCGTCACCTGGCTGCTTTCTTTGGCCAGCTTCAAGGCCTTCTCGGTCGCCTCACCCACGGGCGCCTTGACGCCCTTGTGAAACTTCGGTCCGCCCATCAGCACGATGTCGCCGCGGAACTGCATGGTCGCCCTCGACGAGCCGGCATCGGGAGCCAGCTCGAACCCCCGCGTCTGTAGCGCTTCGCGCAGGCGCTGGGTGAGGGTGGGGCTTCCCTGGAACTCAGCATAGATCGGCGAGTCGCGTCCGACCGCCAGCTCGATCTGGCCCGTGGCCTTCGTTGTGAAGTCGCTCGGCTCCAGCGTCGTCTTCTTGGCCGACGCGGTCGCCGGTGCCGATGCTGCTGGCCCTGCAGGTTCAGGTTGCTGTGCTTGGGCGACGACGGGCGTCAGCAGCAACGCGGCGATGGTGGAGAGGAATGCGAGCGTTGCATTCATCAGCAGCTCCCCGAATCCCACTCGAACTGGTTGTTGAACGGGTTCCACTTCTGCCGGGCCTGGAAGCGAACCTTGCGGCCATCGCCGTAGGTGCGGTAGCAGTCGCCGTTGGTACAGCGGGTGTTGCAGGTGATCAGGCCCGGCTTAGCCTCCGGCCGCGCCGGGTATGGGCCGGCCTGCTGCTCGGCGAGCTTGGCATCGACGGCTTGTCCGACCTTTGAAGCCCATGCCACGACGAGCGGCGCGACCTCTACAGGCTTCAGATTCGACTTGCCCAGCGCGGAGCCCCGCTTCCACTCGCGCGCCAGGCGCTGGCCCTCCGCAATGAGGTTGTTGGGCATGTACTGCTTCATGGCGTCGCGTTCGTCCGCCGCCTTCGGATGGGGGGAGTCGGCCGATGCCGCCAGGTTGGCCCAGGCGTATGCCACGACGGCATCGCTTCGAACCCCAAGGCCTTCGCGGTACATCCTGGCCAGGTTGCGCTGGCCGTAGGGTTCGCCCTGTCGAGCAGCGGCTTCATAGAGCCGGACGGCTTCGACATAGTCCTGTCGCTGCCCGCCGGTACCGTCTTCGTAGTAGGAGCCGAGGTTGTTCGCAGCTGCTGCGTCACCTTGATCGGCAGCCATCCGGTACCAGCGGGCTGCTTCGCGCTCGTCCACGTTCACGGCGTACCCGAAGTTGTATGCGTGACCTAGTTCGCGCTGGGATGTGGCATCACCTTGCTCGGCGGCCTTCCGGTACCAACCGTTCGACTCCTTGTCGTCCTTCTGCGTTCCCAGGCCCTTTCGGTACATGCGGCCCAGGTTCACCTGCGCCGTCACATCGCCCTTGTCTGCAGCTTTGCGCAGCCACTTGATGCCCAGCTGCTGGTCCTGCTTGACGCCGGTGCCGTTGAACACCAGGACGCCGAGTTCGCGCTGGGCGGCTGTGTTGTCTTGGTCCGCAGACTTCTGCAGCCACTCGGCGGCGGTCGCCTGATCCTTCGGGGAGCCGACGCCGTAGGCGAAGGACCAACCCACCGAGAACTGGGCCGCGGCATCGCCCTGGTCGGCGGCCTTGCGTAGCCACGCAACCGCCTGCACCTGGTCCTTCGTCAAGCCACCGGTCCCGTTGGCGTACATGTAGCCCAGCTCTCGCTGGGCATCGGCGTCGCTTTGCTCGGCAGCTTTGCGGAGCCACTCGACTGCCTGGCGCTCGTCCTTGGACACGCCAGTTCCATCACGGAGCATGAGGGCCAGGTTGTACTGGCCGCCCACATTGCCCTTCACGGCGGATCTTCGGTAGAGATCTGCCGCCGCCCGCAGATCCTTGGCTACGCCGTGTCCGTTTTCGAGCAGCACGCCCATTGCGTTCATGGCCGCAGGGTCGCCGGCGTCGACGAGTTGCTTCAACTCACGCAAGGCCTCGGCGTACTCGCCCTTTCGATAGTGTTCTGTGGCCTTGCTGAAGTCGGCCGCAGCAGGCCCTGACCAGGCTATGCAACAGGCCACCAGCAGAACAACTGCGGTGCTTCGTAGCGTCTTGGCTTTCATCGTTCTCCCCCTGCACTGGCAACATCTATCGCCCGAAAAATTGTGACTTAAACGCGGCTGACTCAAAAGCAGCACGCCGAGAGACTGGCCCGGATGGGTCCAGCAGCGTCAGGTCAGTCGAAGAAGAGGGTCAGTGCGCGCGCCCTGCTGGCGGCAAACGTGGTGTCGCTGCGCCGGACTCGGGAGCTTTCCCAGGAGGCACTGGCCTTCGAGGCCGGCTTACATAGGACCTTCGTGGCGCATGTCGAGCGCCAGGTGCGGAACATCTCGTTGGACAACGTCGAGAAGCTGGCGATCGCGCTGGGCGTCGAGCCGTACGAGCTGCTGAAGCCCTGACCTGGCAGCAGGTCAGTCGTCCCACATCGACGACGTACTGCAGTCGCCGTAGAAGTTTCCGCAGATGTCCAGATCGCCGGCCATCGGCGTGCCGTCGAGATTCATGCTTGGCGATGCGTCGTCTCCCTCCAGCCAGCGGTCGTCATCGACATCGAGCATCCGGCGGCTCCGGCTGGGCTCGTCATCCTGGTCGCACATAGCTGCTTGCACCCAGCCGGGCTCCCTCTCCTGAGCTGTCGCGCTTGCTCGCGACGGGGCGGTGGCCACCAGCACCATGACCCCGGCGACGAGTGCGATCTTCATAAGGCCGTGGATGAAGAGAAGAACATCGTCCATGCAAGTAGAGTTAAATAAAACGTGGTTTTTATTGTGATCAGAACGGAGCCTCTTGTCCATGCAAGAGGCTTCTTCTGTTCGGCGCGGCCGACCACCTGGGTCCAGGACTGCTGATCCAGTTCTGGCTGGCGCCTTCGGTGCTGCCGTCCGTGCCGCCAGAACGCGGCGCGGGGTGGCCCAGGAGGCGCTGGCGCACCTGGCCAAAATCGAGAGATCTCACGCCGGCAAGATCGAGCGCGGCGAGCACATGCCGACGCTCTCGGCCGCATTGAAGATCGCAAGGGCGCTCGGTATGAGCGGCGCCGAGCTGCTGGCGGAGGCCGAGGCGCTGCTGCCAGCGGAGTACCTCGCGGGCAACTGAAGGACGGGGTACCTCGTTCGCTGGCACCCATCGGTGGGCCCCAGGTCGAGGGACCACTTTTGGATGGGCTCTGTCGCCTAGACCGGGCACACGATGAGGAGGGCGCTCCAGCTGGATGCCACCCTTGGTGACCCAGCCCCCGAGGGCGCCCTCAAAGGCGAGTCCTGCGCCGTGATGCCGAGTTGCCCACCGCGACGGACGTGCGTTCGTCGCGGGCGACGCCCGCCCGTCGCCGTGGACAACTCGCTGGTTGTGCCTGTGAAGTGCAGGCTATCGAACCGGGGTTGCGCGCCAGTAGGTCTTCACGTCCTCGCCCCACTTGAGACCGGCCGCCGACACGGCGGCCGGGAGAATCCGGCGCATCCGCTCGCGGTTCAAGTTGGTGTCGGGTGCGCCGGGAGACCGGCAAGGAGCAGAGGGTGCAAGTCCCTTGCAGTGAAGGTGTAGCGAACCACATTGGCCCCGAGTCATGCGCGGCGCATCGCGAGGTGCGACGTGAAGCGTTGACAGGGGTACATGCAGGCCAGCCATTGAGCCGCGAAAGAAATTCGATCCGGGTGCCGACGCCGTCCGAACTGCGCAAGGCCACACGCAAGGGCGCGTCATCGCAAGTGCCCGTGCGACCCGGCGTGGTCGAAGAACCTGGCATGCATGCACGCTCCTTGTTTGGGAACCGGGAGATCTCCAGGCTGACCGTCGGCGCCAGTACCGGCCGGCGGTCCGCATCGGGAAGGTGAGGAGCCGAAGCCGATGACGTACGGCCTGGAGAAGTCAGACTCTGCCGTAGTAGCTGTGAACCCTGCGAACAACGCCGGCACGCCGGCCGCGGAGTGGGGGGAGCCAAGGGCGGAGACCGAGGGGAACGCGGAACAGCCACACACGCGACGGACGCAGAGCCGCGGTAGCGTGTCCCCGGGGCTGAACCGCGTGCGACAGGCCGCAAGGCAACGGAAGGGGCAGAGGTTCACTGCGCTGCTGCACCACGTCAACATGGATGCCCTGAGGGATGCGTTCCTGGCGCTCAAGCGCCGTGCCGCACCCGGGGTGGATGGGATGACATGGACGGACTACGAGGCGGGACTGGAGGACAAGCTCCGGGACCTGCACGACCGGGTTCACCGCGGTGCCTACAGGGCGCTGCCCGTTCGGCGACGGTTCATCCCGAAGCCGGACGGCAGGCAGCGGCCGCTGGGCATCGCCGCGCTTGAGGACAAGATCGTCCAGCGAGCGGTCGTCTCGGTGCTCAACGCGATCTACGAGGAAGACTTCCTTGGCTTCTCGTACGGGTTCCGGCCCGGCCGAGGGCAGCACGACGCGTTGGACGCCTTGTGCGTGGCGATCAAGGGCAAGCGGGTGAACTGGATCCTCGACGCCGACATCCAGGGCTTCTTCGACGCGGTGGACCATGACTGGCTGCTGCGCTTCCTGAGGCACCGGGTGGGCGACGAGCGCATCGTCCGGCTGGTGAGCAAGTGGCTCAAGGCCGGTGTGCTGGAAGATGGGAACTGGAGCGCCAGTGAACAGGGGACGCCACAAGGCGCGGTGATCTCGCCGCTGCTGGCCAACGTCTACCTGCACTACGTCTTCGACCTGTGGGCGCGGCAGTGGCGACGGCGAGAAGCCCGGGGCGACATGATCGTGGTGCGGTATGCCGACGATCTGGTCGTAGGCTTCGAGCACGAGGCCGATGCGCGCTGCTTCTGGGACGCGATGCGGGAGAGGTTCGAGCAGTTCTCGCTCGAACTGCATGGGCAGAAGACCCGGCTGCTGCAGTTCGGTCGCTACGCGATCGAGTGGCGGCAACGAGCCGGGCAGGGCAAGCCGGAGACGTTCAACTTCCTGGGGTTCACGTT
>VFQM010001919.1_pt1 | contig 16785 bp, 12 predicted proteins | sample 3512391 | NCBI WGS metagenome assembly VFQM01 (sample SAMN10412369, study PRJNA504923) | tailings metagenome | isolation source: Replicate 1 from Balatoc abandoned mine | place: Philippines
ACCGGGCTGATGGCCTCCGGCTTGCTGGCGAACAGGAAGCGCAACGGGTAGGGGAGGAACAACGGGGTCAGGTTCACTTCCTGATCGCTCAGAATGCGGAGGCCCAGCAGAGATGCGGGCCTTTTCGATTCAAATCATGCGAATGTCCGCTTCGGGTCGGAAGCAGCCGCTCAACTGCTGGTTAAGCCTAATCGATCCATTAACCGATTGGCCCACATCTTTGCGCTGTGTCGAAATTTCTCCCTTGGGATCAGCACCCTGGGAACGCGCTCACAGGCACAGATATCTTCAAGCGTCTTCTCTAACTCCGTAGACCAGTGACCGCCGAGCTCGACCCAACCGTCGAGCATCTTGCCAACTGCATCCTCGATCACGTGGGGTGACGACCCACGCGGGAATCTCATGGACATCAACGACAGGGCTATAACACCGGTGCGCTCGATGTCGATGAGAACAATGATCTCTTGGTTGTGTGGGTCTATCGTCACCACCATGGCAGGACGGGGCCTAGCACCAATGGTCGAGGACGCATGACCTTGTTTGAGTTGCACAAGTGTCATCGCGAAGTGTACGTCGGGTAGTTGGTCGCGCATGTGGCGTACGGTTTCATCGAGCGCATCGAGATCACCCATTTCCACGTCTGGTGCCGCATGTAGCAAACGGAACTCCAGCGGAGGTAGCTTGGCGGTGCCCGCGCGCTCGCCCGAGCTGACCTCGACGATGCGGGTTCGCTTGTTCTTCGGGCGTTTTGCGGCCTTATTGCCGGGCTTCTTGCCATGATGTTTCACCTCCGCGGCCGCCTTGGCCACTATCACAGAGTTCTCGAAGGCAGATCTTCGGGCCGGGGCGTCCACGATCTGCGGGCCCCGGTAGCTGGTGCTGCCTTCTTCGCCATCATCGACGTCGAAGTCCTTCACGGTTGAAGCTTCTTCATCGCCTTCCGGTGCCGATGGACCCGGCGCAGGATCCCCGCCCCCTCCAGACAACAGAGCCGTAACCTTCGTGAAGGCCGGGTGGCTGTATTCCAGTTTGGCGAACGGCAGGCGTCTGCCGCCGACGAACTTGAGTTCCTGCACCAGCCACTGGTTGCCGTGACGCACCCCGCGAAATACCCAGTTCGAGCTCCGGATCGAGGGTGGGTCGAACAGGACGTGGCGCTGTCCTGCCGTCAGCCGCTGGACGCTGTCCCAGGAGCGCCGAGCATCTCGGTCCAGAACGATCCAGGCGAACTCCAGTGCCAATGCCTTTCCGATCACGCTCTTGGGCATCTCCCGCGTGAATTGCACCATAGCGATCTCCCGCTGCCCCGGATGCTGCGGCACGAACAACTGCTCCAGTCCGCTCGGCCGCATCAGGGCCAGGGCCAGTGTCCGGTTGTGCAGGAACAATGCCCGGACCAGCTCAATGACCGGGATCAGAACCTCGACGCCTTGCGTTCGATAACGAAACAGCCGCTGGGTTCCGGACTTTCCCTGCGGCAAAGGATAGAGCTCGAACGGGACCTCGGCCGAAGTGATGATGTCCGGGCGCCCCATATCCGGGATCACGATCTCCATGACTTCGCCGGGCAACTCGTCGACCTTCAGCACGCCGTGCTCGAACCGAATGCCCACGCTCATGATCGGCAACATGCCGATGGGTTGCTCGAGGCGGCTTAGCTCGCCTGTCTCAGTGTTCCTATAGACCGCCAGGACATTCCACTCGTTGCGCTCGTTCCGTACCAGGCCCGCCAACCAGAATAGTTCCATCGGCGCGCTTCCCAGCTTGGCGATCGAGCGGAAGACCATGCGCCTCATGCGGCGGCCTGCCCCCGATTGAAGTGGGTGGCCAGCAGACCCTCTACCATTGAGGTGTGCCGGTCGGTGAGACCTGCCTTACGGAGGATCCGCCACACCTGAAGCGGCTCATCGGCACGATCCATGTTCAGGATCGTCCACCACGCTCGTCGGCGCTGAAACGATTCCAGCGACTCAGCCACGTCACCCAACGCCTGCATCGATACCGGCAACTTGGTAGCCCGTTTGCAGATCCAGCCACGATTCCAGAACCGACGCTCGACGGCCGTTGTCGTGACGCGCACCAACGGGGTCTCGGCCCGGATCAGTTCCGCGGCCTCCCGAACCTTGGTGGCCACTTGCGTGTCGATCTCGACCCAGTTCCTCCGGGGACAGCGGGCTGATCGCCTCCTGCTGGGCTCTGGCGATCTCGCGACGGCTGTAGGAGTTTTCCTGGGCGATCCGGGTGATCTGTCCGACACTGCTTTCCAGCGGGTTCTGATGCCAAACTCGGCCGCCAGCTTGAGGACCGTCTTGGGATCGATCTCCAGCCTGCGGGCGATCTCCCGCAAGGAGCAGCCGGCAGCGACCATTTCGCCCAGCACGGATCCGAGCGATGGGCCGAACGCCTGAAACCGCGGCGCTCCAACCTTGCCCGTGTCCGGATGGAAGCTGCGCGTATAGGCATACCCACATGAGCAGGTGAACACGCCGACCCAATGCGCCCGATTGCGGTGAAATCGACAGTCGGACACCACCGCCTCACCCCGGTGGCTCGCCAGCGGATTGCAGCAGGGCCATGGGCCTTCACCAAACGGCCGTCCCCCAGAGTCTCTCGACGCCAGGAAGTCACGCACCATCAGGTGTTGGAGCGGGTGGCGCGCCTTACGGTGTTTGCGAACAAATGCCGCCAGCCAGTCCCCGGTGAACCGACTGCCCGTCATCACGCCGGGCAGCATGGGCAGGCCACCGCGATAGTGGTGCCGAAACGCTTGATCGAACTGGCGTTGGTCGACTCGGCCGTTCAGCGATGCCAGACCGGTCCGTTGCACCGCACTGCTGTAGAACGCCGTCAGCGCCTGCGGCGTCACAGGAGGACCGGGATCATCGAGCAACGCCGCACTAGCCACCGCCAACCGATGGAGCGTCTCGACAATCGGTGTCGCGACGTCCTGAATCACTGCCGGTGCGCGCCAAGGGCAGGTCTGCCGATCCGCTGGCACGAAGCGGTGACGGCTACATCCAGTCAGCCGTACCGTACCAACCTGTAGCAGCTTGGCGTGTTCCGGACAGACCAGCGCGCTGGGCAACTGATGGTCCCGGCGCCAATACAGTTCGCCGTAGCGCTCGCGCATTTGCGCGAGGCAGCTTCCGCAGAACCGCAGCTGCGTGACCCTCCCCGCGCGAAACGCCGCGATTCCGAGCCGCAGCAGCACGCTGCCATCTTCGCCAACCCGCATGGCGTGGCGAACCTGCTGCCTGACATCCTGACTCTGGTATGCCGTGTAGTACGGATACAGTGTCATCGTGTCGATGATCCGATCCGCGGCCAGGTGGCGACCGGGTGGAATGCGCGCCGCGAGGGCGTCGATGTGTTCGGGCAGATCCGGGTTCGCGATGACGAGCCTGCGCCCAAACAGCGATTCCATGGACTGGATGAACGACGGCGCACCCATGTGCCGGTGATATCGCGCGAGTACGCTGTACAGCAGCTCCTGCGGATACACCTGCGGGAAGTAGCCCAACATCGTCAAGCCGCGAAATCCAGCATCGGTGGACGCACTACGCCAGCAGCCAACAGCGCGTCGTAGGCCGCCGCACCCGCCTGCTTGCCGTTGGCGACGATCCGACGCAAATCTTCGTCGGGGAGCTCGTCAACAGGAACCTTCTTCGGCTTCGGTGGTTTTACGACAGGCGGACTTGCCTTCAACGTCGCCGTGATCGTCTGCATCAGCGTCAGCGGGTCGCCGGACGGATTGTTGGCAACTGCCTCCGCCACCAGTGCCTTGGCAACGTCTTCGGCCACACCCATCCCTTTCAACGAGGTGAGGAGCACCGCCTCCATGGATGCCGACGCCGGTGCTGCAGCCGTCGCAGCAGGCGGTGGCGCTTCAACGCTGTCCTGCGCACGGCCACCACCGATCGCCCTGCTGAGTACCAGTCCAACGTGCTCATTCAGTGAGCGCAGGTCATCGAACTTGGCGGCCTTGACCGTGTCGTTCTCGCGCAACGCCGTGATCATCGGCGCGACCATCGCGAGTTCCTCCTTGGCCACGACCCGAATCAACTCCGTCGTGATCTTTTCGGACTGGCCCTTGCGCATTTCACTGATCCCGACCAGTCGCATCTGCGCGAGCATGACCAGCTTGACCGCCAGATCCGCCACCCCTTGGCTTTCGTCATAGATAGCAGCGTTCAGCTCATCCGTCAGCGTTGTGCGCGGGTTGGTCCATTGATACCCCCAGAGTTGTTCGAGAAAGCTGTTCCAAGTAGCGCCCGGATCCATCCGGTCCCACAGCATGGAGCCCAAACCCGTGTTGCGGCGTGCCTGGCTGAAGCTTCCCTGCAGAATCGGCAGGGCACTCAACGTGCCGATCGGAATCACCGGTACGCCAATGGTGTTGACCAGCCGGACCAGGAACTTCATCAGCGCCGCAGCACCAACCTTGGCACCCCGCAGATGTTGGATCTCGTCGATGACTAACACGCCCAGCGCATGCAGGTTGGCCACCTGTGCCATGTACGCAACCATCTGCTCGACGGTCGTCTTGGTCGCGTATCGTTTGACGTAATCGGTGTGGATCAGCCGATCGACCGTATGGAAGAAATCGATACACAAATTGCGAAGAGATCCCAGCGCCGGCGCTTCCAGTCGCAACCAGACGACCTGTGTAAGGCTGAAGGGAGCATCGTGTTGGATCACCTGCGGGTACTGCGCCAGCACCTGGTTCATCGCCACTGTCTTGCCTACGCCGGGACATCCCAGCAGCGCGAAGCTGTTGGCTGTGTTCTGCACCGGCTGGGATACCGGGACCTCCAGCGATCCGGCTTCGATCCGCTCGATCCCGTTGTGCAGGTGATGCAGGTAGTCGTGAGTCAGTGGGTTGCGACCGAGGTAACCCTGTCGCAAAAGCATGCCGAACCGATCCGCCAACTCGACCTGACGGGCCAGCGGCAGGAAACACTTGGAGAGTCTGGCGATACAGTGCTTGCGCAGGTGCGCCGGAAATCCCGGCTCCGATTCCCGGAAGATAGGCGCACTTACCAACGATTTGTACAGATCTTTCTGGCCCATGATCGGAGGCAACTGGGCAATAAAAGGGTTGTCGTCATACTCAGGCAGTGAAAACGCCACGCAGTCACTGGTCATCGTCGTCCCTCAGGATTTCGTCGATAGTCGGCAGGCTGTAGTCGGTATCGTCCGTCGGTGCTGGCCTGCCTCGAATCGGCACCACGTTGGCGCTCGGCCCAGTCGGCCCGGACACGTCCTCGCCGAGCCTGAAAGTCTCCCTGGCACGATTGGCATCCTTTTCCTCTGCGCGGTTATCGCGGATGTTTGCGGTCCGGCTGGCCGCGCTGGCCTGGCTCGGCGGCCCACGTCGCGCCAAGGCCTTCTTGATGACCTGCTCGTTAGCGGCGTCGGTGTCCATCGACGCCAATACCGCATCTGTGCGTCCATCCGCCCGGCGATGCTTATCGCGCTGATCGACCTGGTCGATTTCCCATGCGGATAGATGCCGATCGGCGCGGCTACGGTCGGTCAACGTGCATTCCTCGAATGCCATCTTGACCCCCGCCGGGTGCAGGTAGATCGTGTCCATGTCGCGCGGGTCGTATGACACGACCACCTTCCAACGACCATCCTGGCGGGCCTTGTCGAACCAGCGATCCTCCATCGCGCGCTTGCAGGTGTAATAGCGGCCCCTGAATGCGATTCCGGTTTCGGTAACGGACGCCTGACCCTTCGGCATCAGGCTGAACTTCACCAGTTCCTGTGGAAAGGTCCTCAGTGCGCCAGAACGGTGGCGAATGCCCCACTCCCACAGATCGCAGGGAATGGATGGAACACCGTCGGCCCTGACGTCCCGGTCATAGTCGTAGCACTTGATCTCGTGCGAGTTGTTGTAGTGGAGGACGCAGTTGATGATGATCTCGGTGAAATCATCCAGGTTCAACACCGCGTCGAGGCGGTAGTCGGTTCCGCCCCGCTGCCGGTAGTCGACGTCGATGTAGCCCGGCGTGTACGCCTTGAACTTCGCCGGAAGCAAGCGAAAGCGACTTTCCACGACGCCTTTCCAATCGGCGCGGTAGGAACTCGTATTCTCGACTGTGACGTTGAAGCTGTTGATCAGGGTGTCGATTTTCTCACTTTCGATCTCGCCGCGGTCGCCCAGCAGGATGCCCGGCAGGTGGTGCGCCGGCCAATCTTCAGGCTGGATGGCGATGCCGAACTGGGCGCAGTAAGCCACCTTGTCCGTCGCGGTGTTGGCCAAGGCCATCATCGCCGACACCCAGGAAGGCCCCTCCAAGCCGATGTAGATCCCGGTGATCAGGCGGCTGAAGACATCGATCACAACGTAAACGACCGGACGACCGATGATCAGGCTCGGATCCAGCCGCGAGACCAGGTAGACATCCGAGATCGTGGCGTCGATCTGGTAGCGGCTCCCGGGCCCGATCACCTGCGCGTTCGAGGTTCCCAGCAGACCACGCATATCCTTGTCATAGCGCTTCGCTCCCATCCGCTTGCGCTTGATCTCCAGGCGAAGGTGATCCTTGTTGGACCAGTACTGAAATTGATCGAAAGACGGAATTCCTCCCTGCGCCTCGATTTGCTCCTGCCGGATATGCACGATCCTGCCAGTCTCCGGATCGGTGCCTTTCACCGAAAAGAACTCGGAGATCATCTTTTTGTAGGCGCCACGTAGCGTGTATTTCCCATGGACCTGACTGGCGTAGTAGCGGTCATAGGCTATAGAGAACACCCTTCGGATATCGGGGGTCACGTTGGTGCCCACTTGCTTGCCGAATTTCCGTGGTCGACCTCGTTTCTTCTCTCCTGCCTTTCGAGTCTTACCCCGGCCACCGGATCTTTCGTAATCCGGAAGCAGGGCGTTGGCCGTCATCCCACGTTGCCAGTAGCGTCGGAGGTACACATAGACCTGTGCCGTGGTGATTCGTTTGATGTCGGGGTCATCGCCCTTCCTGGCCTTCTCAACAGCGTCCGAGATCAAGGCGCCGCGCCGGTCTGCACTGAAGATGTACGGCACCTCAGCCACCAGCGGCTGTATTATTTTCCAGGCACGGTCGCGCCGGCTCCTATGCGTTTGTTTCAACTTGTCTTCCATGGCAACGACCATGAAAGGGTCCTCCACAAGCGCCACCTCTCTCGCACGGAGTCCAGCTACCAGCGGCTCGGCCGGAACCAGGTCCGGAAAGGCCCGATCCGCATCCAGCGGGTAAATGGCCAGCGTTGTTCCCTCGGCCGCCATCCACACGATTCTGACCCACTTGTTTGAACCAGGCTCTAGATCGAGAACATCTCCCACCTTCAGCATCATGCGCCCACCACCTGCAGCCGGGGCTGCTCCTGAGCGGAGACACGCAGCACATCAAACCGGTCTCGATCCGAAAACTCCCTGTCCAAGTCGATGACCACTCGCTTGTTGGCCGCCAGATGGCGCAGCACCTTCAGAGGCTCGCCGGCCGCGAACCGGCACGTGCCCTCCAAGTGCATGAAGAAGTCCCTGATCGAACCGCCACGGACTCGCTGGCACTGTACGAGGAACTGTTCGCACCGGTCCGTCCAATAGTCCGGATGCGGCGCAAATTCGTGTTGGAGCGAGCGCATTTCGTGCAGCCATGCCAGGTTGCGGATCCGTTGCTTCGGAAGCTCCCGGTCCGTCACCAGATACCAGGGAATCCGGTCGCGGCTCCAATAGCGACGTTCCAGTTCGAGCTTGTCGATCGTCCTCGGACCCGTCTTGTCGTCCTCAATCTCCTGGGCGGGCTTTATCGCGTAGGCGACGGATCTGGCCCGGCCATCGACTCGGATATCCACCAAGAAATCCGTCGTCATAACTACGTCAACTCGTGTACGTGGATCGCGCGGATGCTCAATGCCCATCTTCCCGGCCAGCATGCGCGTGACTTCCCGGTCCAGCGGAAACTGTTCGCGAATATCGAACACCGAATCCGACCACTCCAACATACGAAGGAACCCCGACTCCAGATTCGACAGGCAATGGTGTTCCCGCCCTGTCTTGAATCCGAAAGTTCTCGAGGCAAGCCCCAGCGATGGGACGTCGTGAATGGTCAACCACGGCTTGTATTCCTTGCCGTTCCCGGTGCCACGCCCTTCCTTCTGATAGCGGGTGATCTTGGCTTCGTCGAAGTCGTATCTGCGCTTCGCCATCCGTCACCTCACGAGGTGACGGATGGCTCCTTGGGCTGCGCCCATGACTGCCTCCATCTAACTGGAATCGAGATGTGATCCCGGGAGACTTGACACGTTTTTCGGAGTCAAGCAGACTCCTGACCAAGCGCCACGCTTGATTCACATGCTTTGCCCAAGAAAACCGCCCTGGTCGGCGGTTTTCTTATGCCCCGAGTTTTTCTATTGCCTGACAGGCACTAGCTCATTGAGCACCTCCCTCCTTGTCAGTGCAGGGCCGTGGCGAACCGGCGCCGACGCCCAGCGCGTCGATGTCGGCTACGCTGCCGATCACCCCGTCTTTCAATCCCAGACGCACAGCGATCTCATGGCACTGCCCGCGGACGCACCGCTTCCGCCCGGCAAGCACCTGGTAGACGAGTTGCTTCGAGTAGCCATGGGCGCGCGCCCATGCGCTGATCGATACACCCCGGCGGGCGAACTCCTGCCGTATCGCATCGGCCTTGGCCCCGGGTATGCTTGCATTCATGGCGGCACTCAAAAGTTCACATTTGTAAACATTGAGTTCCTTTTAGTGTATTCATCAGGCTTTGGCAAGCCGGGGAGACTGGAACTTGAGCTTTGGCAGGCGTCTCAGGGAAGCTAGGGATCGACTACGCCTCACCCAGGAACAGTTCGCGGAACTGGGCGGGGTCAAGCGCGTGTCCCAGCACCTCTACGAGCAGGACGCCCGGGTACCCGACCTCAATTACCTCCTACGCCTCAAGGAACACGGTGTCGATGTGGGCCACCTCGTCCTAGGCAATAGCGTCAGCCGTGCATCGGCAACGCCAAACTCCACAGATCTCTACGTAGCAGCGTTCCGTACCGTTGACGAGTTCGCCAGGGACGACGCCGGCAACCCTCTTCCCTACGCCGAGCGCGAGCGATTTTTCTCTTTCCTCTGCGCGACTCTCTCGCAAACCGGAAAGCCGGAGTCGAGCACTGAGCTGAAGGAACGGCTGGTGAGGTTTATGCGTCCATGAACAGACTCATGCCACGCGCGGCACTGCAAGCAATTCAACGGATCGGGCAAGCGCTGGATCCGTTCTTCGCCGGACGTTGGTACTGGTCAATGACGCGCTGGATTGCAGAACGGCAACTGCAGCATGCGCTGGATCAACATGGTGACCGGTCCATGCAGGTACGGCAGGCGACCGAGCGATATCGCAGAGCCGACTTTGCGGTTCGTTACTGGCGCTCGGCACCGGGGCCTGTGATGCGGATTGCGGAACAGGCCCTGGATGCGGGTGTTCCCATGCATGCCATCCGCCTTCTTGTTCTCAACACCGATCTGAGAATTCGGGATGGACAGGTTCATCTGCGCCGCCCCTTCATCGTGACTGTTCTGAACACCGTTCTCGCGACCATCGTCGGTGTGCACATGTTTCTGATGTGCCTGTTGGCTGTCACGGCGCCGGGCCCGACGTGGCTGAAGATCACGGTCATCTTGGCGGTCGCCTTCGTCTACTGCTTTCTTTACTACGGATGGTCGCTTTATACATCACGCCCCCAGCAAATCATCGCTGAGCATGGCCAGAAGCTCGATGCGATTTGCATCGCAAGTACAACGCGATCACGCGCAGAAGTCCGCAACATTGCACCGTATTGAAACCGTCTTTCTCCTCATCGAACAGGAACGCCGCACGACATGATGACAGGTACCCTCAAGTCCCAGATCGACCGCATCTGGGATGCGTTCTGGAGCGGCGGCATTTCCAACCCGATGGAGGTCATCGAACAGATGACCTACCTGCTGTTCATCAAACGACTGGATGAGGAGCAGACCCGCCGCGAGAAAAAGGCAGCCCGTACCAAGAGCGAGGTTGAGGATCCGATTTTCAACAAGCGCCAGCAGAAGCTGCGCTGGTCGAAGTTCAAGGAACTGGGTGATCCGGCCGAGCTCTATCGGGTCGTCTCCGAGGACGTGTTTCCCTTCATCAAGACCCTTGGCGGCCATGGCGGTGAATCCGCCTATGCGCGGCACATGAAGGATGCACGGTTCACCATCCCCACGCCGGCATTGCTGGCCAAGGTGGTGGACATGATCGACGACGTACCCATGGACGATCGCGACACCAAGGGCGATCTGTACGAATACATGCTCGGCAAAATCGCCAGTGCAGGGCAAAACGGGCAGTTCCGCACACCGCGCCACATCATCAAGCTGATGGTGGACATGATGGCGCCCACACCTGAAGACACCATTTGCGATCCGGCCTGCGGCACTGCGGGCTTTCTTGTGGCTGCCGCCGAGTACCTGCGTGATCACCACGGCGTGGCCATCTACAAGGACAGGAAGTCCGCCAAACGCTTCAACGCAGACACCTTCCACGGCTTCGACTTCGACAGCACCATGCTGCGCGTGGGTGCGATGAACATGCTGCTGCACGGCATCGAGCAGCCCAGCATCGAGAACCGCGACTCGCTCAGCGAGGGCCATGCCGGCGTGGCCGGGCAGTACAGTCTGATCCTCGCCAATCCGCCGTTTGCCGGCAGCCTGGACTACGAAAGCACCGCCAAGGACCTATTGCAGATCGTCAAGACCAAGAAGACCGAGCTGCTGTTCCTCGCCCTGTTCCTGCGCTTGCTGAAACCCGGCGGCCGGGCTGCGGTCATCGTGCCCGATGGCGTGCTGTTCGGCTCATCGAAGGCCCACAAGGAACTGCGCCGCATGCTGGTGGAAGACCAGCGGCTGGACGGGATCGTCTCCATGCCGTCCGGCGTGTTCCGCCCCTATGCCGGGGTGTCCACTGCCATTTTGTTGTTCACCAAGACCGACAGCGGCGGCACCGACAACGTCTGGTTCTACGACATGCAGGCCGACGGCTACAGTCTGGACGACAAGCGCAACCCGCTGGCTCCCGACAAGCACGATAGCAACAACCTGCCCGACATCCTCAATCGCTGGCACCATCGCAAGGCCGAAGCCAAGCGCGAGCGAACCGAGCAGAGTTTCCTCGTGCCCAAGGCCGAGATCGTCGGTAACGGCTACGATCTGTCCATCAACCGCTACAAGCAGGTGGTGCATGAGGCGGTGGAACACGACCCGCCGAAGAAGATCATTGCGGAGTTGAAGGCGCTGGAGGCGGAGATTGCTGCCGGTGTAGCCGAACTGGAAGGGATGTTGTCGTGAGAACAGTCCCACTCGGTGACGTTTGCCATGTCACAACGGGGCAGTCCGCACCCCAGGAAAGTACCGCTTTTGGATCGTCTGGCACCCCATTCGTTCGTGCTGGAAGTCTGGAGCGACTTTGTGCGGGTGGCAGTGAAGAATCATTGGAACTTGTGCCTTCGGATCAGGCCGTCAAGTTTCGTCTGAAGAAATTCCCAAAGGACACCATCGTTTTCGCAAAAAGCGGTATGTCCGCGAAGCTTGGTCGGGTCTATCGATTGCGCCGCGAATGCCACGTAGTCAGCCATCTTGCGGCCGTCCTGCCATCCGCGGATGTCGATCCTGCGTACCTGCTTCGCTGGTTTGAGTACAACCCTCCGTCTCGACTGATAGAGAACGACGCCTACCCATCCATCAAGACATCTGAGCTGGAGAAGATCCCAGTTCAACTCCCGGCGATTGCAGAACAACGCCGCATCGCGGCGATTCTGGACAAGACCGACGTGCTGCGCGGCAAGCGCCGCGCCGCCATCGCCAAGCTCGACCAACTGCTGCAATCCATATTCCTCGACATGTTCGGCGACCCTGTCTCGAATCCGAAAAGTTGGCCACGGGTTCCGTTCAGTGAAATCCTTGAACGCATCGAAAGCGGCAACAGCCCTGTTTGCTTGGATCGAGCCAAGAACGAGAATGAGTGGGGTGTTCTCAAACTCGGGGCGGTCACACGCTGTAGATTTGACCCTTCAGCAAACAAGGCATTGCCGAATGAAACATCGTTCGATGAAAGGCTGGAGGTTAAAGTAGGCGACTTACTATTCACACGAAAGAATACGTATGAGCTTGTCGCAGCATGCGCATACGTGCATAGAACTCCCGAACGCCTGCTTTTGCCTGATCTGATTTTCCGTCTCCGGCTCAAAGAGCCAGCACTCGCTCACCCAAGATATCTTCAGTCCTTGCTGACTTATCCGAGGAAGAGAAGTGAAGTACAAAGCCTCGCTGGTGGGTCTGCGGGTTCGATGCCCAACATTTCCAAAGCGAAACTCAACAATGCGTTGATTGAACTTCCGCCATTCTCTTTGCAAGAAAAATTCAGCAGGCTTGTCGAGCATATCGAACAACATAGGCATGCCTTGCAACGCCACGCCACCCAACTCGACACCCTCTTCGCCAGCCTGCAACACCGCGCCTTCGCCGGCACGCTCTGACCAATCCGGACACCGCTCCAGCCTATGAGCCCCTTCGACATCCAATCGCTGGCCGACATTCAACTGCTGCGCGAGTCGGTGGACCTGGAATGCAAGCTGGCGCGTGGCCGCGATGGGCAAGGTGCGCTGCCGGACGACTTCTGGCCCACCTATAGCGCCTTCGCCAATACCGGCGGCGGCGTGGTGGTGCTGGGTCTGCGCGAGCGCAACGACGGCTTCGAGGTGGAAGGCATCGCCAATGTGGCGAAGGTGCGCAAGGAACTGTTCGACGGGCTGAACAACCGGCAGAAGGTCAGCATCAACCTGCTGTCGGATGTCGATGTCACCGAGCTGGCATTGCCGGAAGGCACGCTGCTGGTCATCTGCATTCCGCGTGCCAATCGTAAGCAGCGGCCAGTGTTCCTGCGCGGCAACCCGATGGGCCATACCTACCTGCGGCTCAACGAGGGCGACCGCACGGTGGCCAACGAAGACGTCAAGCGCATGCTGGCCGAGCAGGTCGAGGACAGCCGCGACAGCCGCATCCTCCGTGGCTATGGCCTGTCCGACCTGTGCATGGAGACGTTTCGTGCCTATCGCCAGGTGTTCGCCAACCGCGAACCGGCACATCCGTGGAATGCGCTGGACGATCTGGACTTCCTGCGTCAGATCGGTGGCTGGCGACAGGACCGGGAAATCGGCGAGAGCGGCCTGACGCTGGCTGGCGTGCTGATGTTCGGCTGGATGTCCACCCTCCAGGAAACCCTGCCGAACTACATGCTCGATTATCAGGAGCGGCCGGAAGCCCGGATCGAGCGCCGCTGGGTGGACCGGATCACGCTGGACGGCAAATGGTCGGGCAACCTCTACGATTTCTATCGCAAGGTCTACCTGAAGCTCACCGCGGACCTGAAAGTCCCGTTCTCGCTGGAGAAGGGCGAGCGCCAGGACGAGACGCCCGTGCACGTGGCGCTGCGCGAGGCACTGGCCAACGTGCTGGTGCATGCGGATTATTCCGAGCGGGCGTCGGTGCTGGTGGTGAAGCGGCCGGACATGTTCGGTTTCCGCAATCCCGGGCTGATGCGGATTCCGCGCGATATCGCCATCCATGGCGGCGAACACGACTGCCGCAACCGGACCTTGCACAAGATGTTCCGGCTGGTTGGCGTGGGCGAGCAGGCGGGTTCCGGCATCCCCAAGATCTACGACGGCTGGGCGGGCCAGCACTGGCGGGCGCCGGCGCTGTACGAGCGCATGGAGCCGTACAACCAGACGCTGCTGGAACTGCGCATGGTCGATCTGCTGCCGGAAGACCTGCTGGCCGGGTTGCGGAAGACCTTTGGCGCCGGTTTCGACGCGCTTCAGCGCAACGAGCGCCTGACGCTGGCGGCTGCGGCCTCGGAGAAGACCGTGACCCATGCCCGGGTGATCGAGATGACGGGGCTGCACCCGGTGGACGCGACCCGCCTGCTCCAGTCCCTGGTCAAGGAAGGCTTTCTGGAAAGCCACAATCCGGGCCGCGGAGCCGTCTACTGCCTGCCCGGGGCGGCCCTTCCCCGGCCGGAGGAAGTGTTCGGCGAAGGTTCCGCCGTTGTGCCCAACCGCTCCGCACATTTGGGCTCCGGCTCCGGACATTTGCCGGGCCGCTCCGGACATTTGCCCGCCGGCTCCGGACATTTGCAGCCGGCGGAGCCCGGCCAAGCTATTGAAAATCAAAGAGATGAAGCCGGACGATTGATCAGCAGGCAGTTGGATGCCCCTGTCCTGGACGCCTTGGAGCAGCTCGCTCCGGCATTCCGCACCGCACTGGAGGGCATGGCCGCGTCGCCCCGGAGCCGCAAGAAGATCCCGAAGGCAGCGATGGAAGACGTGATCGTCGCCCTGTGCGCAGGCCACTACATCACCGGCACCTGCATCGCGACATTGGTCGATCGCGATCCCGATGCACTCAGAAAGCATTACCTGAGGCCACTGGTGCAGGCGGGCCGCCTACGCTTCGCGTTCCCGACCGCACCCACGCACGCCATGCAGGCTTATCGCGCCACCCAGCCCTGAGCTCAGGACGATCATGAGCAATTTCCAGTTCCTGCAAGCCGAGTTCAAGCCGCTGTTCGAGCCGGCGCGTGGCGCGGAGCAACTGGTGCATTCCGATCCCCGCGCCTGCTGCATGCGCACCCGCCATGCGCTGGAACAGGCGGTGCACTGGCTGTACCAGAACGATCGCGACCTACGCATGCCCTACGAGAACGGGCTGAACGTGCTGCTGACGCAGGTGCCCTTCGCGAAGCTGGTACCACCCTACGTGCACGACAAGATGCGGCTGATCCAGAAGGTCGGCAACCAGGCCGTGCACGGCAACCAGCGCATCGGCAGCGGCGATGCCATGCGCCTGGTGCGCGAGCTGTTCCACGTGCTGTTCTGGTTGGCACGCACCTATACCCGCGCCAGCGACCCCAAGAGCATCGTTGCCGAGTGGGATGAAAAGCAGGTGCCGACGTTGGTGCGGGCCGACGAGGCGGTGGCCTTCACTCGCGACGAGCTGAAGAAGCAGGAGGCGAAGTTCCAGCAGCAGATCGGCGAACTGCATGCATCGCTGGAAGAACGGGAGACCCGCGTCGCGGAGCAGGCGGCCACGCTGGCCGAACGCGAGGCACTCCTGGCGCAACTGGACGCGGAACTGGCCGCGCGCCGCGCGGAGCTGGCCGAAGCCAAGGCGGCCAACATCGCCGTGCCGGACGGCCACGACTACAACGAGGCCGATACCCGCAAGCACTTCATCGACGTATTGCTGCGCGAAGCCGGCTGGGAGATCGGCCGGAACGCCGCCATCGAAGTGCCCTTAGTCGGCATGCCAAACACGCCGGGCGAAGGTTTCGCCGACTACGTGCTCTATGGCGCCGACGGCAAGCCACTGGCTGTAGTGGAAGCCAAACGCAGCTTCAGCGACCCGGATGTGGGCCGGCAGCAGGCGAAGCTGTACGCCGATTGCCTGGAACAGATGACCGGGCAGCGGCCGCTGGTCTTCTACACCAACGGCCATAGCACCTGGCTATGGGACGACCGGCGTGCGCCGCCACGCGAGGTGCAAGGCTTCTACACCGCCGAAGAACTTGCGCTGGCCGTCACCCGGCGTGAACTGCAGCAGGACCCGCGCCACCTGAAGGTGAACACGGATATTGCCGGGCGCGCCTACCAGTTGCGCGCAATCAAGGCGATGGCGGAGTCGCTGGCGCAGGGCCGTCGCGCCGGCCTGCTGACCATGGCCACCGGCACCGGCAAGACCCGCATGTCGATCGCGCTGGTGGACCTTCTGATGCGGGCCGACTGGGCCAAGCGCGTGCTGTTCCTGGCCGACCGCGTGGCGCTGGTGAAACAGGCCGCCAATGCCTTCAAGACACATCTGCCCGATTCCAGCCCGGTCAACCTGGTGACGGAGAAGGACGGACAGGGCCGCGTGTACCTGTCCACCTATCCGACGATGATGAACCTGATCGACGAGATCGCCGATGGCCGCCGCCGTTACGGCGTGGGCCACTTCGACCTGATCATCATCGATGAAGCGCACCGCAGCGTGTACCAGAAGTACGGCGCGATCTTCCGCTACTTCGACAGCTACCTGGTGGGCCTCACCGCCACCCCACGCGACGAGGTGGATCGCGACACCTACCACCTGTTCGGGCTGGAAACCGGCGTGCCGACCGATGCCTACGGGCTGGACGAGGCCGTGGCCGACGGCTTCCTGGTGCCGCCGCGTGCGCAGTCAGTGCCCTTGAAGTTCGTGCGCGACGGCATTCGCTACGACCAGTTGAGCGAGGAAGAAAAGGAGCATTGGGAATCACTGGACTGGGGCGACCGTGAAGACGATCACCCACCCGACGAGGTGCATGCCTCGGAGATCAACAAGAAGCTGTTCAACGAAGACACCGTGGACAAAATGCTGCAGCACCTAATGCAGCACGGCCTCAAGGTGGATGGCGGCGACACGCTGGGCAAGACCATCATCTTTGCCGTGAACCAGCAGCATGCTGAATTCATTTCACGACGATTCGACCATCACTATCCGCAATACAAGGGTGAGTTCGCACGCGTCATCACCCATTCGGTGAGATATGCGCAGAGCCTGATTGACAGCTTCAGCATCCCCACGAAGATGCCGCAGATCGCGATCTCGGTGGACATGCTGGACACGGGAATCGACGTGCCCGAAGTGCTGAACCTAGGGAAGGTCTGAACAACTCGCCACCTGTCGGCGACAATAGCGCCTCACCTCTGGGA
>VFQM010001921.1_pt1 | contig 16770 bp, 13 predicted proteins | sample 3512391 | NCBI WGS metagenome assembly VFQM01 (sample SAMN10412369, study PRJNA504923) | tailings metagenome | isolation source: Replicate 1 from Balatoc abandoned mine | place: Philippines
CGCGAACGCATGAAGATCCCGGTGATGCATGATGACCAGCACGGCACCGCGATCATCGCGGCAGCCGGCCTGATCAACGCCTGCCACCTGACCGGACGCGACCTCAAGGATGTTCGCATGGTGGTGAACGGCGCGGGCGCTTCTGCGCTGGCCTGCACTGCGCTGATCAAGGCGATGGGCGTGCGGCACGAAAACGTGATCGTGTGCGATCGTACCGGCCCGATCTATCCCGGCCGCGCGGATGTTGATCAGTGGAAGAGCGCGCATGCCGTGCCGACCGAGGCGCGCAGCCTTGAAGAAGCTCTCGTGGGTGCGGACATCTTCCTTGGCCTGTCGGCGGCGGGCGCGTTGAAGCCCGAATGGGTTCGCAAGATGGCGGACAAGCCGATCATCTTCGCTATGGCCAACCCGGTGCCGGAAATCATGCCCGACGAAGCCAAGGCCGTTCGCCCCGATGCGATCATCGCCACCGGGCGCAGCGATTTCCCCAACCAGGTCAACAACGTGCTGGGCTTCCCCTTCATCTTCCGCGGCGCGCTGGATGTGCAGGCGACGACGATCAACGAGGAAATGAAGATTGCCGCCGCGCAGGCCATTGCCGAGCTGGCCCGCCAGCAGGTGCCCGAGGAAGTCGCCAGCGCCTATGGCAAGAACCACAAGTTCGGCACCAATTACATCATCCCTGCCCCCTTCGATCCGCGCCTGATCGAGGTCGTTTCCTCGGCCGTTGCCAAGGCGGCGATGGATTCGGGCGTGGCGCGCGCGCGCATCGAGGATTTCGATGCCTACCGGCTCCAGCTGCGTTCGCGCCTCAACCCGACCACTTCGGTGCTGAGCGGGGTCTACGAAGTGGCGCAGGCCAATCCCAAGCGGATGGTGTTTGCCGAGGCCGAGGAAGAAGTGGTGCTGCGCGCCGCGATCCAGTTCCGCGATTTCGGCTATGGCACGCCGATTCTGGTGGGCCGCACCAAGGCCGTGCTCGACAAGCTGCACCAGCTTTCGGTGAGCGATCCCGGCAGCTTCGAGATCCAGAACTCGGCCGACAGCGAGCATGTGCCGGCGATGGTCGACTATCTCTACAAGCGGCTCCAGCGGCGCGGCTTCACCCAGCGCGACGTGCGCCGCATGGTCAATCAGGACCGTAACGTCTTCGCCTCGCTGCTGGTGGCGCTGGGGCATGGCGACGGGATCATCACCGGCATGACCCGCACCTTCGCCCAGACCGTGCGCGAAGTGAATCTGGTGCTCGATCACAAGGAAGGCGCGCTGCCTTTCGGCATCCACATGATGATCGGCAAGAACCACACGACCTTCCTCGCCGACACCACCATCAACGAGCGGCCCAACGCGGCAGAGCTCGCCCATATCGCCAAGGAGACCGCTGCGGTCGCCCGGCGCATGGGGCACGAGCCGCGCGTGGCGTTCCTGTCCTATTCGACCTTCGGCAACCCCTCGGGCCAGTGGCTGGGGAGCATCCGCGAGGCGGTGGCGATCCTTGACCGCGAGGACCCGGGCTTCGAATATGAAGGCGAAATGGCCCCCGACGCGGCGCTCAACCCCAAGGTGATGGCGCTCTATCCCTTCAGCCGCCTGTCGGGTCCGGCCAATGTGCTGATCATGCCGGGGCTGCAATCGGCCAACCTCTCGGCCAAGCTGCTGCGCGAGCTGGGCAGCAATGCCACCATCGGGCCGATGCTGATCGGGATGGAAAAGCCGGTGCAGATCGTGCCGATGACGGCGAGCGTGCCCGATGTGCTGACGCTGGCGGTGCTGGCGGGCGCAGGCGTGGTGGGCTGAGAGCGGCTTCAGGCGGGGTCATGAGGGGTCTTGACCCCCGCTTGACCCCGGCTTGACCCCCTCCAGCCCCCCTTCAGAACCGGCGTTTTTGCTGTTTCACGTGAAACATCGCCGGTGTCCCGCGGCTATTTCCGCCGGAAGCGGAAATACCACACCTCGTGGCCATAGACAGTGCGGGCCTTGTGCTCATAGCGGGTTTCGGGCCAGCCGGAGGGGCGCACCTGCCAGTCGGCAGGTTTCTCGGCGACCCACTCGAACAGGTCCTTGTGGCGCTGCATCACCATCAGGGCATGGCGCAAGTAGACCGCGTGGTCGGTGCCGAACCGGAACTCGCCGCCGGGCTTGAGCTTGTCCGCGATCAGCTTCACCGGCCCGTCATTCATCATCCGGCGCTTGGCGTGACGGGCCTTGGGCCAGGGATCGGGGTGGAGCAGGTAGAGCATCGTCAGCCCCCCGTCCGGCACGCGCTGGAGCACCTCGAGCGCGTCGCCGTGGTGCAGCCGGATATTGGCGAGCCGCTGGTCGGCAATGTGGGTGAGCGCCTGCGCCACCCCGTTGACGAAGGGTTCGGCGCCGATGAAGCCGTGATCGGGCAGCAAGTCGGCGCGGTAGGCAAGATGCTCCCCGCCGCCGAAGCCGATCTCGAAATGGAGCGGGCGCGAATCGCCGAACAGGATTTCGGAGGTCACCGGACCTTCGGCAGGCACGGCGATCTGCGGCAGCAGGTCGTCGACCAGCGACTGCTGATACTTGCGCAGCTTCTTGCCGACCGAGCGGCCATAGAGCCGCGTGATGGTGGTCGGATCACCTTCCTTGAATGCCGTCATGCGCGGCCCATAGAAAAACGCCCGAGGTGTTTCCACCCCGAGCGTCCGAATTCGCTGTAACCCGAAAATCCGGCCCGAAGGGCCGCGAGCGCAAGGCGCGAGCCGCAGGCGATCCGTCGCACAGCGACGGAAGCTCGCCGAGGACGAGGGTGCGGAGGCACCCTCGCAAACAATTACGCCGCTTCGACCTCGGTCTCGCTGTCGCGCAGCACATAGCCGCGGCCCCAGACGGTCTCGATGTAGTTCTCCCCTCCGCAGGCCAGCGAGAGCTTCTTGCGCAGCTTGCAGATGAACACGTCGATGATCTTGAGTTCCGGCTCGTCCATCCCGCCATAGAGATGGTTGAGGAACATTTCCTTGGTCAGCGTGGTGCCCTTGCGGAGCGAGAGCAGCTCCAGCATCGCATATTCCTTGCCGGTCAGGTGCACGCGGGCGCCATCGACCTCGACCGTCTTGGCGTCGAGGTTGACGGCCAGCTTGCCGGTGCGGATCACCGACTGCGAATGACCCTTGGAACGGCGCACGACGGCATAGATGCGGGCGACCAGTTCCTCGCGGTGGAACGGCTTGGTGACGTAGTCGTCAGCGCCGAAGCCGAAGCTGCGGATCTTCGAATCCATTTCGGAGATGCCCGACAGGATCAGCACCGGGGTCTGCACCTTGGCGACGCGCAGCTTCTTGAGCACGTCGTAACCATGCATGTCGGGCAGGTTCAGGTCGAGCAGGATGATGTCGTAATCATACAGCTTGCCCAGATCGAGGCCCTCTTCGCCGAGGTCGGTCGAGTAGACGTTGAAGCCCTCGGTGGTGAGCATCAGCTCGATTGCCTTGGCAGTGGTCGGTTCGTCTTCGATGAGCAGAACGCGCATTGCAGTCCCCTATCTTACCCCTGGTAACCCCCGCTTAGGAGAGGTTGCCGCCTGTTAACCACGCCGCTTCTCACCAAAAAAGGTTAATAAGAAGTTTAGGCCGTTAACGTTTTGAGGTGAGTCTTTCGAGTCACACCCCGCCGGGGGCGGGATTCAGGGAGAAGGAATAGCCTCTCGCAGACCTTGGGTCGCCCTCCGGACGAACACCTAAACGGCCCCCGCGAGCTTCTTGGCACGCCGCCTTTCTGCGCTCGATCCCAGGCCGATCGCCTCGCGATATTTGGCCACGGTGCGCCGGGCAAGGTCGAAGCCCTCCTTCTGGAGCATCTCGGCAAGCTGCTGGTCGGACAGGATATTCTTCGCGGTCTCGGCATCGATCAGCGCCTTGATCCGCGCCTTGATCGCCGCGCTCGAAGCCCCCTCGCCATCGGCCGAGGCGACGCCGCTGGTGAAGAAATACTTGAGCTCGAAGGTGCCGCGCTCGCACCACAGATATTTGTTGCTGGTGACGCGGGAGACCGTGCTTTCGTGCATCCCGATCTGCTCGGCGACCTCGCGCAAGGTGAGCGGGCGCAATTCGGACACCCCGCGCCGGAAGAAACCGTCCTGCTGCTTAACGATCTCGGCGGCAGTCTTGAGAATCGTCTTCTGCCGCTGGTCGAGCGCGCGGATCAGCCAGTGGGCGTCGGCCAGCTTCTCCTTGAGCCACCCTTGCGATTCGCGATCGGTCGCGCCGGAATTGAGTTCCAGATAATAGCCGCGGTTGACGATCAGGCGCGGCAGGGTCTCCTCGTTGATCGCGATATCCCACCCGCCGGCGGAATTGGCGGTGAGGAGGATGTCGGGCACCACTGTGCCGGTCTCGGCGGGCGCGAAGGCGAGGCCGGGGCGCGGGTTATAGGCGCGCAGCTCGCGCAGCATATCGGCGAAGTCCTCGTCATCCACCCGGCACAACCGCTTGAGGCGGGCAATCTCCCCGCGCGCGACAAGGTCGAGATTAGCGATCAACGCCGCCATGCAGGGATCGTAGCGATCCGCCTCGCGCGCCTGGATGGCGATGCACTCGGCCAGATTGCGCGCGCCCACGCCCGAGGGGTCGAGCGATTGCACCAGCGCGAGTGCCGCCGCGGCCTCGAACAGCTCGACCCCGAGATCCTCGGCCACTTCATCAAGGCTCGCCCCGAGATAGCCTGCCTCGTCGAGCAGGCCGACGATGTGGCGGGCGATGAAGGCGGTGCGCGGATCGCTGGTGAGCGCGCCGATCTGGCCTTCGAGATGCTCGGTCAAAGTGATTTCGGCAGCGCGGAGCTGCTCCCAGTCGGGCATCTCGGCAAAGTCGCCGCCCGCTCCGCCCGCCGCCGCGCCCCATTCGGCATCGCGCATGGTGCGCGCCTCGCCGTCGCCCGTGTCCCAGTCGCGGTCGACCGAGGCAAGGTCGAGCGGCGCATCGCCCTCGCCCCCGCCTGCCAGCATCAGTTGATCGGCGGTCGTCTCTTCGCCAGCCGGAGCGGCGATCTCGATGCGCTCCGGTTCGGAGATTTCGGACGGCCCGCCCGTATCGAGCAGCGGATTGGCCTCCAGCGCCTCGGCGATGAAGGTCTCGATTTCGAGGTTCGAGGCCGCCAGCAGCTTGATCGCCTGCTGCAATTGCGGCGTCATCACCAGCGATTGCGACTGCCGTAAGTCGAGGCGGGGGCCTAATGCCATGCCTGTGCCGTGCTAGAGCGTGAAGCTCTCACCCAGATACAAGCGCCGCACATTCTCGTCGGCGACCAGTTCCTGAGGGGAACCCGCGAACAGCACCTGCCCGCCATAGATGATGCAGGCGCGGTCAACGATATCGAGCGTCTCGCGCACGTTGTGATCGGTGATCAGCACCCCGATGCCGCGCTGCTTCAGGTCCTTCACCAGATCGCGGATATCGCTGATCGAGAGCGGATCGATGCCGGCAAAAGGCTCGTCGAGCAGCATGATCGAGGGCTTGGCCGCCAGCGCGCGGGCGATCTCGCAGCGGCGGCGTTCACCGCCCGACAGCGCCATCGCCGGGCTTTCGCGCAGACGGGTGAGGCCGAATTCGCCGAGCAGCCGCTCCAGTTCCGAGGCGCGGGTTGCCTTGTCGGGCTCGACCAGTTCGAGCACGCAGGCGATGTTCTGTTCCACGGTCATGCCGCGGAAGATGCTGGTTTCCTGCGGCAGATAGCCCAGGCCGAGGATTGCGCGGCGATACATCGGCAGCTTGGTCACATCCTCGCCGTCCATCAGGATACGGCCCGAATCCGGCTTCACCAGACCCATGATCGAGTAGAAGCAGGTCGTCTTGCCCGCCCCGTTGGGGCCGAGCAACCCGAGCACCTCGCCCTTGGCCACACTCAGCGAAATGTCGGTCAGAACCGCGCGCTTGTCGTAGCTCTTGGCGATCGAGATCACCTCGAGCCCGCTGCCCAGCGGCTGGATCGGGGCGGTCTCGCCCGATGGGTCGGAGAGAGTGGCGGTGCTCATGACTGGGACGAGTCTTTAGCACCATGAGGGCGGCAGGAAAGTGGGGAACCGCGTTTGGCAGGATTTTTGCTTATTACGCGACAATCCGGCGCCCCCCGTGCGGCAGCGGGGCAACATCCGCGCAAATTTAACGCCTTGCGCTGTCGGCCTGCCGCCTCGCGCAAGATTGTGACGCCTGCGCAGGGAATGTTGCAACTCCGCGACACCTTTGCGATAGTGCAGAGGACATCAACGACCGTTGGGGAGCGGCACGCATGATCAATCCGGACGAGCGCGGCAGAGCGCAGGCCCTTTCCGCAAAGCCCGCGCGCGACTGGCGCAAGGCGATGAGCGACCATGTCGCCTATGGCCTGCTGGCCTATACCGCGCTCCAGATCTTCGTGACGGTGAAGGCGCTGGCCGAGGGCTCCTCGACCGCGCTGCCCTATCTCGCGCTGATCGTGCTGGTGGCGGGGATCATCCCGGTGTGCCGCTGGTTCGAGAAGCGCTGGGCGGGCCTGTCGGATGCCGACGCGGGCGACCCCGGCTTTGCCGCCGCTTTCCGCCGCGACGTGACCGCGCTGTGGGCGCTGGCGATCGGCCTCCCCTTCGGGCTGACGCTGATCTTCAAGATGCTGCTGAGCGTCTTCTGAGTTGCGGGCCCGCCTGCGCGGGCCCGTCCTCGGCGCTGTTCCTCCGCTACGCTCCGGGCGCCGTTCGGCCTTGCGGTCGCTAAAGCGACCGAACCCGGAGCATATCGCTAAAGTTCAGACTGGTTCGGCCCGCAGGGCCGCGAGCGCACGCGCGCGGGCCGCAGGTGCCCCGTGGCGCAAGCCACGGGAATAGCACCGAGGACGCAGCCGCGGAGGCGGCTGCGCTATTGAGAAGCGTAACGCTCGATCGCCTCGATGGTGATCTTGCGCGCCTCGGCGGCATTGCCCCACTTGCCCACGCGCACCCACTTCTCGGCTTCGAGATCCTTGTAGTGCGTGAAGAAGTGCTCGATCTGCTGGAAGATGATGCTCGGCAGATCGCTCGTCTCGATCACGTCCGCGTAATAGGGGAAGGTCTCGTTGACGGGGACGCAGATCAGCTTCTCGTCGCCGCCCTGCTCGTCCTCGAGGTTGAGCACGCCGATCGGACGGGCGCGCACGACGCAGCCCGGGATGAAGGGCGAGCGCGAGATCACCAGCGCATCGAGCGGGTCCCCATCGGGCGAGAGGGTGTGCGGCACGAAGCCGTAATTCGCCGGATAGCGCATCGGCGTGTGCAGGATGCGATCGACGAACAGCGCGCCGCTTTCCTTGTCGAACTCGTACTTCACCGGCTCCCCGCCGGTCGGCACTTCGATAATGACGTTGAGATCGTCAGGCGGGTTCACCCCGGTGGGGATCTTGTCGATGCGCATGTCTGTTCTCTTTGTTATTGCGATTGGGAGAGGTAACGCGCGGGCCTTTAATCCGTGCCGCAGGATTGCGAAAGACCCCGCGTAGGCCTAATCGCGCGGCCTGTATGAGCAAGAAAACGCCCCAGCCCGTTCGCGGCACCCAGGACATCTTCGGCGCTGAGGCCGAGGCCTTCGCCTTCGTGGTCGAGACCTTCGAGCGCGTCCGCCGCCTCTACCGCTTCCGCCGGGTGGAAATGCCGGTGTTCGAAAAGACCGAGGTGTTCGCCCGCTCGCTGGGGGAGACGACCGACGTGGTGTCGAAGGAGATGTATTCCTTCGAGGATCGCGGCGGGGAAAGCCTGACTTTGCGCCCCGAATTCACCGCCGGGATCGCGCGCGCCTTTCTCACCGACGGCTGGCAGCAATATGCGCCGCTGAAGGTCGCGACCCACGGCCCGCTGTTCCGCTACGAGCGCCCGCAGAAGGGCCGCTACCGCCAGTTCCACCAGATCGACGCCGAGGTGATCGGCGCAGGGGAACCGCAGGCAGACGTCGAGCTGCTGGCGATGGCCGACCAGCTCTTGAAGGAGCTGGGCATCGACGATGTGACGCTGCACCTCAACACGCTCGGCGACGGCGCAAGCCGCGAGGCGTGGCGGGCAGCGCTGATAGACTATTTCCGGGCGGTGAAGGACCAGCTCTCCGAAGAATCGCAGGAGCGGCTCGAGAAGAACCCGCTGCGGATCCTCGATTCGAAGGACCCGAGGGACAAGCCCTTCCTCGCCGATGCGCCCAAGATCGACGCCTTCCTGTCGGACGAGGCGAGCGCCTTCTTCGCCGCCGTCACCAGCGGGCTGGACGCGGCGGGCGTGAAGTGGGTGCGGGCGGAAAGCCTCGTGCGCGGGCTCGACTATTACCGGCACACCGCGTTCGAATTCATCCCCGACGAAGGCAGCGCCTCAGCCGCTGCGCTGGGCTCGCAGAGCACCGTGCTCGGCGGCGGGCGCTATGACGGGCTGATGGAGTCGCTCGGCGGCGCACCCACGCCTGCGGTGGGATGGGCGGCCGGGATCGAGCGGCTAGCGATGCTGGTGGGCGCGCAGGAGGAGGCGAAGGCGGATGCCGTGGTGGTGGTCGAAAACGACGAGCGCCTCAATGACGCCATCACGCTCGTCGGAAAACTGCGAGCCTCGGGCTTCGCTGCCGAACTGGTCGCCAGCGGCTCGCCCCGCAAGCGGTTCGACAAGGCGAAGAAAATTCCCAGTCATGCGCTTCTTTCATTCGCCGTCACGGATGGAGCGCCCCTGCGCGTCATGGGCGATGGCGGGGAACGCCACACAGCGGTCGAAAGCTTTATTGTGGCGGGAAGCTAACCCCTTCCCCCTCCTCGGGCTTACCCCGGGGTCCCGCTTCCCTTTTTCCGCCGCTCCAATAAAATTAGCGGGGTCCCGGGTCAGGCCCGGGACGGTGAGTAAGAACCAGCCATGCAAATCCCCCCCGAACGCCTTGACCAGATCGCGCACCGCTTTGCGGAGCTGGAAGCGCGCATGGCGTCCGGCACGCTCGAGGGCGAGGCTTTCGTGCGGGCCTCCCGCGACTATGCCGAACTCGAGCCTGTCGCCAAGATCGCCGCCGAGGTGAAATCCGCGCGCGAGGAGATGGACGGCCTCACGGAGATGCTCGCCGATCCGGAAATGAAGGCGATGGCGGAGGAAGAAATCGCCGCACTCCGGGCCACGCTCCCCGATCTCGAGCGCCGCCTCGCGATCGCGCTGCTGCCGCGCGATTCGGCGGACGCCAAGCCTGCGATGCTCGAAATCCGCGCCGGCACCGGCGGAGATGAAGCCGCGCTGTTCGCCGCCGATCTCTACCGCATGTATGAACGCTACGCCGCCGAGCAGGGCTGGCGGGTCGAGCCGGTCAGTATCAACGCCTCGGACATCGGCGGCTACAAGGAAGTGATCGCCAACGTCACCGGCACGGGCGTGTTCGCCAAGCTCAAGTTCGAAAGCGGCGTCCACCGCGTCCAGCGCGTCCCCGTGACCGAGAGCGGCGGGCGCATCCACACCTCGGCGGCGACTGTCGCGGTGCTGGCCGAGCCGGATGAAGTGGACGTGCAGATCGAGGACAAGGACCTCAAGATCGACGTCTACCGCGCCTCCGGAGCCGGGGGCCAGCACGTCAACACCACCGATTCGGCGGTGCGGATCACCCACCTGCCCACCGGCACGGTCGTCACCTGTCAGGACGGGCGCAGCCAGCACAAGAACCGCGAGAAGGCGATGCAGGTGCTCCGCACGCGGCTCTACGACGCCCTGCGCGAGGCCACGCAAGGGGCCGAGGCCGAGGCGAGGAAGGCGATGGTCGGCTCGGGCGACCGGTCGGAGCGCATCCGCACCTATAATTTCCCGCAAGGCCGCGTCACCGATCACCGCATCGGGCTGACGCTCCACAAGCTCGAGGAAGTGCTGGCCGGGCCGGGTCTTGGCGAGCTGGTCGACGCCCTGATCGCCGAGGACGAGGGCAAGCGGCTCGCGGCTCTCGCGGAATGATGGTCCCTTCCCACTTCCCGTTCGTGTTGAGCCTGTCGAAGCACCGCACTTTCTTCAGCCCGAGGCCAAAGTGAAAGACGGCCCTTCGACAAGCTCAGGGCGAACGGAGTCGGCGGGAGGCGCTATCCGCGCCGCCGCCGAGCGCCTCGCCGCCACCAGCGACACCGCGCGGCTCGATGCCGAGCTGCTGATGGCCCACGCGCTGGGGATGACCCGCTCGGAGATGCTGCTGAAGGCGATGCAGGGTCCCGCGCCCGAGGACTTCGCCGCGCTGGTCGAGCGCCGGGCGGGCCATGAACCTGTCGCCTACATCACCGGCGAGGCGGAATTCTACGGCCTCACCCTCAAGGTCACGCCCGCCACTCTGATCCCGCGCGGGGATAGCGAAACGCTGGTCGAGGCGGCGCTGGCGGAAGCGGGCGAGGCGGGCCGCGCTCTCGATCTCGGCACCGGGACGGGCGCGCTGCTGCTGGCGGTGCTGGCGATGCGCGAAGGCTGGCAGGGGGTGGGGATCGACGCCTCTCCCGGCGCGCTGACGGTGGCCGAAGGGAACGCCGCCGCGCTCGGGCTGGCGGGTCGGAGCGCATGGCACCTGCGGAGCTGGCGCGAGGAGGGATGGGCCGACGGCCTGGGCAATTTCGACCTGGTCTTGTGCAACCCGCCCTATGTCGAAGAGGACGCAGCCCTCGACCGGCAGGTGCGCGATTTCGAGCCGGCCTCGGCGCTCTTCGCCGGGCCCGAGGGGCTCGACGATTACCGCATCCTGATCCCGCAATTGCGCGGGCTGATGAAGGACGCGGCGCGGGCGATCCTCGAAATCGGGGCGAATCAGGCCGATGCGGTGAGCGCCCTCGCCCGGGCAGCGGGCTTCGCCACCGAACTGCGCCGCGATCTCGCAGGGCGCGCACGCGCGGTGCTTCTGCGATGACGAAAAATGCGGCGGGGCTTGGCAAAGCCCTTTCGCATCGCTACGTCAGTGTCAGGCCAGATGGATTGCGAAGGGCGCAAACCGCTGGGCCAAGCTCCTAAACTCAGCTGATACGGCCGTCAGGGCAAGCCCCCGGCAGCGTGCAGCGCGGAGCACGCGGCATGCTTTGGCACGGCCCAAAGGCAGGGCCAAGCGTGACGCATGGGCAAGGGGTCTGTTGACCGCGCGTAGTGTGATTTTCTCGCGCCAGGTCGCTGATAAGGAACATTTTCCTTGAATAACAATCGCAATAACCGGCGTCGCGGTCGCGGCAACCGCAATCAGGGCGGCAATGGCGCCCAGTTGAACCGCATTGACAGCCGGGCCCGCGGAAATGCCCCGCAGATGCTCGACAAGTACAAGAAGCTCGCGCAGGACGCCCAGCACAATGGCGACCGCGTGCAGATGGAGTATTACCTCCAGTTCGCGGACCACTATTTCCGCGTCATCGCCGACAACAAGGCCCGCCAGGACGAACAGCGCGGCGCCGGAGGACAGGGCCGCCGCGAGGAACGCGACCAGACCGAGGACTTCGACGACGATTTCGATTTCGACCGCGGCCGCCGCAGCGAGGCGCCGACCCGCACGGTCTACGAACAGCCGGACAATGATTCGCGCGGCGACATGATGGAAGGCGAGCCGGGGCAGGAGGGCGAGAGCTTCCTCGCCGATGATCGCTCCGACGAGCGTGACGACAACCGCCAGCGCGGCCAGCGCCGCCAGCAACAGCAGCGCAAGCCCCGTGATGACAACCGCGGCGACAATCGCGGTGAACGGCAGGACCGCCCCGAGCGCAGCGAAAAGCGCGCCGAACGTGGCGAGCGCCCCGAGCGCGGCGAGAAGCCCGCCCGCGCCCGCAAGCCGCGCAAGAGCGGCGATGATGGTGAACAGCGTGGCATCGACAGCTCGATCCTCCCGCCCTCGATCCGCGGTGACGATGCTGGCGGGGATAGCGGCACGCTCGAAACCGTCGAGTAAGCGTCATGCTTGAGCGGCTGGCGCCAGCGACGGCGGCTTTGCCCGGGCTGGCGCAGCGCTTCCCGGCGCTGACGGCCATCGCGCTGGGGCTGATCGCAGCCTGCGCCTACCCGCCGCTCCACCTCTGGCCGCTCGGCCTTGCCGCGCTGGCAGGATTCGTGTGGCTGATCCATTCCGCCGGCAACTGGAAGCAGGCGCTGGGGCGCGGCTGGTGCTTCGGCTGGGCGCATCTGACGCTCGCCAATAACTGGATCGCGACCGCCTTCACCCATCAGGCCAAGATGCCCGAGTATCTCGGGTGGCTGGCGGTGCCGCTGCTGTGCATCTACCTCGCGTGGTATCCCGCCCTCGCCGCGCTGGCAGCGCACCTGATCGCCCGCAAGCGCCCGCTCTGGGCCTTCGGACTGGTGCTGGCGGGGGCATGGATTGTCACCGAGTGGCTGAGGGGCTGGGTCTTCACCGGCTACCCCTGGCCGCCTGTGGGGCTGATGCTGCTGGGCGGGTGGGACACGCCGGGCTTGGCGCGGGCGTTGCCTTGGGTGGGCACGTATGGCCTCTCCGGGTTCGCAATCCTTTTCGCCGCGTTGTTGCTGGCCGCGACGATTGCGAATCGCTGGCTGGCTGCGGCAGGAGGCGTGGCGGTGCTGGCCGCGCTCATGTTCGGCCCGAGCCTCGAGCTCGAAGTAACGCGGTCTGCGAACGCCGTCGCCTACACCCTCGTCCAGCCCCATATCCCGCAGTCCGAAATCAACGATCCTGCCAAATACGAGGAGCAGTTCGCCCGCCTCAACCGCCTCGCCGCGCCCGGGCGCGACCAGTCGCGGATCGTGCTGTGGCCCGAAAGCGCGCTGCCCGACTTCCTCGAGGAGGGCTACCCCGAGCGCTTTTACATCCAGATGACCGCGGGCGCCGACCCGGTCTTCGCCCGCCGCCGGATCGCAGCGGTGATCGGGCCGCAATCGACGCTGCTGACGGGCGTGGTGAACCTCAATATCGGCCCCTTGCCCGATGGCCGGCCGGGCGCAGTGAGCGCCCGCAATTCGGTGATGGCGATCGACGGAGCGGGCAAGATCGTGGGCGGCTACGACAAGGCGCACCTCGTGCCCTATGGCGAATACCTGCCGATGCGCCCCCTGCTCGAACCGCTCGGCCTGTCGCGGCTGGTCGCCGGCAGCATCGACTACCTCCCCGGCCCCGGCCCGCGCACGCTCGATCTGGGCGAGCACGGCAAGGCGGGGGTGATGATCTGCTACGAGATCGTCTTCTCCGGCCATGTCGCAGACCGGGCGAATCGCCCCGACTACATCTTCAACCCCTCGAATGACGGCTGGTTCGGCACATGGGGCCCGCCGCAGCATCTTGCCCAGGCGCGGATGCGGGCGATCGAGGAGGGGCTGCCGGTGCTGCGCTCGACCACCACCGGGATCAGCGCGGTGATCGACGCCAATGGCGTGGTGCTGGGGACGATCGGCAAGGGCAAGGCCGACAAGCTCGAAGGTATTGTGCCCGCCGCCCGGGCGCCGACGCTGTTCGCGCAGTGGGGCCATGCGCTGACCCTGCTGTGGGCCGCGGTATTCCTCGTAGTCGGCCTTGCAGCGCCGAGAGTGCTTGCGCTCCTGCGCGCGCGCCGCTAGGGCGGTGGGCGACGAAGCGGGACATAAAGGTTTCCTTATATCTCTATAAGGTCCTCTTCTCCCGCGGTTTACCGCCCAATCCAGCCCCGGGGACGATCATGCGCACCAATTACCTCTTCACCTCCGAAAGCGTTTCCGAAGGCCACCCCGACAAGGTTGCCGACCAGATTTCGGATGCGATCGTCGATCTGTTCCTGTCGAAGGATCCCGAGGCGCGCATCGCCTGCGAAACCCTGACCACCACGCAGCTTGTGGTGCTGGCGGGCGAGATCCGCTGCAAGGGCGTCTACGAGAACGGCTGGGCGCCCGGCGCGAAGGAAGAGATCGAGCGGGTCGTGCGCGCCACCGTGAAGCGCATCGGCTACGAGCAGGCGGGCTTCCACTGGGAAAAGTTCCGCTTCGAGAACAACCTCCACGGCCAGTCTGGCGAAATCGCGCAAGGGGTGGACGCGGGTGCCAACAAGGACGAGGGCGCGGGCGACCAGGGCATCATGTTCGGTTACGCGACCGACGAGACCCCCGGCCTGATGCCGGCGACGCTCTATTACAGCCACAAGATCCTCGAGCGCATGGCCGCCGACCGCCACTCGGGCGCGGCGCCCTTCCTCGAGCCTGACGCCAAGAGCCAGGTGACCCTGCGCTACGAAGGCTCGCTTCCGGTTGCCGCGACTGCGGTGGTCGTCTCGACCCAGCACAAGAAAGGCTACTGCCTCACCGGCGAGGATGCCGATCCGGCCAAGTATGCCGAGCTGGAAGCCTATGTGAAGAAGGTTGTTGCCGAGGTGATCCCGCCGGTTCTCCTGCGCGAGACCGAATATTTCATCAACCCGACCGGCGCCTTCGAGATCGGCGGGCCTGACGGCGACGCAGGCCTCACGGGTCGCAAGATCATCGTCGACACCTATGGCGGCGCGGCTCCGCATGGCGGCGGCGCCTTCTCGGGCAAGGACCCGACCAAGGTCGACCGCTCGGCCGCCTACATCACCCGCTACCTCGCCAAGAACGTCGTGGCGGCGGGCCTTGCCACGCGCTGCACCATCCAGATCGCCTATGCGATCGGCGTCTCGAAGCCGCTGTCGCTCTATGTCGACACGCACGAGACCGGCACCGTCGGCGACGACAAGATCGAGCAGGCGATCCTCGGCATCGCCAAGCTCGGCGGGCTGACCCCGCGCTCGATCCGCACGCATCTCGGCCTCAACAAGCCGATCTACCAGCAGACCGCCGCCTATGGCCACTTCGGCCGCACCCCCGAAGGCGACTTCTTCCCGTGGGAGCGCCTCGATCTGGTCGACGATCTCAAGGCCGCGCTGGCCTGATTTCTTCGGCGGGATTTTGGGGGTAAGGGTGCTGCCTCGTGACGGCACCCTCACCCTCTCCTTCCCCTGCCGACCGCATCCTCGCGCTCGACGCGCTGCGCGGCGTCGCGGTGCTCGGGATCGTGGGGATGAACGTCCTGGCCTTCGCGCTGCCGGGACCGGCCTATTACAATCCCCTGAGTTTCGGCGGCACCGGGCCGGCCGATTACTGGGTGTGGCTGGGAAGCTTCGTCTTCATCGAGGACAAGTTCCGCACCCTGTTCGCGATGCTGTTCGGCGCGGGGTGCCTGATCCTGATCGAGCGCGCGGGACCAAACCCGTGGCGGGCGCATTACGCGCGCATGATCGTGCTGTTCGCGATCGGGCTGGTTCACGCGACCCTGCTCGCCAGCAATGACGTGCTGCGCGCCTATGCCCTGGCCGGGCTGGCGTTGCCGCTGCTCGCGGGGCTCCCGGCGCAGGGGCTGCTTACCGTCGCCGCAGGGCTGCTTTGCGTGCATCTTGCCCTCGGCTTGACCGCGCTTGGCCCCCCTCTGGTAGCGTTTCACGTGGAACATTTCGGCTCGGATGCACTGCTCTGGGCAGAAAGACAGTTCGGCCGTGACCCCGCCGCAATCGCCGCGCTGCTGGAACAGGGCCGCGAGGAATTGGGCGAAAGGGTGGTGCGGCGGGTGGCGGGCATCCCGGGCCAGATGACCACCCTGATCGCCGCCCTCCCGCTCAACCTCTCCGCCATCGCGCTCGGCATGGGCCTGTGGCGCGCAGGGATGCTGAAGGGAGAGTGGCGGACCTTCCGGCTGCAACGGGTCGCGGGCCTCTCGGCACTGGTGGCGCTGCCGGGGTTGCTGGGGCTGGCGGGCTGGCTGGTGCGCGAGGACTTTGCCGCCGCCATCGTCGGCCCGGTGGCGCTGGTGCTCTCGGCGCCGTTCGACACCCTGCTGGCGCTGGCCTACGCCTGTCTGGCGATGGCGTTTTTCAGCCGGAACAAGGGTTTGGTCGCCAGACTCGGCGCGGCCGGACGAATGTCACTCAGCAACTATCTGATGACCAGCGTGATCCTGTCGGCGATCTTCGCGCACTGGGGATTGGGCCTGTTCGGAGAGGTCACCCGCTGGCAGGCCTTCGTGCTCGGCCTCGTGCCGGTCGCAGCCATGCTGGCGTGGTCGCCCCTGTGGCTGGCCCGCTTCGGGCAGGGCCCCTTCGAGCGGCTGTGGCGGGCCGGAGCGCGGGCGCTCGCCTAGCCGTGCTCGCCGTGGACCGGCGAGGGCCGGTCGAGCGCGAGTTCGGCCCCGGAGAAGGTGAAGGGAGAACGCACGCCCGCCATGCCGCCCAGCTCCACCCGCATCCCCCGCGCGATCACCTGAGGGTCGGCGAAGACCTCGTCGAGGCGGTTGATCGGCCCCGCAGGGACCCCCGCCGCATGGCAGGCATCGAGCAGTCCCTGCTTGGTCCAGCCGAGCGTCGCCGCAGCGATTTCCGCATCGAGCGCCTTGGCATTGGCGGTCCGGTCGCCATTGGCGCGGAAGCGGGGGTCGTCCTTCAGGTGGCCCAGCGCGAGCACGTCCATCAGCTTGTGGAACAGCCCGTCATTGGCGGGTGCGAGGATCACATGCCCGTCGCGCACCGCAAAGACGCCATAGGGCGCGACCTGCGCGTGGGCGTTGCCCATGCGGGGCGGGTTCTCGCCGGTGGTGAAGAAATAGGTCGCCTGATTGGCGAGCAGCCCCACCGAGCAGTCGAGCAGCGCCATGTCGACCTGTTGGCCCTTCCCCGTCCGGGCGCGCATCAGCAGCGCGGCCTGCACGCCATTCGCCGCCCACACCCCGGTCGCAAGATCGCTGATCGAGATGCCCATCTTGACCGGATGCCCCGCGGGCTCCCCCGTCAGCGACATCAGCCCGCTCATCCCCTGCGCGACGAAATCATACCCCGCCTCGTGCGCCCGCGGCCCGGTCTGGCCGA
>VFQM010001924.1_pt1 | contig 16745 bp, 14 predicted proteins | sample 3512391 | NCBI WGS metagenome assembly VFQM01 (sample SAMN10412369, study PRJNA504923) | tailings metagenome | isolation source: Replicate 1 from Balatoc abandoned mine | place: Philippines
GAGTGCTGCCCTCCGAAGGCAGAGGTCACAGGTTCGAATCCTGTCGGGTGCGCCAGCTTTTCCCGCTTTTCTCCAGACCGGCCTCGAGGCCCGGCGTCGGCGCCGGCCTTGCCTATGCCGCGCAGGCGGCGGCGGGTTGGGAGGGGGGGTGCAGGATCTGTGCGGCGGGCTTGCCCCACAGGAAGCCCTGTCCCGTCGTGCAGCCGAGGCCGATCAGGGCATCGCGCTGGGAGACGGTCTCGATCCCCTCTGCGACCACCTGCATGTCGAGCGTGCGGGCGACATGGACGATGCCGCCGATGATCGCGTGGCACTGGCTGCTGTCGGTCACGCCGGCGACGAAGGACTTGTCGATCTTGAGCTTGTCGACGGTGAAGTTCTTGAGGGTCGAGAACGAGGCGAAGCCCGTCCCGAAATCGTCGAAGGCAAGGCGCACCCCGCGGCGGCGCAGCGAGCGCAGTTCGTCGAGTGTCGCCGCGTTCTGCTGCAGCACGACCGTCTCGGTCAGCTCGAGCTCCAGATCCTCAGGCACCAGGCCGTGTTTCCCGAGCAGTTCGAGAACCGTCTTCTCGATCCCTGCGTTGCGGAGCTGGACGGCGAAGAGATTGACGCTGACCGAGGCCACCCGGTGCCCCTGCCGGCGCGCCCTCACCAGTTCGGCACAGGCGGCATTCAGCGTCCAGCGCCCGACATCGGCGGCCACGGCGTGTTTTTCGAGCGTGTCGAGAAAGGCCCTGGGCGAAAGCAGCCCCTTGGCGGGATGCTTCCAGCGCAGCAGGGCCTCGGCCCCGATGATGGTGTCGTCGGCCATGTTGACTTGCGGCTGGAAGTGGAGCCGCCACTGATGCTCCACCGTGGCCTTGCGGATCTCGTCCTTGAAGTCGCGCTTGATCTGCAGCTTGTTCTCGAACCGCCGGTTGAAGGCCCGCACCGAGCTGCCGCGGCGGCGCTTGGCCTCGAACAGCGCGAGGTCGGCGCGCACCAGCAGCTCCTCGGCCTGGTCCGCATGGGCCGGGGCCAGCGCGAAGCCGACGCTGGCCGAGAGGTGGAGTTCGTGTCCGCCGACCGAGAAATCCCCGTCGAAGGCCTCCAGCAGCACCTCGCCGAGCCCGCCGGCCCGGTTCAGGTCGCTGCAATCGGGCAGCAGGACGGCGAACTCGTCGCCGCCGAGACGGGCGAACAGGGCCTCGGCCGGCAGCCTTGCCGCGATGCGCAGCGCGACCAGGCGCAGGAGATCATCCCCGGCGCTGTGGCCGAGGGTGTCGTTGATGCCCTTGAAGCCGTCGAGATCGACCATGAAGACTGCCGCGGCGCGCTGGCTCTCGAGAATCTCGGACAGGCGGTCGAGAAATTCGCGGCGGTTGGGAAGGCCCGTCAGGGGGTCATGGATCGCCATGTGCCTGAGCCGCATGTCGCGGGCATGGCGGGCCGAAATGTCGAGGATCTGGGCGCCGAATTCGCGTCCGTAGGGGCCGGTCCACGAGGACAGGGAAAGCTCGACCGGGAACTCGCTGCCATCGCCGCGCAGCGCTACGACCTCGACGGTCTTGCCCGCCAGGCTCGGCACGATGTCGGCCCCGATGCGCGCCAGTTCGCGGGCATCGCCGGTGCGGAAGCGCTCGGGCACGATGATCGAGATATCCTGCCCGTGGATGTTCTCGAAGGGATGGCCGAACATCTGCTCGGCTGCCGCGTTCCATGAGGTGACCCGCCCGGACGCATCGGTCGTGACGATGGCGACGGCGGTCGAATTGACGAGGCCGCTGACCGCGCTCTGCAAGCGCTTGCCGAGGCAATCGGCGCCGGGATCGCAGGAGCGGATCCGGCTGAGCAGGTGTTGCCTCACCTCCTCGGCCGCCTCCATGCCGGCTGCCTCGGTTTCGTCCGCGACGAAGCAGGAATGGGGGAGCAGTTTCATGGCGCGACCTCGGACGGCGGGCGCAGACATGGCACCCGTCACTAGCAGCGCGACCCGCGGGGCACCATCGGCTGCTTGTCTGAAGCTTTCGGAAGTCCGTTTTACGGGAAATCACAGAGGCAGGCCCGATGCGGCATCCGCTGCCATGACAGGGGCGGCCCGGCCGCGGCCCTTTTGCCGGCGGGCGGGGAAAGGCAGAAACCCCGCGCGGCGAACGACGTTAACGAAATCCCCCCTATCCGACTGGGGCAATACGGGCTTGCACGGATGCAGGGCACAGCATAAGCCGCCGCAATGACGACTGCCAGCCATGCCGATGCCCGCCGCGCAGAGTTGACGCGGCTTATCCGGCGCGTGGCAGGCGGCGACCGCGACGCGCTGCGCTCCGTCTATGACCGGACTTCGGCCAAGCTGTTCGGCGTGTGCCTGCGCGTCACGCGTGACAGGGACGCGGCCGAGGACATACTGCAACAGGTCTACCTCAAGGTCTGGAACCGCGCCGGCCGGTTCGATCCGGATCATGCCAGCCCGATCACCTGGCTGTGCGCCGTCGCCCGCAATGCCTCGATCGACTGGCTGCGCAAGCATGGCCGGAGCGCGCCGCTCGAGGGCGGTACGGAGGAGGCGGAGGCCGAGGCGGACGACACCGGCCTCGACGAGGCGCTGGACGCCATGGCCGCGGACGAGGACCGCGCCCATATCTTCGATTGCCTCAAGGCCCTCCCGGCCGAGCAGGAACGCGCCATCCGGCTCGCTTTTTTCGACGGATTGAGCCATTCCGAGCTGGCAGGCACCATGCGCAAGCCGCTCGGCACGACCAAGAGCTGGATCCGCAGAGGCCTGCTGCAATTGCGGGGGTGCCTCCAGGGTGACTAGCGCACTGACCGACGAACAGGCGGCCATGGCTGCCGAACTCGCTCTCGGCGTGCTCGAAGGAGAGGAGCGCGCCGAAGCCTTGCGCCTGTCCCTCGCCAACCCGGCATTCGCGGCGCGGGTGAGGAAATGGCAGCGCCGCCTCGACCCGTTGGGCGAGGCCTTCCCCGAGGCCGCGCCGCCGCAGGTCTGGGCCGCGATCGAGGCGCGGCTCGAGGCCGAACCGCGGTCCGGGACCCTGCGCAAGCTGAGGATCTGGCAGGGCGTCGCTGCCGCTTCGGGTGCCCTTGCCGCCGGTCTTGCGGCGGTGATGGTGCTCGGCCCCGCCTCCTTGCGCGAAAGCCCTGCTCCGGTCGCGCCGGCAGCGCCTGTGCCGGCGGTCATCGCCCAGCTCTCGGGCGCCGACGGCACCCTGCTGGCGGCGAGCATCGATCCCGGGGCAGGCTATCTCGATATCCGCGCGGTCACCCTGCCGCAGAGCGACCTGACGCCCGAACTCTGGGTCATCCCGGGCGACGGCGTCCCGCGCTCGCTCGGGCTGATCGCGCGCGAGGGAACGACCCAGGTCAGCCTGCCTGCGCCTCTCAGGGCGATGGTGGTCGACGGGGCCATGCTTGCCGTCTCGCTCGAGTCCCCGCAGGGCGCGCCGCACAAGGCCCCGAGCAGCACGCCGATCGCGGTCGGAAAAATTTCGCGGATCTGACCGCGTCGCATCCAGTCGCCTGCAAATCATCGTATCTGCAAAGAGAGGGCGGGCCGGAGCGTTGTCCCCTCGTGCAACCGGCTGTCCGCAGCGCGGTCGCCCGGCGCTGCGCGGGGCGACCCTGCATGCAGACTGCCGCTTGCCCTGCGCCCGGCCCGGCCGGTGCCAGCGGTGCCGGCGGAGCTTTGGCCTCGGCCATCGCTCCGCCCTCTCGAGCCAAGCAGTTTTTACCGAAACAAAGTCCTGTCGGAGTGTTCCATGAAAGCCATTTTCCTCGCCGCCGCCGCATCCGCCGTCGTGATCGCGGCGCCCGCCCATGCCGAAGACGAATTTGACGGCTTCTATGCCGGCGTCGCGATCGGCTACAATTTCCAGGCCGATGACGAAGGCGAGTTCATCACCTTCGACCGCGGCTCGAACGGCAGCTTCGGCGAGACCGTGACCACCGCCGCCGGTGCCAACGCCTTCTCGCCCGGCTTCTGCAACGGCGCCGCCACCTCGCCGCAGAACACCGGCTGCCGCGCGGATTCGGACGGCGTCACCATCACCGGGCGCGCCGGCTATGATCTCCAGATGGACAAGATCGTGCTCGGTCTGGTCGGCGAATTCGGTTCGGCCAATGTGAGCGACAGCGTCTCTGCCTTCAGCACGACGCCGGCGTTCTACACCATGACCCGCACGATCGACTACTCGGCGGCCCTGCGCCTGCGGGCAGGCTTCACCCCGGCCGCCAGGACCCTGGTCTACGCCACCGGCGGCCTCGCCTATGCCAAGCTCGAACAGGCCCATGTCTCGAGCAACATGGTCAACGCCTTCACCGTCCTCGCCGACGAGGATGCCACGGGCTACCAGATCGGCGGCGGCCTCGAGCAGAAGCTCGGCAAGAACGTCTCGGTCGGGGTGGAATATCTCTACACCGGCTTCAACGACGACGACACGCTGGTCCGCGTCGGCCAGGGCACGGCGGGCGCGACCAACCCCTTCGTGCTGGCCGGCGGGGTCGATTTCAAGCGCGCCAACGACGACTTCGCGCTCCAGACCGTCAAGGCGGTGATCACCTACCGCTTCTGATCTTCTCCCGCCCGGGAGCCACGCCGTGTGGCTCCCGGGTCCCCTTCCGGCGGGGCGGAAGGGTGGTGAACATGAATTTCCCCGATGACGGGCAGGACTGCGATGAGTGAAGTGAATGTCGCCGACAGGCGGAAGGTGGCTTTGGAAGATGTTGCCATGGCGCTCAGGGAGCAGTTGCAACTCCTGGACCGGCTCCAGTGCTGGTCAGCCGCCGCCTATCTCGACCAGGCGATCGAGGCGGTCGAGGAGCAGGCCGGGATCACCCTGCCGCGTCCGACACGGCCCGTCCTGCACCGCGACGCGCCCGCGTGACCGCCTGACGACGGCCCGGCTCAGCTCACCTTCTTCAGCAGATCGTCCGCGATCGGCGTGATCGTCGCGACGGCGGGCCCGTCGGCGTCGCCGGCCCGGGCATAAAAGCCCGCCGCCGCCGGCAGGTCCGCGATCGGCTTGCCGAGCAGATAGCCCTGCACATGGGTGCAGCCATGCAGCGTTACGAAGTTGAGCTGCGCGACGTTCTCGATTCCCTCGGCGGTGACTTCGAGACCCAGGCTCTTCCCGAGCTGGCAGATCGCCCGGACAATCGAGGCACTGCCGCTGTCCTCGAGCAATTGCGCCATGAAACTGTGGTCGATCTTGATCCGGTCGATCGGGAAGCGGCGCAGGTATGACAGCGAGGAATAGCCCTTTCCGAAATCGTCCAGCGCGATCCGCACCCCCATCGCCCGCAGCGCCTCGAGCGTCTCGATGACGATCTCCTTGTCCGACAGGAGCGAATATTCGACGATCTCGATCTCGAGCCGGGTCGGGCACAACCCGCTATGCGCCAGCGCGTCGCGCACCGTTTGCAGGAACGCGCCGCCGGCAATCTGCATCGGCGAGACATTGACCGAGATCGCGAGCTCCTCCGGCCAGCCGGCGGCGATGCCGCAGGCCTTCCTGAGCACGGCCTCGCCCATGGCCGAAATCAGGCCGAGCTCCTCGGCGACGGGGATGAATGTCTCCGGCGGCACCTCGCCGCGGGTGGGCGATTGCCAGCGCAGCAGGGCCTCGGCACCGGTGCACTGGCGCGTGCGCACATCGAAGATCGGCTGGAAGACGATCTCGAAGGCGTCGGCCGCGCAGGCCTGTCGCAGCTCGACCTCGAGTGCGCAGCGTTCGAGCATGGTCTGGGTCAGCGAGGGGTCGAAAACGCAGACCCGCCCGCGCCCGTCGCGCTTGGCGCGGTAGAGCGCGACATCGGCATGCTGGGTCAGGATTTCGGCATCGTCGCTGTCGGCCGGGGAAAGCGTCACGCCGACGCTCGCGCCGATCTCGACGCTGTAGCCCTCGAGCCGGTAGGGGCTGGAGAGGGTCTCGACGATCTTCTGGGCAAGCCTCTGCGCGTCCTGCCGGTCGCTGATGCCGCGGGCGATCATCGCGAACTCGTCGCCGCCGATGCGGGCGATCACGTCGACCGGCCGCGCCACCTGCTGCAACCGCCGCGCAACGCTCTTGAGCAGGAGGTCGCCGATCGGGTGGCCCATGGTGTCATTGACGGCCTTGAAGCGGTCGAGGTCGATCAGCAGCAGCGCGAAGCTCTCGGGCGCGGGGCTTCGGGGGCGGGCGCAATGCTGCTCGAGCTGGGTGACGAAGCTGTGGCGGTTGGCGATGCCGGTCAGCATGTCGAGCATCGCAAGGCGGCGCAGGCGCTCCTGGGTGCCGGCCCGGCTCACCTCGACGAGGTGGGCGGAAATGCCCGTGCCCACGATGATCACCGCCGCTGCGGCGATGGCGGCGGCCATTGCGGTGAAGACCTCGCTGTTCGCGCCGTCGGCCAGTCCCTCGATCGGGGCCACCGCAAAGGCGGCCATGCCGGTGAAGTGGAGCAGGATGATCGCCGCGACGAGGCATAGCTTGGCGCCCCGTGCCGGACCGGGCGCTTCGGCGTCGTCCTGCCGGATCCGCCCGATCGCCAGAGCCGACAGGCCCACCGCGCAGACGACCGAGGCGGCGACATAGCCGGGCTCCCAGCTCACGATCCCGTCGGGGCGGTAGGCGAACATGCCGACGTAATGCATCGCCGACATGGCAAGGCCGATGGTTCCGCCGCCGCAAATCGCGGCAAACAGGCGCCCGCCCAGCCGCGCAAGGGCGAGGCCGATCGCTGTCCCGGCAATCGCGATCAGCGCGGAGACGATCGAGAGGGTTGCGTCGACCTGGACCGGCACGCTGGGACGATAGCCCAGCATCGCGATGAAATGGGTGGCCCAGATCGAGGAGCCGGCGCAGACCGAGGCGAGGAACAGCCAGTGCAGTTCCGTCAGCCCGCGCGAGTGGATGGTGCGTTGCGCGAGCCGGATCGTCACCGAGGATCCGAACAGGCACACCAGCGCCGCCAGCAGCACCAGCCAGCCATTGTGGTCATAGGCAAGGCAAGTCAGAACCCGCACATGTGATACCTTCCGGCCCGGCTGCTACCGCAAGACCCTTTCGATAGCCTTGAAGATAGAGAACTAAGCAGGTCTTAACTGCGCCTAGGTGTCCGTATCGGGCCACGCTCGGGGCGAAGGGGGCGCCCCTGAAATCGCGGGAGAAAGAGCGGTCAGTAGACGATCGTGATGACGATCGTGTCCGAATAGCTCCCTGTCCTTGCCCATTGCCGCGCCGGAATCCTGCCGTAGATCGGGGCGTTCTGGTTGAACAGCAGCAGCCCGTTGAGCGGCGCGGTGATGGTCTGCGTGCCGCCCGCCCCGTTGCCGAAGACAACCGAGCGCGCAGGATCGACATAGAGATTGTAGTTCAGCGCTTCCGCACCCTGCCGCAAGCTGCGCTGCGCCGCATTGCCCGAAGCGCCCGCACTCGCCGAAATCTCGACCGAGCCGAACAGCGACACCACGCCGGTGCAATTGACCGCGACCGTGCCCGAGGCGTCGCCGGGCGCGGCGGAGGTCGGGTCGTAGGTCCCGAAACTGACGCCGGTCGTGCTGACCGAACACGAGCACAGCGTGCAGGCGCGGGCCGGGCCAGGCAGCGCAATGCCGGTTGCCAGCCCCACCGCGAGGAGGACAGCGACGAGCCGGACAAGCCGGGCAAGGTTGAGGATCATGAGGGTTGCTCCATGGGCCGGGCTGGCAGGCAATCGAGCGGGGCGAGCTGCCGGTTCGCGTCGATCTGCGGCGAGGGGGGAATCTGCGCTTCACAGCGGAAGGCGGAATTGCCGACTTCGAGGCGCTCTGCGCCCCTCACGTCGGGGAGGAAGAAGAGGCCGTCATAGCCGGTGATCCCGACCAGCGCGGAGCCGGACCGGATCTCCAGACCCGGCGGCAGCGGCTTGCCGTCCGGGCCCCGCAGCCTGACGCTTGCGGGGGACTGCGCCGCGCCGCCGAAGGACACCCGCGCCGCTTGCCGGAAACCGGGCACCACCAGCTTCTCGGCCGCCTCGACATCGGCCGTGATCGGCAGCGCGGCGACATCGATCGCGATGCGGTTCGGTGCATAGGGCTGGAGCCCGGTCAGGATGGCGGTCCGCCCCGCCCCGCCTTTTGCAACCACGGGCCGGTTCTCGAGGTAGAGCGTGACATCCTCCGCGCTGTCGAGCGCGACCAGCGCGAAGGCGTTTTCGAGCCGCGGCGTGGCGACCACGCTCCCGCCCGCCGCCACGACCGCGCCGCGCGCGCCGAGCCGGATCACCCCGGCGCCGCCGCTGCGCCCGCCCGCCAGCTCCAGTTCGCCGGCCGCGGTGCGGATCTGGGCGGCGACATCGACAATCGGCTCCCCACGCTCGCGGTCATGGCCGAGCGCGACCTGGTATCCCGCGCCGCTATCGGTGGGAGGAGCGAGGGCGATCGTGGCGACGGTCCGCTGCTCGTCCACCCTGAGGCCGGCGCTGCTGCGCAGCCCGAGCGGCATGCTGACCGACAGGAACGCGCCCTGATCGTCGCGCGTGCTGAAGCGGTTGTGCCTGAGGCCGAGGCTGTAGAAGGCCGCACCCCATGCGCCATTGAGCGTGAGGCTCGTCGTGCGGAAGGTCTGTCCGGCGGCGGTGCGTGTCTGGGCATGGCCGACGACGATATCGCCGGCCGTGCCCAGCGACAGGCTGCCGGCCAGCGCCAGTTCCCGCCGCGGCACGCCGGCCCCGCCGCCGCCCGGCGCGGGGCTGCCGACCTGGGCGAAGCGGCCATTGTCCTGCTGGTAGCTCAGCGTGAAGGCATAGGCCGGCGCGATCCGCTGGAACTGCGCGCGCCACAGCGTCCCGCGGCCGAGCGGCCCGTCCGACACCGCGCCGGCCAGCCCGAATTCGCCCACGGCCGGGAGCACCCAGCCGATGCCGAGCCCGCCCGTCACAATGTCCGGACTGGCCTCGAGCCGCCCGCCGAGGGTGAGCACATCGCTGAGGCCGAGGCGCAGGAAACCCGCCGCGAAGGGCGCGCCGTAATCGAAACTCGCGATTCCGTAGTTCTTCCGGATCACGCCCGCCTCGAGCGAGAAATCGGCCAGCCCCGGGCGCAGGAGCCGCGGGCTGGTGTAGAAGCTGCTGGTGACCTGACGCGACAGGCCGTTGGCATCGGTGATCATCATCGTCACCTCGCCGGCGCCCGAGAACACCGGCTGGTAATCGATCGCGAACACCCCGGGTCCGACAGCGAGGCTCTGGCGGCTCGATGCCGAGACCAGATCGATCGCCGAAGGCAGGGTCGCCGATCCCGCGAGCCGGGGCAGGGGGAAGGTGACGAGGGTCGGCTGAAGCGCGAAATCCGTGCCGAGGCGGATGCCGGCAAAGCGGGCCCCCGCGCTCCACTCGGTCGCCCGCGTGACCGTGTCGCCGACCACCAGCCGCAGCCGCGCATCGGGCCAGTCCCGCTGGAAGGCGCTGTCGAGGCGCACGAGGGTGTGGCCGTTACTCTGCACGGCGGCAGTGCTGCCGATCAGGCCCCAGTCGGCCGACACCCCGGCATCGAGGAAGGCGAAGGCGGCGCTGCGGCCGTTCCAGCGGACGAAGCTCAGGTCATAGCCGATGAAGGCGGCCGGGACGATCTCGTCGAGCCTCGCCGTCTGCGCCTCGCGCGTGAAGTGCGCCTGCGGAAAGACCGCCGGGGCGGCGGTGATGTCGAGCACGCTTCCCTCCCCGCCGAGACTGGCCGAGAGACCCTCCACCTCCGCCAGCGAGACATAGTCCTGTCCGGCCAGCACGAAGGCGCTCGCCAGCCCGCCGAGGGCGAGCCCGGTCTCGGCCAGATCGGCCCGCCTGACGAACAGCGTCCCGCCCGCCGTCACGACCAGCGCCTGATGCGGCGTGAGCCTGCGGTTGATCATGATGCCGACCGGTTGCGGCCGCAGGGTCTCGCTGCGGGCGGCGTGGCGCGCTGGGCCCGGCACAGCGGTGGCCGCGCCCCTGCCACTGCCGCTCTCCTCGGCGTGCAGGCCCGGCGCGCCGAGCATCGCCGCCAGCGCCGCTGCCGACGCGGCTGCCGACGCGGCTGAACGCCAGGGCGGTGTTGCGGGCATGGCCGCGCCCTTTCTTACGGTTGCGGCGCGGGATCGGGCAGCACGGGAAGGAAGGTGCCGTCCTCGGTCATCGCCTCCACGGCGGCGATCCCGCTCGGGCCGAGGCCCGTGTCGACGACGCGGCGGGCTCCGGCGAGAAGGTAGAATCCGGCCCCGGCGCGCACCGGTCCGCTAGCTGCGGGACGGACGACGAGGCCGGCGAGACGGACATGGCGTGTGCCGGTGTTGGAGACGAGCAGACGCCCGTCCGCGGTCGGGGCCCAGAGCAGCGAGGGCCGGGCCCCGGGCGGCGTGCGGAACACCGGGATGCTGAGTTGCAGCAGGGTCTGGAGCGTGCCCGGCTCGGCACCGGCTTGCGGCAATTCGCTCACGATCAGGCGATAGGTGCTCTCGGTGGATCCGGCCTGTTCGGGCAGGCTGCAGCGCACCAGCTTGCGGGCGCCAGGCGGGATCGTGGCGATCGCGGGATTGACCGCGAGGGGCTCGCTCTCGTCGAGGGCATCGATCCCCTGTTCCTGGTGCCAGCGATAGCCGCGCACCTGCACCGTCACCTCGCGCGGTCCGTCATTGCCGAGGGTGACCGAGCAGAACTGCCGGTTGGCGGCCACCTCGACGCGCACGGGCAGCACGGTGAGCGCCCCGGCCAGTGCGGCCTGCGCCTGCACCAGCCCGAGCCCGGTCAGGCCGGCCGCCAGCGCGGCGAGACCCCTGCGGATGAAGGATGCGCGCATGTCCGGCTCAGTAGTTGACGGTGATGGTCACCGTGTCCGTGTAGCTCCCGACCGCGACCGCCTGCTGGGCGGCCACCCGGCCATAGACCGTCAGGACCGAGGGGGTCACACTCGCCGTGACGGCTGCGGGCGTATCGCTGCCGGGGGTGTTGCCCCAGTTGGTGGTGCGCGCGACATCGCTGTAGAGGGCGTAGTTGAGGCGCTCGGCCCCGCTCGCCATCTTGCGGGTGGTCACGGTCGCGCCCGCGGTGGTTCCGGCGTTGAGCCCGACCGTGAAGCTGGTCCCGGGCGTGCAGGTCACCGTGACCGCGCTGGTCGCGTCGGCGGGGGTGGCGCTGGTCGGATCATAGGTCCCGAAAGCGAGATTGGTCGCACTGACGACGCAGGCCTTCACCACCGTCGCCGACACGTCCATCGTGGTCTGCGCCGTTTGTGCCCATGCCGCCGAAGGGAGAATCGCACAGGCGACCGCCGCCGTGGCCAGCTTGTATGCTACCATGTTGAAATCCTTGTTTTTCACATTGATAGTATAAGACGGACCGCTGATCGACGAACCGCCGGGCCGCTAGGGGTTAATCCCGAGGCTGGCCCCTCGGGCTTCTTCGTAATCGCCCACAGCGAACCTCACGGCGTTTGTAGCCGGCAAGGCCCTTGAAGCGGGCACCATGCGGAGCCTATAAGTCCCGTACCCGGATACGGCTTTGGGAGAGGGACATGAAAATCGGCGATCTGGCCCGCGCGGGCGGGGTCTCGGTCGAGACGATCCGCTTCTACCAGCGCCGCGGGCTGCTTGCCGAGCCGCCCCGCGGGACGGGTGTGCGGCGTTACGCGGCCGCCGATCTGGAACGGCTGCGCTCGATCCGCGCGGCGCAGACGGCAGGCTTCACCCTCGAGGAGATCGCCACCCTGCTCGGCCTCGACAGTCACGACCGCACAGCCGCACGCGCCCTCGCCGAAGCGCGGATCGCCGCGATCGACGAGAAGATCGCGACGCTCAAGACCATGCGCACCGCGCTCAAGGGCCTCGTGAAGGACTGCGCTGAGGGAGGTGACGGCCCCTGTCCGATCCTCGGCGCTTTCAGCGTTCCGGCCAAAACCAACCCGCTTAACAACCAGACCCGCGCCCGCCGCGTATAGGACAGCATGACCATTTCCCGTCTTTCCCGCCGCGGCTTTGTCCGGGCCGCCGGTGCTGCGGCCGGTCTCGCTGCCATGCCCGCGTGGGCGCAGGGGCATTCGCTGCACAGAATGCGCGGGGGCGCGCCGATCCGCGTCGGCTTCGATCAGGTGTCGGGCGCGGTGATCGATCTCGCGGTGGGCCACGGCCCGCGCGTGGTGCAGGGCAGGAAGGGTCAGAGCATCGCGGTCAACGGCTCGGTCCCGGGGCCGCTGATCCGCCTGAAAGAGGGTCAGAACGTTCGGCTCAATGTCACCAACAATCTGCCCGAGGACACCTCGATCCACTGGCACGGGCTCTTGCTGCCGTTCCACATGGACGGGGTGCCGGGGATCAGCTTCCCGGGCATCATGCCGGGGCAGACCTTCACGTATGAATTCCCGATCCGGCAGGCGGGCACCTACTGGTATCACTCCCATTCCGGCCTTCAGGAGCAGCAGGGCCATTACGGCCCGCTGATCATCGACCCGGCGGGCGCCGAGCCGGTGGAGTATGACCGCGAGTTCATCCTCCTCCTGAGCGAATTCACCCCGCTCGACCCGCATTTCATCATGGACCGGCTGAGGAAGGGCGAGGGCTATTTCAACTACCAGCAGACCAGCTGGGCCGATGAATACCCGCTCAGCGCCGCCGACCGGCGGATGTGGGCCGAGATGCGGATGCCCGCGACCGACATCGCCGATGTGACCGGCTCGACCTACACCTACCTTGCCAACGGGCGCGGGCCGAAGGAGGGGCTGGAATATCTCTTCACCCCCGGTGAGCGCGTGCGCCTGCGGATCATCAACGGCGCGGCGCAGACCTTCTTCAACCTGCGGATCCCCGGCCTTCCCATGACGGTGATCGCGGCGGACGGCCAGAACGTGAAACCGGTCGAGGTCGACGAATTCCAGATCGGCACGGCGGAAACCTACGACGTCATCGTCGAGCCGCGGGCCGAGGCCTATACCATCATCGCCGAGAGCATGGACCGTTCCGGCATGGCGCTTGCCACCCTCGCCAGCCGTCCGGGCGCGCGCGCCGCGATCCCTCCGCCGAGGAAGCCCCCGCTGCTCGACATGGGCGACATGGGGATGAACCACGGCAGCGACCACGGCGGCGGCGGTCACAGCATGGACGGCATGAAGATGCGCGATACCCTGCTGCTGCCGCCCGATGTGAAGGTCGGCCCGGGCATCGACATGGTTTCGATGGCCCCGGTCGACAAGCTCGGCGATCCCGGTCTCGGCCTGCGCGATGTGCCCCACCGCGTGCTCAACTACCGGATGCTCTCCGCGCTCGAGCCCAACCGCGACACCCGCGAGCCTTCGCGCCTGCTCGAGCTGCACCTCACCGGCAACATGGAACGCTATATGTGGTCCTTCGACGGCGAGATGTATTCCGCTGTCTCCGACAAGCCGATCCGCTTCGCGTGGAACGAGCGGGTGCGGGTGAAGCTCGTCAACAACACCATGATGGCGCACCCGATCCACCTGCACGGGATGTTCTTCGAGCTGGTCAACGGCGAGGAGCCCGCCCACCAGCCGCGCAAGAATATCGTCATCGTCCAGCCCGGCGCGAGTGCGCAGTTCGACCTCACCGCCAACGAGCCGGGCGACTGGGCGTTTCACTGCCACCTGCTCTACCATATGCACGGCGGGATGATGCAGACGGTGACGGTGATGGGGCCAGAGGCATGAGGGCCGCGCTCGCCCTCCTGGCGCTGACCACCGCCGCCGCGCCGCTCGCCGCGCAGCACCAGCATCAAGCGCCCGAACACGCGCCAGCTCCGGCCCCTGCGCCTGCTGGCAACCCGCACGCGGGCCATACCATGCCCACACCGGCGGCGGACCCGCACGCAGGGCACGACATGGGCGAGGCCGCAACCGGGGTCTCCCCCGGCCCGCTGATGGAAACCCCGCCCCCGCCCGAGGCCGGCAGCGGCCCGCCCCGCGCCGCCGATGCGATCTGGGGCGCAGAAGCAATGCAGGCCTCGCGCGATGACCTGCGCCGCACGCATGGCGATTTCCCGGTCTTCTGGTTCCAGGGCGACCGCTTCGAGACCCAGGTGCGGGACGGCGCGGACGCCTACCTCTGGGACATTCAGGGCTATTACGGCGGCCCGACCGAACGCCTGTGGTTCAAGTCCGAGGGCGAGGGCGAATGGGGCGCCAACCCCGATGACGCCGAGGTGCAGGCGCTCTTTGCCAGGGCGTTCATGCCCTTCTGGGACGTACAGGCCGGCGTGCGCCACGATTTGGGCGGGCCGGACACCACCCATGCGGTGATCGGGGTGCAGGGCCTTGCGCCCTATATGTTCGAAGTGGACGCCGCGCTGTTCCTCAGCACCCGCGGCGATCTCACCGCCCGGATCGAGGCGGAGCTCGATCAACGCATCACCCAGCGCCTGATCCTCCAGCCGCGCATCGAGGCCAATCTGTCAGCGCAGGACATTCCCCTGCTCGGCATCGGCGCGGGGCTCGACCAGATCGAGGTGGGGGCAAGGCTGCGCTACGAGTTCCGGCGCGAATTCGCCCCCTATATCGGCCTCGAGCAATCGTGGCGCACCGGCAATGGTGCCGACTTCGCGCGCTTGCGCGGCGAAGGCACTTCGGCCACCAGCCTCGTCGCCGGCATCCGTTTCTGGTTCTGACAAATCGAAGGACGATTATCCTCCCATGCGTATTGCTGCCTTCTTCGCCGCCCTTGCCCTGACCGCGCTGGCCCCGTCGGCCCCGCTGCTCGCCAAGGTGAAGCTCGCCGCCTCGACCCCGGCGGCAGGGGCCAAGGCCAAGTCGCCCAAGACGGTCACCCTGACCTTCTCCGAGAAGGTCAACCCGGCCAAGGCCACCGCCGCGATCATCATGACCGCGATGCCCGGCATGGCCGACCACGGCGAAATGCCGATCCGCAACTTCACCGCAAGCTGGTCGGCCGATGGCAAGACCATGACGCTGAGCCTGAAGAAGCCCCTGCCCGCCGGCACCTATGATGTGCGCTGGCAGGCCGCCGGAGCCGACGGCCAGGCCATGACGGGCAAGGTCACTTTCACCGTCGGCTAGGCGGCGGCCCTCGCGGCGATCCATTCGTCGACCCGACGTTCGAGGATCGAGAGCGGCTGCGATCCGCTCGCGATCAGCAGGTCGTGGAAGCCCTTGATGTCGAACCGCTCGCCCAGCGTCTTTTCGGCGCGGGCGCGCAGTTCCATGATCTTGAGCATCCCGATCTTGTAGCCGGTCGCCTGCCCCGGCAGCGTGATGTAGCGCCGCACCTCGGAACGCGACCGCTCGATCGGCTGGCGCCCGGTGGTGTTCATGTAGGTGACCGCCTCATCCTCGGTCCAGCCCATCGCGTGGATGCCGGTATCGACCACCAGCCGCGCGGCGCGGAACAGTTCCGCGTCCAGTCGCATGAAGTCCGCCGCGATATCGGGGAAGGCGTTCATCTCCTTGCACAGGTTCTCGGCATAGAGCGCCCAGCCTTCGCCGAAAGCGACATAGCCGGTGACCGAGCGGAACTTCGGCCCGCCCTGCTGGCGCACCTGGATATCGCCCTGCATGTTATGCCCCGGCACCGCCTCGTGGCACATCAGGGTATACATCGCCGCCGGATCGGGAACGGTGCCGACGAGGTGGACATAGGTTTTGGCCGGGCGCTTGCCGTCCGGGCTCGGCGCCGAGGCATGGGCGGCGCCGCCCGCCACTTCGGAGAAGGCCGGCTCGCGCACCACCTCGATCCCGTAGGCGGGCAGGGTGCCGAAATAGGGCGCCAGCAGCGAGCGGGTGCGCGCCACGAAAGCGTTGGCGGTGTCGAGATATTCCTTGCGCGCCGCATCGTCATACTGCCGCGGCGGGTTGAGGCGCGCGCGCTCGGCGTAGAAGGCGTGGCGGTCGGCAAAGCCAGCCTGCCGCGCGAGGGCGTCCTGCTCGGCCTCGATCCGCGCGACTTCGGCGCGGCCGACCGCGTGGATCTCGGCGGCGGTCATGTCGGTGGTGGTGACCTGCTTCAGCTCGCGCTCGTAGTAGGCAAGGCCGTCGGGCAGCGTCAGCGCGCCGACCTTGCCGCTGGGGGCGGTGGGCAGGCTGCTTTGCGCCCAGGCAATGACCTTGGCATAGGCGGGCTTGGTCGCGAGGATCGCGGCCTTGGCCTCTGCAAGCAGCGCATCGGCCTCGGTCTGCGACAGCTTGCCGCCGCTGACGAGCGCGGCGGTCTTGGCCTGCACATCGGCCCACAGCGCGGCATTCGGCCCGCCATCGAAGGGCGCGCCCGAGGTCAGCTTGCGGCTGCCTTCGATGATCGTCTCGATCTGGAAGCGCGGCGGGTTGATCCCGGCCTTCTGGCTCGCCTGCGTCCGCTCCAGCGCCATGTCGAGCATTGCGGGCAGGCCCTTGAGGCGGGCGATGTAGTTCTTCAGATCGGTCACATCGGAAACCGAATGCGTGTTGATCAGGAAATCGGGCAGCTGGCTGTGCGCCGAATAGAGCCGCGAATAGAACGGCGGGCGGTAGATGCGGTTGGCGAGCGACTGCTCGGCGCGCTCGGCCTCCAGCGCCCAGATGTCGAAATTGACCTGCGCCTCGGGGGAAAGCTTCGCCCGGTCGAACTGCGCCTTCATCCTGGCGACGCTGGCCTTGCGCCATTCGACCTCGGCCTTGGCGCCGGCGTCGGAATTGTCGTTCCACTTGTCGCCGCCCTCCTTGATCCCGAGCCGGGTGGCGAGCTGCGGCTGGGTCTTCACATAGGCCGCGAATTCGGCGTCGAGGAAGGCGGTGAGGCGCGCGTCCTCGCTCTGGGCGGTGGCCGGAG
>VFQM010001925.1_pt1 | contig 16741 bp, 14 predicted proteins | sample 3512391 | NCBI WGS metagenome assembly VFQM01 (sample SAMN10412369, study PRJNA504923) | tailings metagenome | isolation source: Replicate 1 from Balatoc abandoned mine | place: Philippines
CCGGCGTCATGTCCGGCAGGGACGGGTCCCAGTGCACGCGGCCGGGCACGAAATCCATCAGGTAGAACATCGAGCCGATGACCGATTCGTCGGTGCACAGGTGCAGGGGTTTCGCCACCGGCACCGGCCCGCCATGCAGGGCCTGCAGCACGCGGAACTCGCGGTCCACCGCATGCGCCGAAGGCAGCAGCACGCCGGGCGGCTTGCGTCGCAGCACGTACTTCCCGCTCGCCGCCTCGACCAGGTAGGTCGGGTTCGACTGCCCGCCCTTGAACTTGGTCGCCACCAGCGGCCCCCGGAACCCGGGCACATGGCCCTCCAGGTACACCGCCAGCTCACGTTCGGGAAGGTTCATCGTCTGCCCTTGGTTTGTCTTTTGACACGGATGAACGCGGATGAACGCGGATAAAGCGAAAAGAAAGTATTGGCCACGGATGAAAACGGAAGGACACGGATAAGCGCGGACCACTCTGAATTCGCTATTGCCCTATCCGTGTTCATCCGTGTGAATCCGTGGCAAAAGATCCGCTTTTAAGCATCGACCGCGCCAGCGCGGCGATGTGCACCTCGTCCGGCCCGTCCGCCAGCCGCAGCGAGCGCGCGCCGGCGTAGGCCTGTGCGAGGAAGTGGTCCTGGGAGAGGCCGCCGCCGCCGTGCACCTGGATGGCGCGGTCGATCACGGCGCAGGCCATGCGCGGCGCCACGATCTTGATCATGCCGATCAGGTCCTTCGCGCCCTTGTTGCCTTGCGCGTCCAGCGCGGCGGCGGCCTGCAGGGTCAGCAGCCGCGCCTGTTCGATCTCGCAGCGGCTCAGCGCGATCGCCTCCTGCGCCATGCCGTGCCCGCCCAGGGGCTTGCCGAAGGCGGTGCGCGTGCGGGCGCGTTCGACCATCGCCTCCAGCGCGCGCTGGGCCAGGCCGACCAGGCGCATGCAGTGGTGGATGCGGCCGGGCCCCAGGCGCGCCTGGGCGATGGCGAAGCCGCTGCCGGGCTCGCCCAGGCGGTTGGCCACCGGCACGCGCACGCCCTCGAAGGCGAGTTCGACGTGGCCGTGCGGCGCGTCGTCGTAGCCGAACACGGTCAGCGGCCGCACCACGCGCACGCCCGGCGCGTCCATCGGCACCAGCACCATGGACTGGCGCAGGTGCGCGGGCGCATCGGGCTCGGTCACGCCCATCACGATCAGCAGCTGGCAGCGCGGGTCGCCGGCGCCGGTGGTCCACCACTTGCGGCCGGTGATCACGTACTCGTCGCCTTCGCGCACGATCGGCAGGGCGATGTTTGTGGCGTCCGAGGAGGCCACGTCCGGCTCGGTCATCGCGAAGGCCGAGCGGATGCTGCCGTCGAGCAGGCGCGGCAGCCAGGGCGCCTGCTGGGCCGGCGTGCCGAACTGCAGCAGCACCTCCATGTTGCCGGTGTCGGGCGCGCTGCAGTTGAAGACCTCGGGCGCGTACAGCGAGCGGCCCATCGCCTCGGCGATCGGCGCGTACTCGAGGTTGGACAGGCCGCCGCCGTGCGAGGGGTCGGGCAGGAACAGGTTCCACAGCCCGGCCGCGCGCGCCTCGGCCTTGAGCGATTCGAGCGGGGGCGGGATCGACCAGCGCGCCGCCGGATCGGCGGCATGCGCGGCGAACGCGGCCTCGGCGGGCAGGATGCGGTCGGCCACGAAGGCCTCGACCTGGTCGCGCAGCCGGCGCGCGCGGTCGGACATCGGGAACAGGTCGGCGGGGCGGGCGGGGGACATGCGGGCCTCAGTAGTAGGTCCAGAGCGCGCGTTCGCCGTGCAGGTGCGGCAGGGCGTTCCAGCTGCCCAGGCGCAGGCGTTCGCCGTGCGGGTGGAATTCGCTCAGGGCGCTGTTGCGCAGCGCCAGGTTGAGTTCGACGGCGCGGTGCACCGGCACCTCCAGCGCGATCTGCGCCAGCCGCGAGATGACGCCGCCGGAGCTGAGCACCAGGGCCTCGCCCTCGCCGGCCAGGGCCATCAGGCGTTCGCTGGCGGCGTGCACGCGCGCGCCGAATGCGCTCCAGCTTTCCGGCAGGCCCGGCAGCTCGTCATTGGCCCAGGCCATCAGGGCCGCCTGCAGCATCGCCGCGACGTCGCGTGGCTGGCCGCTGCGGCTGGCGATCGCCACCGGATGGCCCGCGTTCGCGTCGAGCCAGGCGCCGAACACGGCCTGGTGGTCGAACTCGGCGAAGCCCGGGTCCTCGTGCGCCTCGGGCAGGTCCAGGCCGGCGGCGGCGAAGCCTTCGGCCACCGCCTCGGCGGTCTGCCGGTGCCGGCGCATGCCGCCCACGACCACGGTGCGGAAGCGGTGGCCGCCGCGCGCCAGCCAGTGGCCCAGCCGGCGCGACTGTTCCCAGCCGCGCTCGCTGAGCTGGTCGTAGTCGGCGGCGCCGTAGCTCGCCTGTCCGTGGCGAACGAGGAGCAGGCTCACTCGGGGAAGAATTCCTGCTGGAAGGTGGCCCGCATCGGGCCGGCGCCCTCGGCGGCCGGGGTGACTTCGAGTTCGAAGGTGAGGGTCTCGTGGCCGCTGATGCGCGCTTCGGCCAGGTAGTAGATGGCGTCGCCTTCGCGCACTTCGCGCGCGCGCAGGTCGTTGCGCTGGCCGGCCTGGTTGATCGCGACCAGGCGCACCTGGGCGGGCAGGGCGCGGTCGGCGCCGGGCGTGCCCTGGCGCACGGCGATGTTCACCAGGGCGCGGTTGGCCGAGCGGGTGACGCCGTAGCCGCGCGCGACCTCGGGGGTGAGCGTGGTGGTCGGCACGGCGTTGAAGTGCACGGTGACGTCGCCGGTGCGCATCGAGCCGGCGGAGGCGGCGGCGGCCAGGCCGAGCAGCAGGACGGCCAGGCTGGACAGGAGCGGCGTGCGCATGACGGACCTCCGGCGGGGGGCGGGCGGCCATCATCGCGCCGGCGCCGGCGGCTGTCATCCGGCGCGGCGGGCCGCGGCCTTCACGCCGCGGGCCGCGTGGAGGCAGGCCTGGCCCCGGTGCGGGGCGCCGGCTCAGCCGCCGGCGGCGAGTTCGCGGCCGCGCCGGGTGGCGGCGGCGATGGCGGCCTCGACCAGGGCGCGGAAGCCGCCGGCCTCGAAGGCCTCGAGCGCGGCCTGGGTGGTGCCGCCGGGCGAGGTGACGCGCTGGCGCAGGATCGCGGCGGATTCGCCCGATTCCGAGAGCATGCGCGCCGCGCCCAGGATCGTCTGCAGGGCGAGGGTGCGGGCGGTGTCCGCGGCCAGGCCCTGGGCCTCGCCCGCGGCCTGCATGGCCTCGGCCAGCAGGAAGACATAGGCCGGGCCGCTGCCGGAGACGGCGGTGACCGCGTCCATCAGGGCCTCGTCCGGGATCCAGGCGGTGAGGCCGCAGGCCTGCATCAGGGCCTCGGCCTCGGCGCGGCGGTCGGCGTCAACGCGCGGGGTGGCGTACAGGCCGGTGGCGCCGGCGCCGAGCATCGCCGGGGTGTTGGGCATGGTGCGCACGATGGCCTGGCCGCCGCCCAGCCAGGCGTCGAGCTGGGCGGTGGTGATGCCGGCGGCGATCGACACCACCAGCGGGCGCCGGGCCTGGGCCAGCGGCGCCAGCGACTCGCAGACCGCGCGCATGACCTGCGGCTTCACGGCCAGCACCCAGGTGGCGGCGCCGTCGGCGGCCTCGGTGGCGTGTTCGCGGGCGCGCACGCCGAAGTCGGCGGCGAGGGCCTCGCGCAGGGCGGCGACCGGCTCGGCCACGCGCAGGGTTTCCGGGGCGCGGCCGCGCGCGACCAGGCCACCGATGAGGCTGCGGGCCATGTTGCCGCCGCCGATGAAGGCAAGGGAGGGCGTCGTCATGGCGACAGGGTAGCGGGGCCGCGGCTCAGGGGCCACGCGGCCCGAACAGGGCGGTGCCCACGCGCACCATCGTCGAGCCTTCCGCGATGGCCACGCCGAAGTCCTCGCTCATGCCCATCGACAGGGTGTCGACCCCCGGATGGCGGGCGCGCAGGCCATCGAACAACTGGCGCAGGGCGCGGAAGGCGGCGCGGCGCACGGCCGGGTCGGGGTGCGGTTCGGGGATCGCCATCAGGCCGCGCAGGCGCAGGCGCGGCGCGGCGGCGACGGCATCGGCCAGGGCCGCCACCTCGCCGGGGGCGCAGCCGGACTTGCCGGCCTCGCCATCCACGTTCACCTGCAGCAGCACGTTCAGCGGCGGCCGGCCGGCGGGGCGGGCGCGGTCGAGCAGGGGCACCAGCTTGGCGCGGTCCAGGGACTGCACCCAGTCGAAATGCTGCGCCGCGTCAGCGGCCTTGTTCGACTGCAGGTGGCCGATCAGGTGCCATTCCAGGCCGAGGTCGGCCAGGGCCCGGATCTTGGCGATGCCCTCCTGCACGTAGTTTTCGCCGAAGGCGCGCTGCCCGGCCGCGGCCAGCGCGCGCACGGCCTCCGGGGGCCGGGTCTTGGACACGGCGAGCAGGCGCACCGGGTCTGGCCGGCCGGCCAGCTTGGCCGCGTTTTCAATGCTTTGCGAGACACCCCGAAGGGCCTGGTCGAGCGATTCCATGGAGGGTTTTGACTTTCGTGGATGGCGCTATACTGCCCCGGGGATGCGCATTAGCCCATCCACACCATATAGATGATGTACCGCCAAGGGGATTGAGCATGGACATCGCCGAACTGCTGGCCTTTTCGGTCAAGAACAAGGCCTCCGACCTGCACCTGAGTGCAGGGCTGCCGCCGATGATCCGGGTCGACGGCGACGTCCGCCGCATCAACATCCCCGCCCTGGACCACAAGCAGGTGCACGCGCTGGTCTACGACATCATGTCGGACAAGCAGCGGCGCGACTACGAGGAGTTCCTCGAGGTCGACTTCTCCTTCGAGATCCCGGGCCTGGCCCGCTTCCGCGTCAACGCCTTCAACCAGAACCGCGGCGCCGGCGCCGTGTTCCGCACCATTCCCAGCCAGATCCTCTCGCTCGAGGAGCTGGGCGCGCCCAAGATCTTCTCCGAGCTGATCCAGCAGCCCCAGGGCCTGATCCTGGTGACCGGCCCGACCGGCTCGGGCAAGTCCACCACCCTGGCGGCGATGGTGGACCACATCAACAAGAACGAGTTCGGCCACATCCTCACCGTCGAGGACCCGATCGAATTCGTGCACACCTCGCAGAAGTGCCTGGTCAACCAGCGCGAGGTCCACCGCGACACCCACGGCTTCAACGAGGCGCTGCGCTCGGCCCTGCGCGAAGACCCGGACTACATCCTGGTCGGCGAGATGCGCGACCTCGAGACCATCCGCCTGGCCCTGACCGCCGCCGAGACCGGCCACCTGGTGTTCGGCACCCTGCACACCTCCTCGGCCGCCAAGACCATCGACCGCATCATCGACGTCTTCCCGGCGGGCGAGAAGCCGATGGTGCGCTCCATGCTTTCCGAGTCCCTGCGCGCGGTGATTTCGCAGTCGCTGCTCAAGAAGGTCGGCGGCGGCCGCCTCGCGGCGCACGAGATCATGGTGGCCACCCCGGCCATCCGCAACCTGATCCGCGAGGACAAGGTCGCGCAGATGTATTCCTCGATCCAGACCGGCCAGTCCTACGGCATGCAGACCCTCGACCAGTGCCTGCAGGACCTGGTCAAGCGCGGCCTGGTGACCAAGAACCAGGCCCGCGAGTACGCGAAGGAAAAGAAACTCTTCGAGTAAGGCCGGACGGGGCGGGGGGACGGCAGGACGCCACAGGACATCCGCGGTCGCTACGCCGGCGGCCGCACCACAGGAGCCAGCATGAGCAGCATCGACTTCACCTCCTTCCTCAAGCTCATGGCGCACAAGAAGGCGTCGGACCTGTTCATCACGGCCGGCGTCCCGCCCTCGATGAAGGTCAACGGCAAGCTGTCGCCGATCACCCAGAACCCGCTCACGCCGCAGCAGTCGCGCGACCTGGTGCTGAACGTGATGAACCCCTCGCAGCGCGAGGAGTTCGAGAAGACCCACGAGTGCAACTTCGCCATCGGCGTCTCCGGCGTCGGCCGCTTCCGCGTGTCCTGCTTCTACCAGCGCAACCAGGTCGGCATGGTGCTGCGCCGCATCGAGACGCGCATCCCGACGGTCGAGGAGCTGAGCCTGCCGCCGGTCATCAAGACCCTGGCGATGACCAAGCGCGGCATCATCCTGTTCGTCGGCGCCACCGGCACCGGCAAGTCCACCTCGCTGGCGGCGATGATCGGCTACCGCAACCAGAACTCCTCGGGCCACATCATCACCATCGAGGACCCGATCGAGTTCGTGCACAAGCACGAGGGCTGCATCATCACCCAGCGCGAGGTCGGCATCGACACCGACAGCTGGGAGGCGGCGCTGAAGAACACCCTGCGCCAGGCGCCGGACGTGATCATGATCGGCGAGGTGCGCACCCGCGAGGGCATGGACCACGCCATCGCCTTCGCCGAAACCGGCCACCTGGTGCTGTGCACCCTGCACGCCAACAACGCCAACCAGGCGATGGACCGCATCATCAACTTCTTCCCGGAAGACCGCCGCAGCCAGCTGCTCATGGACCTGTCCATGAACCTCAAGGGCGTGGTCGCGCAACAGCTCATCCCCACGCCCGACGGCAAGGCCCGCCGCGTGGCGATGGAGATCCTGCTGGGCACGCCGCTGGTGCAGGACTACATCCGCGACGGCGAGATCCACAAGCTCAAGGACGTCATGAAGGAATCGACGAACCTGGGCATGAAGACCTTCGACCAGGCCCTGTTCGAGCTCTACCAGGCCGGCGAGATCAGCTACGAGGACGCGCTGCGCTTCGCCGATTCGGCCAACGAGGTGCGCCTGAAGATCAAGCTGGCCCAGGGCGGCGACGCCCGCACGCTCAGCCAGGGCCTCGACGGCGTCGAACTCTCCGAAGTGAAGTAGGAGCGCCTTCAGGCGCGATTCCCGCGGTAGCGCCCTCGCGCAGCCACGTCCCTCCCCATCCCGCCCCTGGGTCGCGCCTGAAGGCGCTCCCACGGGCGGGGCGCGGTAGAATCCGCGCCATGCCCGACGCCCCGTCCGCCGCCGCCTCCCTGGCCGACCACTTCCTGGTCGCGATGCCGGCCCTGGACGACCCGAACTTCGAGCGCTCGGTCACCCTGCTGTGCCAGCACGACCCGGCCGGCGCGATGGGCCTGGTGGTGAACCGGCCCTCGGACTTCACCCTGGGCGAACTGCTCGACCAGCTGCACATCACCGGCGCGCCGGAGGCCCTCGCGGCCCAGCGCGTGCTGGCGGGCGGGCCGGTGCAGCCCGAGCGTGGCTTCGTGCTGCACGACGACCCGCGGCCCTGGGCCTCGACCCTGCGCTTCGGCCGCGGCCTGGCCGTCACCACCTCGCGCGACATCCTCGAGGCCATGGCCCGCGGCGAGGGCCCGGCCCACGCGGTGGTCGCCCTCGGCTACGCCGGCTGGGACGCCGGCCAGCTCGAGGACGAGCTGGCCGCCAACAGCTGGCTCACCGTGCCCGCCGAGCAGGCCATCCTCTTCGCCACCCCGATGGAGCAGCGCTGGCAGGCCGCCGCGCGCGCCCTGGGCGTCGACCTCTCCCGCCTGGCCGACTACGCCGGCCACGCATGAGCGCCCCGGTCACCCTGCTGGGCTTCGACGTCGGGCGCAAGCGCATCGGCGTCGCCGTCGGCAACACCGTCTCGGGCAGCGCCCGCGAGCTGGGCGTGCTGGACGTGCGCGAGGCCGGCCCGGACTGGCCCACGCTGGACCGCTGGATGCGCGAGTGGCGCCCCGATGCCCTCGTGGTCGGCGACCCGGCCACGCTCGACGGCGGCGACCAGCCCGCGCGCCAGGCCGCCCGCGGTTTCGCGCGGCAGCTGGCCAGGCGCTACGCCCTGCCGGTGCAGCAGGTCGACGAGCGCCGCAGCTCGGTCGAGGCCGCCCAGCGCTTCGCCGCCGCCCGCGCCGCGGGCGCCCGCAAGCGCAGCGACGCCGCCACCCTCGATGCCCTCGCCGCCGTCGTCATCCTCGAACGCTGGCTGGCCGAACCCGATGCCCGACTTCCCTTCGCCGACGCCCCGACCCATGGCCCCTGACCTGCAGCTCGATCCCGCCACCGGCCGCCTGCGCCACCTGCTCACGCTCGAGGGCCTGCCGGCCGCGACGATCAACGGCCTGCTCGACCGCGCCGCCGCGCTGCGCCCGCACGCGCACGGCGGCACCGGCCTGCGCGACCGGCTGGCCGGGCGCACCCTCTGCACCCTGTTCTTCGAGACCTCGACCCGGACCCGCGGCAGCTTCCAGCTGGCCGCCACGCGCCTGGGCATGGACGTGCTGCCCTTCGACGTCGGCACCTCGTCCACCAAGAAGGGCGAGACGCCGCTGGACACCATGCGCACCATCGAGGCCATGGGCGTGGACGTGTTCGTGGTCAGGCACGCCAGCGACGGCGCCGTGGCCGAACTGGCGGCCGGCGCGCGGCCGACGACGCGCTTCATCAACGCCGGCGACGGCCGCGCCGCGCACCCGACCCAGGGCCTGCTCGACATGCTCACGCTGCGCGAGGCCAGGGGCGCGGATTTCTCCAGGCTCACGGTGCTGGTCGCCGGCGACCTGAAGCACTCGCGCGTGGCGCGCAGCGACCTGCACGCGCTGCGCGCACTGGGCTGCGGCGAGATCCGCGTCTGCGGCCCGGCCAACCTGCTGCCCGGCGACGAGGTGCTGCGCGGCTGCCGCGTGTTCGAGGACATGGACGCGGCGGTCGAGGGCGTGGACGCGCTGATGATGCTGCGCCTGCAGCGCGAGCGCATGGAGGAGGGCCTGGTGCCCTCGCTCGAGGGCTACTACCGCGACTACGGCCTCTCGCCCGCGCGCCTGCGCCGCGCCAAACCCGATGCCGTGGTCATGCACCCGGGGCCGATGAACCGCGGCGTGGAGATCGATGGCGGCGTGGCCGACGGGCCGCAGTCGCTGATCCTGCGCCAGGTCGCCAACGGCCTGCCGGTGCGCATGGCGGTGATCGAGGCCCTGCTGGCCGGCTGAGCCGCGGGCGGGGCCTGCGCCGGGATGCGCCCCGAAGCGCCGGCCCCGGGCTCAGTCGCTGGTCACGCTGCCCGACTGGAACTGCCAGGTGCGCGTGATGTGCAGCACGTCCACCCGTTCCTTGGTCTCCGGCAGGGGCGGGAAGGGCTCGGCCAGGCGCACGATGTCCTGGGCCGCGCGGTCGAGCACGCCCAGGCCGGACGAGGTGTTGAGCACGATCGCCTCGACGCTGCCGTCCCGGCGCACCGCCACGGTCATCACCAGCCGGCCGCCCAGGCCACGCCGGCGGGCTTCGTCGGGGTAGTTGAGGTTGCCCACGCGTTCGACCTTGGCCACCCAGGCGCGCAGGTAGGCGGCGAATTCGTACTCGCGGGTGCTGGCGGTGACGAACTTGCGGCGCGGGCGCTTGGCCCGCAGCTCGTCGCGGCGCTCGATCTCGGCGGCCAGGCGGGCCATCTCGAGGCTCTGCTCGACCAGTTCCTGGCCCGAGGGCAGGGGCGTGGGCTCGGTCTCGCGCTGGTCCTCGGGCACCGGCAGCACCTGCGGGCTGTCGCCGCGGGTGGCCAGCACGCGCGGCACCGGCTCGGGTTCGGGCGGCGGGGCCTGGACGCGCATCGGTTCCGGGGTCACGCCGGGCTCGGGCTTGGGCACCGGGGCCAGTTGCTCCTCGCGCGGCCGGCGCGGGGCCTCGTCCTCGCCGCCGCCCTGGTTGTTGGCCTGGGCGATGAAGTCGGCGTCCTCGGGGGCCTGGTCGCTGCGGGTCTCGACCAGGATGACATCCAGGGTCGGCGTCACCGGCGCGGCCAGGTCGCGGGCGAAGCCGACGCCGAGGATCAGCACGCCGAAGGCGATGGCGGACAGGGCCAGGGTGGCCCCGAGGCGCTCGCCCGGCCCGATCGGGGGCGCCGACATGCTCAGGCCCGGCCGGCCCGGCGGGCCTCGATGGCCTCGAACAGCTGGCCGGCGATGTTCAGGCCGAACTGGGCATCGAGCTCGCGCACGCAGGTGGGGCTGGTGACGTTCACCTCGGTCAGCCAGTCGCCGATGACGTCCAGGCCGACGAACAGCATGCCGCGGCGCCGGAGCTCCGGGCCGACCTGGGCGGCGATCCAGCGGTCGCGCTCGCTCAGCGGGCGGCCCTCGCCGCGGCCGCCGGCGGCGAGGTTGCCGCGGAACTCGTCGCCCTGCGGGATGCGGGCCAGGCAGTAGGGAACCGGCTCGCCGTCCACCAGCAGGATGCGCTTGTCGCCGTCCTTGATCTCCGGCAGGTAGCGCTGGGCCAGGGCCAGGTGGCGGCCGCCGTCGGTCAGGGTCTCGAGGATGACGTTGAGGTTGGGGTCGCCGGCCGAGGCCCGGAAGATCGAGCGGCCGCCCATGCCGTCCAGGGGCTTGAGCACGGCCTGGCCGTGTTCGGCCACGAAGGCGCGCAGCTCGGCGGCGTGCCGGGAGACCCGGGTGGGCGGGCAGCACTGCGGGAAGAGCAGGGCGCCCAGCTTCTCGTTGAGGTCGCGCAGGCCGGCCGGGTCGTTCACCACCAGCACGCCCTCGGCCTGGGCCACCGACAGGATGTGGGTGTCGTGCAGGTAGTCGGCGTCCACCGGCGGGTCGGTGCGCATCAGCACCACGTCCATCTCGGCCAGCGGCCGGGCCCGCGCCTCGCCAAGCGTGAACCAGTCGACACTTTGGTCGCGGACCTCGACCGGGGCCAGCCGGGCCATGGCCCGGGCGCCGTCCAGGGACAGGCCGCCGGGCAGCACGTAGTGCAGGCGATGGCCGCGCCGCCGGGCCTCGAGCATCATCGCGAAGCTGGTGTCCTTCGAGACCTTGATCTTCTCGATCGGGTCCATCACCACGGCCACGTCCAGTGCCATCGTCGCCATCGTCATCCGGGTCCAGGGGCGACTAGACTAGCAGGGCCCCGCGCGGCCGCGCGCAGGCACGGCCCTTGCTTGACAGGATTGGCCGCGGCTGGGGTATAAGCTAGCGCGTGCGGCCGCCGGACGGCGCCGCATTGCCAGGGAAAGCACTGAAATGGGGAATGAGATGGACGAGAACCAGTTGGCCGGCTTGCGGGTCATGGTCATCGACGACTCCAAGACGATCCGCCGGACCGCCGAGACCCTCCTGAAGAAGGAAGGCTGCGACGTGGTCACCGCGACCGACGGGTTCGAGGCCCTGGCCAAGATCGCCGACCACCAGCCCCAGATCGTCTTCGTCGACATCATGATGCCGCGCCTGGACGGCTACCAGACCTGCGCGCTGATCAAGAACAACCAGATGTTCAAGCAGACGCCGGTGATCATGCTGTCGTCCAAGGACGGCCTGTTCGACAAGGCGCGCGGCCGCATCGTCGGGTCCGAGCAGTACCTGACCAAGCCCTTCACGCGCGATGAGCTGCTCTCGGCCATCCGCAAGTACGTGCCGGGGGGCTGAGCCGTCCCATGTCCTCCAAGTCCGCCGGCGCCCACAAGCGACCCTCGCCCTTCGAGGTCCTGCTGGACTACGAGCAGCGCTCGCTCGCGCACGTCGCCGGCCGCCCCGAGATGATCGAGGCGCCGGGCCACTGGCGCGGCGTCGGTTTCCGCATCGGCCAGCGCCGGCTGGTGTCCTCCTTCGACGAGGTGGTGGAGATCCTGCCGCTGCCGGCGGTCACGCCGGTGCCGGGCTCGCAGCCCTGGATGCTGGGCGTGGCCAACGTGCGCGGCAACCTGCTGCCGGTGGTCGACCTCAAGCAGTTCCTCGAGGGCGAGCGCACCGTGGTGCACGAAGGCCAGCGCGTGCTGGTGGTCAGGCAGGCCGGCGGCAACGTCGCGGTGATCATCGACGAGCTGTTCGGCCAGCGCACCTTCAACGACACGCATCGCGCGGAGCACGCGGCCGGGGAGGCCGAGGGCCGCTACGCGCATTTCGTCGGCCAGGCCTACCGGCTGGCCGAGACAACCTGGGGCGTGTTCAGCATGTCGCTGCTGACGCGCACCCCCGAATTCCGCCAGGCCACCGCGTGAAGTGGCTCCCGATAGCAATCCGTCTGCAGGTCTTTAATCCAGGGGTCGAGGTCCAGCCATGAGCACCAATCCGCGCACGTTCACCGACAAGCTCACCAACTTCGGACTGCGCTTCTGGGCGATCGTCCTGATCCTGGCCCTGCTGCTGCTGGGTGCCAACACCATCACCGCCGGCTTCCTGGCCGCGCGCGAGAACAACGCCCAGGCCCTGGTCGCGGACCTGCAGGTGCTCTCGCAGCAGCTCGCGAAGTACACCCAGGAGGCGGTGGACGGCAACGCCGACGCCTTCGTCGAGTTCAAGGCCACCAAGACCCGCATCGACACCATCGTCTCGGCCCTGCGCACCGGCTCCGACGCCGAGGGCGTGAAGGGCTACGAAGGCGACCCGAACGCCCTGGGCGTGTCGAGCGCGCTGGAGAAGGTGACCGCGACCTGGACCCCGATGGCCGAGGCGGCCGACCGCATCACCGCCTCCGAGGAGGAAGTGCTCAACCTCGCCGACACCGCCGCCCAGTTCACCGCCCGCGTGCCGCGCCTGTCCTTCCAGCTCGACGAGGTGGTGCGCGCCCTCTCCGACGCCAACGTGCCGGCCTCGCAGATCGCGCTGGCCAACCGCCAGATCGTGCTGGTCGACCGCATGTCGCGCCGCGTGACGGAAATCGTCGCCGGCGGCCAGAACACCGTCTCGGCGGCCGACGCGCTCTCGCGCGACGCCACCGTGTTCCAGCAGGTGCTGCAGGGCTTCAAGGAAGGCAACGCCGAAATGGGCGTCAGCCGCGTCACCAGCCAGGCCGGCCTGACCGCCCTGGCGGCGGTCGAGGAGCTGTACGCCGAGGCCCAGGCCGACCTGGACATCGTGCTGGGCGCCTCCGCCGACCTGGCCGAGGTGCAGGGCGCCGCGACCCAGATCTCCGAGGAATCCAACGTCCTGCTCGAGAACAGCCAGGCGCTGTTCGCCAGCTTCGACTCGGTCAACCTGCAGCGCCTGTTCCCGAACAACTACATCGCGGCGGGCGCCGGCATCGCGGCCGCGGTCGCCCTGGTCGCCCTGCTGCTCACCACCTTCCGCGACCTGAGCCGCCGGAACGCGACCACGCAGGAGCTCAACCAGCGCAACCAGGAAGCGATTCTGCGCCTGCTCGACGAAATGGGCGCGCTCGCGGAAGGCGACCTGACCGTCAAGGCCACCGTCACCGAGGACATCACCGGCGCGATCGCGGACTCGATCAACTTCACCGTCGACGAGCTGCGCCGACTGGTGGGCACGATCAACGAGACCGCCGTGCAGGTGGCCGCCTCGGCCCAGGAGACGCAGGCCACCGCCATGCACCTGGCCGAAGCCGCGGAACACCAGGCCCAGCAGATCACCAGCGCCTCGGCCCAGATCAACGAGATCGCGAGCTCGATCGACCAGGTGTCGAAGAACTCGGCCGAATCGGCCGACGTGGCGCAGCGTTCCGTGCAGATCGCCGCCAAGGGCGCCGAAGTGGTGCGCCAGACGATCCAGGGCATGGACAACATCCGTGACCAGATCCAGGAGACCTCGAAGCGAATCAAGCGCCTGGGCGAAAGCTCCCAGGAAATCGGCTCGATCGTGGAACTGATCAACGACATCTCCGAGCAGACGAACATCCTCGCGCTCAACGCCGCCATCCAGGCGGCCTCCGCCGGCGAAGCGGGCCGCGGCTTCGCGGTCGTGGCCGACGAAGTGCAGCGACTCGCCGAGCGCGCCTCGAACGCGACCAAGCGAATCGAGGCCCTGGTGCAGACGATTCAGTCCGACACCAACGAAGCCGTGAGCTCGATGGAGCAGACGACCGCGGAAGTGGTCGCCGGTGCCCGACTCGCCGAGGACGCGGGCCTGGCCCTGGGCGAGATCGAAAAGGTGTCCAACGACCTCGCGGACCTCATCCAGAACATCTCCCAGGCGGCCCGCCAGCAGTCCACCGCGGCGACCAACATCACGGCCACCATGAGCGTGATTCAGGAGATCACCACCCAGACCTCGCAGGGTGCGAACCAGACGGCCGAGTCGATCGGAAACCTCGCCCAGCTGGCCGCCGACCTGCGTCGCTCGGTGGCTGACTTCAAGCTGCCCGGTTGATCCCCCGCACCGGCTGGCCCCTGGCAAAACCCCGGCACGGACGTAGCCCCCTGCGTCCAGGCCAAGACAGGACCTCGGCATGAGGCTGAACGAAGACATCGATTTCACCACCCTGACCTGGGTCAAGCCGGAGCTCGACGAGACGCTCCGGCAGGCCCGGCAGGCCCTCGAGGCCTACGTCGAGGAGGGTGAGGACCCGGCCCAGCTCAAGGCCTGCGCGACCTTCCTGCACCAGGTGCAGGGCACGCTGCGCATGGTCGAGCTCTACGGCGCCGCGATGGTCGCCGAGGAAATGGAGCACCTGGCCAAGGCGCTCAACGAGGGCAAGGTCGCCGACCGCGACGTGGGCTACGCCGCGCTGATGCGCGGCATCGTGCAGTTGCCCGACTACCTCGAGCGCCTGCAGTCCGGCCACCGCGACATCCCGATCGTGCTGCTGCCGCTGCTCAACGAACTGCGCGAGCCGCGCGGCGAGAAGGGCCTGTCCGAGTCGGTGCTGTTCGCGCCCGACCTGTCCCGGCCGCTGCCGCGCTCGGCCGACGGCCCGGCCCAGCCGCTGGCGCCGGAGGAGCTCAAGCGCCGCGCCGAGACCCTGCGCAGCCTGTTCCAGTCGGCGCTGCTGCGCTGGCTGAAGGACGACGACAGCGCGGCCACGATCCGCGACCTCACCGACGTCTGCGAACAGCTCGTCCCGATCACCGACGCGGAACACGCGCGCCGCCTGTTCTGGGTCGCCGCCGGCACGCTCGACGCGCTGGCCAAGGGCGCGTTCGAGGCCTCCAAGCCGCTCAAGCAGGCCCTGGCCAAGGTCGAGCGCGAGATCAAGCGCCTGGCCGAGGGCGGCGACGCCGCCTTCCGCAGCGATCCGCCGCTGGAGCTGACCCGCCAGCTGCTGTACTTCGTCGCCCATGCGCCGACCGACAACGGCCGCATCGGCGAGATCCGCCGCGTCTTCGGCCTGGGCGACTACCTGCCCAGCGAGTCCGAGCTCGCGCACGCCCGCGGCAGCCTCAGCGGCCGCAATCGCGCCCTGCTGGCCACGGTCGCCGCGGCGATCAAGGAAGACCTGCTGCGCGTCAAGGACGCGCTCGACCTGCACCTGCGCACGCCCGAGTCGGCGGCCGGCAGCCTGGGCGACCAGGTCGAGGCGCTCGACCGCGTCGGCGACACGCTGGGCATGCTTGGCCTGGGCATGCCGCGCCGCGTCGTGCAGGAACAGCGCAACGCCATCCACGCCATCGTCTCGGGCCAGCGCCCGGCCGACGAGGCCGCCCTGCTCGACATCGCCGGCGCGCTGCTTTACGTCGAGGCCTCGCTGGACGACCAGGTCAACCGCCTGGGCGAAGCCGAGGTCGAGGGCGCCGCCGCCGAGCCGTCGCTGCCCGGCAGCGAAGCGCGCAAGGTGCTGGAGGTGCTGGTCAAGGAGGCGATCGCCAACTTCGCCCAGGCCCGCCAGTGCTTCGTCGCCTTCGTGGAAACCCACTGGGACCACGCCCAGCTCGCCGACGTGCCGCGCCTGCTGGAGGAAGTCTCCGGCGCGCTGCGCATCCTCGAACTGCAGGATGCCCCGGCCTACCTCGCCGGCGTGCGCCGCTTCACCGAGAACGAACTGCTGCGCCGCCACCGCGTGCCCAACGGCCAGCAGATGGACCGCCTGGCCGACGCGCTGGCCAGCCTCGAGTACTACCTCGAGGCGCTGCGCGACCGCCGGCCCAAGCGCGAACAGATCCTCGACGTCGCCCGGCAGAACCTCGAGTCGCTGGGCTACTGGCCGCTGCCCAAGGAAGAGCCGCTGCCGGCCGCGCCGGTCGCGCCGGTCGCGCCGGTCGCCGCCGCGGCTCCGGTCGTGGCGCCGCCGCCCGCCGCTTCCGCGCCGGCGCCCGCCGACGAGGGCGGCACCGACACCGGCGGCGCGCCCGTGGCCGCCGCCGCGGAGCCGGCCGCCGTGGACTTCCCCGGCCCGAGCTTCGACTTCGGCCTGCCCGACGACATCGCCGCCAGCCTGGCCGCGCTGCCCGGCGACGCCGCCTCGCCGCCGCCCGCCGCCGAGCCGGTGGCCGGGACCGTCGCCGGCCTCGACGCGCCGGTCTTCGACGCCCCGGTCGCCGATGCGCCGGCTGTCGACGCGCCTGCGCCCGCCGCCGCGGCCGAGCCGTCCGCGCCGATCGCGCCGATCGCCGCGCCGTCCTTCGCGGGCCCGCCGGTGGTGCCGGGCTTCGATGGCGGCAGCGACGAGATCGACGACGAGATCCGCGAAGTCTTCCTGGAGGAGTTCCAGGAGGAAATCGGCAACCTCGAGCAGCTGCTGCCGGCCTGGCGCAAGCAGCCGGACAACCTCGAGCAGCTGCGGCCGATCCGCCGCGTCTTCCACACCCTCAAGGGCAGCGGCCGCCTGGTCGGCGCCAAGGCCCTGGGCGAGTTCAGCTGGAAGGTCGAGGGCATGCTCAACCGCGTGCTCGACGGCACCCGCCCGGCCAGCCCGGCCGTGGTCGGCCTGATCGAGCACGCCTTCAACGCCCTGCCGCTGCTGCGCGCCGCCCTGCAGGGCGAGACCGTGCATGCCGACCTGTCTGGCATCGAGAAGCTCGCCGACCGCATCGCCGCCGGCGAGGACGCGTTCTACGTCCCGCCGAGCGCCGCGCC
>VFQM010001927.1_pt1 | contig 16716 bp, 14 predicted proteins | sample 3512391 | NCBI WGS metagenome assembly VFQM01 (sample SAMN10412369, study PRJNA504923) | tailings metagenome | isolation source: Replicate 1 from Balatoc abandoned mine | place: Philippines
CCTTTTTCTTGCAGCGCGCGTCGCCGGCATAATCGCCGGCGACGCCGAGGACACCGCATGACCCCGCAGACCAAGCTGCCCAAGGTGGGCACGACCATCTTCACGGTGATGAGCCAGCTCGCGCTCGAGCACCAGGCGGTCAACCTGGGCCAGGGCTTTCCCGATTTCGACGTGCCGCGCCGGCTGGTGGACGCGCTGGCCCGCGCCATGGCCGAGGGCCGCAACCAGTACGCGCCGATGACCGGCATCCCGGCCCTGCGCCAGGCCATCGCCGACAAGACCCTGGCCTGCTATGGCCGCAAGGTGGACGCCGATGCCGAGGTCACCGTCACCAGTGGCGCCAGCGAGGCGATCTTCGACGCGGTGCTGGCCCTGGTGCGGCCGGGCGAGGAAGTCATCGTGCTCGACCCCTGCTACGACTGCTACGAGCCGGCCATCGACCTGGCCGGCGCGACCGCCGTGCACGTGCCGCTCGACCCGGCCGACTTCTCGGTGGACTGGCAGCGGGTGCGCGATGCGATCACGCCGCGCACGCGCATGCTGATGGTGAACACGCCGCACAACCCGTCCGGCGCGATGTTCGGCGAGGCCGACATCGCCGCGCTGCGCGACCTGCTGCGCGACACCGGCATCATCCTGCTCTCGGACGAAGTCTACGAGCACATCGTCTTCGACGGCCGCCGCCACGAAAGCGTGCTGCGCGACCCGGAGCTGGCCGCGCGCTCGGTGGTGGTGTCGAGCTTCGGCAAGACCTACCACTGCACCGGCTGGAAGATCGGCTACGCGATCGCGCCGCCGGCGCTGAGCGCCGAATTCCGCAAGGTGCACCAGTACAACACCTTCTGTAGCTTCGCCCCGGCCCAGTGGGCCTTCGCCGAGATGATCCGCGAGGAGCCGCAGCATCACGAACAGCTCGGCGCCTTCTACCAGGCCAAGCGCGACCGCTTCCGCGCCCAGCTGCTGGGCACCCGCCTGCGCCCGCTGCCGGTTCCGGGCGGCTATTTCCAGCTGGTGGACTATTCGGCGGTGAGCGACCTGGACGATGTCGCCTTCTGCCGCTGGCTCACCATCGAGAAGGGCGTGGCGGCGATCCCGCTCTCGCCCTTCTACGCCGCGCCGCCGGCGGGACAGCGCCTGGCGCGCCTGTGCTTCGCCAAGAACGAAGCCACGCTCGACGCCGCCATCGCCCGGCTGGAGAAGCTCTGATGCAGGACCTGCGCGTCTCGCTGGTGCAGGGCGACACCCGCTGGCACGACCCGGACGGCAACCGGCGCCTGTACGCCGGCATGATCGCCCCGCTTGCCGGCGCCACCGACCTGGTGGTGCTGCCCGAGACCTTCACCTCGGGCTTCAGCAACGAGGCGCTCGCGCAGGCCGAAGGCATGGACGGCCCGACCGTGGACTGGATGCGCGACCAGGCCGCACGCCTGGGCGCGGTGGTCACCGGCAGCGTGCAGCTGCGGGTGGGCGGGGGCGTGTTCAACCGCCTGCTCTGGGCCACGCCCGACGGCGCGCTGCAGCACTACGACAAGCGCCACCTGTTCCGCATGGCGAAGGAGCACGAGCGCTACGCCGCCGGCCGCGACCCGATCACGGTGGAGCTCAAGGGCTGGCGGATCCGCCCGCTGGTCTGCTACGACCTGCGCTTCCCGGTGTTCATCCGCAACCGCTTCGACCGCGAGGCCGCGGGCCGCTTCGACTACGACCTTCTGCTGTTCGTCGCCAACTGGCCGGCGGCGCGCCGCCACGCCTGGCGCACGCTTCTGCAGGCGCGCGCGATCGAGAACCTGGCGTATTGCGTCGGCGTGAACCGCGCGGGCACCGACGGCAACGGCATCGCCTACAGCGGCGACAGCGTGGCCAATGATTTCCTGGGCCAGCCCCTGCTCGAGCTCGACGCCGCCGCCCAGGTGCGGACGGTCACGCTGTCGGCCGGGGCCCTGGCCGGCCACCGCGAGCGTTTCCCGGCGCACCTGGACGCGGACGACTTCGAACTGCGCGGCTGAGCCGCGACGCGCCGCCGAGGTTGCACGGCCACGAAGCGGCGGGGCCATCGCACCGCGTGGCCGGTGCGGGACGCGGGTCCAGGTCGATGCAGGGACGCGGGCTCAGGCCCGCGCCGCCACCATCACGCGCTTGCCGAACCGCAGCTGCTCGTAGCCGTCGGCCGGCACCGGCAGCACCTCGGCGTGGGCGAAGCCGACCTTGCGCAGGATCCACAGCAGGCCCTCGACGCTGGGCACCAGGCAGATGCCGGTGGTCGAGGTCTCGGGGCCGTGCGTTTCGTCGGTTTCATCCACGATGGCGAAGCTGCCGACCATGGGTTTGACGAAGCTGTGGTGGCCGTAGTCGAGCGGGCCGGAGAGGTTGGGCGCGACCTGGGTCTCGACCAGGCACAGGCCGCCGTCGGCGGTGTGCGCGCGGGCGGTGCGCAGGGCGCCGACCGGATCCTCCAGGTGGTAGACCAGGCCCAGGCAGAGCACCAGGTCGAAACGACCGGCGTCGAGGCCGCGCACGTCGGCCTGTTCGAAGCGCAGGCCGTCCACGCCGCAGGCCGCGGCCGCCAGGCGCGCATCCTCGACATGGGCCTGGCGCGCGTCCACGCCCAGCACGTCGGCGAAGCCGAGCGCGCGGGCCTGCTGCGCGAACCAGCCTTCGTGGCAGGCCAGGTCGAGCGCGCGCAGGCCGGACGGTAGCGGCCGGCCGAAGTGCGCGTGCACGGCGTCCTGCAGCATCGCCGCGCGGGTGTCGTGGATGCGCGCGACCTCGTCGCTGACGTAGGTGCGCGTCCGCGCGCCCGAGGGCAGGCGGAAGGCATAGAACCAGTCGCGCGCGAGCATGCGCGCCTCGAGCTCGGCCACGGCCGGCACCGTCATCGGTCAATCGTCCGAGGGCAGGCCTTCGGGACGGCGGCGCGGGCCGCCGGGGCCGCCGCGACGCGGACCGCCCGGGCCACCGGGACGCGGACCGCCGCCGGGCTTGCCGCCCGGACGACCCGCGCCCGGGCCACCGCCGCCGGGACGACCGCCCGGCCGTCCGGCGCCCTGGGCACCGCCGCCGGGACGACCCCCGGGGCGCCCCGCGCCCGGGCCACCGGCGCCGGGACGGGCACCGCCCGGCCGGCCGCCGCCGGGACCGCCGCCGCCGCCGGGCTTGCCGCCGCGACGCGGGCCACCCGGGCCGCCGTAAGGATTGCCGCCGGCGCCGGCACCGCCGGCGAAGCCGGGGCGGCCGGGCTTGGCGCCGCGCGGGCCGCGCGGCGGGGCCACCTTGGAGCCGGTCTCCACGCCCTCGGGCACGTACCAGCTGCGGAACGCGGCCGGATTCTCGTGGTGCACGTGGGTCGGCTGCGCGTCGCCGCGCGGGCCGCGCTTCTTGCCGCCGCGCGGGCCGCCGGGGCCGCCCGGGCCGGGCGCCCGGTTGCCGAAATTGTCGTCGCGCGGACCGCGGCCCATCGGGCCCTTGCCGCCGGCCTTCTTGCCCTTGGCGAAGGGCTTGCCGGCGCCGGCGCCCGGGCGGCCACGGCCGCGGCGCGGCTCCTCGCGCACGTGGTCGAAGCGGCGCAGCTCGCGCGCCTCGTCCTCGATGCTGCCGTTGACGTAGGAGGCCTGCTTGCGGTCCTTGCCGACGCGGATCTCGGTCGGGCGCGACTTGCGCTGGCCGATCACCGGCTGCAGCGTCAGCACCGGCGGGTTGTTCTCGAGCTGGAACTGGGCGCGCAGCTTCTCGACCTCGGCCTGCGGCAGCTCCTCGCAGTGGCCGCGCTTGAGCAGGCGGGGCAGGGCGATCGAGCCGTAGCGCACGCGCTTGAGGCGGCTGACCTGGTAGCCCTGCGATTCCCACAGCCGGCGCACCTCGCGGTTGCGGCCCTCGCTGATCACCACGCGGAACCAGGCGTGCGAGTCCGAACTGCCGATGCGCTCGATCTCGTCGAACTTGGCCGGGCCGTCCTCGAGCGCGACGCCGCGGGCGAGGCGGTCGACGACGTTGTCCGGCACCTCGCCGTGGATGCGGCAGACGTACTCGCGCTGGATGTTGCTCGACGGGTGCATCAGCGCATTGGCCAGCTCGCCGTCGGTGGTGAGCAGCAGCAGGCCGGTGGTGTTGATGTCGAGGCGGCCGACGGCGATCCAGCGCGCGCCCTTCAGGCGCGGCAGCGCCTCGAACACGGTCGGGCGGCCCTCGGGATCCTCGCGCGTGGTCACTTCGCCTTCGGGCTTGTTGTACATCAGCACGCTGGCCGGCTCGGTCAGGGCGCTGGCGACGAAGGTCTTGCCGTCGATCTCGATGCGGTCGCCGCCCTTGACCGACTGGCCGGTCTGGGCGACCTCGCCATTGACCTTGACCAGGCCCTGGGCGATGCGTTCCTCGAGCGCGCGGCGCGAACCCAGGCCGGCCTGGGCGAGCACCTTGTGCAGGCGCTCCTCGATCTTGGGTGCGGTGGCGTCCTTGCCCTTGAGGGAAAGGACCTTGCGGGTGTCGCTCATTGCGTGTGCTCCGGCGCGGCGTCTTCGCCGGCCTCATCGGTGGAAGGGGACGCCGTCGTCGCGACGGGGTCGGTGGATTCGTGGTGCGCGTCGCCGTCGCCGGCGTCGCCGTGGGTTTCGCCGTCGCCCGCGGCGCCGGCAAGGGCCGCGGAGGCCACGCCCGGCGGCACCGCGTCGAAGGGCAGCTGCGGTTCCAGCTCGGGGATGTCCTTGAGCTCGGCCAGCGGCGGCAGTTCGTCGAGCGACTTGAGGCCGAAGTAGTCGAGGAAGGCGCGGGTGGTGCCGAACAGCGCCGGCTTGCCGGGCACGTCGCGGTGGCCGACCACGCGGATCCACTCGCGTTCCTCGAGCTGCTTGATGGTGTTGGTGTTCACCGCCACGCCGCGGATCTGCTCGATCTCGCCGCGGGTGATCGGCTGGCGGTAGGCGATCAGGGCGAGCGTCTCGAGCGTGGCGCGGGTGTACTTGGTCTGGCGCTCGGTCCACAGCCGCGCCACCCAGGCATGCACGTCGGCCTTGACCTGGTAGCGGAAGCCGGAGGCGACCTCGACCAGCTCGACGCCGCGGTCGGCGCAGGCGGTGCGCAGCTCCTCGATGGCCTGTTCGAGCGCACCCGGCGGCGCCGGCTCCTCCTCGGGGAAGAGCGCGGCCAGCTGGGGCAGGGTGAGCGGTTGCGGGGCGGCGAGCAGCGCGGCCTCGACGATCTGTCGGATCAGGGTGGCATCCATGGGCTTGCGGTTCGTCCTGGGATCACTCGGCGACGGCGTCGCCGCCGTCCGAGGTCGGGTCGGGGAGCGTGTCTTCGTTGGCGGCCTCGGCGGTCGCCAGCGACTTGACGTAGATCGGCGCCAGCGGCGCCTCCTGCACGATCTCGATCAGCTGTTCCTTGGCGAGCTCGAGGATGGACAGGAAGCTGACCACCACGCCCAGCCGGCCTTCCTCGGGGTTGAACAGGGTCTCGAAGCCGTGGAACTGGCCGTCGGCCAGGCGGCTGAGCACCTCGCCCATGCGCTGGCGGACGCTGAGCGCCTCGCGGCGGATGGCGTGGTGGGTGTAGAGCTCGGCGCGCTTGAGCACGTCGCGCAGGGCCAGCAGCATCTCGCGCAGGTCCACCGGCGGCGGCACCTTGGCCACGGTGCGGTCGGGCACGTGGGCGCTGGCCAGGCTGGTGTCGCGGTCGAGGCGGTCGAGCTGGTCGATGTCCTCGGCGGCCTTCTTGAAGCGCTCGTATTCCTGCAGGCGGCGCACCAGCTCGGCGCGCGGGTCGGCCTCCAGGCCTTCCTCCGCCGGCGGGCGCGGCAGCAGCATGCGCGACTTGATCTCGGCCAGGATGGCGGCCATGACCAGGTACTCGGCGGCCAGCTCGAAGCGCAGGTCCTGCATCACGCCGATGTAGTCCACGTACTGCCGGGTGATCTCGGCGACCGGGATGTCGAGGATGTCGAGGTTCTGGCGGCGGATCAGGTAGAGCAGCAGGTCGAGCGGGCCCTCGAAGGCCTCGAGGATGACCTCGAGCGCGTCCGGCGGGATGTACAGGTCCTGCGGCATCTGCAGCACCGGCTGGCCGTGCACGATGGCCAGCGGCATTTCCTGCTGCTGCGGCGGGGCGGGGAAGCCCGGTCGCTCGGCGTCGGCTGCGATGGGATCGCTCATGCGGTGCGGGTCTCGGTATGCGGGGGCCGGCCGGGGCTGCCGGCGCGGTGCGGGCCTTACAGCGCCACGGGGTGGAAGCCCTGGCGCACGACCACGGGCTCGTCGCCCGTGCAATCCACGATGCTGGTCGGGCCGGGCTCGACGTCCTCGGCATCCAGCATCACGTCCACCCAGCGTTGCCAGCGGTCGGCCACCTGCTCCGCCTCGTGGCTGTTGGGTGTTTCTTCGTCCGGCAGCACCAGGCTGGTGGACAACAGGGGTTCGCCGACGGCGTCCAGCAGGGCCTGCGCGACCCGGTGGCCGGGCAGGCGAATGCCGATGTCGCGACGCTTGCTGCGGCCGCTGTTCCTGATGCGCTTGGGCAATTCCGCGGAGGCCGGGAGGATGAAGGTGCAGGGCCCCGGGGTCAGCGATCTCATGAGCCGGAAGGCCGGATCGTCTAGCCGGGCCAGGCGGCCGGCCTCACTCAACGCGCGACAGAGTAAGGTGAAAGGGTGGCGGCTGTCCAGTTCGCGCAGGCGCAGCACGCGGTCCTCGGCGTCCTTGGCGTCCATGCACCAGGCGAGGGAATAGCCCGCGTCGGTGGGCACGATCGCCAGCCCGCCGGCCTTGAGCACGGCGGCGGCCTTGTCGAGCAGGCGGGCCTGGGGATTGACGGGATGGACTAGCAGGCGTTCGGCCATGGCGCATGATGCCCGCTGCGCCGCGCGCCGCCCAGCCCCGCGGGCTCTGCTAAGGTTGCGCGCCCCGCGCGGCGCGGGGACGGAGGACCTGCATCCATGTGGTACGCCATCCACGGCATCGACCATCCGAATTCCCTGGCCGGGCGCCAGGCCGCGCGGCCGGCGCACCTGGCCCGGCTCGAGGCGCTGCGCGACGCCGGCCGCCTGCTGCTGGCCGGCCCGCTGCCCGCCATCGATGCCGAGGACCCGGGCCCGGCCGGCTTCACCGGCAGCCTGGTGGTCGCGGAGTTCCCCGACTTCGCCGCCGCCCGCGCCTGGGCCGACGCCGATCCCTACCTCGCGGCCGGCGTCTACGCCCGGGTCGACGTGCGCCCGTTCCGCAAGGTGTTGCCGTGAGCCTGCCGCGCGAACAGCGCCCGGCCGCCATCCGCGCCGCGCTCGAGGCCGCCCTGGCCCCGGTCGCCCTGGAGGTCCGCGACGACAGCCACAAGCACGCCGGCCACGCCGGGGCGCGCGACGGCCGCGGCCATTTCGCCGTCAGCATCGTGTCCGAGGCCTTCGCCGGCCTGGCCCCGCTGGCCCGGCACCGCCGGGTCTACGCCGCGCTCGGCGAGCTGATGCAGACCGACATCCACGCCCTGGCCATCGAGGCCCGGACCCCGGCCGAAGCGGCCGCCCGGCCCTAGCCGCGGGCCTCGCCGGGCCGCTGCTATACTGCCGCCAGCCCCCGGCAGGGGAGCCGCGTTAGTCCAGTCGATTCAACGACTTGGGGCCGCCGTGGCCTGCCCGGGACACCCCCGTGAACCCCGCACCGGGACGCCCTGCGTCCCGTGGCCGCTGGCCTCGCCCCGGCCGCCCCGAGAAAACGACGCATGCGCCTGTCCACCATCAAGCTCGCCGGCTTCAAGTCCTTCGTGGATCCGACCGTGCTGCACCTGCCGACCAACATGACCGGCGTCGTCGGTCCCAACGGCTGCGGCAAGTCCAACATCATCGACGCGGTGCGCTGGGTGATGGGCGAGAGCTCGGCCAGCCGCCTGCGCGGCGATTCGCTCACCGACGTGATCTTCTCCGGTTCGTCCTCGCGCAAGCCGGTCAGCCAGGCCATGGTCGAGCTGATCTTCGACAACTCCGAAGGCACCATCGGCGGCGAGTACGCGCGCTTCAACGAGATCTCGGTCAAGCGCACCGTCAGCCGCGACGGCCAGAGCAACTACTACCTCAACGGCGCCCGCTGCCGCCGCCGCGACATCACCGACCTGTTCCTGGGCACCGGCCTGGGCGCGCGCAGCTACTCGATCATCGAGCAGGGAATGATTTCCCAGATCATCGAGGCCCGGCCCGAGGACCTGCGCGTCTACCTGGAGGAGGCCGCCGGCATCTCCAAGTACAAGGAGCGCCGCAAGGAAACCGAGTCGCGCATCAAGGCCACGCGCGAGAACCTCGACCGCCTCAGCGACCTGCGCGAGGAAGTGGACAAGCAGCTCGAGCACCTCAAGCGCCAGGCCCGCGCCGCCGAGCAGTACCAGGCCCTGCAGGCCGAGCGCCTGAACAAGGACGCCCAGCTCAAGGCGCTGGAGTTCCGCCGCTACGACGCCGACCTCAAGGCGCTCACCGACGGCCTGACCCAGGACGAGATCAAGCTGCAGTCGCTGCTGGCCGACCAGCGCCAGGCCGAGGCCCAGATCGAGGCCTGCCGCAGCCAGCAGGGCGAGGCCAGCGAAGCCCTGGGCAAGGCCCAGGCCGAGGTCTACCGCGTCGGCGGCGAGCTGGCCCGCATCGAGCAGCAGATCCAGCACCAGAAGGAACTGCGCCAGCGCCTCGAGACCGCCCGCGCCGAGGCCGACGCCGCCTTCGCCCAGGTCGGCGAACACATCAGCGGCGACGAGCGCCAGCTGGCCGAGCTGCACAACGCCATCGCCGTCGCCGACCCGCGCCTGGTCGAGCTGCGCGCCCAGGACGCCGAACGCCAGGAGGCGCTGAAGGCCGCCGAGGCCGCCCTGCACGACTGGCAGCAGCGCTGGGACGCCTATGCCAAGGCCCAGGCCGAGGCCGCGCGCTGGGCCGAGGTCGAGCGCACCAAGATCGAATACCTCGAGCGCCAGGCGCTGGAGGCCGGCCGCCGCCGCGAGGCGCTGGCGGCCGAGCGCAGTGGCCTGGACACCAGCGCGATCGCCAGCGCGCTCGAGCAGCTCACCCGCGACCACGACCAGCAGAAGTCCGGCCTCGACGGCCTGGGCGAGCAGCTCGAGCAGCGCAAGGCCGCGCTGTCGGCGCTGCAGGAACAACAGCGCCAGCAGCAGGGCGAACTGGCCGAACTGCGCAAGCAGGCGCAGGCCGCGCGCGGCCGCCTCGGTTCGCTCGAGGCGCTGCAGCACGCGGCGCTGGGCCAGGAGAAGAACGTCGCGCTCGACTGGCTCAAGGCCCAGGGCATCGATGGCCACGCCCGCCTGGGCGAGGCGCTGCAGGTGGAGGCCGGCTGGGAGACCGCGGTCGAGACCGTGCTCGGCAGCCTGCTCGAAGCGGTCACCGTGGACGCGCCGGCCGACTTCCTCGACGCGATCGCCAGCCTCGGCCAGGGCCGCGTCGCCCTGGTCAGCGGCGAGGCCAGCGGCTTCGCCGCGCCGGCCGGTTCGCTGGCCGCGAAAGTGCAGGGCCCCGATGCCGTGCGCCGCCTGCTGGCGAAGGTGCACGCCGCCGAGGACGCCGCGTCCGCGCGCCGCCTCGCGCTGGGCGAGGGCGAGGCCGCGATCACCCGCGCCGGCGAATGGCTGGGCCCGGGCTGGCTGCGCGTGCTGCGCAGCGGCGAGGCCCAGCAGGGCGCGCTGGCCCGCGAGCGCGAGATCCAGTCGCTGCGCGCCGAGATCGAGGCCATGGCGAAGCGCGAGCAGGCACTCAACGAAGGCCTGACCGCCATGCGCGACAAGCTGCTCGAAGCCGAGCAGCACCGCGAGGACGCCCAGCGCGCGCTGTACCTGGCGCACCGCGGCGTGTCCGAGCTGGCCGGCCAGCTGCAGGGCCAGAAGGGCCGCCTGGACTCCGCCCAGGCCCGCGTCACCCGCATCGACGGCGAGCTGGCCACCCTCGCCACCACGCTGGAGGAATCCCAGGCCAATGCCCGCGAGGCGCGCGCGCGCCTGGAGCAGGCGGTGGCGAAGATGGGCGAGCTCGAGACCGAGCGCCAGCAGCTCGACGGCCAGCGCCGCAGCTTCGGCGAGCAGCGCGACGCCGCCCGCAACGCCGCCCGTGAATCGCGCGAGGCCATGCACCAGCTGGCGCTGTCGCTGGAATCGCAGCGCGCCCGCGTGGTCGCGCTCAGCCAGTCGCTGGCGCGCATGGGCAGCCAGAAGGCCCAGCTCGAGCTGCGCCTGACCGAACTGCAGGCCCAGCTGGCCGAGGGCGATGCGCCGGTGCAGGCCCTGCAGGCCCAGCGCCAGGCCGCGCTCGACCAGCGCGTGGTGGTGGACAAGGACCTGGCCGCGGCGCGTTCGGCGCTCGACGGCATCGAAGGCGAGCTTCGCCGCTACGAGCAGCTGCGCCAGCAGCGTGACCAGCAGGCCCTGGCCCAGCGCGAGGCGATCTCGCAGAAGAAGCTGCAGCAGCAGGCGCTGGAGCTGCGGGCCGGCCAGCTGTCCGAGGCCGTCGCCGCCGCCGGCCTGTCCCTGGACGAGGTGCTGGCCTCGCTGCCCTCCGATGCCGAGGTCGAAGCCTGGACCAAGGCCGTGGCCGACATCGACGCCAAGATGCGCCGCCTGGAGCCGGTGAACCTGGCCGCCATCCAGGAATACGGCGAGCAGAGCGAGCGCAAGACCTACCTCGACGCCCAGAACGCCGACCTCACCTCGGCGCTCGAGACGCTGGAGGAAGCCATCCGCAAGATCGACCGCGAGACCCGCGGCCGCTTCAAGGAAACCTTCGACCGCGTCAACGCCGGCGTGCAGGAGCTCTATCCGCGCCTGTTCGGCGGCGGCCACGCCTACCTCGAGCTCACCGGCGAGGACCTGCTCGACACCGGCGTGTCGATCATGGCCCGCCCGCCGGGCAAGCGCGTGTCGAACATCTCGCTGCTCTCGGGCGGCGAAAAGGCGCTCACCGCCGTGGCCCTGGTGTTCGCGATCTTCCGCCTCAACCCGGCGCCGTTCTGCCTGCTCGACGAGGTGGACGCGCCGCTGGACGAGGCCAATGTCGGCCGCTTCTCGGCGATGGTGACCGAGATGAGCGAGAAGGTGCAGTTCCTGTTCGTCACCCACAACAAGGCGACGATGGAAGCGGCCAAGCAGCTCTCGGGCGTCACCATGCGCGAACCGGGCGTCAGCCGCCTCGTGTCGGTGGACCTGGCCGAGGCGACCCGCCTGGCCGGCGCGGCCTGATTCCCGCCGGCCCCGAGCGCGCCGCGGCCTGACCCGCGGCGGGAAATCGGGCATCATTCCCGCGGTCGGCCGGGCCCGCGCCCGGCGTGGCCTACAGGGAGGGACGCCATGTTCGACGGACTCAGCGAGACCACGCTGCTGCGCATCGCCATCGGCGTCGCGGCCCTGGTCCTGTTCGCGGTGATCATCTACACCAGCCGGCGCCGGCCCGGGCAGGGCCGCCGCAGCGCCGCCGCGCCCGCGCGCGAGGCCGCGCCGCGCGGCGGGCGCCAGGAGCCGACGCTGCGCGAGATCCTCGAGGCCGATGCCGGCACCGCCGAACCCGCCGACGCCGTCGAACAGGCCGAGCTCGACCTGCTCGAGCGCACGCTGGCCGGCCAGCCCGTGCCCGACCGCAAGCCCGCCGCGGCGCCGCTGCCGGGGGCGCGCCCGATCGAGGATTTCGACAAGGTCGTCAGCCTGTTCCTGGCCGCACGCGCCGGCCAGGCCTTCCATGGCCCGGACCTGGTGGTCGCGGCCGAGAAGGCCGGCCTGGTGTTCGGCCACATGAACATCTTCCACCGCCTGGTGGACAACCATCCCGAACAGGGCCCGATCTTCAGCGTCGCCAACCTGGTCAAGCCCGGCTCCTTCGACCTGGCCAACATCCAGGACCTGCGCACGCCCGGCCTGAGCTTCTTCATGGCGCTGCCCGGCCCGCTGCCGGCGCTCGACGCCTGGGATGCGATGCTGCCGGCGGCCCAGCGCCTGGCCGAACTGCTCGACGGCGTGCTGCTGGACGAGGAGCGCAACGCGCTCGGGCGCCAGCGCATCGCCCACATCCGCGAGGACCTGCGCAGCTACGACCGCAAGCAGGGCCGGTGGGACCTGCGCACCACGCGCTGAGCGCACCGCGATGAGCACGCCCGAAGCGCGCGCCGCCGAGCTGCGCCGCCTGATCGAGGACGCCAACCACCGCTACTTCGTGCTCGACGACCCGGCCATCCCGGACGCCGAGTACGACGCGCTGGTGCGCGAGCTGCAGGCGATCGAGGCGGCGCATCCGGCGCTCGCCACCGACGACTCCCCGACCCGGCGGGTGGGCGGCGCGCCGCGCGCGGGCTTCGAGGAGGTGGTGCACGCGCTGCCGATGCTCTCGCTCAACAATGCCTTCTCCGAGGACGAGGTCGCGGAGTTCGTCGCCCGCATCAGCCGCGAGCTCGGGGACCCCGAGCCGGAGTTCTCGGTCGAGCCGAAGATGGACGGCCTGGCGATCAGCCTGCGCTACGAGCACGGCGTGTTCGTGCGCGGCGCCACCCGCGGCGACGGCGCCACCGGCGAGGACGTCACCGCCAACCTGCGCACCGTCAAGGCCATCCCCCTGCGCCTGCGCCCCGTGGGAGCGCCTTCAGGCGCGATCGATTCCCCCGGCCGCGTGGTGGGGATCGCGCCTGAAGGCGCTCCTGCCGTGCCGGCGGTGCTGGAGGTGCGGGGCGAGGTCTACATGCCGCGCGCCGGCTTCGAGGCCTACAACGAACGCATGCGCGCCAGCGGCGGCAAGCCGCTGGCCAATCCGCGCAACGGCGCCGCCGGTTCGCTGCGCCAGCTCGACCCCGCGGTCACGGCGACGCGGCCGCTGGCCTTCTTCGCCTACGGCCTGGGTGCCGTGGAGGGCTGGACGCCGCCGGCGCGGCATTCGGAGATGCTGCGGGCGCTGCGCGGCTTCGGTTTCCCGGTCGCTCCGGAAGTGGACGTGGCGCGCGGGAGCCGCGGCCTTCTCGACTATTTCGCCCGCATCGGCGCGCGCCGCGACGCCTTGCCCTACGACATCGACGGCGTGGTCTACAAGCTCGACCGCGCCGACCAGCAGGCGGCGATGGGCTTCGTCTCGCGCGCGCCGCGCTGGGCGATCGCGCACAAGTTCCCGGCCCAGGAGCAGCTGACCACGGTCGAGGCGATCGAGGTGCAGGTCGGCCGCACCGGCGCGCTGACGCCGGTGGCGCGGCTGGCGCCGGTGCAGGTGGCCGGCGTCGTCGTCACCAACGCCACCCTGCACAACGCCGACCAGATCGCGCGCCTGGACGTGCGCGTGGGCGACACGGTGATCGTGCGCCGCGCCGGCGACGTCATCCCCGAGGTCGTGCGCGTGGTCGGGGAGCGTCGCCCGCTCGACGGCCGCGGCGAGCCGCTGCATCCGCCCTACGAATTCCCCCCTGCCTGCCCGGCCTGCGGCTCGCACACCGAGGCCGTGCGCAAGGTGCTCAAGCAGACCAAGGCCGGCGGCATCGAATACGCCGAGGGCGCGGCCATCGTCTGCACCGGCGGCCTGGTCTGCCCGGCCCAGCGCAAGCAGGCGGTGATCCATTTCGCCTCGCGCAAGGCCATGGACATCGAGGGCCTGGGCGAGCGCTTCGTCGAGGACCTGGTGGATTTCGGCTACGTGCGCACGGTCGCCGACCTGTACGCGCTCACCCTGGACGATTTCCTCGCGATGAAGCGCCGCGCCGACGAGCGCGACGGCACCGTGCCCGAGACCGTGAAGACCGGCAAGGTGGCCACGAAGTGGGCGGAGAACCTGGTCGAGGCCATTGCCGCCAGCAAGTCCACCTCGCTTGAACGCCTGCTGTTCGCGCTCGGCATCCGCGACGTCGGCGAATCGACCGCGCGCACGCTGGCGCGCTGGTACGGCGCGCTCGACCCGATCCTGGCCGCGACCGAGGCCGAGCTGGTGGAGATCCCCGACGTCGGCCCGGTGGTGGCCGCGCGCATCGCCGGCTTTTTCGCCGAGCCGCACAACCGCGAGGTCATCGCCGCCCTGCGCGCCGCCGGCGTGCGCTGGCCCGAGGGCCCGCCGCAGCGCGCGGCCGAGGGCCCGCTGGCCGGCCAGACCGTGGTGCTGACCGGCGCCCTCTCGGCCCTGTCCCGCGACGAGGCCGGCGCACGCCTCCAGGCCCTGGGTGCCAAGGTCGCCGGCAGCGTGTCGAAGAAGACGTCCTTCGTGGTGGCGGGCGAGGCCGCCGGCAGCAAGCTCGACAAGGCCCGGGAGCTGGGCGTCGAGGTCTGGGACGAGGCCCGGTTGCTGGAGTTCCTGAACGGACACGGCGGCGTTTGACGCCGGTCACGCCCGGCCCGGCCGGGGCAGGCGTAGCCTTATGCCCATGAAGGACTGGAAACCCACCGCCCCGGCCAAGGCCCTGCGCCTGCGCGCCGACCTGTACGCGCTGCTGCGGCGTTTCTTCGCCGAGCGCGGCGTGCTCGAGGTCGAGACGCCGGTGCTCTCGGCCGCGGGCAATACCGACCCGAACATCGAGAGCTTCTCGCTGCGCTTCGACGGCCCCAGGTCGGCCGGCGAACCGCTGCGCTGGCTGCGCACCTCGCCCGAGTTCCCGCTCAAGCGCCTGGTCGCGGCCGGCATCGGCGACTGCTACGAGCTGGGTCGCGTGTTCCGCGACGGCGAGGCCGGCAAGCGCCACAATCCCGAATTCACGATGCTCGAGTGGTACCGCGTCGGCTGGGACCACCTGAAGCTGATGGACGAGGTGGCCGAGCTGCTCAAGGCCGCGCTCGGCCTGGCCGGCCGCCGCGCGACGGTGCGCGACGTCAGCTTCCGCGAGCTCTATCGCGACCGCTTCGGCTTCGACCCGCTCACCGCCGGCGAGGCCGAGCTGCGCGCGCCGCTGTCGGTGTACGACATCGATCCGCGCGGCCTGGGCCGCGACGACTGGCTGGACCTGCTGATGACCCACCTCATCCAGCCGTCCATCCCGGCCAACCGCATCCTGCTCGTGTACGACTACCCGGCCAGCCAGTGCGCGCTGGCGAAGCTGCGCCCGGGCGATCCGCCGGTGGCCGAGCGCTTCGAGGCCTACGTCGGCCCGCTCGAGGTCGCCAACGGTTACCACGAGCTGACCGACCCGGTGGAGCAGCGCGCCCGCTTCGAGGCCGACCTCGCGCGCCGGCGCGCCCGCGGCGGCCGCGAGCCGGCGATCGACGAGCGGCTGCTGGCGTCGCTGCCGAAACTGCCGGCCTGCGCCGGCGTCGCGCTGGGCGTCGATCGCCTGATGATGGCGCTGCTGGGCACCGACAAGCTGGCCGACGTGCTGGCCTTCCCCTTCGAACGCGCATGAATCGGCGCTAAGCGCGGCTGGTCCGGGCGACGCCGATTGGCCGGCGATTCATCCGCGCGTCCCTAGTCTGCGCCGCGACGGCCAACCCCGGCCGCCGGACACAAGGAGCCACGCCATGAACCGGATCCTCTTCGCGCTCGCCCTCGCGGCCACGGCCGGGATCCCGCAGGCCGCCAAGGCCGGCCATCCCTACGGCTACGACGGCTACGACGGCCGCGGCCGCATCGTCACCTGCGAATCCAAGGACGAGCGCCCGCGCCATTGCCGCGTCGACACCCGCGGCGGCGTGCGCCTGGTCGACCAGCGCTCGCGCGCGCCCTGCATCCGCGGCCGCAGCTGGGGCGTGGACCGCGGCGGCATCTGGGTGGACCACGGCTGCCGCGCCCGCTTCGAGGTCGGCGGCGGCTACGGCCGGCCGGGCTACGGTTACGAGCCCGGTTACGGCGGTGGCTACGGCCGCGGCCCGGTGGTGGTGCGCTGCGAATCGCGCGACGACCGCCCGCGCTTCTGCGCCGTGGACGGCCGCATCCGCGACGTGCGCATCGAGCGCCAGCTCAGCCGCAGCCGCTGCGACTACGGCTACAGCTGGGGCTTCCAGCGCAACGGCATCTGGGTCGAAAACGGCTGCCGCGCCGACTTCGTCGTCTACTGAGCCGGGCGCTTCGCCCGCGTCCCCGGAGCCCGGCCCCTGGCCGGGCTTCGTTTTTTCGGGGGGCGCGGCGCCGGCGCGGGTTCGACCGCGGCGGCCAGCCGGCGGCCCAGCGCGCTGGCCAGGCGCAGCGGCGGCAGGGCCAGCGACAGCGCCTCGCCGCTCCAGGCCTTGAGCGTCGAAGGCGCGAGCTTGAGCGCGCCTGCCAGCGGCGCCGGCAGCCAGTCCGCGCCGGCCTCGCGCAGGCGGCAGACGCTGTCGGCGTAGCGGCCCGCGGCCCAGGTCGCGGCGACCGCGCGCACCGTGGCCGTGACCAGCGGCTCGAGCGGGGTGTAGCGCATCAGCGGCGCACGCAGCGCCGCCGGCAGCCAGCCGTCGAGCAGGCCGCGCAGGCCTTCGCGCGTGGCCAGCGGCGTCATCACCGCCTGCGTCTGCGCCACCGCCAGCACGCCTTCCAGCTCCCAGCGCGCCGGCGCCAGGCCGTAGCGCGCGTAGATGGCGCGCACGAGCTCGCGCTGGATGTCGTCCACCTCGGCCGGCGTGCCGGCATGGCGCAGGCCGCGGGGCAGCAGCGGCTTGAGCATGGGCAGGCGCTCGAGCCAGACCTGCAGCGCCGCGCCGGCGCCGGCCTTGACGCAGGCGGCGTGCAGCAGGGCCTCGGTGCCGGCCTCGCCGGCGCGGGCCAGGCCACGCGTCGCACCCGTGGCGGGCGTGCGCGGGGCAGGGCGGGCGGCGGCCGGGGTCGCGGGACGGGCGCTCGGGCGGGCG
>VFQM010001928.1_pt1 | contig 16712 bp, 8 predicted proteins | sample 3512391 | NCBI WGS metagenome assembly VFQM01 (sample SAMN10412369, study PRJNA504923) | tailings metagenome | isolation source: Replicate 1 from Balatoc abandoned mine | place: Philippines
CCGATGTTTTCCTTTCTGTACTTCTGAAAAAATTTCTCATTGTTGTGTTCTAATATTTTGAATTTATATTAAATTAATTTCATTCCGAGAAACTCAACTATGTACCGTTATTTCAGGGGGGGGGGGTAAATTTGTCACGTCCGGAATTTACTATACAGTATGTCCCGTACTGGAAATTGTTGACAATTGTCTTATGTTAGTGTTCAATAACATACTCCTGCCCTAAAATGAAAAATGGCGCATTCAATTTAATATTAAGATTGTATTTTTTGTTAAAAAATTCTTCAAGCTGCTTAAGATACCTTTTATGCTCCTCTGCAAAATCTCTTTCACTTTCAACGTATAAGAATTGGTTAAAGTAGAATCCACTAGTTAGAGGGGGCTCACCTAACAAGGAACAGTAAGAACTTAAGAGATTTGTTAAGATGCTTATTTTATTTTTTGGCGACCCTGGACTGTTTGTATCCTCATAAATATCGATGCTTTGCATACCTTCTATAAAAACACGAATTGACTCCTCTGAACCAATATAAGATAATAAACCTACATCAAGCTTTTTATCATAGTAATGCATATTCAACTCATCAATTGTCGCAATATCTCTGGATATGAATTCTTTATATAGTTGAATTATTTTTTGGCAAGATTCCTTATGTCCCACACCTGCCTTAACCTCTAGTTCAGTATACTTATAGTTGATTAAGCTATCTTTCATAAATTGAGGTATATTTAGTAAACCTAATAACCTTCTATTGTAGTGACTACTTGAAGCATCTTTGTAATTAAGAAATAGTTTAGCACTTATTGAATTTGAATACCCTTTTATAAATTTCAAGTAATACGGATTTTCTAACAACAAATAGGCTTTATCCTCTTCTGCTAAAAAAATTTCAACATCTCTTTTAAGTTTTGCCTGTGTTATTGAATCAAGTCTGCTTGTTAGCTTATCAACATCATCCAAAGTATATTGCTTTTGTGCAGCACACCCTAGGCAACTTAATAAAAATAAGGTGGCCAAAATAATAACAATGATTCTCATCTTCCTTTTATTTGTTCCCATTGATTCTGCTTTGGCTTAGTAGTGTCAATTGTTTGAGTACCAGTAACTACGGCATCTAATGCCTTAAATGTGAATGGTAAATTGCCAATACTAATACTTGTGTTGTAATGCATAATATTAGTATTATCATTTACATCTCGAAGGTTCTTACCGTGCATTAATTCATGGGAGAGTCGTGTTCCCATAGATGAGACAGTAACAGGACCACATATAAATGCTGGCTTGTCGTCACTGGGATCACTAACTCTACCCTCAGCCGGAGATAGCCCCGCTGTTTGCGATCTTGATACAATCACATCTGATGTCACTATGCTACCAGTGTGAGGATGGTCATATATAAAACCCGTAACTGATCCTGCACCACTATTTGTATTAATAAAAAGTGTGTCGCCTGTTATTCTAACTATACTAAACGGTTCTGAATTGAGACCTTTAGGTGACTGTAAGGAATATTCACCAAAAGGGCTTGTAAGTTCAAAACCTTTATTGACTTCACTTGACCTTACTAAAATATACTTATCGCCCTTTTTAACTGAATCCATGATAATCCAATTGCGGGTAAACGGATCTTTAAATCTGACAATATCATTGAACAAAATTCCGTTAGCCCTTAGATCAGAATAAATCAAATTTAGTTCATGCTGATTTGCATTTTTGTAAATATCAACTTTACCGTTCCCATTTAAATCATAGGCTATGGGCATTTGTACCCCTGAATTTAGCTGATCGAGTTCTACTACCAAATATTTAAGATACTTATTAACTTCTGATTTTACGCTGTTTGCGTTAAGATTACCAGATATTTGAGTTGAAGCGTCCCCCGACAAGTAAACGTTATAGATGCTACCACTTGTTTTTACCAAGTCATAAACATTGACATTAATAGATGCTAAGGAATTGACTGAGTCATTTTTCGCAAATGCACGAATTGTTGTTTGAATTTTGTTGGCTGTCTTCGCAAGAATTTTAATATTTCTACCATCTATCACAGCATCGGCAACTAGATTATTATCTGACTTTAGAAAAATACCGTCTAAACTATTCTTACTAGTTTTTAATTCTACATATGTAACGCCATTGCTTTCAACCGAGATGTGGTCATCGTCTGGGTCTGACTTGATCATTTCATCGTATCCATAGATGTTTTTCTGCCCGGAGCTTCCATCAGATAGTCTTGTAAAATACGCGCCTAAGATATTTAGTGTTATCGCAAGAGTTTTGTTTTTATAGGTAACTTCTATTTTCTTACCTGAACCACTAGTTACTTTTCCTAGTGATACAATAGCTTGATCTCCCGTGTAAGAATCTACACCTTTCCATGTAAATGTCTTCTGATTCGTTGTATCATTCTCGACCACAACTTTAAATGAAATGGATTTTTTAGAATCAAGAGGAAGAAATATGGCATCCTTATCAAGATATTTTTGATTGCTATAAAGGATATGCATTTTCGTAGTATCATTTCCAGTACCTGTTGTTGTAACGGACTCTTGACTTCCTTCCGTAGGACGAATTACATTCCCATCCTTATCAACGACCCACTGCTGTCCGCTACTATCCGTGATTCTCGTGTTCTCTAGTTCTCCTGTCTCAGCATTAACAGGTTGATCAATTAATGTTTCTTCGCCTTCTTCGTTAATAATCACAATGTCTCCATCGGGGTTGACATATACTGAGTCTATCTCTCCTTCATATGGCACCTCTACTCCTACAAATTCAGGAGTAGTGCTGTCTTCAGTGGGGGTTTCTTCTACGTCATCTATATCAGGTGTCGGGTCTTCGGGTTGCCAGTTTTGTTTAAACACTTCCCAGTCCTCGCTCAGAGCTATTACATCACCTTGTACTACTTCCTGGTTTTCATTCACTTTCAGCTTCTCAAATTTGCTGTACACTCTAAAGCCCAGATAAGGGATAATCACAGCACCAATACCTGTAAACACTCCGCTCCCTCCCTGCACCGATACTACCTCCATCTCAAACTGGCCTATCTTCCAGTGCTGACCTACCATAGCGGTTATCAATGGCTTTGTGTCCGGAGGTATAGACACGGGAGCCTCTTGTCCACAGGCAAATACTCTAGGTTGTGGTGTGCGAAATGTTTTCGTTTCAGTGGGATGACTGGTAAAAGTTCGGTAAATACCTGCTACTCTTACCTCATACTCTGTATCAGGTTGCAGGTCATTGAGCAGTGTATAATCTTCTATTGTTTCTTTAATGAACCAGCTATTCTCTGTTTCTGTAATACTTACTTTTTTCCGGTACTCCACTTTATAGCGGTCAGTCTCCAAGTTCATGAACCAGGTTACACGTGCACGACTTTCTGTTTCGGTATAAACATTCACCTGCTCGGGTGGGGTAATTAAATTGCCCTCACCAAATTTGAAGGTACATACTTCACTGTAACCTCCGTTCTTAAACAGGTCTCGTCCATTAATATCCTTGGCTCTTATCCTAAACACATATTCCTGTCCGGGTATAAGCGGTGGTTCGGTAATACCATACAGTAAGTTGGTTTCCTGAATGGTAGTCTGATAGATTGGTACAGATGTATTGATAACATCGTTGGGGTTTCTTCCAGCAGGGCGTATCTCTGCCAATGTAAATTCATACTCAGTAGTAAGTGCTGAGTTGGGCGATACACTGTTCATGGCAAGCCATTGAAAGTATATATTTTGTGGCTCACGAAGAGGCAAAATGCTGCCGCACAAAGGTGTGTTGATGCGCGGTGGGTCGTTGAGTACGAACCAGGCATTGGCACATGTCTCACGAGCGAGTTCAACATCACGTCTGCGATAATCTAATACTCTAAAACAATACCTATAAAATCCTTCAGGAAGGGCTGCGCGTTGATCGTACTGCTGGCGACTAATGCCACTGAAAATAAGGTTCCGGCTATCTAAATACGGAGCCAGGTCGTCTGCACCCAATATGGTAGGAACGCCACCTTCCAGGATAATAGGTTGTGGATTAAACGAAGGATTGGTTTCAATGCGGATGCCCGCGCCTTCCACCGTTAAATGCAGTTTTATTTCGTAGGAAGGTTCTGTTAAATCTCTCAACAGTAAATTGAGCTTCATCTGCTCGTTTCCGGCTACAGCATAGTCTGATAAATAAACAGAATACGGGGGCGTTAATTGCAAGGTGGCATTAACAGGAGCTGTTTGGCTAAGTCCTGGGATTATTGCAAGAAGTCCACAGAAACCAATAAATAAGCGCAATGTGTACTTCATTAAGAAAAATTTAACGCGTTAATTATATCAGTACTCATTGCAGCTTATTTTGTTAGCAGTATTCTAATATCTCTTCGTGAACCATCTGTTACTATTCTGGCGAGGTAAACTCCGTTTTCTCTTGAAGAAAGGTCAAGGTTAAATCTGTAAACCATTTTGTTTCGTTCTACAGCCTCATGAACCTGATTGCCTCTGACATCATAGATCATTAATGCTACCGGAAGTTCTCTGTGCATTTCAATTTCAATAGAGAATAAGCCTGTTGTCGGGTTAGGGTATAACCTTACGTTTCGGAAACCGGTTTCGCCTAAAGCAATCCGACTATTGATATTGCTGCGTTCTTCGGTATTGTAATAACTTACTTTCTTTCTCATTACATCTGTACATTCTGCCAGGTGTGCTGTCATCGTTATCCAAAAGTCGCCTGGTTCAAGGTAGGTGATCTGTGGCTGGTCAGCAGAAGAAACAAGCATTTGATAGCCTTCATCAAATTCCCATTCTATAAGGTCTGGGCTTGGGAAGGACACATCAACTAACCACAAAGAGTCTCCTACGATAAGTTCGGAAGCTCCCAAAAAATTAGCTTCAAAGGCACGAGTAGAAGTAACGACAGTAAATTCGTCAAAACCTTGGCAGCCTTTTGCATCGGTTACATCCAGCGTGTAAACACCAGCTTCTGTAAGTGTAACTATTTTTTGATTACTGAAATTAGTATTGTCTTTTTTCCAGACATAAGTTGAATTATCAATTCCAGCATCTAAAGTAATACTTTGCCCAAGGCACAGCGTTGTAGACGTACCTAAGTCAATCACGATTGGAGCTACTTCGTCCAAGACAATCTGCCTGCTGGACACACACCCTTGTTGGTCTGTAACGACTACCTGATATTCACCTTCCTTTAAATCAGTGGCTTTTGCCTGACTCTGCAACAATGGATCGTTCCACCTGTATTGATAAGGTAATGTTCCTCCTATAGCAGTAATAGTCGCTGCACCATCGCTGCCTGCCGCACAGGTTGGTAACTTGATAACTGGCTCATTGATTATTAGAGAATCAGGAGCACTTAGGCTTATGCTAAAATCGGCTGCGCAACCTACTTTATCAATAACCTTAACTGTATAGGATCCCCTGCAAATATTTTCTATTGCAGAGAATTTTCCGGATACACCGTTTGACCATTGAAAAGTATAATCACCTTCCCCGCCTATAGGATTGATAAGTATTGATCCATCGCAACTTTCGTAGCATAGCGGTGATGTCTTAATTGGTGATTCTATATCTACCCGATCAGGAGAGCCAATAGTTACCTGCGAAATACTCTTACATCCTCTTATATCTGTAACGGTTACAACATAATCGCCTCTTTCAATTCCAGTAACTGTTGGAGTGGTTTGTGCGCCAGCGTCAGACCATAAATAGGTATAGTCGCCTGCTCCTCCAGTAGCTGTTACCGTTGCCTGCCCATCTGCCGAATCAAAACATCGTGCATCTGTAATTGAAGTAATACTGGTGGCTGGACCATCTTCATCTATAATGGCTTGGGTAAGGATGGACTCACAACCCAAAGCATCTTTAGTTATTATTTGGTAGAAGCCTGCAAAAAGATCGGGGCGGCTTGCATTTGAAATGGTTTGAATACCTTGCTTCCAGGTATAGTCATAGGGTAAAGTCCCTCCTGCGGCAGCCACCAAAGCAGAACCATTCTGCTGATTACAAGAGGAGTTAACCACCTCCGAAATAGAGGACACCAGAAGATCGGGTTGGGTAATTTCTGCTTGAATAGTAATCACACAGTTGTTGGCATCTTGCGCTACGAACCGATAATCGCCTGCGCGAAGTGATGAAAAACCGGGATTGGGTTGATAGACAATACTATCCATTGAATACGAGTAAGGAGTAGTTCCTCCCTCAACCTGCAAATCAATAAAACCGTTTTCACCTTCAAAACAGCTAACATTTCCTAGTTGATCGATAGCGATAGCAAGCGGTTCAGGTTCTGTGATGGTTGTGTTCATCAACACAACGCAGCCCATTGTGTCTTTTACCACTACTTCATAGCTGCCCTTAGTGAGCAATTCGTAGGTATCATCCGGATTGTAAGCTCCTCCTTCAAAAGAATAAGTATAGGGTGCATAACCACCTACCGTATTGATAGCAAATGTACCATCACTCAATCCGTTACAGCTTACATTGATCTGGTCGCTAATCGTAGCGCCCAATGCCAGTATCGGTTCTGGAACGAAAAAGTCTTGCTCCAAAACACAGTTATGGTTGTCTGTAAGGGTCAATGAATAATTCCCGCTTGCTAGGGTATTTACCGCAGCATCCGTGTCTGATAATGTTCCCCAATCGTAAACATAGGGAGCGGTTCCACCAGCAATAATGGTTTCAATTTCTCCATTTACATCACCTTTACACTGAACTGGTGTGATCGTGAAATCAATGGTCAGAGGGGCTAGGGGTTGAATAAGTGTAACGTTTGCCTCACGAACACAACCAAAACTGTCTTTAACTTCAAGCACATAATCTCCAATAATTAGGTTTTCGAAGGCTGTAGCCTCCTGGAAGTTAATCCCATCTAATGAAAATTCATAAGGTGCTATACCGCCTGTAGCATCGGCAATGATATTCCCAGTGCTTTCTCCAAAGCAAAGAATATCTTGTTTGCTTGCAATGGCAGGAACCAGCAATGGCGGCTCTATAATCGAAGTGCTAACATCAAATATACAACCCTTGGTATCCTGTATTGTAATCGTGTAATCGCCCTTCGTTAAGTTTGTAAAGGTCGAAGGATTCTGAAAAGTTGAGCCACCATTACGTGAGTAATTATAGGGGGCTGTACCTCCCCCTACATCAATTACCTCTAATGCTCCGTTGGTCTCAGTAAAACAGCGAATGTGTGTCGTTCTCAATGCAGCCGTAAGTGGTGCTAAAGGCTGAGCAATCGTTTCATTTTTTTCAAGTGAACATCCTTCAGCATCTGTAATTTTTAAATTGTAAGAGGCGGGGCTAAGATTTTCAATGGTATTTCCAGTTTCACTGCGGCCTGTCCACTGGTAAATGTAGCCGCCTGCACCACCTGCAATGGTGGCCACCAATTTACCATTGTCTTCCCCGTAACACCGAACATCAGTTTTCGTAAAGGCAATCTGCAAAGCGTTGAAAGGAACGTCAATAGTTTCGTTTAAAGTGGTAGTACACAAGCCACCCTTACTGCGTACACGTATCTGGTGATTGCCTGCCCCTAAATTTTCGAACCGAAAAGCATTATCAAAAGCACCACCGTCAATGCTGTAGGTGTATGGGAGTATTCCTCCTTGAGCTTTGACTTCGATAAATCCGGTTTGATCTCCAAAGCACTTGATGTAGTTCTTTTCGAGTGTTGCTAGCGTAAGCGGCTGTGGTTCTTTCAAGGATACAACATCTGTAAAAACACAACCTCGCTGATCGCGAACATCAATCGTATGGTTACCTGCACTTAATCCATTAATAACATTGTTATTTTGAAAAGCTGAGCCATCAATGGAGAATTCATAAAAGTCATTATCAAAAGAATAATCATTACCACCAACTCCTGTAATGGTAATTTGTCCATCACTTGCTCCGTTACAAGAAATATTGTTATCATCAATGTAATTGAGTTTTTGAAATGTTGCGTTTAGTGCAACATCAGGTTCGGTAATGACAACTTCGTCACTTGCACTTACAGCACAGCCACCATCGTCTGTCACGCGTATGGTGTAGCTTCCCGGAGCAAATTTTGATGTTGACAACAAGTTTGAAAAATTTACACCATCGGCTGCATATTGTATGAGGTAATTGCCCCAGCCACCGGAGGCACTTGCAGTAATGGTTGCATCGGCAGCACCCTTACAGGCAACATGAGTAAAATTTGTTACAGTTACTGAAAGGGCTGGAGGATTTGTGAAAGTAAATACTGCCGATGTTACTTCGCAAGAAGGTGCAGCCGTATTACGAACGCGTAATCGATAATTACCAACATCCAAAAAATCAGCGACTAAACCCGTTGCTTCTAAACCCCATACGCCAGGAGATGTTTCTTTATCCCATGTGTAACTATACGTACCGCTGCCACCAGTCGTGCCTGTAACGGTCAGTCTGCCATCACCAGCACCCAAACAAGATATTTTCTTCTGACTAATGGTGGGTACAATCTGAGTGGGTTCTGTAATTATTAGTGCTGTTTTAGAAGCAACATTATTACATGCGTTATTATTTTTTACAAAAGCAACGTAATCCGTAGCAGGACCCAGAAGTGTGAACTTTACTTTTACTTCACTGGCAGTTGTGCTGACAGACGAAAAGTTAGTCGAAGCATTGTTATAAGTAACACCTCTTGAAATGCTACTTAAGGTGAATGAATAATTTTGTGTTCGACTGCCTCCGGAAACGGTTAATTCAATCTCTCCGTTGCTGGCACCAAAACAGGTGCTGTTTTTAAGCACTTGAGTGGTCAGAGTTAAGGCTGGTACCGCATTAATTGTGATTAAGCTGGATGTATAACCATCGCAGGAAGGGCGGTCAGCATCTCTTACTTGAATGTAATAAGCTCCGGTAGCTAATCCTGTGAACACCTGACTTGTCAGTGTACTGTTGAGGTATTCAGCATGTAGAATATCCGTTACTCCGTTTTCCCTGTATATCCTGTAATGAAATTTACCTGACCCTCCCGAAAAGCCAGTAGCTGTTACAGAGCCATTGTAAGCATCCGAACAATCAGGATGAACAATAGAGGCAAAGCTACCTGACACTTGGCTTGGTTCAGTAATAACAATTGGGGTAGCATAGGTATTAACATCACCACAATTGACTCCGGAAACTTTATCAACACCTGATACTGTGTATGAGCCTGGAGGAAGACCTTGAAAATAACCCTTATGAGATGTTTCTCTAACGAAGGTGCCTGCATTAGGACTTAGGGTAAAAGTAATTTCTGCTCCAGGTCTGCCGCCAGTAGCAGTAACATTAATTATTCCATTTGATGCATTATAGCACGTTACCTGTTGACCAACACTTCCTGACACCACCGGATTACTAAAGGGTGTTACTTGAATTCTTTGAAAAGGACTTGTGGAAATAGTAGTATAAATATTATTGCAATTACCAATGTTACCTCCGCCATTTGCCAATTGTACAGTGTATAAACCTGGTGCAAGCCCCCCGACAGTCACCGATGAGCTAGCAAATGAAACCGATGGCCCCTGGTCTTCAGGATCTTTTATTACATAGATTCTGTAGTTATTGGTATACCCTGAAATATTATTGATTTGAACAGAGCCATCAGCTCCATTTTTACAAGAGGAAGTAGTAACAATATCAGTTGTAGTGTTTGATATGTATGGCGGTAGAGGTTTAAATGGTAAGGAGCCACTCCCTGGACTTAAGGCGCTTGCGGAACCGTTAGATGTTGCGACAACGCTAAATTGTACATCGCCATTCTCTGTGGAGTAATTTCTGATTTCAGCAATATCCCTAAGATTAAATATCTCTGGTCCTGCACTTGTGCTAGTGCCAAGTATACTCCAATCCAACTCCTCTACTGGAATAAAGGCAGGTACCGAACAACAAGGAGGAAGCTCCCCGCCTGGATCAATAATAGGCGCAAAAGCAGAAACACTCTCACTTTCTGCTTGTTCTTGAAAAGATTGTGCTTGTAAAATAGGCCCACCACCTTCGCATATAGCACTACCACCACAGTAGTCAGGGTTAGGGACATATATGATTTTCTTTTTAGCATTTACGTTATAATACCAGGTTAGGGTTACCCCAGCGTTAAACTCAGGTTTTAAAGAAGTGGTAGTGGTTAACGTAACCGATGGATTATTACAAATTCTAGTGGGTTCATTTGGGTCAAAGATTTCACCACTTAAAGCAACAATTGGCTTAGTCGGCTGTGCCATTGTATAAGTAACCAAGTACTCTACCCGGTAATTTCCGCCACAGTAATAAATTGTAATAAGATTCGAACTGACATTACCAGGAGCAAGGTTGTATAGTTTAAAAGACGTTCCTCCAGTTGGTACTCCAGCAGGAGCATTGGTTATTATACCTGTATTTCGTCCACAATTAAGATTATCATCGCAGCCTAAAGCAGTATCATCATAGCTACAGTTACCTCTACAACCATCCTCTTCCCATGCATTAACTTCTAACGTGATATCTCCATTTAGATTAATTGTACGATTAAAAGCAACTATATAATTTACATTAAGCCAATTATAAGGTGTTCCACCTACTCCCAAGCAATTGGCAGGTTCAGCGTTGTTGTACCAAAATCGAAATCGATAATCTTCATTTTCATTATTGGCATCCTGAGTGCTATAAACTCTAACCGCCTTGATGGTTACTTGTACATTTTGCGCATACGCCTGACCCACTTGAAAATAAAGAGGCACTATAACAAAAAATAAAATTATCTGTAAGGATGCTGAGATTTTCATAGGCAAAACAGGTAAAACACTTTTTTCTTTATTAAGAGAGGTTTCTTGAATGCTTAATATATTGGAATCGTTAATAAGTAATTTTTCTTATGCGATGATAATACTCTGAAACGTAGATATTACCATTCTTGTCAACTGCAATATTAATTGGCGCATTAAACTCTGCTGTAGTTCCACTGCCATCAACATGACCGAGTCTACCATTTCCTGCAAGAACACCAACTGATGTACCTGAGGGTGGCACTTTCAGTACTCTAGTCCGAAAATAATCTACTACTAAAAGGTTTCCGTCATTATCGAACGCTATTCCGAGTGGCCACGGAAATTGACTAATTGTTCCTGAACTAGTGGATTCAACTCCTACAAATGTGGTTACAATACCTTCCTGAGTAATTTTACAAATTCGCTCATTCTTAATATCTGAAACAAAGATGTCTCCAGCGTTATTTAGCGTAACCCCAAACGGCTGGTTAAATCGTGCATTGCTTCCGTTACCGTTAGCATTTCCCACTGTACCATTTCCCGCAAGGGTACTTACCAAGCCTTCTGGTGTGATCTTACGGATGCAGTGATTACCACCATCCGCTACATAAATATTCCCACTAGCATCAACGGCTAATCCATTAGGATTGTTAAACTGTGCTATGGATTGCAAGCCGTCTGCATAACCTGCACTTCCATTACCTGCTATAGTAGAAACATTTCCATTAGCATCAATTTTACGAATGCTGTGATTTCCACCATCCGCTACATAGACATTACCAACAACATCTACCGCAATACCTTCAGGATTTTTGAATTTTGCATTTGTACTGGAGCCATCTGCAAAACCTGGGGTAAGGTCTCCTGCCAATAGTAAAACCGTACCATCTGGAGAGATTCTCCGAATGGCATGATTTTTTGAATCGGCAACATAAACATTAATGTTAGCATCTACCGCCAAACCAGTTGGTAAATTAAACTGCGCATTTTGTGCAGATCCGTCCGCATAACCCTCTACTCCCGTACCAGCAAGTGTACTCACTGTAACCGGGGCTTGATAGATAAAATCTCGAACAGAGGTGATGCTTAATTGTCCGATTTGTATTGTAACTTTTCCTGTACTGAAATTAGAAGGAACAACAACGTAAAGCTCATTACCAACGTTAGTAGTGATGGTATAAGATTGAACAGTAGCTTGCACACCATTAAACTTAACAATGTGATCACTTGCTTTAGAGGAAAAATTTTCACCAAATATTCTAATAACATCTCCTGTATTTCCATAAGCAGGATCGAGAAAGTTTATAGTTGGAGTTAGATAAGTGAAGTCTTCAAGAGTAGTAACTGTTTGCGTACCAACCTGTACAGATATTTTACCTGTGCTGCCGTTGACAGGAACCTTTACTTCTAACCTATCTTGCCTTGCCGTTACTATTTCGGCAGGAGCCCCGTTAAACAAAACAATATTGCCGCCAGTTGCTTCAGAGAAATTACGTCCTGATATATCCACCAAACTACCGACTGCACCTGACTGAGGATAAATAGAACTAATCAAAGGCAAAGGTACAATCTGGGGTTCATCTTTTGGGGTACAGCTATCAAAAATCAGAATGATGGCTAGAAAAATAAAAGAAGAAAGTTTAGCTAGTGTTTTCATTGGGGAAAATTTAATGATGTTGGTTCGTTTTGGTATAGTTTTATTTTATAATAGGGTCAATTCCTATTTAGCTCACAGGGGGTTTATCCATATCAACTAAAGCTGAATGGGTTTATAGCTCAATGCCTTGTCGACTATTTCTTCCAATGTCATTCCTTCAAACTTCTTGCTGAAAAAATACTTTGTTGCGTTTAGATCTGGAACATTTTTTAAAAACAGACCGATATTTACATCAATATCTTCCTCACTGTGTCCTTCTGCATTTCTAATTTTTCTGGCTAGGTCAATTAGCTCCTCTCTTGTCATTGCCATATAAAACTCGTTTAATATCCATAATGATATGCCGGATTCAAAATTTCCTTATGGTACTTCGGTGTAACCATATAAAGATTGTCCATATCAGCTAAAGCTGGATAGGCTTATAGCTCAATGCCTTGTCGACTACTTCTTCGACTGTAGGATTGTACTTCGATCTATCGTCCTTACGGGCATTAAAATTTTCGGGATAAAAAAATAGACTTGACCCTTTCGGATGCGGCACGTTCCTATCAAAAAGGAGTAGTAATTCTGTGTGTTCTTCATCAGAACCTTTAAAGTTTAAAATCCTGTAGCCTAATTCTATTAATTCCTCTCTTGTCATTGCCATATTCTTACAAAGTTCTAAAGTTGAGTAGGCTTGTAGCCTAGTGCCTTGTTTACCACTTCTTCTGCTGTTAAATTCTCATAATATATTAAATCTGTTACAGCAGGGTGAGGAACATTTTTTTCCAAAATATCAACGAGTTTATTAATTTCTTCTTCGGTTTTACCTTTAGGAGTTGTGATCTCTTTGACTAGCTGTATTAGTTCTTCCCGTGTCATAGTTTTAATTTTTTAATAGCCATATCCATAGTGATACATAGGGTCCAATATCTCCTTATGATACTTTGGCGTTACAATGTAAAGATTATCCATGTCGTATACTGCTCCCCCTTGATTGATTGGCGTCTTATGATGTAGAATGTAATTTCGTTGTTCACCTAATCTCTGAGAAGCCCTTGTAAATGGTGCCAAGCCTTCTTGCATTCTTGATACTTGTTGGGGTTCAAACTGACTTGCTAAGTTGGGCTCACTTGCCACTTCTTTCCAAAATGCTTGCCTGAACTCATCAAAGTTTTTGAACTGCTTACCCTTTAACTTATCAGCCACCGATTTAGGGAACAGTCCTGCATTTTGTTCTGTCCCGCGTAACCATGTACCAGATATGGTCTTCCCATTGCCAGCAGCAGCGCCTGGTAATTTTCTTGCATTGCTGAGAGTAGCAAATTCATCACCGCTTTTAAGAAGTGTTGCCGTTAGGTCAGATACCTCATCTCCATACTTTACAATCGTGCTGGAAAATTCTACCAGTTCATCTGCCTTGCTTGCTTTTGATAAGGCCTCAAACTTGGTGATCTTGCTTGCATACTTGGGTAACGTCCGAAGCTTGTCAACGATCTTGGCCTTGAACGGACTAAGCAACGTTACTACAAACGCTGTAGCCTGTCCCTGATAATAGGGTTCATCCCAATTCTCAGTGATAAAATCTCCAACGGCATCCCCTAAGTCACCTAATTCAACACCCGTAATACATTTAAAGAGGACTTTATACAGATCAGGATTATCTTCAACACGTCCTCCAATAGGAAATTCGTCTTTAACACATAAGATAAGTTCTATAAAGTCTTCTTTAGTTAAACCTTCACCTTCTAACAAAGCAACCCAATCAAGTTCCTGTAGGAGTCCATTGGTCATTCCACAACTGAAAGATGACAAATTTCCACTCCCACAGTTTTCTTTATCCGTACGGCATTGAAGAAATCTTATGAAGCCTGCATAAGAAGATATTCCTAATTCATAGTCATCGTAATACAACTCCCTAGCTCTGCTCAAACCTTGACTAAAACAATCAGAGCCTTCATTTTCCAAACCAATCTCATTGAGAAATTCTGCTTTGTAAACCTCCAAGTCAGCCACTACAATTGCCGTACAGGTTATATTGATCAATGCCAGTTGATCTTCCTCAGGTATTCTATCCCATGTTACACTTTCGACATTATTAAACGTATCTGCAATTTGGTCAACTAATTCTTTATTCGATGGTTCAGATTCTACCCTTCTCCGAAGTTCAGCAGGATGCTCCTTAAAGTGTTGTAGTGTTTTTTCACTGATATGTTCTAAAACACTTGCCTTACGTGGAAAACAGGCTGGCAACTCCTCTGCCAATAAGATATCTGGATCATCTTCTCCTCCTTTGCCATTAATGCGGAGCCAGGCTGAAATTTCCTCTTTAAATTGTTCAAGGATAATAACTATAATTCTGTCTTTGATCGGGTCAGTTTGTACTGTTGTGTTAGTTCCTGTATTCGCACTTCCTTCAGCTACTCTTGTGACGCTGGTTTCGCCAGTATTCGGATCTTTGCTCACCACCCACTGCTGTCCGCTACTATCCGTAATCCTTGTGTTCTCAGGCTCGCCCGTCTCAGCATTAACGGGTTGATCAATTACTGTTTCTTCCCCCTCTTCATTAATAATCACAATGTCGCCTTCGGGGTTTACATAGACAGAATCAATCTCTCCTTCAAAAGGCACCTCTACGCCAACAAAAACGGGTGGAACATTTGTTGTCGGTTCCTCAACTACTGGTGCATCAGGTGTAGGGTCTTCTGGTTGCCAGTTTTGTTTAAACACTTCCCAGTCCTCGCTCAAGGCAATTACATCACCTTGTACTACTTCCTGGTTTTCGTTTACTTTCAACTTCTCAAACTTGCTATACACTCGAAAACCTAAGTACGGAATAATCACAGCACCAATTCCTGTAAACACACCACTGCCTCCCTGCACAGATACTACCTCCATTTCAAACTGGCCTATCTTCCATCGCTGACCTACCATAGCCGTTATCAGTGGCTTAGTGTCAGGTGGTATAGACACGGGAGTCTCTTGTCCACAGGCAAATACTCTGGGTTGTGGTGTGCGAAATGTTTTCGTTTCTGTAGGATGGCTGGTAAAAGTTCGGTAAATACCTGCTACTCTTACCTCATACTCTGTATCAGGTTGCAGGTCATTGAGCAGTGTATAATCTTCTATTGTTTCTTTAATGAACCAGCTATTCTCTGTTTCTGTAATACTTACTTTTTTCCGGTACTCCACTTTATAGCGGTCAGTCTCCAGGTTCATGAACCAGGTAACTCTAGCTCTGCTTTCTGTTTCGGGATAAACGTTTACCTGTTCTGGCGGAGTAATTAAATTACCTTCACCAAACTTGAAGGTACACACTTCGCTATAACCTCCGTTCTTAAATAAATCGCGCCCGTTTATGTCTATCGCCCTTATGCGAAATACATATTCCTGTCCGGGTATAAGCGGTGGTTCGGTTATGCCGTACAATAAATTGGTTTCCTGTATGGTAGTTTGATAGATTGGTACAGATGTATTGATGACATCGTTGGGGTTTCTTCCAGCAGGGCGTACTTCCGCCAGTGTAAATTCATACTCAGTAGTAAGTGCAGCATTGGGCGATACGCTGTTCATGGCAAGCCATTGAAAGTATATATTCTGTGGGTCGCGAAGTGGAAGAATGGTGCCACACAAGGGTGTGTTAATGCGCGGTGGGTCATTAAGAACAAACCAGGCATTGGCGCATGTCTCACGAGCGAGTTCAACATCACGTCTGCGATAATCGATTACCCTGAAACAATAGCGATAAAACCCCTCCGGAAGGGCCGCACGTTGATCGTACTGCTGGCGAGTGATTCCGCTGAAAATAAGGTTACGGCTATCTAAATAGGGAGCGAGGTCTTCTGCACCTAGGATGGTGGGAACGCCACCTTCCAGGAAGATAGGTTGTGGATTAAACGAAGGATTGGTTTCTATGCGTATGCCTGCGCCTTCCACCGTTAAATGCAATTTTACTTCATAGGATGGTTCTGTTAAATCTCTCAAGAGCAAATTGAGCTTCATCTGCTCGTTTCCTGCTACAGCATAGTCTGATAAATAGACAGAATATGGAGGCGTTAATTGTAAGGTAGCACTAACAGGAGCCGTTTGGCTGAAAGAAGAAAATCCACAAGTAACAAGTAGAACAATCGAGAATATTGTAACAACTAAACGAGCTAACATGCGAACATTGCTTAATAGAGTAGGCAGCACAACACTTATTCTTTTCAATAAAAGTGCATTGTAAAAGTATAGTTTTTATGATCGAGCTTTTTCGCAATTTTTGCTTATTTATTACATCATTGGTAACATTTCTTACTTAGTAACAACTTGTTTCAACTTTTCTCGTAGTTTTAGTCGATTTT
>VFQM010001930.1_pt1 | contig 16693 bp, 15 predicted proteins | sample 3512391 | NCBI WGS metagenome assembly VFQM01 (sample SAMN10412369, study PRJNA504923) | tailings metagenome | isolation source: Replicate 1 from Balatoc abandoned mine | place: Philippines
ACGCCGATCCGCCGGAGGGTACGATGCCGTCCCCTGCTCGATTCGTCGTCCTCGCCGCCGCGTTGGCCGCGGCGGTTCCGCTCCGAGCGCAGGCGCGCCTCGAGGGGGTGTTGATCGACTCGACGCGGACCTTGGCGCCCTTGGCGAACGCCGAGGTGGTGCTGCTCGCCGACGGCCGCCGCGCAACGACGGACCGCCGTGGCCGCTTTCGCTTCGACTCCGTGGCGCCCGGGCCGCAGCGCGTGGCGTATGGCGCGCTGTGGCTGGACTCGGTGGGCGTGCCGGTAGCAGTGCAGGCCGTGGAGGTGCCGGCGCGTGGGCGCGCGCAGATGACGCTGGCGACGACGTCGATGGCGAGCTTGCAGCAGCAGCACTGCGGAACAACGCTGTCTGGCGAGATGGGTCTCCTCACCGGCGAAGTGCGCGATGCCGAAAATGGTGGCTGGGCATCCGGGGTGCGGCTGGAAGCGCGCTGGCGCGAGCAGCTCCTCGGCCCAGGAGTGAACGAGCGGCAGACCGTCGCGACGGTGGATACCACGGACGCGAGCGGGCGCTACGTGCTCTGCGGCGTCCCGCTGCGCGTGGCGCTGACGGTGTCCGCGACGCACCCTGACGGGCGCCGCATCGACGAGATGGTCGTCTCGTCTGATGCCAGAGTCGTGGCACACGACTTCGCGGTCGGCACGGGCGAGCGTCGAATGGTCGTCACGGGTCGCGTGGTCGGTCCCGCAGGCCAGCCGCTGCCGCGGGCGAACGTCGTGACGTCGCTTGAGGCGGAGCGCCCGCTGCAAACGGACTCGACTGGGCGCTTCGCCTTCGTGGTGCCGGCGCGCAGCGGGCAGGTGTACGTGCGGACGCTGGGCTACCAGCCGGAGGTCGCCAGTTTCGCGCCGAGCGCAAGCGAGGTGAGCGTGGGCGACATCCAACTCACGCCGGTAGGCGCGGTGCTCGATACGCGCGTCATTTCGGAGCGTCCGCGCACGCGACAGGAGGCGGAGTTCTACTGGCGCAAGTCGTTGGGGATGGGCGCGGCATACCTCGACAGTGCGGACTTGGCGCTCTTGCCGCGCATCACGGCTGGTATGGTCGCGCATCTGTCGCGGGGCGGCGTGCGTGCGATGGCGGTGCGGCTGCCCTCCCAGCCGGGGACGAGCCGTCCACCACTGCCGATTGACGCCCTTATGGTGCGTAGTGCCCGCGGAATGTACTGTATGCCGCCGGTGTGGGTGGACGGCTATGCCTGGGGTGGGGTTGACGTGTTCGAACAGTACGCTGTGCTGCAGCGGGCCAAACGCATTGAGGTCTATCGTGCGCCGTTCGTCCCGGTGGAGTTCAATGACAACAACGACTGCGGGGCGCTGGTGGTATGGACGCGGTAGGCGGATGCGCGTGACGCCCCGTGCCGGCCTGCGCGAGGCCTAGGCCGGCAACCTTCGGCCGATTGATCGGGTTCGGAACAGAGTGGTACCGTCCGCGTCGTCGCGGTGTCCGATGCCGATGATCCCCACGCATTGCTCCGGCCTCCCCACTTGAGAGGGTCCTGATGTCGCTCTTCCCCGATTGGCGCGCCGCGACGGCTTTCGCTGCGCTTCTCCTCGCGGCGTCGCCGCTCGAGGCGCAGGGCACGATCCGCGGCTTTCTCGTCGATTCCCTGCGCAGCCGCAGCGCCGTCATCGGTGCGGAAGTGGTGCTGATGGGCGCGCAACGGAAGGTCACGACGCAGACCGGCGGCGCCTTCGAGTTTCGCGACGTGCCTGCCGGCAACTATACGGTCGCGTACTGGGCACCGTGGCTCGACTCCCTGGGCCTGCCAGCCATCCAGCGCGAGGTGCGCGTGCGCGACGGACGCACCGAGGCGGTGACGCTCTCCACGCCATCGGAGCGAAGCATCCAGATCGCGGTCTGCGGCGAGCCGCTCGCGTCCGAGGCCGGCATCCTCATCGGCGAGCTGCGCGACACGGAGGGCAATCCGGCGGCCGGCGTGGGCATCTACGCGCGCTGGATGGAGACGCTGGTGCAGGGCAACGAGGTGGCGCAGGGCACGATGGCCGCCGTCGACACCGCGACCGCTGCCGGCAGCTACGTGCTCTGCGGCGTGCCCGTCGGTTCGGAGTTCACGCTGCGTGCGCTGGGCGCGAACGGCCTCGCGAGCGGCGAGTTGGTGATCGAGGCCAAGTCGGCGCTCGAGCGTCGCGACCTCGTGGTGAGCGCCGCGGGTGCGAAGGCGCGCATCAGCGGCCGCGTGCTCACGCGCGGCGGAGAGCCGCTGGCGAACGCCAGCGTCCTCGTGGCCGGCGACTCGACGGCGCGTGCGAGCACGGACGCCGAGGGCCGCTTCGTGCTCGAGAGCGTGCCGCGCCGCAGCGCGCAGCTCGTCGTCCGCGCGCTGGGCTACGTGCCCGCGCTCGAGGCGTTCACGCCCTTCGACGCCGACTGGCCGCTCGACGACCTCCGCCTCGAGCGCGTCCCGCAGGAACTCGCCGCGGTGGTCGTGAACGGGGGCGCGATGACGGCCTCGCAGGCGCAGTTCGAGGCGCGCAAGGCCAGCGGCCGCGGGACCTACATCTCGGACGAGGACATCGCGAAGCTCGTGCAGCCCAACGCCCAGAACATCGCGCAGATGGCGCCGCGCACCGCCGTGCAGCAGACGCGGCAGGGCCCGATGCTGATGATGCGCCGCGGCTCGGAGTTCTGCCGCCCGCGATTCTTCATCGATGGCTACGACTTCCGCAACATCGATGCCGACGAGGAAGCGCAGTTCTTCCTGATCGCGAAGCGAGTGGAGATGTATACGGCGAATGATGCGCCGGCCCAGTTCAATGATTTCAGTGGGTGCGGGTCCGTGGTGATTTGGACGAAGTGACGGCGAGAGGTCGAAGGGGGGCAGGGGCGGGGATGGAGATATGGGAATGCGGGAGAGGTGGGATACAGGGGGCACGTCTCCCCCCCTCTCCCCCCTCCCTCTCCCCCCTCCCCCCCATCTCCCCCCATTCCCCTATCCCCATCTCCGCCCCTCGCCCCTCACTCCTCTCCCACCAACCCTTCCGCACAGCACTCTCCGGGTGAAACTTTCCGACACACCTCCCCCGTACCGGGAGAGGACCGCTCACCTCTGGGGACACGATGGTTACGCCCGAACAGATTGACGGTTTCCTTGGCCGTCTCGCGTCGGAAGGTGCGAGCTACGAGGAGATCGAACCTGGCCTCTGGAAGGTGCACCCCGGCGGTGCGCTGGATCTCACCGTGGTCGTCCATCACTCGCCGCCGGTCGTCGTGCTGCGCGTGAAGGTGATGGAGCTCCCCAAGAACGGCCACGCCGACCGGCTCTGCCGCCGGCTGCTCGAACTCAACGCCACGGACCTGCTGCACGGCTCCTACGGCATCCAGGGCAACGAGATCGTCCTCACCGAGGCGCTCGAGCTCTCCCACCTCGACTACGAGGAGTTCCTCGCCTCGTACGAAAGCATCACGCTCTCGCTCGCCGGCCATCTCCGCGAGTTCGCCACTTTCCGTGAGGCCCGCTGACGATGGGCATCTTCGATCGCCTTGCCACGCTGCTGAAGTCGAACATCAACGACCTGATCTCGCGCGCCGAGAATCCGGAGAAGATGCTCGACCAGATCGTCGTGGATATGCAGAACCAGCTCGCGCGCGCGAAGCAACAGGTCGCGGCCGCCATCGCCGACGAGAAGCGCCTCAAGGACCAGTTCGAGGCCGAGTACAAGCAGTCGCAGGATTGGGAAGCGAAGGCGATGCTCGCGGTGAAGGAAGGCCGTGACGACCTCGCCAAGCAGGCCCTCGTGCGCCAGCAGGAGCACTACGAGCACGCGGCGACGCTCGAGGCCACCTGGCAGTCGCACGTCCTCGAGACCGAGAAGCTCAAGAACTCGCTGCGCGACCTGAACGACAAGATCCAGGAAGCGAAGCGCAAGAAGAACCTCCTGCTCGCGCGCCAGCGCCGCGCCCAGGCGCAGGCGAAGATCTCGGAGACGATGTCGTCGATGTCCGAGAAGAGCGCCTTCGAGGCCTTCGCGCGGATGGAAGAGAAGATCGACCAGAACGAGCGGATGCTGAAGGCCAGCACGGAGATCGACGAGGAGTTCTCGGGCGATCGCCTGGCCGGCGACTTCAAGCGTCTCGAGAAGGCCGTGGGCTCGGCCAGCGCCGACCAGCAGCTGCTCGCGCTCAAGCAGAAGATGGGCCTGCTGCCCTCGGGCTCGGGCGGTCCGGCCAAGCAGATCGGTGCCGGCGAGACGGTGGACGCGGAGATCGACGAGAAGAAGTGACGCGAGCAGGCGCCGGCAAGCGCCGGTGCTGAGGCCCGTGCCGCCAGGCGACGGCCCACCGACACCCCGCGGGAAATGATGCCCGCTGCGCGACGATGATGACGCGCAGCGGGCATCGTGTCGCTAGGCTCGGCGAATGCGAGCCATCCCCCTCCTCGAGTTCCGCCAGGTCACGCGCCGTTGGCGCACGGGCATCCTCGGCACCAGCACCGATGTGCTGGCGCTCTCGCAGGCATCACTGACGCTGCACCCCGGCGAGCTGATGGCCGTCGTCGGAGCGGAAGGCAGCGGCAAGAGCACGCTGCTGATGCTCGCGGCGGGACTCGCGCGCGCCACCGCCGGCGACATCCGCTGGCTCGGCGAGCGCGACCATCGTCCGCTGCGGCCGCAACTCGTACGGGCGCGGCCCTGGGAGTACCACTTCCTCACGGTGCGGCAGGCGCTGGCCTTCCACGCCGACGTGCTCACGCTGGGCGACGATCCCATCCCCGCCCCCACGCGCTATCTGCCCTTGATGCATCGCGTCGGGCTCTACGGGATGTCGCGGGTGCGGCTGGGCGCGCTGTCGCCCCTGGATCAGTTCCGCGTCGTGGTCGCGCAGGCGCTGCTCTCTCAGCCCAAGCTGCTCTGCTGCGACGAGCCCTTCGCCTACCTCGGCCCGGCAGATCGCAAGCTGGCAATCGCGCTGCTGCGCGCGCTGGCCGGCGGCGGGCTCAGCGTGATGATCGCCGGCCGCGACGCCGAAGCCTGCGGCGGCCAAGGCACGGCCGACAAGGTGCTGCGTCTCGCGGCGGGGCGCGTGATCGGCTACGCGCGGCCGCGGCAGAACGTGCTCGAGCTCGCCGTGCCGAGCCCAGAGGACGCGATGCTGCGCCTGCTGCCGCGCTTGCCGAGCGTGGCGCGGCGCGGGCGGCGCCTGCGGGTGCCGCTCGTCGGCGGGACGTCGCCGGAATCCGTGCTGGCCCTCTGTCGCGATGCCGGCGTGTCCGTGCGGGCCTCGCGCGTGGCCGAGGAGGTGCTGCCGCGGGATGCGCGGCGGGGCGAGCCGCAGGTCGCGCCGCAGGACGCGCGGCGGGGCGTGCCGCGTGCGGCCAGTCGTCCTGCGCCGTTGCCGCCCCCCGACGCGTTCCGGTAGCTTTCGCCAATGCCGGAGTTTCGCCTCTTCAATACGATGACCCGCCAAGTCGAAGCCTTCGCGCCAGCGGACGGCCAGACGGTGCGGCTCTACACCTGCGGTCCGACGGTCTATAACCCGGCGCACCTCGGCAACTTCCGCACCTTCCTCTTCGAGGACCTGCTGCGGCGGGTGATCCGCCTGCGCGGCTGGAAGGTCGAGCAGGTGATGAACCTGACGGACGTCGACGACAAGATCATCACGCGGGCCTCGCAGCAGGGCAAGACGATTGGCGAGGTGACCGACCCGATCGTCGAGATCTTCCACGCCGACCGCAAGTACCTGCGCATCGAGGACGCGGAGCATTATCCGCGCGCGACAGCGTACATCCCGCAGATGATCGCGTTGGTGGAGCGCCTGATCGCCAACGGCGTGGCCTACGTGGCCGAGGACAAGTCGGTGTACTTCGCCATCGGCAAGTTCCCCGGCTACGGACGGCTCTCGCGGTTGGACACGCGCGAGATCCAGAGCGGGGCGCGCGTCGCGCAGGACGATTACTCCAAGGAGAACGCGCAGGACTTCGCATTGTGGAAGTCGGCGAAGCCCGAGGACGAGGCCTGCGGCGCGGCCTGGAACTCGCCCTGGGGCCGCGGGCGGCCCGGCTGGCACCTCGAGTGCTCGGCGATGGCGATGGCCATCCTCGGCGAGACGCTGGACCTGCACTGCGGCGGCATCGACCTGATCTTCCCGCATCACGAGGACGAGATCGCGCAGAGCGAGGCGGCGACGGGCAAGGAGTTCGCGCGCTGCTGGTGCCACGGCGAGTTCCTGCTCACCGACGGCGCCAAGATGGCCAAGCGCGTGGGCAACGTGCAGAACGTCGAGGGTCTGCGCGAGGCGGGCATCTCCGGGGCCGCGCTGCGCCACTTCGTGTTCAGCACGCACTACCGCAAGCAGCTGAACCTGAGCGGCGACGCGCTCGAGGGGTCGATGGAAGCGGTGCGCCGCATCGGCGATTTCGCGGAGCGCCTGAAGACGGCAAAGGGCGGCACGCGCGGGCTCGAGGACGCGGCGGATCGGCTGGAGACCGCCGTGCGCGGCGCGCTCTTCGACGACCTCAACGCCCCCGAGGCGATGGCGGCGCTGTTCGAGTTCATTCGCGCGGCCAACAAGGAACTCGATGCGGGCGGTACGGACGTGACCGCGCTGCGCCGTGCGCGGGACGTCTTCCAGATGGTCGACCGCGTGCTCGACCTCGTGCCGCCGGCGGTGCAGACGGACGCCGAGTTGGCGGCCTGGGTCGAGGAACAGATCGCGGCGCGGAAGGACGCCCGCAACCGCCGGGACTTCGCCGCGGCCGACGCGATTCGCGCGGCGCTCGACGCGAAGGGCATCGTGCTCGAGGATGGTCCGGCGGGGACCAAGTGGAAGAAGGCGCGCTAAGGGCCGGGACGGGGCGGACACGCTGATGGCGTTCCGCCCCGTCGTCGCTGGAAGCATCGCGTGCTACGCGATGCTGACGATGGACGCGGCCGGGGCCCAGTCGCCGCGACGCTTGCTCTTGCCTCCGGCCGACAGGACGCTGCAAGAGGAGTTCTCGAACGTCCGCGCCATCCGCGAACTCAGCGATGGCCGCCTGCTCTTGACGGACCTCGGGGACAACCGCCTGGTGGTCATCGACGTGGAGCGCAATGCCCTGCGGTCCATCGGGCGCATCGGCGCCGGGCCGGGCGAGGTGCGCCACTTCGGTCGGCTGTATGCGCTCGGTGGTGACTCCACGCTGCTCACGGACGAGCCCGACGGCCGGCGCTGGCTCGTTTTGGTCGGCGATGCAATCGTCTCAACGATTCCGGCGGACGACCCGCTGATTCGCGCGTCCTCGGGTGCGCCGCGCGGGACCGATCGTCTTGGCAACATCGTGTTGAGCCGCACCTATCGGCAGGTCAGGTCGAACCTCCGGAAGGGCTTTCGGCTGATCGACTCGGTGGTCGCGGTCTCGGTGGATCGACGCACGCTGCGGACGGACACGCTCGCAAGGCTGCTGCACTTCGACCAGCGTGTCGAGAACGTCGGGACGAGCCAGCAGCCGCAGTACATCTTCCGGCAGGCGCATCTCTCGGCCGTGGAGTCGGTCTCGATTGCGCCGGACGGTTGGATTGCGGTCGTGACGCAGCGGCCGTATCGCGTGACGTGGCGGACGCCCGAGGGCAGGCTGGTCAGGGGCCCTGACCTCGAGTGGCCCGAGATCCCCGTGGACCAGCGGGAGCGACGCGCGCACGCGGCGCGCACGGAGCGCGTCTCCGGGTACCCGCTTGTTGCGCTGGATGCAGACAACTGGGCCGCCACCGTGCCGCCATTCGGCGGCGCCTTCGCGGCGCTGCACGCGCCGGATGGTCGGCTGCTGCTGCGCAAGATGCCGTGGTCGGGCGCGGAGGGGACGCGCTACGATGTCATCGACCGTGCCGGGACGATCGTGGCGCAGCTCGAGCTCTCCGAGCGCAGTTGGCTCGTCGGCTTCGGCGCGCGGCACGCGTATGTCGCGACGCGGGACGACGACGGGATCCTCCGGCTGTCGCGACATCCGTGGGTGGCGCGGTAGCGTCGGTCGGTGACGGTTGCCGCCGATTGACCCCCTTTCGTGGCTCGACTATCTTCCCAAGCTCGCGCTGGTCGTTCGCGTCGCTGACGTAGCTCAGTTGGTAGAGCACCCGATTTGTAATCGGGCGGTCGCGAGTTCGAACCTCGCCGTCAGCTCTTTCCAGGCTTTCGGTGGCAGTGCGGAACGCGGTGGGGTACCCAAGTGGCCAACGGGAGCAGACTGTAAATCTGCCGGCTTATGCCTTCGAAGGTTCGAATCCTTCCCCCACCATAGCCGCAGGACGGAAGACGGAAGTCGCACGATGCGGGAGTAGCTCAGCTGGTAGAGCGCAAGCCTTCCAAGCTTGATGTCGCGGGTTCGAGCCCCGTCTCCCGCTCTAAGACGGAAGCAGCAAGACGTACGATGGAAGGGTCGCACGCGTAGCTCAGTCGGTAGAGCACACCCTTGGTAAGGGTGAGGTCACCGGTTCAATCCCGGTCGCGTGCTTTGGAGCGACAAGACGGACGACTGAAGAGGGAAGGAATCCGTGAACCGGACTCCTTCCCTCTTCAGTCTTCCGTCTTTGCGCTTCTTAGTGGATCATCAGGCCGAGCTTGAAGATGGTGCGGCCGAGGGGCACTGGCGGCGGCGGGCTGGTCCAGATGTCTTCGGTGTTCTTCGCCTCGCCGGTGAGCTGGGTGGCGCTGAGGGCGAGGCCGAGGCCTTCGCTCCAGCGCCAGTGGATGCCAGCGCCGAACGCGGGGCTGAATGCCTTGAACTGCTCCTGGAGCACGTAGATCTCGCGGTATCCGTAGCTGGCTTCGACCCAAGGGCGCAGCTTCGCTCCCTGGCGGCCGAAGTACTGCCTCAGGCCGACGTCGAACAGCGCCTCCGACGCATCGGTGTCGGTGGCGGCCATCAGCGTGAACGTGAGCGCTGGGAAGCGCTGCCGGAACTCGAAGTTGAGGTTCAGGTCCATCCACGAGGCGGACGTCTGGTTGTTTCCGACGAATCCTTCGATGGTCTTCGCGGAACCGACGGCAGCGCCGAGGCTGCCGTTTGCGTCGGAGACCCAGCCCTTGCGCATCGATAGCGCGATGTCGCCCACTTCGCCGGGGAGCCGGCTGCTGACGACCAGGAGATAGCGGCCGCGCGGGAGGTTCAGGTAGATGCGGTCGCCGGTGGCGGAAGCGACGCCGCGGTTGGTCTCCGCGTTGATGAGCGACAGCGAACTGATGACGCCGGTGGTCGACGGCACGATGATGACCGGCGCGTCGGAGTCAACGACGACGTGCATTAGCGTGGCGCTCTGTCCGCCGCTGAGGCGGCACTGGTCCATCGTGAGCGTGACCTTGCGGCTCGCGGCGGTCATTCCAAGCGTCACGGTGTCGCGCACGTCAGCCACGGTGCAGGCCGGCCGAGCGGGCGACGCGTCGAACCGCGCCTTCGTCGTGGCGACGTAGGCTTGGTAGCGCGCCTCGGCTTCGCGGCGCTCCTGCGCCTCGCGGGCGCGCTTGCGTTCGATGCGATTCGAGTTGGCCTCGAGGAGTCCGGCGATGATGCCCGCGGCGGCGACGCCGGCGGCGACGTAGGCCTCCTCCATCTGCTTCTGGCGCGCTTCGTCCTCGGCGACGCGGCGGCGGAACTCCTCGGCGGCCGCGCGGCCGCGCTCTTCGGCGGCGGCACGTTCGGCGGCGGCTTGGGCAGCGGCGGCCTCTTCGGCCGCGGCCGCGCGTTCGGCTTCACTCATCGAACCGCCGCTCGACCCACCGGATGATGCCGACGCACTACCCGTGCCGGCGGCCGCCGCGGTGCCGGCGGCGGTGCCGGCGGCGGTGCCGGCGCCGGACGCGCCGCCACTGCGACGCTGCTGGTCGGCGCGGGCAGCGGAGTCGCGACGCGCCTGCGCGAGGCGCTCGGCATCGCGTGCGGCCGTGGCGCGCTGGATGGAGTCACGACGCGCGGCGAGGCGCTGCTGCTCCGCGGCGCGCGCGCGGGCGAGCGAATCCTCGCGAGCGGCGCTGAGCACCTGGCTGAAGTGCGCTTCGGCGGCGCTGTTGCGCAGCGGCGGGAGCGTGCCGCGCTGGTCGAAGCCGAAGCCGTTGAGGATGGCGAGGCGGCGATCCTCCGGCGTGTTCGCCGGCCAGAACTCGGTGGTCATCCCGAACGACAGGTCGTTCGTGAAGCAATCCGGAGTGTTGTTGGACGCGTGGATGTAGCTGACCTCCTTCGCGATGCCGTTGCCGCGGATGGTGCCGCGGATGGTCGGCGTCTCCAGCCTCGGCGGGGCGATGTGCGGCGGGACTTCCATCAGCTTGCCGTTGTACCAGTACCGGTGGTTGCCGACGAGCATATGCGGCACCGGGTTGTAGTGCGCGAGGAAGGCGACGCGATCGGCGCAGCGGCCGAAGTAGTAGGTGACCTCGACTTGGGCGTCGGCGTAGCCGTTGCGCGAGGCGCTGCCGGATTCGAATGCGATGCGGAGGTTACGGCCGCCGGTGCGCTGGGCGTCGGCGCGGCCCGGGAGGATGGCGAGGAGCAGGAGGCAGGGGGCGAGCCATCCCAGAAGGGTCGTGAGCGGTCGTCGCATTCGATGGGTGGGAGATGAGGTAGGGGAAATCCGGATGAAGCCTAGGCCACCGGAGAGTATCGGCAAGGGCCGTGCAGCGTGAGCGCCGCCGTCACCGGGTGACGCTGACGGGATGCTGCCTCCGGTTTCGGTTTATGTTCGGTGTGAGGCGACGGGCGTAAGCCTTGGGTGGCTTTGCACTTGCATCGCGGTCAGCGTCCGCCTACGTTTCAAGGCTCGCCGCCTTGCGCCCAAGTCCGGGCCAAGGGGGCCTGTCGCGTCCCTGCGGGGGCGTGCGGTACAGCCCGTGAACGCCTGACTAGAGAGTGACCTATGCCGCGCGACAAGATCATCCTCGCGTGCAGTGAGTGCAAGAACCGCAACTACTTCACCACGAAGAACAAGCGCCTGCATCCGGAGCGCGTCGAGTGGAAGAAGTACTGCCCGCGTTGCAACAAGCACATGCTCCACAAGGAGACGAAGTAAGTGGCCGGCGTGTCCGTGGAGGTGCGCGGCTCGTTCGTCTCGCGCGTCGTGACGTTCTGGAACGACGTGGTGACGGAGATGCGCAAGGTGACGTGGCCTGAGCGCCCGCAGGTGGTGCAGCTCTCGATCGGCGTGATCGGGATCTCGCTGTTCGTGGGTGGGCTCATCTGGCTGCTCGACCTGATCCTGCAGGGCGTCCTGGTGCGCGGCCTCCCGGCGTTGTTCGGAGCTTGATCGTGACCCATCGCTGGTACGCGGTCCAGACGACCTCCGGGCACGAGAACAAGGTGCGCACGCTGATCCTGCGGAAGATCGACGCGGATCCGGCGGCGCCCGAGGAGCGGCGCATCCGGCAGGCGCTGGTCCCGACCGAGCAGGTGGTCGAGATCAAGAACGGCAAGAAGGTGACCGTGGATCGCAAGGTCTACCCGGGCTACGTGCTCGTGGAGATGGCGATCTCGGAGGAGACGCTGCACACGATCAACGCCATCCAGGGCGTGATCAAGTTCGTCGGGACGAAGGACCGCGAACCGCAGCCGCTCCGTGATGACGAAGTGAAGCGACTGCTGGGCATCGCGGTTGAAGAGGAAGTGGCCGTGCCGAAGGAGGAGATTCCGTTCCTCGTGGGGCAGGCCGTGGCGATCACGGACGGACCGTTCACGGATTTCAACGGGACGGTGGAGGACGTGATGCCGGACAAGGGGAAGGTGAGGGTGAGCGTCAGTCTCTTCGGAAGGCCGACGAGCGTCGAGCTGGATTACCTGCAGCTCAAGGCGCACTGAGTGTTGGGGACGGAAGACTGAAGACGGAAGGTGTTGGTGGCTGCAGTTCCCTTCCGTCTTGACGCTTCCGTCTGAAGTCTTGCAGAGGCCCTTGCGCGGGGCAGGTGGATGAGGTCGCAATCTCCACCGAGGAGCGCCACGACGGACAACCACACCGTCGCTAAACATCAACGTGGGAGTCAGCGTGCATCGCCAGCCCGTCCGAGGGACGGCGCCCGGGCACGCTTCACGTTTTCCCAGAGGGAGAGATGGCCAAGAAGGTCACCGGTTTCGTCAAGCTGCAGATTCCTGCAGGCAAGGCGAATCCGGCCCCGCCGGTCGGTACGGCTCTCGGTCCGCAGGGCATCAACATCATGGCCTTTTGCAAGGAGTTCAATGCAAAGACGCAGGGCCAAGATGCGATCCTGCCGGTCGAGATCACCATCTATGCCGACAAGTCCTTCACGTTCATCCTGAAGACGCCGCCTGCGGCGTTCCTCGTCAAGCGCGAGGCAGGGATTGAGAAGGGCTCGGGTCAGCCGAACCGTAACAAGGTCGGCTCGATCACGAAGGCGCAGGTCCGGAAGATCGCCGAACTCAAGATGCCCGACCTCAACACCGACAACCTGGACTCCGCGATGGCGATGGTCGCCGGTGCGGCCCGGTCGATGGGCGTGGAGGTGAAGGGATGAAGACGCACGGCAAGAAGTATCGCGCAGCCGCGGAGAAGATCCAGGCGGGCGCGCTGCACACCCCGAAGTCGGCCCTCGAGGCCGTCAAGACCGCCGCGTTCGCGAAGTTCGACGAGACCGTCGAAGTCGCGGTGCGCCTCGGCGTCGATCCCCGGCACGCGGACCAGGTGGTCCGTGGCACGGTGGTCCTCCCGGCGGGCACGGGCAAGACGGTCCGCGTGTGCGTGATCGCGGTCGGCGACAAGGCGAAGGAAGCCGAGGCCGCCGGTGCCGATTTCGTCGGCACGGAGTTCATCCAGAAGATCAAGGACGGCTGGACGGACTTCGACGTGATGATCGCGACGCCGGACCAGATGGGGCAGGTGGGTCAGCTGGGCCGAGTGCTCGGTCCGCGCGGCCTGATGCCGAACCCGAAGGCCGGCACCGTGACGTTCAACGTCGGGCAGGCCGTGAAGGAGTCCAAGGCGGGCAAGATCGAGTTCCGCGTCGACAAGGCCGGCAACGTGCAGGCGGCGATCGGCAAGGTCTCGTTCGGGCTGGACGCGTTGGAGACGAACTTCGGCGCGTTTATGGAGCAGATCATCCGCTCCAAGCCCGCGGCCGCGAAGGGCGTCTATGTGAAGACCGTCGCCGTCAGCTCCACGATGGGGCCTGGCGTGCGCATCGATACCACCCCGTACCGGTAATCCCACGATGAAGCGATCCGACAAGGACCAGCTCGTCGCCGAGCTGAAGGGCAAGCTCGAGGGCGCCGCTGCGGTCTACTATACCGACTTCACCGGCTTGAACGTGAAGTCGATGACGACCCTCCGCCGCCGCTTCCGCAAGGCCGGCGTCGAGTACGTCGTCATCAAGAACACCCTCGCGCTGCGCGCGGTGAACGAGGCGGGGCTGACGGGCCAGAAGCTGAAGGGCCCGACGGGCGTCGTGGTGGCGAAGGACGCCATCGCCGCGGCCAAGCTCCTCGCCGACTTCTCGAAGGAGAACGACTCGAAGCCGGCCATCAAGGGCGGGCTTTGGGAAGGGAAGGCGATCGACGAAGCGACCGTGAAGAAGCTCGCGTCGATGCCGACCCGCGAAGAGGCGCTGTCGATCCTCGTGGGCACGTTCAACAGCGTGCTGATGATGTTCGCGCTGGCGCTCGACGCGAAGAAGACGCAGCTCGAAGGTTCGAACTGATTTCCCCCAGGCGTCTGCCTGATTACACACGCCCCAGGTTCCAAGAACCCTGGGGGAACACTTTTGGAGATTGACTCAAATGGCTAACGCGACTCTTTCCAAGGACGAGATCCTCGAGGCGATCGGCAATATGTCGGTCATCGAGCTCACCGAGCTCATCGAGGCCTTCAAGACGAAGTTCAACGTGACGATCGCCGCGGTGGCGGCCGGCGCCCCGGCTGGTGGCGGCGGCGGTGCGGCTGCGGCCGAGGAGAAGACCGAGTTCGACGTCGTGCTCAAGGATTCGGGCGCGAAGAAGATCCAGGTCATCAAGGTCGTCCGCGAGCTCACCGGCCTTGGCCTGAAGGAAGCCAAGGACCTGGTGGACGGCGCCCCGCAGACGCTGAAGGCCGGCGTCTCGAAGGACGAAGCCGCGCAGATCAAGGCCAAGCTCGAGGCCGAAGGCGCGACGGTCGAGGTCAAGTAAGGCGGATGGGTTTCCGGTCCGGGCGCGCGGGATCCCCGCCGCCCGGCCCGCGACTCACTCCCTCTTACTCGGCCTTGCGATGCACCTGACGTTCCACTCGCTGCACATCTGAAGCTCCTTTCGCCTCGCCCCGTCCGGTGCCGACCGGATGGCGGCGGGGCGGTTTTCGCCTGTAAACGGGCACAGCCCGGGTCGATATGATCACGCAGATCTCCTTCGGAAAGCTCGAGCACGGCATGAAGATGCCGCACCTGCTCGACATCCAGACGCAGGCCTTCCAGTCGCTCCTCCAGCTCGACGCCGCGAAGCACGATCGCGAAGACGTCGGTCTCGAGCGCGTCTTCAAGGATCTCTTCCCCATCACCGACGTCCACGAGAACTTCTCGCTGGACTTCAAGCGCTACACCCTCGGCGAGCCCAAGTACTCGGTCGAGGAGTGCATCGAGCGCGATATGACCTACTCGGCGCCGCTCAAGGCGACGCTGGTGCTGACGGTCTATGAGGAGAACCCGGTCGACGGGAAGAAGCGCCTCAAGAACCAGATCGAGAAGGAAGTCTACCTCGGCGAGCTCCCGCTGCTCACGCCGGTCGGCACCTTCGTGATCAACGGCGCCGAGCGCGTGATCGTCTCGCAGCTGCACCGCTCGCCGGGCGTGGTGTTCGAGGAGAGCACGCACCCGAACGGGCAGCGGCTGATCTCGAGCCGCATCATCCCGTTCCGCGGCTCGTGGGTGGAGTTCACGGTGGACATCCACGACGTGATCTACGTCCACATCGACAAGAAGAAGAAGTTCCCGGCGACGGCGCTGCTGCGCGCCTTCGGCTACGGCTCGAACGCCGACCTCTACCGCCTGTTCTTCGGCGTGCGTGAGCTCGACCTCACGAAGCGCAAGGAAGGCCGCGACCGCGAGGTCATCGGCGCGATCATCGCCGAGGACATCGAGCTCGCCGGCGAGGCGACGCCCGAGGACGCGCCGAAGGCCAAGACGAAGAAGGCCCGCGCCGAGCGCGAGCGCGCCGAGAACGTGCTGCTCGTCAAGCAGGGCGACGAGCTCACGGAAGAGGTGTACAACCGCCTCCGCCGCCAGAACATCACCAAGATCCAGGTCTTCGCCTCGTACCAGCAGGTGGACCTGCGCGACGAGTTCGACGCCTTCGAGCGCGGTGACCGCACCACGCCGCGCACGATCGCGCTGGACGTGGTCGACCCGTCGACCGGCGAAGTGGTCGCCGAGCCGGGCCAGGCGCTCAACGTCACGATGGTCAAGAAGCTGCGCAAGCTCGAGGTCGCCAAGGTCTCCTGCTTCGTGGCCTCCGGCCGCGCCGAGAGCGCGCTGCTGCGCAACACGATCGCCAAGGACCCGACCGACCCGGCCAAGATGACGCCGGAGCAGCGCATCAAGCTCGCCGGCGGCAAGGACGACCATAAGGTCGCGGGCGAGGCGATGGCGCTCAACCAGATCTACTCGCTGCTCCGTCCGGGCGACGCCCCGAACAAGGAGACGGCGAAGCAGGCGCTGGAGCGGCTGTTCTTCTCGCCGAAGCGCTATGACCTCGGCCGCGTGGGGCGCTACAAGATCAACCAGCGCCTGCACCTGAACACGCCGATGAGCCACACCGTGCTCAGCACCGACGACTTCGTGGCGATCATCCGCTACCTCGTCGAGCTGCAGCAGGGCCGCGGCCACGTGGACGACATCGACCACCTGGGCAACCGCCGCATCCGTTCGGTGGGCGAGCTGATCGCCAACCAGTTCTCCGTCGGCCTGTCGCGTATGGCGCGCCTGGTCAAGGAGCGGATGAGCATCAACCAGGACAGCGAGAAGATCTCGCTCGACGACCTCGTGAACGCGCGCACCGTCTCGGCGGTGATCCAGGCGTTCTTCGGCTCGTCGCAGCTCTCGCAGTTCATGGACCAGACGAACCCGCTGGCCGAGCTCACGAACAAGCGCCGCCTCTCGGCGCTCGGACCGGGCGGCCTGACGCGCGAGCGCGCGGGCTTCGAAGTCCGCGACGTGCACTACTCGCAGTACGGCCGGATGTGCCCCATCGAGACGCCGGAAGGTCCGAACATCGGCCTGATCACGTCGCTGGCCACCTTCGCGCGCGTCAACGACCTCGGCTTCGTCGAGACGCCGTACCGCGTGGTGAAGAACGGCAAGGTGACGGACGAGATCGCCTGGCTGGACGCGAACCGCGAGGAAGAGGCGGTGATCGCGCAGGCCAACGCGCCGCTCAACGAGGACGGGACCTTCGCCGAGGAGCTGGTGCTCTGCCGCCAGCAGGGTGACGTGCCCCTGATGTCGCCGTCGCGGATCAACTATATGGACGTGGCGCCGGAGCAGCTGGTGTCGATTGCCGCGGCGCTGATCCCCTTCCTCGAGCACGACGACGCGAACCGCGCGCTGATGGGCTCGAATATGCAGCGCCAGGCGGTGCCGCTCCTCAACCCGCAGACGCCGCTGGTGGGCACGGGCCTCGAGGAGAAGGTGGCGACGGACTCGGGCGCGGTGGTGATCGCCAAGCGCGCGGGCACGGTGACGCGCGTGACGGCGGACGAGA
>VFQM010001931.1_pt1 | contig 16669 bp, 17 predicted proteins | sample 3512391 | NCBI WGS metagenome assembly VFQM01 (sample SAMN10412369, study PRJNA504923) | tailings metagenome | isolation source: Replicate 1 from Balatoc abandoned mine | place: Philippines
GCCTGAAGCATCCGTCTCGAAAGAACTCGAATCATGCAAATTTGGACGACCCTGATCCTGGCCCTGCAGCTGCTGTCGGCGCTGACGATGATCGGCCTCGTGCTCATCCAGCACGGCAAGGGTGCCGACATGGGCGCCTCGTTCGGCGGCGGCTCGTCGGGCAGCCTGTTCGGAGCCACCGGCAGCGCCAACTTCCTGTCGCGCGCCACCGCCGCCTGTGCCACCGTCTTCTTCCTGAGCACCCTGACGCTGGCCTTCCTGTCCAACAGCGTCGGCCCCGGTACCACCGGCGGCAGCGTGCTCGAACGCGCCGCGCCGGCGGCGGCCACCCCCAGCGCGCCGGCCACCGGCGCGATCCCGGGCGCCGTGGCGCCGGCCGTGCCTGCAGCGCCCGCTGCAGCCTCTGCACCCGCTGCAGCAGCTTCTTCAAACTGACGTCGAGAAGCTCGGGAAAGCCCTTGTTTTCGGGCTAGAATCTTGAGCTGTTCGGGGCGCTTCAGCCTCTATGCGAACCGGACTGCTGCGCTGAAGTTGAACGTCAAGCCGACGTGGTGAAATTGGTAGACACGCTATCTTGAGGGGGTAGTGGCGAAAGCTGTGCGAGTTCGAGTCTCGCCGTCGGCACCAACAAGAACAGACGGGTTGCGCACGGGCAGGTTCAGTGCCCGCGCAACATCCACCGGACCCGAATCACGGTGGCACACGACAAGCGCGCCCCTGGTGCAGCAGCAGCTGCATCTGGCGCGCTTTTTTGTGCCCACGCACGACCTGACTGAACGCTGACACGGAACACGCCAAGCAATGGACCTGCAACCCTACCTGCCCGTGATCCTGTTCATCCTGGTCGGCATCGGCGTCGGCGTCGCGCCCCAGGTGCTGGGTTTCCTGTTCGGGCCCAACCGCCCCGACGTCGAAAAGAACAGCCCCTACGAATGCGGCTTCGAGGCCTTCGAAGACGCGCGCATGAAGTTCGACGTGCGCTACTACCTGGTGGCCATCCTCTTCATCCTGTTCGACCTGGAAATCGCGTTCCTCTTCCCTTGGGCCGTGGCGCTGCGCGACATCGGGGCGTCAGGCTTCTGGGCCATGATGCTGTTCCTCACCATCCTGGTGGTCGGGTTCGTCTACGAATGGAAAAAGGGCGCTCTCGACTGGGAGTGAACAAGCAATGGGCATCGAAGGCGTTCTGAAGGAAGGCTTTGTCACCACCTCGGTCGACAAGCTGATCAACTGGTCCAAGACCGGCTCGCTGTGGCCCATGACCTTCGGTCTGGCCTGCTGCGCGGTGGAAATGATGCACGCGGGAGCCGCGCGCTACGACATCGACCGCTTCGGCATGCTGTTCCGGCCCAGCCCGCGGCAGAGCGACCTGATGATCGTCGCCGGCACGCTGTGCAACAAGATGGCGCCGGCGCTGCGCAAGGTTTACGACCAGATGGCCGAGCCGCGCTGGGTGCTGAGCATGGGCTCGTGCGCCAACGGCGGCGGCTACTACCACTACAGCTACTCGGTGGTGCGCGGTTGCGACCGCATCGTGCCGGTGGACGTCTACGTGCCCGGCTGCCCGCCCACGGCCGAGGCGCTGCTGTACGGCATCCTGCAGCTGCAGGCCAAGATCCGCCGCGAGAACACCATCGCGCGCTGAGCGCCCGAGTCGACGCAACTCCCCCCACGATGACGCAAAAGCTCGACACCCTGCAAGCGGCGCTGGAAACGGCGCTGGGCGACCAGATCAAGACCCTCGTGCGTGCACGCGGCGAGATCACCATCACGGTGGCTGCGGCCGACTACCTGGCCGCGTCGAAGACGCTGCGCGACGCGCCGGCGCTGAAGTTCGAGCAGCTGATGGACCTCTGCGGTCTCGACTTCTCGGACTACAAGAACGAGCCTTGGGATGGCCTGCGCTACGCGGTGGTCTCGCACCTGCTGTCGATCACGCACAACTGGCGCGTGCGCCTGAAGGTGTTCTGCCCCGACGACGAACTGCCCGCGGTGGCCTCCGTCACCGAGCTGTGGAGTTCGGCGAACTGGTTCGAGCGCGAGGCCTTCGACCTCTACGGCATCCTCTTCGAAGGCCACCTCGACCTGCGCCGCATCCTCACAGACTACGGTTTCATCGGTCACCCGATGCGCAAGGACTTCCCCGTCAGCGGCAACGTCGAGATGCGCTACGACGCCGAGAAGAAGCGCGTCATCTACCAGCCGGTCAGCATCGAGCCGCGAGAGAACACGCCGCGGGTCGTGCGCGAAGACAACTACGGCGGACTCCACTGAGCCATGGCCGACATCAAGAACTACACCCTGAACTTCGGGCCGCAGCACCCGGCCGCGCACGGCGTGCTGCGCCTGGTGCTCGAACTCGACGGCGAAGTCATCCAGCGCGCCGACCCGCACATCGGCCTGCTGCACCGCGCCACAGAGAAGCTGGCCGAGAGCAAGACCTTCATCCAGAGCCTGCCCTACATGGACCGGCTGGATTACGTCTCGATGATGTGCAACGAGCACGCGTACTGCCTGGCCATCGAGAAGCTGGCCGGCGTGCAGGTGCCCAAGCGCGCGCAGTACATCCGCGTGATGTTCAGCGAGATCACCCGGCTGCTGAACCACCTGATGTGGCTGGGCGCGCACGGGCTGGACTGCGGTGCGATGAACATCTTCATCTACTGCTTCCGCGAGCGCGAAGACCTGTTCGACATGTACGAGGCGGTCTCGGGTGCGCGCATGCACGCAGCCTACTTCCGCCCGGGCGGCGTCTACCGCGACCTGCCCGACAGCATGCCGCAGTACAAGGTCAGCCGCATCAAGAACGAGAAGGCGATCCAGGCGCTGAACGAGAACCGGCAAGGCAGCCTGCTCGACTTCATCGACGATTTCTGCCGTCGCTTCCCGGCGCTGGTCGATGAGTACGAGACGCTGCTCACCGACAACCGCATCTGGAAGCAGCGCACCGTGGGCATCGGCATCGTCAGCCCCGAGCGCGCGCTGAACCTGGGCTTCAGCGGCCCGATGCTGCGTGGCTCGGGCATCGCCTGGGACCTGCGCAAGACGCAGCCCTACGACGTCTACGGCGAGCTCGATTTCGACGTGCCGGTGGGCGTCAACGGTGACACCTACGACCGCTACCTGGTGCGCATCGAAGAAATGCGCCAGAGCAATCGCCTGATCCAGCAATGCGCTGCGTGGCTGCGTGCCAACCCCGGCCCCGTGATCACCGACAACCACAAGGTGGCGCCGCCGTCGCGTGTGGACATGAAGTCCAACATGGAAGAGCTGATCCACCACTTCAAGCTCTTCACCGAAGGCATGCACGTGCCCGAGGGCGAGGCCTACGCGGCGGTCGAGCACCCGAAGGGCGAGTTCGGCATCTACCTGGTCAGCGACGGCGCGAACAAGCCGTACCGGCTGAAGATCCGCCCGCCCGGCTTTGCCCACCTCGCGGCGCTGGACGAGATGGCGCGCGGCCACATGATCGCCGACGCGGTGGCCATCATCGGCACGATGGACATCGTGTTCGGCGAGATCGACAGGTGAGCGAGCGATGACCTTCAGCGAACAGACCCTGGCCCGCTTCGCGCGCGAAGTGGCCAAGTACCCGGCGGACCAGAAGCAGTCGGCCGTGATGGCCTGCCTGGCCATCGTGCAGCACGAGCAAGGCCACGTCTCGGCCGAAGCCGAGACCGCGATCGCCGCGTACCTGGGCATGCCCCCGATCGCGGTGCACGAGGTCACCACGTTCTACAACATGTACAACCAGCAGCCGGTGGGCAAGTACAAGCTCAACGTCTGCACCAACCTGCCGTGCCAACTGCGCGACGGCGAGAAGGCGCTGCAGCACGTGTGCAGCAAGCTGGGCGTCGAGCCCTACGGCACCACCGCCGACGGCATGTTCACCGTGCAGCCCAGCGAATGCCTGGGCGCCTGTGCCGACGCGCCGGTGATGCTGGTCAATGACCGTCAGATGCTCAGCTTCATGGACAACGCACGCCTGGACGAGCTGATCGCAACGCTCAAGGCGCAGGGATGAACATGCTCGACCTGTCCAAGTTCCAGGCCCGCGGCCTGGAGACCTGCTTCCACGACCGCCACATCGGCGCGCAGATCTATGCCGGCCTGAACGGCAGCAACTGGCGCCTCGCCGACTACGTGGCCCGGGGCGGCTACAGCGCGCTGAAGAAGATCCTGGGCGCCGACGGCGGCCCCGGCATGACGCCCGACCAGGTGATCGCCGAGGTCAAGCTCGGCGGCCTGCGCGGCCGTGGCGGTGCCGGCTTCCCGACCGGGCTGAAGTGGAGCTTCATGCCGCGCCAGTTCCCGGGGCCGAAGTACCTGGTCTGCAACAGCGACGAAGGCGAGCCCGGCACCTGCAAGGACCGCGACATCCTCGCCTACAACCCGCACATCGTGATCGAGGGCATGGCCATCGCCGCCTACGCGATGGGCATCCGCACCGGCTACAACTACATCCACGGCGAGATCTTCGAGATCTACGAACGGTTCGAGGAAGCGCTCGACGAAGCCCGCGCCGCCGGCTTCCTGGGCGACAACATCCTGGGCAGCACGCACAGCTTCCAGCTGCACGCCTTCCACGGCTTCGGCGCCTACATCTGCGGCGAAGAGACCGCGCTGCTCGAATCGCTGGAAGGCAAGAAGGGCCAGCCGCGCTTCAAGCCGCCGTTCCCGGCCAGCTTCGGCCTGTACGGCAAGCCGACCACGATCAACAACACCGAGACCTTCGCCGCGGTGCCGTGGATCATCAACAACGGCGGCCAGGCCTACCTGGAGTGCGGCAAGCCGAACAACGGCGGCACCAAGATCTTCTCGGTGGTGGGCGACGTCAACCGCCCCGGCAACTTCGAGGTGCCGCTGGGCACGCCGTTCAGCCAACTGCTCGAACTGGCCGGCGGCGTGCGCACGGGCCGGCAACTGAAGGCGGTGATCCCTGGCGGCTCGTCGGCGCCGGTGCTGCCGGCGAAGATCATGATGGACACCACGATGGACTACGACGCCATCGCCAAGGCCGGCTCGATGCTGGGCTCGGGTGCCGTGATCGTGATGGACGACAGCCGCTGCATGGTCAAGAGCCTGCTGCGCCTGAGCTACTTCTACCAGCATGAGAGCTGCGGCCAGTGCACGCCCTGCCGCGAGGGCACGGGTTGGCTGTGGCGCATGGTCGACCGCATCGAACACGGCAAGGGCCGCCCCGACGACCTGGACCTGCTGGACAACGTCGCCGACAACATCAAGGGCCGCACCATTTGCGCGCTTGGCGACGCCGCCGCGATGCCGGTGCAGGGCATGCTGAAGCACTTCCGCGACGAGTTCGCGTACCACGTCGAACACAAGACCTGCATGGTCCCCCACTACGTCTGAGGGACCGACGACCATGATCGAAATCGAAATCGACGGCAAGAAGGTCAGCGTCACCGAAGGCAGCGTCGTGATGCATGCGGCCGACGCCGCGGGCACCTACGTGCCGCACTTCTGCTACCACAAGAAGCTCAGCATCGCGGCGAACTGCCGCATGTGCCTGGTCGACATCGAGAAGGCGCCCAAGCCCATGCCGGCCTGCGCCACGCCGGTGACGCAGGGCATGGTCGTGCGCACGAAAAGCGACAAGGCCCTGCGCGCGCAGCAGTCGGTGATGGAGTTCCTGCTCATCAACCACCCGCTGGACTGCCCCATCTGCGACCAGGGCGGCGAATGCCAGTTGCAGGATCTGGCGGTGGGCTACGGCAAGAGCGCCAGCCGCTACCAGGAAGAAAAGCGCGTCGTCTTCCACAAGGACGTGGGCCCGCTCATCAGCATGGAAGAGATGAGCCGCTGCATCCACTGCACGCGCTGCGTGCGCTTCGGCCAGGAAGTGGCCGGAGTGATGGAACTCGGCATGGTCCACCGCGGCGAGCACAGCGAGATCACGACGATGGTGGGCAGCACCATCGACAGCGAGCTCTCGGGCAACATGATCGACATCTGCCCGGTCGGCGCGCTCACGAGCAAGCCGTTCCGCTACAGCGCCCGCACCTGGGAGCTGTCGCGCCGCAAGTCCGTCTCGCCGCACGACAGCACCGGCGCCAACCTGATCGTGCAGGTCAAGAGCGGCAAGGTCATGCGCGTGGTGCCGCTCGAGAACGACGACGTCAACGAGTGCTGGATCGCCGACCGCGACCGCTTCAGTTATGAAGCCGTCAACAGCGACGCTCGCCTGACGCAGCCGATGATCAAGCAGGGCGGCCAGTGGCAGCCCGTGGACTGGAACACCGCGCTCGGCTACGTGGCGGACGGCCTGAAGCGCGTGAAGGCGGAGTTCGGCGCCGCCGGCATCGGTGCGCTGGGCAGCGCCCACAGCACCGTCGAGGAGCTGCACCTGCTGGCCAAGCTGGTGCGCGGCCTGGGCAGCGAGAGCATCGACCACCGCGTGCGCCATGCCGACTTCGGCAACAAGGCCGCGACCGGCCAGGCGCGCTGGCTGGGCACGTCGGTGGCGTCGCTGTCGAACCTGCAGGCCGCGCTGGTCGTCGGTTCGTTCCTGCGCAAAGACCATCCGCTGTTCGCGCAGCGCCTGCGCCAGGCAGCCCGCCGCGGCGCGCAGGTCTTCAGCCTGCAGGCCGCGCATGACGACTGGCTGCTGCCGCTGGCTGGCACGCTGACCGCCGCACCGGCGGCCTGGGCGCAACAGCTGGCCGATGTGGCCGCTGCCGTGGCGGCCGCCAAGGGCATCGACGCCCCTGCCGCCGGCCAAGCCGGCGCCACAGCTCAGGCGGTTGCTGCCGCGCTGCTGTCGGGCGAACGCAAGGCCGTGCTGCTGGGCAACGCCGCCGCGCAGCACCCGCAGGCCGGCACGCTGCTGGCACTGGCGCAATGGATCGGCGCCCACACCGGTGCCAGCGTCGGCTACCTCGGCGAGGCCGCCAACAGCGTCGGCGCGCAGCTCGTGGGCGCGCTGCCAGGGGCCGGCGGCCTGCATGCCGGCCAGATGCTCAGCCAGCCGATGAAGGCGCTGCTGCTGCTGAACCTGGAGCCGGCGCTCGACAGTGCCGACGCCGCCGCGGCCAAGGCCGCGCTGGCGGGTTCGGGCCTGGTCGTCGCGCTCACGCCGTTCAAGGACGCGCTGGTCGACAACGCCGACGTGCTGCTGCCGATCGCGCCGTTCACCGAGACCGCCGGCACCTTCGTCAACGCCGAGGGCCGTGCGCAGAGCTTCCACGGCGTCGTCAAGCCGTTGGGCGATACGCGCCCGGCCTGGAAGGTGCTGCGTGTGCTGGGCAACCTGCTGGGCCTGCCCGGCTTCGAGCAGGAGACCGCCGACGAGGTGCGTGCCGAGGCGCTGGGAGACCTGTCGCAGCTGGCGGCGCGCCTGGACAACACCACGTCTGCCGCCCCGCAGGCCGCCGCGGCCGTGGCCGGCCTGCAGCGCGTGGCCGACGTGCCGATCTACAGCACCGACATGCTGGTGCGCCGCGCCACCGCGCTGCAGCTGACCGCCGATGCGCGTGCGCCGGAAGCCGGCATCCCGAGCGCGCTGTGGCGTGCCCTGGGCCTGCAGCCCGGCGACCGCGTGCTGGTGTCGCAGGGGCAGGGCGCGGTGATCCTGCCCGCCCGTGAAGACCGCAGCCTGGCCGACGACGCCGTGCGCGTCGCGGCCGGCCACCCTGCCACCGTGGCCCTGGGCGCGATGTTCGGCGCCATCACGGTGGAGAAGGCCTGACCATGTTCGACACCCTGCATCAATTCGGCAATGCCGCGCTCGGCCCCACGCTCTGGCTGGTGGTGTGGAGCCTGGTCAAGATCGTGGCGCTGGTGCTGCCGCTGATGGGCTGCGTGGCCTACCTCACGCTGTGGGAACGCAAGGGCATCGGCTTCACGCAGATCCGCCTGGGCCCGAACCGCGTCGGTCCGGCCGGCCTGCTGCAGCCCATCGCCGACGCCGTGAAGCTGATCTTCAAGGAGATCATCCGCCCCACGGCTGCGAACAAGGGGCTGTTCTTCCTCGGCCCGATCATGACGATCATGCCGGCGCTGGCCGCCTGGGCCGTGGTGCCGTTCGGCCCCGAGGTCGTGCTGGCCAACGTCAATGCCGGCCTGCTGTTCCTGATGGCCATCACCTCGCTCGAGGTCTACGGCGTCATCATCGCCGGCTGGGCCAGCAACTCGAAGTACGCCTTCCTCGGCGCGCTGCGTGCCTCGGCGCAGATGGTCAGCTACGAGATCGCGATGGGCTTCTGCCTCGTCGTCGTGCTGATGGTCGCCGGCACGATGAACATGACCGAGATCGTGATGGAGCAGGGCCAGGGCATCTTCGCCAGCATGGGCGCCGGCGTGCTGTCGTGGAACTGGCTGCCGCTGTTCCCGATCTTCGTCGTCTACTTCATCGCCGGGTTGGCCGAGACCAACCGCCATCCGTTCGACGTGGTGGAAGGCGAGTCGGAGATCGTCGCCGGCCACATGATCGAGTACTCGGGCATGTCGTTCGCGATGTTCTTCCTGGCCGAGTACGCGAACATGATCCTGGTCAGCACGTTGTGCGTGCTGCTGTTCCTGGGCGGCTGGCTGCCCCCGTTCGACTTCCTCGCCTTCATTCCGGGCTGGATCTGGCTGGCCATCAAGGTCTTCGTGGTCGTCACGCTGTTCCTGTGGGTGCGTGCCACGTTCCCGCGCTTCCGCTACGACCAGATCATGCGTCTGGGCTGGAAGATCTTCATTCCCATCACGCTGGTCTGGCTGGTCGTCGTGGGCCTGTGGATCCAGTCGCCGTTCAACATCTGGAAGTGAGGCCGGGTATGTCGACCATCACCGCCATCAAGGACGTGTTCTCCAGCATGCTGCTGGCCGAGCTCTTCAAGGGCATGAAGCTCACCGGCCGGTACTTCCTGTCGAAGAACATCACGATCCAGTTCCCCGAAGAGAAGACGCCGCTGAGCCCGCGTTTCCGCGGTCTGCACGCGCTGCGTCGCTACGAAAACGGCGAAGAGCGCTGCATTGCCTGCAAGCTGTGCGAAGCCGTGTGTCCGGCGATGGCCATCACCATCGAGTCCGATGTGCGCGCCGACGGCAGCCGCCGCACCACGCGTTACGACATCGACCTCACCAAGTGCATCTTCTGCGGCTTCTGCGAAGAGAGCTGCCCGGTCGACTCCATCGTCGAGACCCACATCTTCGAATACCACGGCGAAAAGCGCGGCGACCTGTACTTCACGAAGGACATGCTGCTGGCCGTGGGCGACCGCTACGAAAAAGAGATTGCGGCCAACCGCGCTGCGGATGCCAAGTACCGCTGATCCGACATGACTTCCATCACAGCGCTCTTCTACGTCTTCTCCGCGGTGCTGCTGTTCGCAGCGTTCCGCGTCATCACGGCTCGCAGCACGGTGCATGCGGCGCTCTTCCTCGTGCTGGCCTTCTTCAGCGCCTCGTGCGTGTGGATGCTGCTGCGCGCCGAGTTCCTGGCCATCACGCTGGTCCTGGTGTACGTCGGCGCCGTGATGGTGCTGTTCCTGTTCGTCGTGATGATGCTCGACATCAACACCGACAGCTTCCGCGAGGGCTTCTGGAAGCACTTCCCGGTGGCCGGCATGGTCGGCGCGGTGATCGCGCTGGAAATGGCGCTGGTGCTGATGCGCGGCTTCCAGCCGACGCAGGCGCCCGAGTTGTCGGCGCAGGCGCAGAAGCTCGGCAACACGCACATGCTGGGCATCGAGATCTACACGAACTACCTCTACCCGCTGCAGATCGCTGCCGTGCTGCTGCTGGTGGCCATCGTGGCCGCCATCGCGCTGACGCTGCGCGGTCGCAAGGACAGCCGCCACCAGGACCCGAGCCAGCAGGTCAAGGCGAAGAAGGCCGACCGCGTGCGCCTGGTGAAGATCGCCCCCACGGTGGAAGCGCCGTCTGCACCCAAGGAAGGGGGCGCAGCATGATGCTCGGACCCATCACGCTCGGCCACTACCTGTCGCTGGGCGGCATCCTGTTCGCGTTGTCGGTCATCGGCATCTTCCTGAACCGCCGCAATCTCATCGTGCTGCTGATGGCCATCGAGCTGATGCTGCTGGCGGTGAACCTGAACTTCGTTGCCTTCTCGCACTACCTGGGCGACATGGCGGGGCAGGTGTTCGTGTTCTTCATCCTCACGGTGGCGGCGGCCGAATCGGCCATCGGCCTGGCCATCCTCGTCGTGCTGTTCCGCAATCGTGCATCGATCAACGTCGAAGAGCTCGACGATCTGAAGGGCTGACCATGGCAGCCACCCTGTCGCAGAACCTCCTGCTCACCGTTGCACTGGCGCCGTTGGCCGGTGCGCTGATCGCCGGCCTGGCCGGCAAGGCCGTGGGCCGCCGCGGCGCGCACACGGCCACCATCCTGGGCGTGCTGATCGCCTTCATCGGCTCGGCCATGGTGCTGAAGTCGGTGGCCGTGGACGGGGCGCGCTTCAACGCCACCATCTACGAATGGCTCGTCATCGGCGGGCTGAAGATGGAAATCGGGTTCATGGTCGACGGCCTCACGGCCATGATGATGTGCGTGGTGACCTTCGTGTCGCTCATGGTGCACGTCTACACCATCGGCTACATGGAAGAGGACCCGGGCTACCAGCGCTTCTTCGCCTACATCTCGCTGTTCACCTTCAGCATGCTGATGCTGGTGATGAGCAACAACTTCCTGCAGTTGTTCTTCGGCTGGGAAGCTGTGGGCCTGGTGAGCTACCTGCTGATCGGCTTCTGGTTCAAGAAGCCCACCGCGGTGTTTGCCAACATGAAGGCCTTCCTGGTGAACCGGGTCGGCGACTTCGGATTCATCCTGGGCATCGGCCTCGTGGTCGCCTACGCCGGCACGCTGAACTACACCGAAGCCTTCGCGAAGGCACCCGAGCTGGCGAAGATCGGCTTCCCGTACGCCACCTGGGGCGGCGAGTGGATGTTGATCACCGTGATCTGCATCTGCCTGTTCATCGGTGCGATGGGCAAGAGCGCGCAGGTGCCGCTGCACGTCTGGCTGCCCGATTCGATGGAAGGCCCGACCCCGATCTCGGCGCTGATCCACGCCGCCACCATGGTGACGGCCGGCATCTTCATGGTCGCGCGCATGTCGCCCATGTTCGAGCTGTCCGACACGGCGCTGAGCTTCGTGCTGGTCATCGGTTCGATCACCGCGCTGTTCATGGGCTTCCTGGGCATCATCCAGAACGACATCAAGCGCGTGGTGGCGTATTCCACGCTGAGCCAGCTCGGCTACATGACGGTGGCGCTCGGTGTCTCGGCCTACTCGGTCGCGGTGTTCCACCTGATGACGCACGCGTTCTTCAAGGCGCTGCTGTTCCTGGGCGCGGGCTCGGTGATCATCGGCATGCACCACGACCAGGACATCCGCAACATGGGCGGCCTGCGCAAGCACATGCCCATCACGTGGATCACGTCGCTGCTGGGGTCGCTGGCGCTGATCGGAACGCCGCTGTTCGCGGGCTTCTACTCGAAGGACTCGATCATCGAGGCCGTGCACTTCAGCAGCCTGCCGGGCGCAGGCTTCGCGATGTTCGCGGTGACGGCCGGTGTCTTCATCACGGCCTTCTATTCGTTCCGCATGTACTTCCTCGTCTTCCACGGCGAGGAGCGCTTCCACCACAAGCCCTTCCCGGGCGAGCACGACCACCACGACGACCACGGCCATGGCCACGCGCACACGCCGCACGAGTCGCCCTGGGTCGTGACGGCGCCGCTGCTGCTGCTGGCCGTGCCGTCGGTGGTGATCGGCTATCTGACCATCGGCCCGATGGTGCACGGCGAATTCTTCAAGGATGCGATCTTCGTCGACGCCGCGCGCCACCCGGCGATGGCCGAGTTGGGCAAGATCTTCCACGGCGCCGGCGCGATGGCGCTGCACGGTCTGCAGACGCTGCCGTTCTGGCTGGCGCTGGGTGGCGTCGCCACGGCGTGGCTGTTCTACCTGAAGGCGCCGTCCATCCCGGCAGCCATCGACCGCGCGCTGAAGCCGGTGCGCACCGTGCTCGAGAACAAGTACTACTTCGACTGGTTCAACGAGAGTGTGCTGTCTGCAGGCGCGCGCGTGCTGGGCACCGGGCTGTGGAAGGGCGGTGACCAGGCCGTGATCGACGGCGTGCTGGTCAACGGCTCGGCGCGTGCGGTGGGCCTGCTGTCGGGCGTGGTGCGCCTGGTGCAGACCGGCCACCTCTACTGGTACGCCCTGGTCATGCTGCTGGGCATCTTCGGCTTCATGACCTGGCGCCTGTGGCCGTTCCTGGGCGGCCTGCTGCGCTGAGCGCACCGGCGACACAACAAGAGAGAGAAGAATGGGTCTCCTGAGTCTTGCGATCTGGCTGCCGATCGCCTTCGGTGTGCTGCTGCTGGCGGTGGGTAACGACCGCAACGCTGGCGTCGTGCGGGCCATCGCGCTGGTCGGCGCGCTGCTGGCGTTCCTGGTGACGATCCCGCTGGTCACCGGCTTCGACACCGGCAGTGCCGCGATGCAGTTCCAGGAGAAGCTGTCCTGGATCGCGCGTTTCAACGTCAACTACCACCTGGGCGTGGATGGCCTGTCGGTGTGGTTCGTGCTGCTCACGGCATTCATCACCATCATCGTCGTCATCGCAGGCTGGGAAGTCATCACCGACCGCGTGGCGCAGTACAACGGCGCGTTTCTGATCCTGTCGGGCCTGATGGTGGGCGTGTTCTCGGCGCTGGACGGCCTGCTGTTCTACGTGTTCTTCGAGGCCACGCTGATCCCGATGTACATCATCATCGGCATCTGGGGCGGCCCCAACCGCGTCTACGCGGCCTTCAAGTTCTTCCTGTACACGCTGCTGGGCTCGCTGCTGATGCTGGTGGCCCTGGTCTACCTGTACTTCAAGAGCGGCGGCAGCTTCGACATCCTCACCTGGCACAAGCTGCCGCTGCCGCTGTCGGTGCAGGCCTTGCTGTTCTTCGCCTTCTTCGCCGCCTTCTCGGTGAAGGTGCCGATGTGGCCGGTGCACACCTGGCTGCCCGATGCGCACGTCGAGGCGCCCACCGGTGGTTCGGTGGTGCTGGCCGCCATCATGCTGAAGCTGGGTGCCTACGGCTTCCTGCGCTTCTCGATGCCGATCGCCCCCGACGCGGCGCGCGAGTATGCCTGGATCATCATCGCGCTGAGCCTGATCGCGGTGCTGTACATCGGCCTCGTGGCCCTGGTGCAGCAGGACATGAAGAAGCTGGTGGCCTACAGCTCCATCGCGCATATGGGCTTCGTCACCTTGGGCTTCTTCATGTTCAACGAGCTCGGCGTGGCCGGCGGCATCGTGCAGATGATCAGCCACGGCTTCGTCTCGGGCGCGATGTTCCTGTGCATCGGCGTGCTCTACGACCGCGTGCACAGCCGCGAGATCGCCAGCTACGGCGGCGTCGCCAACACCATGCCCAAGTTCGCGGCCTTCGCGGTGCTGTTCGCGATGGCCAACTGCGGCCTGCCGGGCACGGCCGGCTTCGTCGGCGAGTGGATGGTGATCCTGGGCGCGGTGCAATACAACTTCTGGATCGCGCTGGCAGCTGCCACCACGCTGATCTTCGGCGCCGCCTATACGCTGTGGATGGTCAAGCGCGTGTACTTCGGTGACGTCGCCAACGACGACGTGAAGTCGCTGCAGGACATCAACGGGCGCGAGTTCCTGATGCTGGCCGTGCTGGCGATCGCGGTGCTGTGGATGGGCCTGTATCCCAAGCCCTTCACCGACGTGATGCAGGTGTCGGTGACGGAGCTGCTCAAGCACGTGGCCGTCTCGAAGATCCAGTGACGCCGCCGAGAAACCAACAATGACCACGATGAACTGGCTCGTCATCTATCCCGAGGCCTGGCTGTTGTTCGCGGCGTGCGCCGTGCTGCTGGCCGACCTCTTCGTCACCGACCCCGCGCGCCGGCCCACCTTCTGGATGACCCAGATTGCGGTCGGCGTGTTCGCCGCCATGCACCTGTGGAAGCTGGACAGTGGCGCCACCGCCTACGGCATGCACGGCAGCGTCGTCACCGACCCGATGGGCCACCTGCTGGCCTTCTTCGCCGCCATCGCGGTGATGGTGACCATCGCCTACGCACGGCCCACGCTCGCGGCACGCGAGATGCTCAAGGGCGAGTTCTACACGCTGACGCTGTTCGTGCTGCTGGGCATCTCGGTGATGACCTCGGCCAACAACTTCCTCGTCGTCTACCTCGGCCTGGAACTGATGAGCCTGTCGCTGTACGCGCTGACCGCGCTGCGCCGCGACCACGCCGTTAGCACCGAGGCGGCGATGAAGTACTTCGTGCTCGGCGCCCTGGCCAGCGGCTTCCTGCTCTACGGGCTGAGCATGATGTACGGCGCCACCGGCTCGCTGGAGATCCCCAAGGTCTTCGAGCAGATCGCCAACAACCCGGGCATCAACAAGGAAGTGCTGATCTTCGGCGTGGTCTTCGTCGTCGCGGGCCTGGCCTTCAAGCTGGGTGCGGTGCCGTTCCACATGTGGGTGCCTGACGTCTACCAGGGCGCGCCGACGTCGGTGACGCTGCTGATCGGCGGCGCGCCGAAGTTCGCGGCCTTCGCGATCACCATCCGGCTGCTGGTCGAAGGCATGCTGGGGCTGGCGGTGGACTGGCAGCAGATGTTCATCGTGCTGGCGGTCAGCTCGCTGGTGGTCGGCAACATCGCCGCCATCGCGCAGACCAACCTGAAGCGCATGCTGGCGTACTCCACCATCGCGCAGATGGGCTTCATCCTGCTCGGCCTGTCGGCCGGTGTCGTCAGCGGCAACACGCTGAGCGCGGGCAATGCCTATAGCTCGGCCATGTTCTACCTGGTGGCCTACGTGCTGACGACGCTGGGCACCTTCGGCCTGATCATGTTCCTGTCGCGCCAGGGCTTCGAGAGCGAGCAGATCGACGACCTGGCCGGCCTGGCCCGCCGCGCGCCGTGGATCGCCGGCGTGATGACGGTGTTCATGTTCTCGCTGGCCGGTGTGCCGCCGATGGTGGGCTTCTACGCCAAGCTTGCCATCCTGCAGGCGCTGGTCTCCACCAGCGTGACGCTGTACCTGGTGCTGGCCATCGTGGCGGTGCTGCTGTCGCTGATCGGCGCGTTCTACTACCTGCGGGTCGTGAAGGTCATGTACTTCGACGAGCCCACCCAGACCGCGCCCATCGTGCAGAGCCAGGGCGTGACCGCGCTGCTGGCGCTGAACGGCCTGGCCGTGCTGGGCTTCGGGCTGCTGCCCGGCGGCCTGATGGCGATGTGCCGCGACGCCATCATCAAGGCCCTGGCGAGCTGAGCGGCACCCGCTGTGCCGCTGTCGATGCCTGACGACGACGGCCACCTCGTCGAACACCGCACCGGCGGCCGCACGCTGCTAGAAGGCGGCTTCCTGGAAGTGCGGCGCGACGACGTGCGCCTGCCCGACGGCAGCACGGCCACGCGCGAGTTCATCCAGCACCCGGGAGCCGTGGCCGTGGTGCCGTTGCTCGACGATGGCCGCGTCGTGGTGGTGCGGCAGTTCCGCTACCCCATCGGCAAGAGCATCGTCGAGTTTCCCGCCGGCAAGCGCGATGCCGGCGAAGACCTGCTGGCCTGTGCCCGCCGCGAGCTGCAGGAAGAGACCGGCTACCGCGCCCGCGAATGGGCCTTCGCCTGCGAAATCCACAACGCCGCGGCGTATTCGACCGAGAGCATCTGGATCTACTTCGCACGCGGCCTCGTGGCCGGGGCGCAGAACCTGGACCAGGGCGAGTTCCTCGACGTGCTCGCGTTGACCGACGATGAGCTCGACGCGCTGGCCGCTGCCAACACGCTGCCCGACGTCAAGACGCTGGTCGGCCTGCAGTGGCTGCAGCGCTGGCGCGCCGGCGCGTGGTCTTTGCAGTGGCAGCCCGACCCGGAGCCACCCGCCGCCCTATGATGGCGCGATGAAGGTGCTCAACCTGCGTTGCGCGAACGGCCACGGCTTCGAAGGCTGGTTCGCTTCCGACGATGACTTCATGGACCAGAACGGCCGCGGCCTCATCGAGTGCCCGCTGTGCAGCGACCGCGTCGTCACCCGCATGCCCAGTGCGCCGCGGCTGAACCTGTCGGGTGCACGTGAACCCGTGGCGACGGCGCCTGCCGCCAAGGAAGGCGCCGCCGTGGACCTGCAGGCCGCATGGCTGCAGGCCGTGCAGCACATGCTGGCCAACACCGAAGACGTGGGCGAGCGGTTTGCCGACGAAGCGCGCCGCATCCACTACGGGGAAACAGCGCACCGTGGCATCCGCGGCGAAGCCTCGGCCGAGGAGCGCCAGGCGCTGCACGAGGAAGGCATCGAGGTGCTGTCGATCCCGGTGCCGCGCGCGCTGAAGGGCCCGGTGCAGTGACCGGCCCGGCGCGTCGGCCCTAGACCACGCGCCCCGGATTCAGCAGGTTCTGCGGGTCGAGTGCCTGCTTGATGCGTTGCATCAGCGCCAGCGCCACCGGCGACTTGCGTTCCTTCAACTCGTCGCGCTTGAGCTGCCCCACGCCGTGTTCGGCAGAGATCGACCCCCGGTGCGCCACCACGGCGTCGTACACCACGTGGTTCACGCGTGCTTCCATCTCGGCCAGGAACTGCTGCGCATCGCCGCCCGCCGGCGCCTGCACGTTGTAGTGCAGGTTGCCGTCGCCCAGGTGGCCGAAGTTGACCAGGCGCACGCC
>VFQM010001932.1_pt1 | contig 16661 bp, 15 predicted proteins | sample 3512391 | NCBI WGS metagenome assembly VFQM01 (sample SAMN10412369, study PRJNA504923) | tailings metagenome | isolation source: Replicate 1 from Balatoc abandoned mine | place: Philippines
CGTGATCGGCCAAAAGGGGCCCGCCGCTTTGCGGTTGCCGCTGGAGGCCTCTCGGTCTGCGTCAGGCTGCTTGGACGGACGGCCGGTCCGCCCGCGCGCAGCCTTCCTTGCCGAGAAGCCTCCAGCGGCAATCACGGTGCCTCAATCTTTTCAGGACAGGCTCTAGTGGCCAGCGTGCTGCTGTTGCTGGGATTATCGGGCACGGCCGGGACGAGTGCCGCGCAGGATCGCGACAGTGGTTTTACCGCCTATGTCCAATCGCTGTGGCCCAAGGCGCAGGCCAAGGGCGTGTCGCGCGCGACCTTTGACAGCATGACAGCCGGGCTGACCTATAACGCCCGCGTCATTGCGCTCGACCGTGACAATTTGTCGACTGGGGCAACAACGACCACGCCAATCCCGTCTTTCGCCCCCTATCGCGCTCGCCATGTCGACGCGCCGCGGATCAACGGCGGGCGCGCGGCCAAGGTGCGGCTGTTGCCGCTGCTGGCCAGGATCGAGCGCGACACGGGCGTTCCGGCGCAGATCATGATTGCCATCTACGGCCACGAAACCGCTTATGGCAAAGTCACAGGCAGCTTTGATCTGCCGCAAGCGCTGGCGACGCTGGCGTTTGATGGACGCCGCCGCAATCTGTTCGAACCCGAACTGATCGCAACCATGCAAATGGTCGAGCGCGGCGTACCGCGCAGCGTGCTGCGGGGCAGCTGGGCCGGGGCGTTCGGCTATCCGCAATTCCTGCCCTCGGTTTATCTGCGCGTGGCCCGCGACGGGGATGGCGACGGGCAGGCGCATATCTGGGCAAGCGAAGCCGATGCCATCGCCTCAATCGGCAATTATCTGCATCAAGCCGGGTGGCGGCGCAGCGAACCATGGGGCGTGGCGGTGCGCGTGCCCGACAGCCTGAACCGCGCCGCGCTGGCGAGCCGATTGCAGCCCGCGCGCTGCCCGCGGGTGTTTGCGCGCCACAGCCGCTGGCAAAGCATGGCCGAATGGCGGCGTGCGGGCATCATGCCCGAAAACGGCAACTGGCCGCGCGACAATGTGCAGGCGGTGCTGTTAGAGCCCGACGGGCCGGGACGCACCGCCTATTTGCTGACGGGTAACTATCGCGCGATATTGGATTATAACTGCTCGAACTTTTATGCGCTGTCGGTGGGATTGCTGGCCGATGAAATCACTCGCTAATTGCGCTGCGCCGCCCGCGTTGCTGCTGCTGGCGGCGTGCGGCAGCGTCGATGGTGCCACCGATGGCTCGACCAAACGCCCGGCCACCGGCAGCCCGGCACCCACCGCTGCGCTGGTCAGCGACAGCCCCGTTAAGATCGGGGATCCCTATGTGATCGACGGCGTCACCTACACGCCGCGCGATGTGATCGACTATGACGATGTCGGCTATGCCAGCTGGTACGGCAGCGAATTTGCCGGGCGCGCGACCGCCAATGGCGAAGCGTTCAACCCGGCTGCCTTCAGCGCCGCGCACAAGACATTGCCGCTGCCGAGCTATGTCGAGGTGACCGCGCTGGACAGCGGACGGACCATATTGGTGAGGGTCAATGATCGTGGGCCGATGGACAACCGCCGCCTGATTGACCTGTCCGAGGCCGCAGCAAAGCAACTGGGCATCGCCGACAAGCCTGCCGCTGTGCGCGTCCGCCGGGTCAGCCCGCCGCAATCCGAGCGGGCAGCGCTGCGCGCGGGTCAGGCGGTGCCTGAGCGGCTGGAAACGCCCGATTCACTCCTGAAAATCTTGCGGGCCAAGGCGGCAGCTTTGCCGCCGTTGTCGGAGGTTCCGGCAGTCGCCGTGGCGGCACCAACGCCGCTGCCTGCCACGAGAGTGCCCGATCCGGCGGCGACGCCGGATCCTGCAAAACCCGTGGTTGCAGGAAGCTATTTTGTGCAGGTCGCCGCATTCAGCACCCGCGCGCGGGCCGATGCGGCAGCAGCGAGTGTTGGCGGCAACGTCAGCGCGGCCGGCAATTTATGGCGCGTACGCATGGGGCCATTCGCCGACGCCGCCGCTGCCCAAAATGCGCTGACAGCCGCCAAGGCCAAGGGTTATGACGACGCCCGCATCCTGCGGGACAAATAGATTGCGGGGGAAATTCATCACGCTGGAAGGCGGGGAGGGGGTTGGTAAGTCCACCCAGCTTGCCGCGCTCGCCGCCGCCCTAACCGCGCGCGGATTCAAAGTCGTAACTACCCGCGAACCCGGTGGGACCGAGGGGGCCGAGGCCATCCGCCGCTTGCTGCTCGAGGGCGGGGCCGACCGTTGGAACAGCGCCAGCGAAGCATTGCTATTTGCGGCGGCACGCGGGGATCATGTTGCCAAACTGATCGAGCCTGCCCTCGCCCGGGGCGAGTGGGTGCTGTGCGATCGCTTCGTCGATTCAACGCGCGCCTATCAAGGCGGGGGCGGCGGCATGGCGGACGCCGACATCCTGACCCTGCACCGTATCGGATCGGGCGGGCTGTTGCCCGACCGGACCGTGTTGCTCCAGCTGCCAGGCGAGGTCGCTGCAGCGCGTTTGCGGGCCCGCGATGGCGACCGGCCTGACCGCATGGGGGCCAAGCCCGCTGCCTATCATGCCCGGCTGGCGGCGCGTTTTGCCGAACTGGCCGCAGCCGAGCCCGCGCGTTGGCGCGTCGTTGATGCGAGTGGCGACGCCAATATGGTCACCAATCATGTGCTGGCCGCGCTTGCCGATTTATTGCCATGCTGATCGGACTTGACCCCGCCGAGCGCATTTTTCTGGAAAGCTGGCACAGCGGGCGGCTGCACCACGCATGGCTGCTCGCTGGGCCGCAAGGGCTAGGAAAAGCTGCCTTTGCCCAGCGAATTGCGCGCTTCTTGCTGACCCGGACCGCTGATGCACAGACCGAAACCCCCGAAGGATTGCACAGCGAAGGCGATTTTGCCGCTGCAAAGCTGCTCGACGCGGGCAACCATCCCGAACTCCACTTGCTTGAACGGCTGGTCAAGGAAGCGGGCAAGGATGCCGCGCGCAATATTACCGTCGATCAGGTGCGCGCGCTAATTTCGCGGCTGCAATATACCATCGCTATCGGCCATTGGCGCGTCATCATCGTCGATGCGATTGATGATCTGGAAGCAGGCGCGGCCAATGCACTGCTCAAAACGCTCGAAGAGCCGCCTGCCAAAACACTGTTTCTGCTTGTCAGCCATTCGCCGGGAAGATTGCTGCCAACCATCCGGTCGCGCTGCCGCCTGCTGCGGTTCCAGCCGCTCGAGCCAGCGGTGCTGCGCAGCTGGCTGATCGCGCAGCGGCCCATTGCCGATATGCGCCAGATTGATGCGGCGATAACGGCGGCGGGCGGTATTCCGGGCCGCGCGCTGGAACTGGTCGATGGCGACACAGCGCAGATGGAACAGCGCTTGTTGGCTATCGCGGCGAACGGCGATCCCGGCAATCGGCTGCGCGACGCATTGGCGCGCGATGTGGCCGGGGTGGCGGGCAAAGCGCGCTTTCGCTTGCTCCTCGACCTTGCACCACGCCTGCTGTTGCGGCTGGCGCGCGAGCGCGGGGTGGCGGGGGCCACAGAGACATTGGCAAGCTGGGATCAGGTCCAGACCATCAGCCGCAATGCTATTTCGGGCAGCTATGATCCCGCCATGATCGCCTTTGACATTGGCAATAGTTTTGCCGCACTGGCAGGGGCCAGCGCTTCCCCTGCGCGGGCATAGGCGTTAGAGGCACGCGCATGAGCGAGCCCTTCTATATCACCACCGCGATCAGCTACCCCAACGGGCGCCCGCATATCGGCCATGCCTATGAGGCGATTGCCACCGATGCAATTGCGCGCTTCCACCGGATGATTGGTCGCGATGTGCGGCTGGTTACCGGCACCGACGAACATGGGCTGAAAATGGTCCAGACGGCGCGCGCGGCTGGGCGCGACACGCTGGAGTTCGCCGACGAAATGTCGGGCTATTTCCGCGATATGTGCGCCGGTTTGAACATTAGCCATGACAATTTCATGCGCACCAGCGACCCGCGCCACCATGCCGCGAGCGTTGCGCTGTGGGAAGCAATGGCAGCGAAAGGAGACCTGTACCTCGATCGCTATGAGGGCTGGTATTCGGTGCGCGACGAGGCTTTCTACGATGAAAGCGAGCTCGTCGATGGGGAAGGGGGCACCCGCCTGTCGCCGCAAGGCACGCCCGTCGAATGGACCGCCGAGGAAACCTGGTTTTTCCGCCTGTCGGCCTATCAGGATCGGCTGCTGGCGCTGTATGCGGATCAACCCGATTTCATTCGCCCTGAAAGTCGCCGCAACGAGGTCATAAGGTTCGTCGAGGGCGGCCTTAAGGATCTTAGCGTGTCGCGGACCAGCTTTGCCTGGGGGGTGCCGGTCCCGGGCTCTCCGGGGCATGTCATGTATGTCTGGGTCGATGCGCTGACGACCTATTTGTCGGGCATCGGCTATCCGACACGCGGCGGCGAATTTGACCGCTTCTGGCCCGCCAATGTGCACATCATCGGTAAAGATATTGTGCGTTTTCATGCGGTTTACTGGCCAGCTTTCCTGATGTCGGCCAATCTGCCCTTGCCCAAACAGGTGTTCGGCCACGGCTTCCTGCTCTCGCGCGGGGAGAAAATGTCGAAGTCGCTGGGCAATGTCGTCGATCCGATGGAGCTGGCTGCGTTGTTCGGGGTCGACCAACTGCGCTATTTCCTGCTGCGCGAAGTGAGCTTCGGGCAGGATGGCAGCTATAGTGCCGAGGCCATTGTTACACGGGTGAATGCCGAGCTGGCGAATGGCTTCGGCAATCTGGCGCAGCGGACATTATCCCAGATTTTCAAGAATTTGGACGGATATCTTCCTGCGATTCATGGCCATACTGCAGACGACGAAGCGCTATTTGCTACCGTCGATGCCATTGTCCGTGATACCATGGTTACGGCCTATGCCGACCTCGCCATGTCGCAAGCACTCGACGCATGGATGCAGGCGGTATTTGCGTGCAACGCCTATATCGATGCCCAGGCGCCGTGGGCGCTGCGCAAAACCGATCCTGCGCGGATGGAGACGGTGCTGGCAACGCTATATATCTGCATCGCGCAGCTTGCGGTGGCGGTGCAGCCGGTCATCCCGGCCAGTGCCACACGCTTGCTCGATGCGATGGGCATCGCGCCCGCGCTGCGCAGTCCGGAAGGCCTAGCCAGCCACTGGTATTCGCCGCTTGCCGAGGGTGGCTTCCGGTTGGATGCGCCCCAAGGGCTGTTCCCGCGCCTTGAACTGCCCGCCGAAGAGCCGGCAGCATGATCGTCGATTCGCATTGCCACCTGAATTACAAGGGCTTGGTGGAACGCCAGGGCGAGGTGCTGGCCCGCGCCCGCGACGCCGGGGTGGGGGCCATGCTCAATATTTCGACGCGCGAGAGCGAGTGGGACGATGTACTCGCCATTGCCGAGGCCGAGCCCGATGTCTGGGCGTCGGTCGGTATCCACCCGCACGAGGCGGACGGTCATGTGGGCGTTGATGCCGCGCGGCTGATTGACCGCGCGGCGCACCGGCGCGTTATTGGCATCGGCGAGAGCGGGCTCGACTATTATTATGATCACAGCGACCGCGCGCAGCAGCGTGCCAGTTTCCGCGAACATATTGCGGCATCGCGCGCGACCGGTTTGCCGCTGATCGTGCACACCCGCGATGCCGAGGAGGATACAGCCGCAATTCTGCGCGAAGAGATGGAGCAGGGGGCTTTCCCGGGGGTTATCCATTGCTTCACCGCCAGCGCCGATTTTGCCCGGGTTGCACTCGATCTGGGCTTTTACATTTCGCTGTCGGGCATCGTTACCTTCAAAAATGCCCATGATTTGCAAGCAGTGGCACGCTGGTTGCCCAAAGACCGGCTGCTGGTGGAGACCGACGCACCCTTTCTGGCACCCATTCCGCATCGCGGAAAACCGGGTGAACCATCATTCGTCGCCGATACGCTTCGTTTCATTGCGAATTTACGCGACGAAAATGCCGATGACCTCGCCGCCATCACCACCACCAATTTCTATCGCCTGTTCGCCAAAGCCGTGCCGCCATCACCGCAAACATGCTGAAAATTCGTATATTGGGCTGTGGCACGTCATCGGGCGTGCCGCGCATCGGCAATGATTGGGGCCAGTGCGATCCGGCCAACCCGCGCAACGCCCGCACACGCGCGTCAGTGCTGGTGTCGCTCAATGATTACAGATTGTTGGTCGATACCAGCCCCGACCTGCGGCAGCAGCTGCTCGACGCCCAAATTTCCAGCGTTGATGCGGTAATCTGGACCCATGACCATGCCGATCACTGCCACGGCCTCGACGATCTGCGCCAGATTTCGCATATCAAACGCATGCCGGTTCTGGCTTATGCGCGTCAGAGCGTGCTCGACCGGCTGCACCGCCGCTTCACTTATGCCTTCGACGGCAATTTCGGTTATCCGCCGCTGATCGAGGCGCAGCCGCTGCTCGATCGCCAGCGCATGGGAAAGTTGGAGGTTTCGGCCATCGAAATGCCGCACGGCCCGGTTCAGGCGAGCGGTTTGCGATTCAGTGATGGTATTAAGAGTATCGGTTATGCCACCGATTTTTCTGAATTTACCGAGGGGATGGTCGAATTCTTTAGCGGCGTTGATCTGTTTGTTATCGATGCGCTGCGGCGGCATCCACATCCGACGCATCCGCATTTGGCCATGACGCTCGCCGGGCTCAAGCGATGCGGCGTCAAGCGCGCTGTGCTGGTGCATATGGACAATACGATGGACTATGATGACCTTATGGGCGAACTTCCTGACGGCGTTGAACCCGGGTTTGACGGGCTGGAGCTGTGGGCATGAGCGGAGACCAATGGGTCCAGATCGTCTGGTTCGTCGGCGCATTCACGCTGGTGATTAGCGCAGTGGTGGCGCGTCGCATTCCGGCCGGTACAATGCTGAAAATGGCTCTGACTTGGGTCGTGATATTCGGTGCCGTGACATTGCTGGCCTGGGGATGGCAGCTGACCCGCTGACTGATATGATGTTTTATTTAACATAATACTTATTATCGGATAATCTGATGCCAATTGACCCGGCCATCGCTACCGCTGCCCCCCGCCCGATCGATCGGCTGCTGGGCGTCATGCGCCAGTTGCGCAACCCTGTTGGCGGCTGCGAATGGGATTTGGCCCAGAATTTCGCAACAATTGCACCCTATACCATCGAGGAAGCCTATGAACTCGCCGATGCCATTGCGGCGGACGATGCGGGCCATATTCGCGAAGAACTGGGCGATCTGCTCTTACAGGTGGTCTTCCACGCACAAATTGCCGCCGATGAAGGCTTGTTCGATTTCGATGCGGTCGCCGACACCATTGCCGATAAAATGATCCGCCGCCATCCGCATATCTTTGGCGACGGCCATGATTTGCCCCAGCGCGCTGCGTGGGAGGCGATCAAGGCGGCTGAACGCCAGAACAAGGCTCCGGGTAACGCAAGCGCATTGGACGGCGTTGCAATGGCTTTACCGGCGTTGAAACGCGCCGACAAACTCCAGGGGCGCGCAGCGCGGGTGGGTTTTGACTGGCCCGATGTGGCCGGACCGGTCGCCAAGGTGCAGGAAGAGCTCGCCGAACTCGCGGCGGCGCCCGACGATGCTGCGCGGTTCGAAGAAATGGGCGACCTGCTTTTCGCCGCCGCCAATATTGCGCGCAAGCTGGGCATCGATCCCGAAACCGCGCTGGCCGCCGCTAACCGCAAGTTCGAGGCACGCTTTGCGGCGATGGAAACGCTTGCGGGCGGCAGCATCGAGGGCCTCGACCTCGAAGCTCAGGAAGCCCTTTGGCAACGGGTTAAAGCGGCTGGAGGCTGACGTCCGGCCAGTGCTGGGCAAAACGTGCCCAATCGCTGGGCGACAGGCGCGCCTCGATCTGTTCCGTCCCGGCGGCATCGCTCGTTTGCTTCACAACCCGGCCATGCGCATGCAGCCAGGCCAACGCATCGCCCTGCTCTGCCCCCAGCGACAGTCGACGTCCCTGATGATCGCGGGTCAGCCGGGTGCTGACCGCGCGCAGCGCACGCTGCACACCTTCCCCGGTCAGCGCCGATACAATCACCACATCGTCGCGCGCTGCGGTCCGCTGTTCCAGAAGCGCGCGCAGATCGGGATCGCACCGGTCAATCTTGTTCCAAAGCTCGATCTGCGGAATGGGGTCACCCCCTTCCTCAGCGCCATGGTCCACCTGCCCCGTCACGCCCAAATCGGTCAGAATCGCGCGCACATCTTCATATTGCGCTTCGCTATCAGGGTGCGACATGTCGCGGACATGGGCAATCAAATCGGCGGTCGTGACCTCTTCCAGCGTGGCGCGAAAGGCGGCGATTAACTGCGTGGGCAGGTCGGAGACGAAGCCTACCGTATCGGACAAAATCGCCTTGTCGATTTCCGGCAAGCGGATTTCGCGCATGGTGGGATCCAGCGTTGCAAATAGCATGTCCGCCGCCATGACGTCACTGTGCGTCAACCTATTGAAGAGTGTGGACTTTCCCGCATTGGTATAGCCGACGAGCGCGATCACCGGCCACGGCGCCTTTTGCCGCCGCCCGCGCTGCAACCCACGCGTGCGGCGCGCCTCGTCCAGTTGCTTCCGGATCCGCGCCATGCGATCGCGGATCATACGGCGGTCGGCTTCGATCTGCGTTTCGCCGGGGCCGCCGAGAAAGCCGAAGCCGCCGCGTTGACGCTCAAGGTGGGTCCAGCTGCGCACCAGCCGCCCCGATTGATAGTCGAGGTGCGCCAGTTCGACCTGCAAGCGCCCTTCGGCCGTGGCGGCACGCTCGCCAAAAATTTCAAGGATCAGGCCGGTGCGGTCAATCACCTTGGTGGCCAGCGCCGTTTCCAGATTGCGCTGCTGAATGGCCGTGAGCGCGGCATCGACCACTACCAGCTCCACGGCATTTTGCGCGATGACCGGAACCAGCGCTTCAATCTGCCCCACACCGATCAGCGTCGCCGCGCGGGTCTGGCGCAGGCGCAGCAGCTGGACATGGCGGATATCGAGCGCAATCGCGCGCGCCAGCCCGGCGGCCTCTTCCGCGCGCGCGTCGAGATCGCGCCTGACCCCCTGCCCGCGCCACTCGGGCACGACCAGCAGCGTTGCTGTGCCGGGGGATTGGCGTTGGGTCAGGCCTCGCCTTCCCCGCCCTCTTCATCGTCACTCAGATTGATGGGGCCGTTGGGCTGAACCGTGGAAATGGCGTGTTTGTAAACCAACTGCACCTGCCGGTCGCGCTCCAGCAGCACGCAAAACAGGTCAAAGGCGGCGATATCGCCCTGCAGCATGACGCCATTGACCAGGAACATCGTTGCCGATTCCCCCGATTTGTGGACGGCGCTCAAGAAAATCTCTTGCAAAGTCTTTGACTTGTTGACCGGAGCTGGCAACAATGCGCGCAATTGATCGACATCATAGCCGTGGCCCGGCATCACCGTGGAAATGGCGTGTTTGTACACCAGCTGCGATTGGCCATCGCGGCGCAGCAACAACGAAAAATTGTCGAACCAGGTGATGATGCCCTGCAATTTCACGCCCTTAACCAGGAACATGGTGACGGGCGTTTTGCTGCGTCGCAGGCTGTTGAGGAAGAGGTCCTGGAGATTTTGCTGCTTGTCGGACATTGGCTTGTTCCTATTTTTGGCAGGGTTCCCCTGCATTGCTTTGGGCCGCCAGCGTGAACGGTGGCGCTGTGGTAGCAAAGCTGCCGGGATCGTCCAGCATGCTTTTTCCGGTGCCGCCAACTAGATCAGATTTCATCTTCGCGCACGTCGGTCAGCCCGAGCAGCTTCAACTTGCGGTGCAGCGCCGACCTTTCCATCCCGACAAAAGTGGCGGTGCGCGAAACATTGCCCGAAAACCGCCTGATTTGAATGCGCAGATATTCTCGCTCAAAATTCTCACGCGCTTCTTTCAGCGGGGTCGACATAATTGCTTCACCCGATGGCAGGCTGTCGCTGCCGGACCGGAGGATTTCGGCGGGCAACAGATCAAGCTCGATGCGTTGCAACCGCTCGCTGGGAGCAAGGATCATCACCCTTTCGACGACATTGCGAAGCTCACGCACATTGCCCGGCCACTCATGCGCTTGCAGCGCGGCCAGCGTCTCGAGCGCAATAATGGGTGGCGGCACGCGGCGCTCGGCGGCGTAGCGCATGACGAAATGCTCACATAGCGGGGCAATGTCGTCGCGCCGCTCGCGCAGTGGCGGGATATGCACCGGAACTACATTCAGCCGGTAGTAAAGATCTTCGCGGAACGATCGATCGGCAATCGCGGCCAACAAGTTTCGGGCGCTGCCCGACACAATCCGCACATCGACCCGAATCTGCGTCGAACCGCCGACCCGTATGAAACTCTGATCGGTCAGCACCCGTAGAATTTTTCCTTGCGTCGTCAGCGGCATATCGGCCACTTCGTCCAGAAATAGCGTGCCGCCATGCGCCTGTTCGAGCAAGCCGGGGCGAATGCTGCCATCCGGCAGTTCGATACCGAACAATTCCTGTTCGACCGTTTCGGGATCCATGCGGGCCGAGGATATTACGCGGAACGGGCCGTTCGAGCGGTTGCTCCATTGGTGCAGAACGCGCGCAGCCACCTCTTTGCCGGTGCCCGGTGCGCCCGTGATCAGCACCCGGCTACCGGTGTTGGCGACCCGTTTCAGCGTTGCGCGGACCTGATTGATGGCGGCGCTGGTGCCGGTCAGTTCATCGGCCTGGCCAGCCCGCTCGCGCAGAGCCTCTACCTCTGACCGCAATCGCTCGGTTTCGGTCGCGCGCGCAACAAGGTGCAGCAAACGACTGGCCTCGAACGGCTTTTCGATAAAGTCGAATGCCCCGCGCCGGATGGCTGCCACCGCTGTATCAATTCCGCCATGCCCCGATATCACGATGATCGGGATGGTCGCGTCCATCGCCTTGACCGCTTCAACCAGCCCCAGTCCGTCCAACCGCGACCCTTGCAGCCAGACATCGATCAGCACCAGCGAGGGACGCCGCTGGCGAATAGCGTCGAGCGCGGCGTCGCTGTTCGGTGCCGTGCGCGCTTCATAGCCTTCGTCTTCCATGACGCCGGCCACAAGTTCGCAAATATCACGTTCATCGTCGACAATCAGAATATCTAGCGCCATTTCACTCTCTTGCCTGAATTACGCGGGTGCGCCCGGGAACGGTCTCTGCCGCTGCTTCAATGACCTCCCCGGACTGGCCAACAAGATTTTGCAACTTGTCGATGAAAAGGGTCATGGTCACGCGCGCACCGCCCCCCGGCGCATCCGCAAAGTCGATTTCGCCGAGATGGTCGTCGATAATCTTCTTGACGATGGCCAGGCCAAGGCCAGTCCCCGTCTGGCGGGTGGTGATATAGGGCTCGGCGATACGGTCGCGCTCGGGCGGCAGCCCTACCCCGGTGTCGGCCACACTAATCTGCAGGACGCCGTCTTGCATAAGGATGGTGACCTCAATGCGGTCCGGTTCAGCCTCGCTGCCCGGGACATCACGATCATGAAGCCGCTTTTCATCAATCGCTTCGACGGCATTTTTGACCACATTTGTTACGGCCTGCGACAGCAAATGGCGGTCGCACACCAATGGGGTCACATCCTCGGGCGCATCGAGCACAAATTTGATGTCGGGCCGCGCGACTTCGAACAGGAACACCGACTGGCGCACGATATCGCGCACGTCTTCTAGACCAAAGGTCGGTGCGGGCATGCGCGCAAAGCTGGAAAATTCGTCAACCATACGGCGCACGTCTGCGACCTGGCGCACGATGGTTTCGGTAAGCTTGGTAAAGACGCCGGCATCTTCATCCAGCTTTTTGCCAAATCGCCGCTGCAACCGTTCTGCGGCAAGCTGGATTGGGGTAAGCGGATTCTTGATTTCGTGTGCAATACGCCGTGCTACATCGGACCAGGCGGCGCGCCGCTGATCGTGCAATTGCTGGGTAATGTCCTCAAAGCTGAGCACATGACCGTCATTCAAGGCGACTGCCTTAGCCGCAATGGTTGCCTGTTCGCGCCCGGGCAAGGTGAGCGCCAAAACGGCCTCGGGCTGACCACCGTCCACCAGACGGGCCAGCTCGGGCGACACCGCGACCAGCGGGCGCCCGGTCAATTCCGCTGCGCTGTGCCCCAGCATGGCTTCAGCAGTTGCGTTCGCCAGACGGATGCGTCCAAGCGAATCGAGCGAAATCACCGCGGACGAGACGCGCGACAAAACGGTTTCGATAAAGGCCCGGCGCGTTTCCAGCTGTTCATTGGCCCGCAGCAACGCGCCGGTTTGGCCCTGAAGCTGTTCGGTCATACTATTAAAGGCGCGGGCGAGCACGGCGATTTCGTCATCGCGCCACGATGGTTCGACGCGCACCGATAGATCCCCACCTGCAGCAGTCCGCGCGGCGCCCACGAGCACGCCCAGCGGACGCACGATCCGGTCGGCCACGACAATGGCAGCGACCACCGCCAGCGCGAGCAGCAAGATGGCGCCAAGATAGAGCGCACCGTTGAATTGCAACTGCAGCTGGCGCGAGCGTTTGAACAGGGCGTTATAGTCAGCCAGCACCGAATTGGCGCGCACCGATTGCTGAAAGCCCGGCACGTTGAAGTCGCGCGACGCATAAAGATAGGCGCGGCGGGACCCAGGCAGCCGTGTTGCGGCCTCGATCCGATCCGATTCGCGAACGATGACCACAGCCTCGCCCGCATCCAGCCGCTTGACCATGTCTGGCTGCAACCGGCTGTCGGCGGCCCGATTGTCGGGATCGATTGCCGCGGCAGTGCGGGCCACACCGTCGGTGCCGATTTCGATGATGGCCGACTCGTTAAGATTGCGGACGACCACCTGCTGAAAATAATAGTCGGAAAAAGCCGGATCATCGATGGGCGCCCGGCCAAGGAAATTGCCCAGATCCTTGGCCATGGCGATGGTATTTGCGCCCACTTCGCGCTGGTTCTCCTGATAATAGCCTTCGGCCAAGCTGGCGGCATTTTCAAACATGCCGCGCGACCGGTCCGAAAACCAGAAATCGACGCCGAACTGGAACAAGAGCGAGGCAAAAATAGCGACCAGCAGCGTCGGTGCGGCAGCGATCAGCGAAAACAGCGCGACCAGCCGGACGTGCAACCGCCCGTTGCCGCCGATCATCGATCGCATCGCGCGTGCACGCGCCACGCGGCTGCCGATCAACACGATCAGCGCCAGGGCCGGGACAAGATTGGCCACCATGATAGCGGCGACCACGGCTGGGCTCAGTAACTGTTCGCTTTGCCGGTCACCCGTCACATAGAGATAAGTGGCAAGGCCCACACTCGCCATTGCCGCAAGTGCATAATATTCAGGCGCGCCAAAGCGCCAAAACCGCCCCTGCTGTCCATCGGCAGCCGGCGCCTCAGCGAATGACATGGGAGTTGTTGCAGCGGAGCGACATGGCTGTTGCCTAGAAAGCACATTGTGTCGTGGCGTGCCAGCAAATTCCCTGTCAGTGGCAGCGATGCCCGCTTGGCTAGGTGCGGCTGCGCGAAGGTAGCATGCCCAATTCGGTCAACCGCTTGCGCAATGTATTGCGATTGATGCCCAATATCCGCGCTGCGGCGAGCTGATTACCCCCACAATGCTCCATGACTTTTCCAAACAAGGCGCGGTCGGCAACATCATAGAATTTGCCAGCCAGTTCCGCGTCTGCCGCCGTGGTCAGCGCATTGGCACACCATAATCCAATCGCGTCGGCGACCCTGCCGTCCCAGCCCGCAGACTGGTCAGCAGCCGGTTCGGGACCAGCGCCAAAAATATTGCGAACCTCTTCAGCCGAAACGCTGGTGTCGCGGGCGAGCAGCGTCAAACGCTGGACGACATTGGCAAGTTCACGGATGTTTCCGGGCCAATCATGCCGCTCCAGCAATCCGATAGCTTCGGACGTGAAATGGCGCGCTGGCAAGCCAGCGGCTTGCCCTTGCGCGGCGAAATGGCCAACCAAAGCGGCAATGTCGCTGCGCCGCTCGCGCAGCGGCGGCATTTCCACGGGAATGACATTGAGGCGATAGTAGAGATCCTCGCGGAACTGCCCATCGCGGACCATAGCGGCGATGTCGCGGTGCGTTGCGGCGATCACGCGGACATCGGCGCGCAACAGGTCATGGCCGCCCACCCGGCTATATTCATTGCTCTGCAGCACGCGCAGCAGGCGGGTCTGCGCCTCGACCGGCATGTCGCCAATCTCGTCGAGGAACAAGGTTCCCCCCGCGGCCTGTTCAAAGCGCCCGGCTTTGCGCGCGACGGCACCGGTAAAAGCGCCCTTTTCATGGCCGAACAGTTCGGCCTCAATCAAATCACGCGGAATGGCGGCCATATTGATTGCGACAAAAGGCCCATCGCGGCGCAGGCCCGTTGCATGGATCGCCCGCGCAGCCAGCTCTTTACCGGTGCCCGATTCGCCGAGCACCAGCACGGCAAGGTCGTTGGACGCCAGCCGGGCGATGGTGCGATAGACCGCCTGCATCGACGGCGCTCGGCCGATCAGGCCATGGCTGGACGGACTATCGTCAACGCCGGCTGCGGCCCCAGCATCGCCGCGCCGCGCCAACGCCGCCCGCACGCTGGCAATCAATTCGGTCAGGTCAAAGGGTTTGGGAAGATAGTCGTAGCTGCCAAGGTCAGCGGCGCGGACGGCGGTATCGAGCGTATTTTGTGCCGACAGCACGATGACTGGTACCTGGGCTTGCTGCACCGAAGCCGGCAAGGAAGAAAGTCCGTCGCCATCGGGCAGTACCACGTCGGTGATGAGCAAGTCGGGCATATGCGCCGCCAATGCGGCATCGCGCGCTGCCAAAGTGGCGGCGACCGCAATATCGGCCGCTTCGCCGCGCAGCGCCTCTTCCACGATCAGCGCAATGGCCGGGTCGTCCTCCACGATAAGGATGCGCTTTGCCCTAGCCATGCTTCATTCCTGTCCGGCGGTCAGCACCGGGCAAATGCAGCCGGAACTGTGTCCATTCGTCTTTGCGCCGATATTGCACCGCTCCCCCCATATCGCGTGCCAGCCGGGCCACCAGCGCCAGCCCAAGCCCCTGCCCGTCGCGCTTGCTGGTAACAAAGGGTTCGAAAATGGCTTCGCCAAGATCGGGATCTATGCCGGGGCCATTGTCGGAAACACAGATTTCAATAGGGACGGCGACCCGCCCACGACCATGTTCGATCAGCAGCCCGTGGCGATAGCTGGTACTGAACCGGATGATCCCCATGGGCCTATCCGTCAACGCATCCACTGCATTGTTGGCGAGGTTCATCAATATCTGAACGATGGCGTCGTGATTGCCGGTCGCATGCGGGATCGATGGATCAAATTGCTCGATGATGCGGATGCGATCACCATGGGCAGCGCGCAGGCTGTCCGTCACTTGTTGCAAGGCAGGATAAATGTTGATGGCATCGCACGCCATTGGCTGGCCGTGCGAGAAGGGCTGCATTCGGTCAATCAATGCTGCAATGCGATCAACTTCGTTACAAATCAGGTCGGTAAAGCGCCCGATATTCCCTTCTGGTTGACGGGCAATAAGCTGCGCCGCACCACGAATGCCGGCCAGCGGGTTCTTGATTTCGTGCGCCAGAATCGCCGCCGCCGCTCCAGCCGAACGCCCGCTGCTACTGTTGCCGATGGCAAGCAGCTCGCCCGCCCCGATGATAGGGTTAAGCGTCAGCAAGCGGTGCCCCGCGTCACCAAGCGCAACGATTTGGACGTCGGCCACCATAGCCGCGGTCTGCCCCACTGTAAGCCGAACCCCGTGCGCGAGATAGCCCAGCGTTTCCAGCGAGCGCAGCCGTTGTTCCTGCGCCGCATCGAACTGCACGACGTCATACAATGCGCGGCCCAGCATCGCCGATCGCCCCATATTGGCAAGCTGTTCGGCGGCCTGGTTGACGAAGGCGATCGCGTCGGTAGCGGTGAGGAGAAAGGTAGCGACAGGATGCGCCTGCAGCAAATCATCGGCAAGCAACGGAAACCCGGGCTGGTCCGACGACGGCATCAGGCCGCCGCGCGGGCGAGGAACGGGTCGTAAAATTCCGCCAACGCTGCCAGCACGGTCTTACTGTCCGGAATCTGGTTTACCCGATTGCGAAACTCGGCCGATCCGGGCAGCCCTTTGGTGTACCAACCCAGATGCTTGCGCGCCATATTGACACCGGTCATTTCGCCATAATGGTCCAGCATCGCACGATAATGGTCCGTAATCAGGTAATATTGTTCGGCAATCGACGGATCGGGGCGGACGCTGCGGTCGGCCAGCGCATCCATCACCTGCCCCAGCAGCCAGGGGCGGCCATAGGCCCCGCGCCCGATCATCACGCCATCCGCGCCGCTTTGCGCCAGTGCGGTGCGCGCGTCGTCGACCGAGCAAATGTCGCCGTTGACGATCACCGGCACCGAAACCGCATCCTTGACGCGGCGGACAAAGGCCCAGTCGGCGCTGCCGCGATACATCTGATTGCGGGTGCGGCCATGCACGGTGATCAGCTTTGCGCCCAGGTCCTCGGCGATATGCGCCAGTTCAGGTGCGTTCAGGCTGTCGTGGCACCAGCCCATGCGCATCTTGACCGTCACCGGGACCGACACCGCTTTCACGCAACTGTCGA
>VFQM010001933.1_pt1 | contig 16658 bp, 12 predicted proteins | sample 3512391 | NCBI WGS metagenome assembly VFQM01 (sample SAMN10412369, study PRJNA504923) | tailings metagenome | isolation source: Replicate 1 from Balatoc abandoned mine | place: Philippines
CGTGAAGGCGGCCGCACCGTCGGCGCCGGCGTCGTGGCCAAGATCATCGAGTAAGCCAGCGAATCAACGAGTTCGAACAGCAGGGGCATAGCTCAACTGGCAGAGCGTCGGTCTCCAAAACCGAAGGTCGGGGGTTCGATCCCCTCTGCCCCTGCCACCGCTTCGGTGGCGAATTCACCAGCCCGCAGCGATGCGGGCTTTGCTGCTGAATGGCGGCCACGGAACATCTGAACTTCATGTCCACCCCACCCCAAGTCGAAACCGTCTCCACGGGCGCCGACAAGGCCAAGCTGGCCGTTGCCGTGCTCCTGCTCGTGGGGGGCATCGTTGCCTTCTACGCGCTCGGTCAGCAAGACTTGTGGCTGCGCGTCGTCGCACTGCTGGTGCTGCTGGCAGCCGCGGTGGGCACCTTCTTCACCGCCGAGTCGGGCAAGCAGCTGATCGGCTTCGGCCGCGACTCGGTGAAGGAAGTCAAGAAGGTCGTCTGGCCGACCCGCAAGGAAGCCACGCAGATGACGCTGTACGTCTTCGCCTTCGTGGTGGTGATGGCACTGTTCATGTTCCTCACCGACAAGACGCTCGAGTGGGTGTTGTACGACCTGATCCTGGGCTGGAAGGGCTGAGGTGCCTGACATGAGCGAACCCGAAGTCACCCCCGTGCCTGCCGGTGCCGAAGCCGTGCCCGCCGCGGCGCCCAGCACCAAGCGCTGGTACGTCGTGCATGCCTATTCGGGCATGGAAAAGGCCGTCGAGCGCAACCTGCGCGAGCGCATCGACCGCGCCGGCATGCAGGACAAGTTCGGCCGCATCCTGGTGCCGACCGAAGAAGTCGTCGAGCTGAAGAACGGCAAGAAGGCCGTCACCGAGCGCCGCTTCTTCCCCGGCTACGTGCTGGTCGAGATGGACATGGCCGACGACACCTGGCACCTGGTGAAGCACACCAGCAAGGTCACGGGCTTCGTCGGCGGCGCGCGCAACCGCCCGGCGCCGATCTCCGAAGCCGAGGTCATGAAGATCGTCAACCAGATGCAGGAAGGCGTCGACAAGCCCCGGCCCAAGGTCGAGTGGACGGTCGGCGAGCTGGTCCGCGTCAAGGAAGGGCCCTTCACCGACTTCAATGGCGCCGTCGAGGACGTCAACTACGAGAAGAGCAAGGTCAAGGTCTCGGTCACGATCTTCGGCCGCGCCACCGGTGTCGAGCTCGACTTCGGTCAGGTCGAAAAGATCTGAGTCTCCAGCGCTGGCCGAGGCAGCCCCGGCCAACGTGTTGTTGTTTGGGCTGAGTGACGAGGAGCCGACCGGGCACGTGCCTGCCGGCGTTTGAACTCGAAAGGAGCCATCCATGGCAAAGAAGATCGTCGGCTTCATCAAGCTGCAAGTACCGGCCGGCAAGGCCAACCCGTCTCCCCCGATCGGCCCGGCCCTGGGCCAGCGCGGCCTGAACATCATGGAGTTCTGCAAGGCGTTCAACGCCCAGACGCAGGGCTACGAGCCGGGCCTGAAGCTGCCGGTGGTGATCACCGCTTTCGCCGACAAGTCGTTCACCTTCATCCTGAAGTCGCCCCCGGCGACCGTACTGCTGAAGAAGGCCGCGAAGATCGAGAAGGGCTCGGGCAAGGCGCACCTGGACAAGGTGGGCAAGGTCACGCGCGCCCAGCTCGAGGAAATCGCCAAGACCAAGATGAAGGACCTCACCGCCGCCGACATGGACGCCGCGGTGAAGACCATTGCTGGCTCGGCCCGCTCGATGGGCCTGATCGTGGAAGGGGTCTGACGCCATGACCAAGCTGACCAAGAAGGCCAAGGCCCTGCAGGGCAAGGTCGACAGCACCAAGCTGTACCCGCTGGCCGATGCGCTGAGCCTCGTCAAGAGCGCTGCCACTGCCAAGTTCGACGAGTCGATCGACGTTGCCGTGCAGCTCGGCATCGATGCCAAGAAGTCCGATCAGGTCGTGCGAGGCGCCGTCGTGATGCCCAACGGCACCGGCAAGACCAAGCGCGTGGCCGTGTTCGCCCAGGGTGCCAAGGCCGAGGAAGCCAAGGCTGCCGGCGCCGACATCGTCGGCATGGACGACCTGGCCGCCGAGATCAAGGCCGGCAAGATGGACTTCGACGTCGTCATCGCCAGCCCCGACACGATGCGTATCGTCGGTACCCTCGGCCAGGTGCTGGGCCCGCGCGGCCTGATGCCGAACCCGAAGGTCGGCACCGTGACGCCCGACGTTGCGCAAGCCGTGCGCAACGCCAAGGCCGGCCAGGTGCAGTTCCGTGTCGACAAGGCCGGCATCGTGCACGGCACGATCGGCCGCCGCTCGTTCGACGACGAGAAGCTGGTGGGCAACCTGCGCGCGCTGATCGAGGCCCTGAACAAGGCCAAGCCGGCCAGCAGCAAGGGCATCTACCTGCGCAAGGTGGCGGTGTCGTCGACGATGGGCGTGGGTGTCCGCGTCGACACGCAGTCCATCGCCGCGCAGGCCGCCTGACGTGAACAACGGGCGGCGCGCGGGTCTGGCGCGTCGCTCTCGCATTGGTGGGCTGCCCGCTCTCGCGCAAGCGTTCGGTGGGCAGGTCATCCAAGACCGCTGGTGGGGTGTGGCAACGCACTCCTTAATCGCCAGCGCAGATGGCGGTCCCGCTGCAAAGGTGCTCAGTGACATGGGTATCGGAAACAGTCGGTCGCTGAATCCCGGTGTGCCGGCGCGGCAACGCAATGGCACGTTTTGTGTGAGGAGCAGACCTTGAGTCTCAATCGCAACGAGAAGGCAGCCGTGGTCACGGATGTGTCGGCGCAAGCCGCACGTTCGCAGACGCTCGCGCTGGCCGAGTACCGTGGCCTCACCGTGGCTCACCTCGATACGCTGCGCCGCCAGGCGCGCGACAAGGGCGTTTATCTTCACGTGCTGAAGAACACGCTCGCCCGTCGCGCCGTCACCGGCACGCCGTTCGAAGTGGCCTCGGATGCCATGGTCGGCCCGCTGATCTACGGCTTTTCCGAGGATGCCGTTGCCGCCGCGAAAGTCATCGCCGACTTCGCCAAGGGCAACGACAAACTCGTCATCAAGGGCGGCGCCTACGCAGGCAAGGCACTGAACGCAGACGGTGTGAAGGCCCTGGCCGCCATCCCGAGCCGCGAAGTGCTGATCGCCCAGGTCGCCGGCCTGCTGAAGTCGCCGATCCAGCGCATGGCTGGCGTGCTGGCTGCAGTGGCCGAGAAGAAGGGCGGCGGCGCCGAAGCCGCAGCCCCGGCCGAGGCCCCCGCGGCCTGATGCATCCCATCCATTGAACTGAACTGTTTTCGAGGTAATCCAAATGGCATTCGACAAAGACGCTTTCCTGTCCGCGATGGACAGCATGTCGGTGATGGAACTCAATGACCTGGTGAAGGCCATTGAAGAGAAGTTCGGCGTGTCCGCCGCGGCGATGGCCGCCCCGGCCGCTGGTGGTGGTGGCGCCGCTGCGCCGGCCGCCGAAGAGAAGACCGAGTTCAACGTCGTGCTGCTCGAAGCCGGCGCCAACAAGGTGTCGGTCATCAAGGCCGTGCGCGAACTGACGGGCCTGGGCCTGAAGGAAGCCAAGGACCTGGTGGACGGCGCTCCGAAGCCCGTCAAGGAAGCCATCCCCAAGGCCGACGCCGAAGCCGCGCTGAAGAAGCTGGTCGAAGCCGGCGCCAAGGCCGAGATCAAGTAAGGCAGTCGCTCCCGAAGCACCGCAAGGTGCCCAGGGAGCACTTCTGAGGGCAGCGTGCTGCCTTCAGAAGTGTTCTCTGATCCGACTGCAGAGAACCGGTTTGGTCGGACTCCGGTGCAACGCCGGGGTTGTCCGCCAGCGGTTGGTAGTGGCCAACCACCAAGCATTCAGGCGCAAGGCCTGAGCAGCCAGTCGCCGACGAAATCCGTCCCAAGGCCAGGGGTGGGTTTTCGACACGGAGAGTTCAATGGCGCAAGCAACCCCCTACACGTTCACCGAGCGCAAGCGTATCCGCAAGAGCTTCGGCAAACGCGCAAGTGTCCTCAACGTCCCGTATCTGCTGACCATGCAGCGGGAGTCCTACGTCGCGTTCCTGCAGAAGGACGTGCCGCCGGCCAAACGCAAGCCCGAGGGGCTGCAGGCAGCCTTCCTGTCGGCTTTCCCCATCGTCTCCCACAACGGTTTCGTGGAGATGAAGTTCCTGGAATTCAACATCGCGAAGCCCCCCTTCGACGTGCGTGAATGCCAGCAACGTGGTCTGACCTTCGCTGCCGCCGTGCGCGCGAAGCTGCAGATGATCATCTACGACCGCGAGTCGCACCCGGCAAAGGTGGTCAAGGAGATCAAGGAGCAGGAGGTCTACATGGGCGAAGTGCCCCTGATGACCGACTACGGCTCCTTCGTCGTCAACGGCACCGAGCGTGTCATCGTCAGCCAGCTGCACCGCAGCCCGGGCGTGTTCTTCGAGCACGACAAGGGCAAGACGCACAGCTCGGGCAAGCTGCTGTTCAGCGCCCGCATCATCCCGTATCGCGGCTCCTGGCTCGACTTCGAGTTCGACCCGAAGGACATCCTGTTCTTCCGCGTCGACCGCCGTCGCAAGATGCCGGTGACGATCCTGCTGAAGGCCATCGGCCTGAACCCCGAGCAGATCCTGGCGCACTTCTTCGTCAACGACAACTTCCGCCTGATGGACTCGGGCGCGCAGATGGAGTTCGTTGCCGAGCGCCTGAAGGGCGAGGTCGCCCGCTTCGACCTGACCGACAAGGACGGCAACGTCATCGTCGAGAAGGACAAGCGCCTCACCGCCCGTCACGTGAAGCAGCTGGAAGCCACGGGCACCGGCTTCGTCAGCGTGCCGGAAGACTTCCTGGTGGGCCGCGTCATCGCCCGCAACATGGTCGACCCCGACACCGGTGAGATCGTCGCCAAGGCCAACGACGAGCTGACCGAAGCGCTGCTGAAGAAGCTGCGCGCCGCGGGCATCAAGGACGTGCAGTGCCTGTACACGAACGAGCTGAACCAGGGCGCTTACATCAGCCAGACGCTGGCCTCTGACGAGACCGCCGACCAGCTGGCCGCGCGCGTGGCCATCTACCGCATGATGCGCCCTGGCGAGCCGCCGACCGAAGACGCTGTCGAAGCACTGTTCCACCGCCTGTTCTACAGCGAGGACACCTACGACCTGAGCCGCGTCGGCCGCATGAAGTTCAACGCCCGCGTGGGCCGAGACGTGCCTGAAGGCAAGATGACGCTGAGCAACGACGACATCCTCGATGTCGTCAAGATCCTCGTCGACCTGCGCAACGGCAACGGCGACGTCGACGACATCGACCACCTCGGCAACCGCCGCGTGCGTTGCGTCGGCGAACTGGCCGAGAACCAGTACCGCTCGGGCCTGGCGCGCATCGAGAAGGCCGTGAAGGAGCGTCTGGGCCAGGCCGAGACCGAGGCCCTGATGCCCCACGACCTGATCAACTCGAAGCCCATCAGCGCCGCGCTGAAGGAGTTCTTCGGCGCGAGCCAGCTGTCGCAGTTCATGGACCAGACCAACCCGCTGTCGGAGATCACGCACAAGCGGCGTGTCTCGGCCCTGGGCCCGGGCGGTCTGACGCGCGAGCGTGCCGGCTTCGAGGTGCGCGACGTGCACCCCACCCACTACGGCCGCGTGTGCCCGATCGAGACGCCGGAAGGCCCGAACATCGGCCTGATCAACTCGCTGGCGCTGTACGCGCAGCTCAACGAGTACGGCTTCCTGGAAACGCCGTACCGGCGCGTGGTCGACGGCAAGGTCACCGACCAGATCGACTACCTGTCGGCCATCGAGGAAGGCAAGTACGTCATCGCCCAGGCCAACGCCAGCCTCGACAAGGACGGCAAGCTGGTCGACGAGCTGGTCTCCGCCCGCGAGAACGGCGAATCGGTGCTGCTGAGCCCCGAGCGCGTGCAGTACATGGACGTGGCGCCGGCGCAGATCGTGTCGGTGGCTGCTTCGCTCGTGCCGTTCCTCGAGCACGACGACGCGAACCGCGCGCTGATGGGCGCGAACATGCAGCGCCAGGCCGTGCCGGTGCTGCGTCCCGAGAAGGCGCTGGTCGGCACCGGTGTCGAGCGCGTCGCCGCGGTCGACTCGGGCACGGTCGTCACGGCGCGCCGTGGCGGCATCGTGGACTACGTCGACACCAACCGCATCGTCATCCGCGTCAACGACAACGAGACGGTGGCCGGTGAAGTCGGCGTCGACATCTACAACCTGATCAAGTACCAGCGTTCGAACCAGAACACGAACATCCACCAGCGTCCCATCGTCAAGCGCGGCGACCATGTCGCCAGCGGCGACGTGGTGGCCGACGGCGCCAGCACCGATATCGGTGAGCTGGCGCTGGGCCAGAACATGCTGGTCGCGTTCATGCCCTGGAACGGCTACAACTTCGAGGACTCGATCCTCATCAGCGAACGCGTGGTGGCCGACGACCGCTACACCAGCATCCACATCGAGGAGCTGGTGGTGATGGCGCGCGACACCAAGCTGGGCAGCGAGGAGATCACCCGCGACATCCCGAACCTGTCGGAGCAGCAGCTGGCCCGCCTGGACGAGAGCGGCATCGTCTACATCGGCGCCGAGGTCAACCCCGGCGACGTGCTGGTGGGCAAGGTCACGCCCAAGGGCGAGACCACGCTGACGCCGGAGGAGAAGCTGCTGCGCGCGATCTTCGGCGAGAAGGCGTCCGACGTGAAGGACACCTCGCTGCGCGTGGACCAGGGCACCAACGGCACCGTCATCGACGTGCAGGTCTTCACCCGTGAAGGCATCCAGCGCGACAAGCGTGCGCAGCAGATCATCGACGACGAGCTGAAGCGCTTCCGCCTGGACCTGAACGACCAGCTGCGCATCGTCGAGGCCGACGCCTTCGACCGGATCGAGAAGCTGCTGGCCGGCAAGATCGCCAACGGCGGCCCGAACAAGCTGGTCAAGGGCACGGCGCTCGACAAGGCGTACCTCGCCAGCATCGAGAAGTACCACTGGTTCGACATCCGCCCGGCAGACGACGACGTGGCCAACCAGCTGGAGAGCATCAAGAACAGCCTGGAGCAGACGCGCCACAGCTTCGACCTCGCGTTCGAAGAAAAGCGCAAGAAGCTCACCCAGGGCGACGAGCTGCCGGCCGGCGTGCTGAAGATGGTGAAGGTGTACCTCGCCGTCAAGCGCCGCCTGCAGCCCGGCGACAAGATGGCCGGCCGCCACGGCAACAAGGGCGTGGTGTCGAAGATCGTTGCCGTCGAGGACATGCCCTACATGGCCGACGGCACCCCCTGCGACATCGTGCTCAACCCGCTGGGCGTGCCCTCGCGCATGAACGTGGGCCAGGTGCTGGAAGTGCACCTGGGCTGGGCCGGCAAGGGCATCGGCCAGCGCATCGGCAACCTGCTGCAGGAGCAGGCCCGTGCCGCCGAGATCCGCGCCTTCCTCGACGAGCTGTACAACAAGTCGGGTGGCAAGTCGGAAGACCTCAGCGCGCTGAGCGACGCCGAGGTCGTGGAGATGGCGCAGAACCTGCAGCACGGCGTTCCGTTCGCCACGCCCGTCTTCGACGGCGCGGCCGAGGAAGAGATCCGCGGCATGCTGAAGCTGGCCTATCCGGACGACATCGCGAAGAAGAAGGGCCTCACCGCCACGCGCACGCAGGCCGTCCTGCACGACGGCCGCACCGGCGACGCCTTCGAGCGCCCGGTCACCGTGGGCTATATGCACGTGCTGAAGCTGCACCACCTGGTGGACGACAAGATGCACGCGCGTTCCACGGGCCCCTACAGCCTGGTGACGCAGCAGCCGCTGGGCGGCAAGGCGCAGTTCGGCGGCCAGCGCTTCGGCGAGATGGAAGTCTGGGCGCTGGAAGCCTACGGCGCGTCGTACATCCTGCAGGAAATGCTGACCGTAAAGTCCGACGACGTGAACGGCCGCACCAAGGTGTACGAAAGCATCGTCAAGGGCGAGCACGCGATCGAGGCCGGCATGCCGGAGTCGTTCAACGTGCTGGTGAAGGAAATTCGTTCGCTCGGTATCGACATCGAGCTCGAGCGCAACTAAAGGAGAAAAGGCATGAAGGGACTACTCGACCTTTTCAAGCAATTCACGCCCGACGAACACTTCGACGCGATCAAGATCGGCCTGGCTTCGCCAGAGAAGATCCGCTCGTGGTCGTTCGGCGAGGTGAAGAAGCCCGAGACGATCAACTACCGCACGTTCAAGCCCGAGCGTGACGGCCTGTTCTGCGCCAAGATCTTCGGCCCGATCAAGGACTACGAGTGCTTGTGCGGCAAGTACAAGCGCCTGAAGCACCGTGGCGTGATCTGCGAAAAGTGCGGCGTCGAGGTCACGCAGACCAAGGTGCGCCGCGAGCGCATGGGTCACATCGACCTGGCCGCGCCCTGCGCGCACATCTGGTTCCTGAAGTCGCTGCCGTCGCGTCTGGGCCTCGTGCTCGACATGACGCTGCGCGACATCGAGCGCGTGCTGTACTTCGAAGCCTACGTGGTCGTCGACCCCGGCATGACCCCGCTGAAGAAGTTCAGCATCATGTCCGAGGACGACTACGAGGCCAAGCAGGCTGAGTTCGGCGACGAGTTCGTCGCGCTGATGGGTGCCGAAGGCATCAAGAAGCTGCTCGAGGAAATGGACCTGGACGTTGAGATCGACAAGATCCGCAACGACATGACCGGCTCCGAGCTGAAGATCAAGAAGAACAGCAAGCGCCTGAAGGTGATGGAAGCCTTCAAGAAGAGCGGCATCCGTCCCCACTGGATGGTGATGGAAGTGCTGCCGGTGCTGCCGCCGGACCTGCGCCCGCTGGTGCCACTGGACGGTGGCCGCTTCGCGACCAGCGACCTGAACGACCTGTACCGCCGCGTCATCAACCGCAACAACCGCCTCGCGCGGCTGCTGGAGCTGAAGGCGCCGGAGATCATCGTGCGCAACGAGAAGCGCATGCTGCAGGAAGCGGTCGACTCGCTGCTGGATAACGGCCGCCGCGGCAAGGCGATGACGGGCGCGAACAAGCGCGCGCTGAAGTCGCTGGCCGACATGATCAAGGGCAAGAGCGGCCGTTTCCGCCAGAACCTGCTGGGCAAGCGCGTCGACTACTCGGGCCGTTCGGTCATCGTGGTCGGCCCGACGCTCAAGCTGCACCAGTGCGGGCTGCCCAAGCTGATGGCGATCGAGCTGTTCAAGCCGTTCATCTTCTCGCGCCTGGAAGCGATGGGCATCGCCACCACGATCAAGGCCGCGAAGAAGGAAGTCGAGAGCGGCACGCCGGTGGTCTGGGACATCCTTGAAGAAGTCATCAAGGAACACCCGGTGCTGCTGAACCGCGCGCCGACGCTGCACCGCCTGGGCATCCAGGCCTTCGAGCCGGTGCTGATCGAAGGCAAGGCGATCCAGCTGCATCCGCTGGTGTGCTCGGCCTTCAACGCCGACTTCGACGGCGACCAGATGGCCGTGCACGTGCCGCTGTCGATCGAAGCGCAGATGGAAGCCCGCACGCTGATGCTGGCCTCCAACAACGTGCTGTTCCCGGCCAACGGCGAACCGTCGATCGTGCCGTCGCAGGACGTGGTGCTGGGCCTGTACTACGCCACCCGCGAGCGCATCAACGGCCGTGGCGAAGGCATGATCTTCAGCGACCTGAAGGAACTCCAGCGCGCGCTGGAGAACGGTGTCGTCGAGATCACCGCGAAGATCAACGTGCGCCTGGTGGAGTGGACCAAGGACAAGGACAGCGGTGAATTCGTGCCGCAGACCAGCCTGGTCGCCACCACCGTGGGCCGTGCGCTGCTGAGCGAGATCCTGCCCAAGGGCCTGCCGTTCGCGAACATCAACAAGGCGCTGAAGAAGAAGGAAATCTCGCGCCTGATCAACACCAGCTTCCGCAAGTGCGGCCTGAAGGAGACCGTGGTCTTCGCCGACAAGCTGCTGCAGAGCGGCTTCCGGCTGGCCACGCGCGCCGGCATCTCGATCGCCATCGACGACATGCTGGTGCCCAAGCAGAAGCCGGGCCTGATCGAGCGCGCCGAGAAGGAAGTCAAGGAGATCGAGCAGCAGTACGTCTCGGGTCTCGTGACCGCCGGCGAGCGCTACAACAAGGTCGTGGACATCTGGGGCAAGACCGGCGACGAAGTCGGCAAGGTCATGATGAGCCAGCTGGCCAAGGAAAAGGTCATCGACCGCCACGGCAAGGAAGTCGACCAGGAGTCGTTCAACTCCATCTACATGATGGCCGACTCGGGTGCGCGCGGTTCTGCCGCGCAGATCCGCCAGCTGGCCGGCATGCGCGGCCTGATGGCCAAGCCTGACGGCAGCATCATCGAGACACCCATCACGGCCAACTTCCGTGAAGGCCTGAACGTTCTGCAGTACTTCATCTCCACCCACGGCGCCCGCAAGGGCCTTGCGGACACGGCGCTGAAGACCGCGAACTCGGGCTACCTGACGCGCCGTCTGGTCGACGTGACGCAAGACCTGGTGGTGACCGAGGACGACTGCGGCACCGCGAACGGCATGAACCGCCGTGCGCTCGTGGAAGGCGGCGAGGTCATCGAGTCGCTGCGCGACCGCATCCTGGGCCGTGTCACGGCCACAGAGGTGCTGCACCCCGAGACGCAGGAGATGATGGTCTCGGCCGGCACGATGCTGGACGAGGACCTGATCGACGTGCTGGAGGCTGCGGGCGTCGACGAGGTGAAGGTACGCACGGCGCTGACCTGCGACACGCGTTTCGGCATCTGCGCCAAGTGCTACGGCCGCGACCTCGGCCGTGGCGGCGTGGTCAACGTCGGCGAGGCGATCGGTGTGATCGCAGCGCAGTCGATCGGCGAGCCCGGCACGCAGCTGACGATGCGCACGTTCCACATCGGTGGTGCCGCGTCGCGTGCAGCGGTGGCCAGCAGCGTCGACGCCAAGAGCGACGGCATCATCGGCTTCAACGCCACGATGCGCTACGTGACCAACGGCAAGGGCGAACTGGTGGTGATCTCACGTTCGGGCGAGATCGTCATCAGCGACCAGCACGGCCGCGAGCGCGAGCGCCACAAGCTGCCGTACGGTGCGATCCTGAACATCAAGCCTGACCAGGCCGTCAAGGCCGGCACGGTGCTCGCGAACTGGGACCCGCTGACCCGCCCCATCATCACGGAGTTCGCCGGCAAGGCGAAGTTCGAAAACGTGGAAGAAGGCGTCACGGTCGCCAAGCAGGTCGACGAGGTCACGGGCCTGTCGACGCTGGTGGTGATCGACAGCAAGCGCCGCGGTGCCATCAAGGTGGTGCGCCCGCAGGTCAAGCTGCTCGACGCCGCCGGCGTGGAAGTGAAGATCCCGGGCACGGACCACGCGGTGACGATCGGCTTCCCGGTCGGCGCGCTGATCCAGATCCGCGACGGCCAGGACCTGATGCCTGGCGAAGTGCTGGCACGCATCCCGATGGAAGGCCAGAAGACGCGCGACATCACCGGCGGTCTGCCGCGCGTGGCCGAGCTGTTCGAAGCCCGCAGCCCGAAGGACGTGGGTACGCTGGCCGAGATCACCGGCACGGTGTCGTTCGGCAAGGAGACCAAGGGCAAGGTGCGCCTGCAGATCACCGACCCGGAAGGCAAGGTCTACGAAGAGCTGGTGCCCAAGGAGAAGAACATCCTGGTGCACGAAGGCCAGGTGGTGAACCGCGGCGAGCTGATCGTCGACGGCGCGGCGGATCCGCAGGACATCCTGCGCCTGCTGGGCATCGAGGAACTGGCACGCTACATCGTCGACGAGGTGCAGGACGTCTACCGACTGCAGGGCGTGAAGATCAACGACAAGCACATCGAGGTGATCGTCCGCCAGATGCTGCGTCGCGTGCAGATCGTCAACGTCGGCGACACCAGCTACATCGCCGGCGAGCAGGTCGAGCGCTCGGAGCTGCTCGACACCAACGACCGCATGCGCGCTGAAGGCAAGATGATCGCGACGCACGCCGACGTGCTGCTGGGCATCACCAAGGCCTCGCTGTCGACCGACTCGTTCATCTCGGCCGCTTCCTTCCAGGAAACGACCCGGGTGCTGACCGAGGCAGCGATCATGGGCAAGCGCGACGAGCTGCGCGGCCTGAAGGAGAACGTCATCGTCGGCCGCCTGATCCCCGCGGGCACCGGCATGGCCTTCCACCAGGCACGCAAGGCCAAGGAAGCCATGGACGAGACCGAGCGCCGCGCCATCGCGATGCAGGAGGCCGAAGAACTGGCAGCCGTGCAGATGGCCAACGTCGATGCGGCCACGGCTGCTGCGGCCGGAGGCGACACGCCCGAGTGACCTGCTGGGTCTTTCGTGCGACAAGGGCGGCTTCGGCCGCCCTTTTTCATGGCCCGGCGGTTGTCGTGGCGGCGCTCCAGACCGCAGGCGTGGCCACCTGCACGCCGTGCTGGCGGGCGCGACGCGCCAGCTTCAGCAGTGCGCGGTCGTGTGTGAGCAACCACTGCGCGCCTTGTACCAAGGCCAGATCGAGGAAGGCTTGGTCGTCACCATCGGTGCAGTGCAGCCGGCAGCGTGGGGCAGGGGGGAGCAGCTGTGCAAGGCTGTCGAAGACAGTGAGTGCGTGCTCTCGATCAGGCTGCCAGCGCGCCAGGCTGGCATGCGCCAGCATGTGGGCCAGTTCGTCGCGCATCCAGCCGGTGGCCAGCCAGCGCAGGCGACGCGCCAGCAGCGCCGTGCCCAGCGGCTGGGTGCGCGCATCGCGGAACACCAGCCAGTCGAGCACGACATTGGTGTCCAGCACCACCGCCGGTGCTGCTGATTCGTTCACGTGTGGTTCGCTTGCTGGTTCAGGCGCGGCCGAATATACTAGAAGGCTTTTCGGCAAACTATGCCGTGCGTGCCTATGCGCGCGCCAAGCCCGCATCCGCCGCGGCGACGTCCCGAAAAGAACATGTCGCTTCAAACGGGAACAAGCAACAAATGCCAACCATCAACCAGCTGGTGCGCCACGGCCGAGAGGTCGAAGCCACCAAGAGCAAATCGCCGGCGATGCAGAATTCGCCGCAACGCCGCGGCGTCTGCACCCGCGTCTACACCACCACCCCGAAGAAGCCGAACTCGGCCCTGCGGAAGGTCGCCAAGGTGCGTCTGACCAACGGTTTCGAGATCATCAGCTACATCGGCGGTGAAGGTCACAACCTGCAAGAGCACAGCGTCGTGCTGGTGCGCGGCGGCCGGGTCAAGGACCTGCCGGGCGTGCGCTACCACATCGTGCGCGGCTCGCTCGACCTGCAGGGCGTGAAGGACCGCAAGCAGTCGCGTTCGAAGTACGGTGCGAAGCGCCCGAAGAAGGCCTGAACGCCAAGTTCACAGCCGCTCCATTTGCGGCGGGCTCCTGATCGAGCCAGCCGAGTAAGTGAAGGGTCCTGATGACCTTTCGCGGTGCCGGTGAAAAGCCTGCGCCAACTGAAACGATAGAAGGAAGACTCCCATGCCACGTCGTCGCGAAGTACCCAAGCGCGAGATCCTGCCGGACCCGAAGTTCGGTTCCGTCGACCTGTCCAAGTTCATGAACGTGATCATGGAATCGGGCAAGAAGGCCATCGCCGAGCGCATCATCTACGGCGCGCTCGACCAGGTCGAGAACAAGTCGGGCAAGGACCCGCTGGAAATCTTCCTCACCGCGCTGAACAACATCAAGCCGATGGTCGAAGTGAAGTCCCGCCGCGTCGGCGGTGCGAACTACCAAGTTCCCGTGGAAGTTCGCCCCGTGCGCCGGCAGGCCCTGGCCATGCGCTGGCTGAAGGAATCGGCGCGCAAGCGCGGCGAGAAGTCGATGGCCGCGCGCCTGGCCAACGAGCTGCTGGAAGCAGCCGAAGGCCGTGGCGGCGCGATGAAGAAGCGCGACGAAGTGCACCGCATGGCTGAAGCGAACAAGGCGTTCTCGCACTTCCGCTTCTAAACCCCCGCTTCCGGCCGCCTCTACGGGTTCCTACCAACCCGGGGGCGGCTCCTGTCTTTGGAGATTGACCATGGCCCGCAAGACCCCCATCGAGCGCTACCGCAACATCGGTATCAGCGCACACATCGATGCCGGCAAGACCACCACCACCGAGCGCATCCTGTTCTACACGGGTGTGAACCACAAGATCGGCGAGGTGCACGACGGTGCCGCCACGATGGACTGGATGGAGCAGGAGCAGGAGCGCGGCATCACGATCACGTCGGCCGCGACGACCTGCTTCTGGAAGGGCATGGACATGTCCTATCCGGAGCACCGCTTCAACATCATCGACACCCCGGGCCACGTCGACTTCACCATCGAAGTCGAACGCTCGATGCGTGTGCTCGACGGTGCCTGCATGGTGTACTGCGCCGTGGGTGGCGTGCAGCCGCAGTCGGAAACCGTCTGGCGCCAGGCCAACAAGTACAAGGTGCCGCGCCTGGCCTTCGTCAACAAGATGGACCGCACGGGTGCCAACTTCTTCAAGGTCCACGACCAGATGAAGGCGCGCCTGAAGGCCAACCCGGTGCCGATCGTCATTCCGATTGGTGCTGAAGAGAACTTCACCGGCGTGATCGACCTCATCAAGATGAAGGCGATCATCTGGGACGAAGCCTCGCAGGGCATGAAGTTCGAGTTCAAGGACATCCCCGCGGACCTGCAGGCCGACGCGCAGAAGTGGCGCGAGAACATGATCGAAGCGGCTGCCGAGTCGAGCGAGGACTTGATGAACAAGTACCTCGAGTCGGGCGAGTTGAGTGAAGCCGAGATCAAGACCGGCATCCGCGCGCGCACGCTGGCCGCCGAGATCCAGCCGATGTTCTGCGGCACCGCCTTCAAGAACAAGGGCGTGCAGCGCATGCTCGACGGCGTCATCGACTTCCTGCCTTCGCCGATCGACGTGCCGCCGGTACCGGGCACCGACGATGACGACAAGCCGGTCTCGCGCCGTGCCGACGACGGCGAGAAATTCGCAGCGCTCGCGTTCAAGCTGATGACCGACCCGTACGTCGGTCAGCTGACCTTCGTGCGCGTGTACTCGGGCGTGCTGAAGTCCGGCGACTCGGTCTACAACCCGATCCGCGGCAAGAAGGAACGCATCGGCCGGATCCTGCAGATGCACGCCAACCAGCGTGAAGAGATCAAGGAAATCCTGGCCGGCGACATCGCTGCCTGCGTGGGCCTGAAGGACGTCACCACGGGCGAGACCCTGTGCGATCCGGAAAGCATCATCACGCTGGAAAAGATGATCTTCCCCGAGCCCGTGATTTCGCAGGCCGTCGAGCCCAAGACCAAGGCCGACCAGGAAAAGATGGGCATCGCGCTGGGTCGCCTGGCTGCCGAAGACCCGTCATTCCGCATGCGCACCGACGAAGAGAGTGGCCAGACCATCATCTCGGGCATGGGCGAACTGCACCTGGAAATCATCGTCGACCGCATGAAGCGCGAGTTCGGCGTGGAGGCCAACGTCGGCAAGCCGCAGGTGGCGTACCGCGAGACCATCCGCAAGGGTGTCAGCGACGTCGAAGGCAAGTTCGTGCGCCAGTCGGGCGGCAAGGGCCAGTACGGCCACGTCGTGCTGACGGTCGAGCCGCAGGAGCCGGGCAAGGGCTTCGAGTTCGTCGACGCCATCAAGGGCGGTGTCGTCCCGCGCGAGTTCATTCCCGCGGTGAAGAAGGGCATCGAAGACACGCTGCCGAACGGCGTGCTCGCCGGCTACCCGGTGGTGGACGTGAAGGTCACGCTGACCTTCGGTTCGTACCACGAGGTGGACTCGAACGAAAACGCGTTCAAGATGGCCGCGTCGATGGGCTTCAAGGACGGCTGCCGCAAGGCTCAGCCGGTGATCCTGGAGCCGATGATGGCCGTGGAAGTGGAGACGCCGGAAGACTACGCCGGCGGCGTGATGGGCGACCTGTCCAGCCGCCGCGGCATGGTGCAGGGCATGGACGACATGCCCGGCGGCGGCAAGGTCATCAAGGCCGAGGTGCCGCTGTCCGAGATGTTCGGCTACAGCACCACGCTGCGCTCGATGAGCCAGGGCCGCGCGACGTACACGATGGAGTTCAAGCACTACAGCGAAGCTCCGAAGAACGTCGCCGACGCCATCATCACCGCGCGCGGCAAGTAAGCCTCCGCGCATTCAGCCGGTCTTCGAAGGGGTGGCGTGCGCTGCCAGTGGCGCACGAACCACCACTCCTTCGGAAACCTAAAACCCCAACACTGGTCCTGCTCTTTTTCGGAGATAAGCGAAATGGCAAAAGGTAAGTTTGAACGCACGAAGCCGCACGTGAACGTGGGCACGATTGGTCACGTGGACCACGGCAAGACGACGCTGACGGCGGCGATCACGACGATCCTGGCGCAGAAGTTCGGTGGCGAGGCGAAGGCCTACGACCAGATCGACGCGGCGCCGGAAGAGAAGGCGCGCGGCATCACGATCAACACCGCGCACGTGGAATACGAGACGGCCAACCGGCACTACGCGCACGTGGACTGCCCGGGCCACGCGGACTACGTGAAGAACATGATCACGGGTGCGGCGCAGATGGACGGCGCGATCCTGGTGTGCTCGGCCGCAGACGGCCCGATGCCCCAGACACGCGAGCACATCCTGCTGGCGCGCCAGGTGGGCGTGCCGTACATCATCGTGTTCCTGAACAAGTGCGACATGGTGGACGACGCCGA
>VFQM010001934.1_pt1 | contig 16648 bp, 19 predicted proteins | sample 3512391 | NCBI WGS metagenome assembly VFQM01 (sample SAMN10412369, study PRJNA504923) | tailings metagenome | isolation source: Replicate 1 from Balatoc abandoned mine | place: Philippines
TGCACAGCAGGCTTCATGTCTCGTTGATTGGTGCAGTCGTCTTCTGAAAATGACAGGCGGGGAGTGTCGCACAAATTAGGATTTATGCGACGTAAAGGCAAGTCGTAACAACGATTGCGCGCACTACAATGTTAGTGCATAGTCAATACGGCGTTATTAATAGGATGCGGGATGGAACAGCAAACAAACTTCACCTGCCGCGTCGATGCTGACCTGAAACAAGCCTTTCTGAGAGCGGCCAAGGCAAACGACCGGCCGGCCTCGGTACTGATTCGGGATTTCATGCGCGAGTACGTCCAGCAGTCAACACAAGGCCGACAAGCCAGCCTGTCCTTCGACCGAAGGGCTACCGACCAGAAGGGGGCAGCGTGTTGAGCGAAATGAAACGCGAAAGCGTGACGAAGGCAAATTAAAAAGCGGCTGACCAACCGGGGGCAACCGGCCGGTCGGCCTAACCACAACCAGCCTATCAAGGAGGCATAGCGATGGCTACGAACACTTTACATGGCAAACGAACAAGATCCAGATCTGGACAACGGGGGAGAAGAGCAGGAAGCCGAGGCGAATGGCGTTGATGATGTTGCGCTGCGCCCTGGCCCCAATGCCGACGCCCCGGCCGATGTTGAGCGGTACATCAGCGCCGAGGTGCGGGCGCTTTACGACGTGTACAGCTACCGGCACGCGGCCGCGATCCTGGCTAACTCCTTCCCGGCCGAGCTGGCCGAGATCGAGGCGGCATTACTCGCTTTCCGCATCACCACGCGGGACATTGGAACGCCAGGCGGGAACGAATCGGACATGCCGAAGAAGTTTTCCCGCACCTTGCGGCCGGCGGGCTGGGTCGAGTCTCGGATTCAAGGCGATTTGCTGGTGAGGATGCAGGAATATGACGAGCTGTTCCTTGCCAACGGGAAGGTCAAGAAAGTGAAGCGGTCGGAAAGCACGCCGCGCATGATCGAAAACTTCATCGACGGCCACAAGATCGACTACGTAAAGGGCCGGGTGGCCTTCGATCTGGAATGGAACTCGAAGGATCAAACCTTTGACCGGGATCTGTACGCCCTGCGTGCCTTCCATGAATGCGGCCTGATTAGTGCCGGCGTCATGGTCACGCGCAGCGAGAAGCTAAACCCGGTCTTTGACGTGGTGCCGCAACTGAACAAGGCGGGCGAGGAAGTCGGCAAGACCGTAAGAGCGAAATACGGTGCCAGCACGACATGGATGGGCAAGCTCCTGTACCGGCTAAACGCCGGCCGACACGGCGGCTGTCCTGTCCTGGTGTTCGGCATCACACCAAAACTTATTGAGGACTGGAACCCATGACGAAGAACAAGGCCGACACGGCATCAGACGCAGGGCGGGATCTGTTGGCCCGGCATGGTGGCCGGCGCTTTCATACCATCCTGGCCGATCCGCCGTGGCAGTTCCAGAACCGCACCGGCAAGATGGCCCCGGAACACAAGCGCCTGTCCCGCTACGGCACGATGACGCTGGACGACATCATGGCGCTGCCGGTCGAGCAACTGACGGCCGACACGGCGCACCTGTATTTGTGGGTGCCCAATGCCCTGCTGCCGGAAGGTATCAAGGTGCTGGAAGCCTGGGGCTTCTCATACAAAAGCAATATCGTCTGGCACAAGGTACGCAAGGACGGCGGGCCGGATGGACGCGGCGTTGGCTTCTACTTCCGCAACGTCACCGAGCTGGTGCTGTTCGGTGTCCGTGGCAAGAACGCCCGGACGCTTGCACCAGGTCGGCGGCAAGTGAATTTCCTGGCGACTCAGAAGCGCGAACACTCGCGCAAGCCGGATGAGTTTTACGACATTGTGGAATCGTGCAGCCCTGGCCCGTTCCTGGAACTGTTTGCACGCGGGCCGCGTGACGGCTGGGACGTGTGGGGCAACCAGGCGGACGAGTATTACCCGACCTGGCCGACATACTCCAATCATTCGCAATCCGAAAGGGCCAGTAGTAGCGTCCCGATCTTGGCACACGCTGTTGACTAACGCGAATATGAGCAACGAAACCGTCACCATCAGCGCGGCCGTTCCCGCGAACGTGAAGGCCGAAGCTGCCGCCGTCGCGGCAGCGCACGGCATGAGCATGGCCGCGCTGCTGCGCGAGCTGCTGGCCCGCGTGGCCGCCCGCGATGCGGAAACGCTGGCCTGGCTCGATAAGGCCCGCCAATGACCGACCCGAAAAACCTGGAAAGCTGGCTGCATGAGAAGGCCGGCCCGGCCTATGACGCATTGAAGGCCGACCCGGCCCGCGCCATCACGCCTGACCAGGTGCGCCGCACGCTCGATGAGCTGCTGGCCGAAGCCGAAGCATCCGGCCAGTATCCATTGCCGCCGGGGCAACGCGAATGGGTGGATGCGCCGGCGGTCGGCCGTGAAGTGCTGACGCCCTATGACCCGGCCGAGTGCCTGACCAGTGCCGAGGCCTTGGCCGCGTTCCTGGCCGACGCCGAAGCTACGGCCGACCCGGCCTATATCGAGCACGCCCGCGAAGTCGCGGCGCGGGCCCGGGCCATGCACGGTCTGGAAGAGTAGGGGAGAGCGGGCCTGCATCGCCAGTTCCGACGATGCAGGCCCGGACGCGAAAAGGGCGGCTACTTGGCCGCCCTTGCTGTTCCTGGTTGTCTCTACAAGCCCGCCACGGCCAAGGCGCGACCGATGGGAACGGCCTGGGTGAATGGCCCGGCGCTGTGGCTCACAAGGCCCACGGCCTCGCCCCGGCCATTGACGACAACGCCGCCGGAGTTGCCGCCCGCTATGGGCGCGTCGATCTGCAACATGCCCGCCGCGCCAATCAGACCGCCGACCTGGCCGTAACGGCTGACAATGCCCGCGCTCATGGAGAAGTCCAAGCCCTTCGGGGAGCCGATCGCGGCAACGGCCTGGCCTTGACGGGGCAGGGCAGGGGCCACGCGCACCGGCTGGCCCGGCTCGCCGTCGATCAGCAGCGCGGCCACGTCGCGCACCTGGTCTATGCGCGCCACGCGGGCGCTGCGCCATTCCCCGCTTGCCAGCTTCACCCGCACGCCCTCGATGTCGGCCAGGACGTGCGCGGCCGTCAGGGCCGTGCGACCGTCGCCGACAAGGAAGCCCGCGCCCAGCGTCACCCATTCGCGTTCCTGGTCGGCCTTCGCCCATTCGTGCCGCCAAGCGCGATAGCGGGTCAGCAGTCCGGTTGCCAGGTTGGTTTGAACGCCAGGGACAAGCCATGCCCGGTTACGGCTGCCGTCGCCCTTGGCGCGCTCGATGACGGCCACCATGACAACGGACGGCATCACCTGGCCGGCCACGGCCGACCAATCGACGGCGGCAGGGTAGGGGCGGGCGTCCAGCGCCACGCCTTCGCCGGCGGCGCTGCGGGCGCTGTCGGTCTTGGCGTGCGCCTGATGCTTGCTCCACTCGTCGTCATCAAGACGCTTCTGCGCGGCCGCGATGGCGTTCACGTTCGCCTGCGTGGTGGCAAGGGCATAGCCGCCCGAGGCCAGGCCGGCACCGGCCAGGACGTAGGCCGCCAGGGCAGCGCGCCGCCAGGATTCAACGCTGCCCATACTCCGCGCCCTCCTGGTCGTGGTTGAGGCCGCGCATTTGCAGGCGCTGGCCGGTGTCGTCGCCGATCTGCAAAACCTTGATGTGCTGCTCATAGGCCGCCTGGAACATCCAGCCGGCCCCGGCCAGGCCGATGACGGCGGCCGCGAAGGTCACGCGGTATTTCGTTAGCTCGCGGCGGGCGCCGCCGGTAACATTGGTTTCAGCCATGATTTCATCCCTCTGTCGGATGGGGTTGTGGTTAGGCGCCTGGGCCGGTTGCCGCCGCCCTGGCGCCGCCTTTCAGCGGCTAAAGCTGCGGGACTGCTCCCGGTCGCGCGCCGCCTTCTCCTTGAACCGTTCGGCGATCTCGCGGGCGCGGGCCTGCTTCACCTGGTCGCCGTTCTCGTTGTCCCGGTTCAATTCCTTTGCCAGCGTCTTTGCCTGCTGGCCGTTGATCTCGTTCAGCTCGACTTTCTGGCCGGCGTCCAGCTCGAAGCCCTGGCCCTGCTGGCCTTGCTTCTGCTCGGCCTCGATGGCCTGGGACTGCTGAGCGGCCGCCTGGCCGTGGCGTTCCAGCCGCTCAAGGTCTTTCGCCTCGCGGCGCTCCTGGGCCTGCTCGATCTGCTTGGCGTAGCCCCGGGCCAGCTCTTCGTTCGTCGGTTCTGTGCTCATTGGTGCGTGCTCCTGGTTGGTTGAAAACGGCGCGTCATCGGCTCAAACCGCCGTTGCCGCGTTCCTGCTCGCGCTGCCGCTGCCGGCTGCGCTCGATCTCCTTCGGGTCGCGTGCATACCTGTCGGCAAGCTCGCGCTGCATCTTGTTCAGCTCGACGGCCTGGCGCTCCTTCGGCATGGCGTTGAATCGCTCGATGCGCTCGCGCAGCTCGGGCGGCAGCTCGCGCCAGGCGCTCGGGTGGCGGTCGGTGTAGCCTGCAAAGCCCGCCTGCCGCTTCACGGCCAGCGCCTTGAACTGGTCGGCCTCTCGCTTCGCGTACATCTCGGCCCGCTTGCGGTCTTGCTCGCTGACCTGGACGGCCGCCGGGCGCTCCGGCTCGGCCTTGGCCTGGGACGGCTGCGCTAGGCCCGCAAAGGCCCGCTGCTGGCCTTCCTGCATGATCGCGGCCGAGTAGTGCCGGGGGTCTTTCCCGGCCGCCTGGAACTCCTGGGCGACGGCAAGCTGTGCCTTCGCCACGTCCAGCGCCAGGCCGCCGCCGGCCGCCTCGGCGCGCTCGACGCCGGCGCGGAACCCGGCCAGCGGGTCGGGGGCCGTGCGCTCGGCCTGCGGCCGCTGCGGCGCTGCCGGCTGCTCGATCTGCTGCGGCCGCTGCACGGCCGGACGGCCGGCAATGTCGGTCGCGGGCATGAGGTCGGGGCGGCCGTGGCGCTCCAAGCTGCGGCGCATGGCGCGCTGCATCTTCCCGGCCAGCTCGGCCACCTTGGCCCGGCCGCGTTCGAGCCAGCGGCGCATGACGTTTTCGCCGTCGAAGCCGCGCCGGTCGGCAAAGTCCAGCGTGCTTTCCTTCGGCCGCTCGCGGCCCAGCACCTGGGCCAGCTTGCCGGCGGCCAGCTCGGCCGCGCCGCGAACGTGCCAGGTGTTGCGCTCGGCCGTGGTGCCGTCCGGCAGGCGCACGGTTTCCGAACCGCCATGCTCCAGGCCGATGCGGTCGCCGCGCTGCGCGCCGCTGGCGGCAATGGCGCGCTCAAGATCGACGCCCCAAATGGTGTGCCGTTCGCCCTTGTCGTTCTCCAGCGTGGCGAAGTAGGACAGGCCGTTTTTCGAGTCGTGCTCGTAGGGCGCTGCGCCGTGATCGACCAGCCGCCCGGCCCGCCGGTCGGTGAAGTCGTCGGCCCCGGCAAACAGGGTCGCGGCCTCGCGGTGCCGGGTCATGCCGACATAGGCCAGACTCCTATCCATGCCGGGGGTCGCCAGCAGGTAGGCGCGATCAACCGTTACGCCCTGGGCCTTGTGAATCGTGACGGCGTAACCATGATCGACGGCCGCATATTGGGACGCCTGCACCTGGCGCGCTTCGCCGCTGTCCAGCCGCACGGCCAGGCTGCCATCCTCGGCCCGCTCGACAGTGCCAAGGGTGCCGTTCTTCACGCCTAGATCGCGGTCGTTTTTCAGGAACACGATGCGGTCGCCGGCAGCGAACTCGCGGCCGCCGCGCTCGGTCATGAACCGGGCGGAACCGGCCAGCTCTCCGCGCTCCTTCCTGGCATCGCGCACGGCCTGGTTAAGCGCCTGAACGTCCGCATTGGAATGGGCAAGGATGATCTGGCTTCCCTTGCCCTGGTCGGCCACGTAGGACGCCGCCAAAGCATCGCGCGCCGCCTCCCGGCTGCCGTGGATTTGGACGTGACCGCGTTCGGCGTAGGCCGCCAGGCCATCGGCCACGGAACCGCGCGCAAGCTGCTGGCCGGCCTCGCGCATCCAGGCGTGTTTCTGCCGGCGCACCTCGGTAATTTCCGCCGCTCCGACGTGCTGCACGACGGCACGAAACGCCGCGCCGGCCTCGATGGCGGCAAGCTGCTTGTCATCGCCCAGCAGGACGACTTTTGCCCCGGCCTGCTCGGCGGCTTTCAGCACGCGGCCAAGCTGGCGGCTGCCGATCATGCCCGCCTCGTCGATCACGAGAACATCGCGCGAAGTGAGCTTGTCCTTTCCGTTTTTCCATGCAAATTCAAGGCTGGCGAGCGTGCGGCTTTCGATGCCGCTGCCCGCCTGCAATTCGTCGGCCGCCTTTCCTGCCAGGGCCGCGCCGCGCACGTTGAAGCCCTGCGCTTGCCATGCCTCGCGTGCAACCTTCATCGAGAACGATTTGCCCGTGCCGGCGTCGCCGATGACCACGGCCAGGCTGCCCGGCTTGAGAACGTGCCGGACGGCGTTTTGCTGCTCGGCCGACAGGGTGCCCGCGCCATCAATCGCGGCGTTCGTGATCGGGCCGGAAACGCCATGCCGCCCGGCGCGGGCCAGGCGTTCGGCGCACTCCACCATGCCGCGCTCGGTGTCGATCATTTCGCGGGTGGAGAACTTCGCCGGATCGCGGCCGTTCGCCGGTTCCATCTCGACCAGCAGCGGCGAGTTTTCCAGCTTGGCAAGCAAGCCCTGGAACTGCCCGGCGTCGTCAATGTAGCGGTTCAGCTCGGCGGCAATGTCGCGGCGCGTGAATACGGCCTGCGTCGCCGTGATCTTGTCTAGGATGATCTCCGGCCGCTCGGCAATCTGCCGCGCCTGCTCCTGCCGGTCGGCTTTGTGAATGCCGATGCGGTCGGCGTCCAGCCCGCGCCGCTCCATCGCCACGGCGTCGCTGCCGATGTGCTTGGTTGGTGTCAGCTCAACGCCTTGATCCGCATAGCTGCGGTGGTCGATACGGGCGCTGATTCCGGCCCGCTCCAATGCCTCGTTTGTCAGCTCCGCCCACTCGCGGCGGATGTCGGTAATGTCGCCCTGGCTGGTGCCAGGAATGCCCGCCTTCTGCCTGTCCTTGTTCGCCAGCTCGATGACGGCCTTAGCGCCTAGCGCTCCATCCGCGCCAATGGTGCGCGTGGTCGCCAGCATGTGAACGTGGAAATTGCGGTCGTCGCCTTCCCTGTCCGGGGCGTGGATGCACACATCCACGGCCACGCCGTAGCGGTCGGCGATAGCCTGCCCCATGCGCGTTGCAAGCTCGCGCCGGTCGGCTTCGTTCAGCTCGTGCGGCAGGGCCGCCCGCCACTCGCGGGCCACTCGCGCATCCTTGCGCTTCTCGGCGGCCTCGGCGGCATTCCACAAGGCGGCGCGCTCGGGAACCGGAACGCCTGCGGGCGTGACGATCTCGGCCGACAGGACGCCGCCTTTGCGGGTGAAGTCGAACACTTCCCCGGTGCGCTCATCTACCAGCTTCGACGCGGATCGATAGGCGGCAGCAGCCACGGCGCTATGCCCGGCCGCCCGTCCTATCGTGTGCGTGTTCAGGTGGTAGATCGCCATTTCTTCCCTTGGCGTTTTAGCCGCTAAAAAGGGGTGCCGGGGTATCCCCGGCCGCAGGAGGGTTGCGCAGCAACCCGTAAGTGCGCATTTCGCTTCGCTGCATGACTATACCAGCGCCGTGCCTTCCCCGCCAGCGTCGCAAGGTGCTAACATCACGCGGGCATAACCCGCAATCACGAAAGGAGCTGTAACGATGGCACGAAAGACCCTATCCGAACGCAAGGCCGACAAGCTGGCCGAGCTGAACCGCATCAAGGCTGAACTGGCCGAACTCGAAAGCAAGGCCGCCGAACGCATTGGCAAGATTGCGATTGCCGCCGGTCTTGGCGATCTCGACATTGACGACGCCGCCATGCGGAAGGAGTTTGAGGCTATCGCCTCGAAATTTCGCAAAGGCGAAACCCAGCAAGCTGCTCCGGCTCCGGCAGCGCCTGGCACGAACTGACCGCGATTTGGGACGCCTTCGGATGAACGCCAGGAGAGAAGATGCACGCCGCAAGATTCGGCTTGGCGGCTTGGTCATCAAGTCCGGCATGGCGGACTATCCGGCATCCGTGATCTTGGGCGCTTTGACCCTCGCGGCCGGCGCGCTCAAAGGGCCGAACGCTGACGCCACCAAAGCGCGCTTTGAGGCGGCGGGAGAGGCGGCTTTTTCCGATGATGGAGAGGACGGCGGCAACCGTTCCTAGCCGTCAATTTCTACCTGACAGAGAGGTGAAGCATGATGGATTTTGAAGCTCTAGCAGCGCGATTGTGGGCCGCCGTGGTGGCGGTGTTTTTCGGCGTGTTCTGCCTGTCTCTGGCGACAACGGCGCACGCCCGCGTTTTCCCCGAATGCAACCCGGCGGCCGAAGCCGGAAAGCTCTACGGCGCGGCCGACGCTGACGCCTGGGTGAAGCGCATTTGTGACGCGCAGGAATCGACCTACCGGACGTGGGAAGCGAACCTGCAAAAGCTCGACATTGGGCAGCAGGATTTGGCGATGGCGACGAACGCCGGAGACTGGAACGCCTACCGCGCCAAGTGGGCCGAATTGCTGCCCGTCTTGAAGGAAATGGAAGCGGCCGCGCTGGGGAGCCGGAACGCCGCTGGCGCGGCGAACATCCTCAGCCTGTACCGCGCTGACCTCGGCCTTTTCTTGCAGAACGCGAGCCTGGGAACGGCGGCGAATCTGGACGATTTCAGCGCCCGGATTCTGGCGGGCCTGGACGGCGAACGGCCAGCGGCGGCGGCAACGGCTGGCGTCAATGTCGTGCAGCAATCCGTGACGCGGGGCGTTGAGTTCGTGAAGGGGCTGGCGGCTGCGGAAGGCGACAAGGTTCTAGCGGAGTATCGCGGCCAGGTTGAGCATAAGTCCGCGACGCGCCGGGAGGAGCTTTCAGGCAACACGGCAAGCGGCTATTTCGGCGGCTTCGGCCGTCGCATCACCGAGGTTTGGGGCATCTTCTTCTTCGTCCTGTTCGTGCTGATGCTCGGCGCGGTCGTGGTGGCCGTGAAGCGCAAGCAAAACCCGGTCACGCTGGCGGGCGCGGCCGCTCTCGCCTACCTGCTGCCGGGGTCGGCAATGGTGCTGGCGTTCGTGCTGGTGCCCTTCCTGCCGTCCTGGGCAATGATCGCGGCAACTCTGGTCGGCACCTATGCCATGTATGCGCAAGGCGGCCGCATCTGCGGCGCGCTGGCGTCTAAGCTCGGCGAAGGCTCCACCCTGGGCCATCGGCTGCGCGTCCTGGGCGCCTGGCTGGACAACCTGCGGGCCGGTTTGCAGGGCGAACCGGGCGGCGCTGCCAGCATCGGCGCGGCCGCCGTTCAGGCCGCTTCCGCGCCCGGCGCGCAGCCGGTCACGCATGGGTCGGCCAGGTGGGGCACGGTCGCGGAAATCCGCCAGGCCGGGCACCTGGTCGCGCCCGGCAAGCCCGCCGGTTTCGCCCTGGGCAGGGTAGCCGGTGCGCCCGCCGGCCTCGATCAGCGTTTCCGCTTTACCGGCCACGTCGTGACTGTCGCCCCGACCGGCTCCGGCAAGGGCATTGGCGCGGTAATCCCTAACCTCCTGGACTATCCCGGCTCGGCCCTGGTGCTCGACGTGAAGGGCGAAAACGCGGCCGTGACGGCTCGCGCCCGCCGCGAGCTGGGGCATAAGGTTTTCGTGGTCGATCCGTTCGGAGTGACCAAGGGCGAGGCGCACGCCTTCAATCTGCTGGATCGCCTCGATACGAGTGACCCGGAATGCGTCGGTGAATCGGCCGTGCTGGCTGACTGCCTGGTCATTCCAGACCCGAAGGGGCAGGCGCACTTTGACGAGTCGGCCCGGACGCTGCTGCAAGGGCTGATGCTGCACGTTGCCGGACTGGATGAAGGCCGGCGCAATCTGCCGGAAGTGCGGCGCATCCTGACCGCCGGCGAGGAAGTGCTTTTTGAGACCCTGGCCGAAATGGCCGCCGACGAAAAGGCCGCTTTCGGCCTTCCGGCGCGGGCGGCAAACACCATCATGGGGATGCCCGACCGTGAACGCGGCTCGGTGATTTCGACGGCGCAGAAGAGCACGGCCTTTATGGATGATCCACGGATCGCGGCGGCCGTATCGCGCTCCGATTTCAACCTGGCGAACATGAAGGCCGAACTGATGACGGTCTACATGGTGCTGCCCGCCAACAAGATCGGCCCCAATGCCCGCTTTGTCCGGGCCTTCATCGGCTCCGTGATCGCGGCCATCACGTCGAGCACCACGCAACCCATGCACCGGGTCGCCTTCCTGCTCGATGAGTTCGGCCAGCTCGGCTACATGAAGCAGATCGAGGACGCGGTTAGCCTGATGCGCGGCTACGGCCTAGCCTTCTGGGTGTTCATCCAGGACTTGAGCCAGTTGAAGGGCGTCTATCCGAAGTGGCAAACCTTCCTGGCGAACAGCGCCAAGTCGTTCTTTGGCACGGACGACTACGACACGGCCAAGTACATCAGCGACAGCCTGGGCAAAGCCACGATTGAGTTTGAGACGGAGAACACCGGCCGCAACAGCGGCACCGGCGTTTCCGGCGGTGGCGGTTCCCTGAACCGGGGCAAGTCCAGCGGCTCAAGCCAGCAGTTCGCCGGCCGCGAGCTGCTGACGCCGGATGAGGTCATGCGCCTGGGGCCGGAAAAGCCCATCGTGCTGGTGAAGGGCGAATATCCCTACCTGCTCGACCGGCTGAACTACCTGGCCGATCCCGAGTATGCCGGGCGGTTCGACGCCAACCCCTACCATAGCTGACGGGCGCGGCCATGTGGGTTTTCGTCGTCATCGGTTATCTGCTGCTGCTCGGCCTGGCCACCTGGTTCGGCGGCGGCGCGGTGATGACGGTCGCCGCCGGCGGCTTCGTCCTGGCCGTGGCGCTCTGGCTGCTCGATGGCCTGCTGGCCGATCTGCTGCGCGGGCCGCTGCGGTGGCTCGCCAAGCCCTTCCGGGCGCTGGCCTCGGCCCTGGGCGTGCTGATCGTGCTGCCGTTCATCCCCGGCATCTTCCTGGGGTCGTTTCTGGTCGAACTGTTCCGCTGGCGGCAGCGCCAGGCGGAACCCGGCCACCCTGCCCCAGCCACGCCGATGCAGACCGCGACGCGGCGCACGGCGGACGTGATCGACCTGACCGCATTTCGCCAGCAGCGCAGAAAAGAGTAAAAGAGCGTTTGATTTTTTACTCTTTTGAGTAAATGATTTTGGCGACTAAAGTCGGCCGCCCCTCAAGTGTCAATATCGGGCCGGAAAACGCGCAAGCGTTCCCGGCCTTTTCTTCGCCTGTTCCCTGCCCGTTCGCGCTGCGTCGGCTGATCTTGACACTTGAGGGGCCGATCACTCGCCGCTGCCGGGCTTCTTCCTTGTCGGCTTCGCCTCGGCCGCCGGCGGCGGCGTGATGCGGGCCAGCAGCGCGGCCGATTGTTCTTTGAGCGTATCGAGCTGCCCGGCCAGGCGGGCGGCTTCCTCGCGGGCCTGTGCGGCCGCCTTCGTGGCCTGGTCGCGCTCGGCCTGGGCGGTGGTGAGGCGTTCGGCCATGCGGTGCGCCTCGGCGGCCGCCTGCTTGCGTTGTTCCTGCTGCGCTTCCTGGTCGGCCTGGGCCTTGGCCTGCACCTTCGCCAGCTCGCCGCGCACCTGGTCGAGTTGAGCGGCGGCGGCCTGGCTGGCCTTCTGCTGTTCGGCCAGCGCCCCGCGTGCCTGGTCGGCGTCCTGGTGCGCTCTGTCCAGTTCCGTGCGCAGCTCGCCGGCGCGGCGCTCGATTTCCTGGGCGCGGGCCTCGGCCGTGTGCGCCTGTTCCTGGGCGGCGGCCAGTTGGCCGCGCAGTTTGTCGGCTTCGCCGCGTGCGGCCGCTTCGGCGGCCTCGATGGACGCCAGGCGGGATTGCAGGTCATCGACCTGAGCGGCCAGGCGGTCGGCAAGCTCGGTTGCCTCGGCCCTGTCGGCTTCCAGCTCGGCGCGGGCCTTCTCCAGCCCTTCCCGTTCAACGGCAAGCCGGGCATTCGCCAGGTCGAGGGCGATTGTCCATAGGTCGCTGCCCAGCTCGGCCAGGCGTTCGGCGACGGCCTGGGGCGCAGGCTCGCGCAGGGGCGCGGCAGCAGTGGCCTGCCGGGCCTTCCACTCATTCAGGGCCGGGGAAATGGTGGTGTAGCTCCCGCCGGTGATCTGCCGGATTGCCTCAAGCGTGGGCTTCTGCCCGGCGGCGGCCAGGTCGTCGGCGGCGGAAAAAATCTGCTCTTTCGTGACTGCCATAGCGGGTGCTCATGTATGAAATGTAGCGTTGTAGTATGTTGTATGATACTACTACATACTACAATTTACAAGCCCTACAGGGAAATACTACGCGCCGGGCCTGGGCCAGCCCGGCCGCGAGCGCGTCGGGGTCGAAATTTGGCCCTGTGCGGGCCGTGGCAGCGTTTTCCGGGGTCAGCGGCACCTATCCCCTACCCTCGCCCGGTTCCGGGCTTCCTGGGCGCTCCTGCGCGGCCTGGGTGTGGTTTCGGGCCTTCCTCGTCGGGAATGGCGATGCTGGCCAGCTCGGTCGCCTGGCTGTCGGCCTTCCCCTTGGCGTTCAACCTGCGGCCTTTCCGCTCGCGCTGTCGCTCGATGTGAGGCACGGCCTCGGCAAGCCGCTTTTCCCTGCTAAACCGCTTTTTGCGGCCTTTCAGCGGGCACGGCGCTGGATGAGGGTGCAGGCGGTGGAGTTGCCACCGGCGCGGCGTGCCGCGCCTTGGTAAGCCGCCTGGCCGTAGGCCAGCACGATAGCCGGAGGGGGAGCCGGCGAAGCCGGGGGAACCCCGCAGGGGTGCCACGCCGAAGGCGCAGGCCGACGCCGTAGGCGGCGGGGCGAAGCGCGAAGCGCGGAGGGTAGGCGCGCCCGTAGGGCGCTACGGCGTTTCGGTTCGCGCTGTCGGTTGAGTTTTCCACTGATTTGGCCTGCCAATTACAGGCAAATATTTATAGGAAAACTTAAAGGCTTAACCGTACCGGTTTAGGGGGGGTCTGATCTAACGACCCTGGGGGGGTCTGATCTATCGGAGAAAACAGGGGGTGGGGGGGGCTGATCTATCGGAGCGGGGGGGTCTGATCTATCGTGGATAAGTGCGGCTATCCACAGGGTTTATCCCCAAGATTGGCCGCCAAGAGGGGCGCCGGCCAGAAACGACGCGGCCGCCTCGATCTCGGGCGGCCGGTGTGCTGCGTGTGGGGGGTCTGATCTATCGGAGTTTAGCTAAACTTCCCGCCGTTCTTAGGGGCAATGGGCGGCGGGGAGCCAAGCAACAGCAGGCCACCAGTGACGGGCTTCACCTTCGCTTGCGGATAGACGGTCAGCACCTTCTTGAGTGTCGGCACAAACTTCTTCTTGAAGTCCTTGTCTGCATCCTTCCCGGTGTATTCCTGGGCGAACTGCTCCCGCAGGGACTTCCAGTGCAGCGTTACGCCCCTGCCCTCGATGCGGTGCAGTCGGTGAGCCAGCCAGGTGTAAACGTCCAGCGCAAGCGCGGAACCTTTCAGGGCCATCAGGGCGCGATTGTCCAGCGGGACGGCGCTATCCATCAGCGAGTTGAAATAGCCCTCTGATAGAACCATCGTGCCGGGCCAAAGCGATTTCTGCTGCGTGCCGCCATTCGCCAGCCAGGCATCGAACTGTTCGACGGGTTGGCCGTTGTAGGTGCGCCCCTTGAATCCAAGTTGCAGTCGGCAAGCGGCCAGGGCGTGCATTTGACGGCGCAAGGTGGTGTAACGCGCCCCCTGGTCATCCATGCCCATGAGCCGCAAGAACTCGGCTGCGCTGTCACCGATGGGGATTTCCCGCGTGTTGTCGCGCTTGGCGTAGCTGGACACCCAAGCAAGGGCCAGGCGTGGCATGACGCCATAGGGGATAGGTTGCAGCACCGGCCCCCTGCCCTCGTCCAGATAGCCGGCCTGCACATTGACCCAGGCCGCGCCAGACTGGCGCATGAACTCTCGTCCATCGACCTTCGAGCGAGGCAAACCGACCTGGCACAGCACGGCATGGGTGAAAGCCATGTCCTCGCCGCTCGGCGGGTTGGTGGCGATCTCTGCACCGGCCTCGATCAGTTTCTGGTCTTGCTCGGTCAGGATGATGCCGGCCGGGGTGATCTTGGCCCCGGCGCGGGGCTTCCTGGTCTTGTCCCCTGCCTTGGCCTGCGCCTTCACGATCAGGCCGCCCAAAATGTCGCCGATCTGCTGCGCCTCCTGTCCGTCTCGCTTCTTGGTCATGGTGCCGCCCCTTTAGCCGCTAAAATTCAAATGAGTAAATATGCTTTTGAGCGTCAATCCGGCAGACTGGCGACATACTCGGACAGCACATCTTTGATGCTCTTGCCCTGCTTCGTGGCGTAGATTTTCAGCTTTGCGTGCTGTTCGGCGGGTAGCTCGAAATTGACGCGCTTCATGCCGCCGGCGTCGTCGGCCAGGCTGGCAAGGGTCGCGGCCCTTGCCTTGTCGGTGCGTGCGCTCGGGCGGCCGGCGGTGAGTGCGGTTGTGGGCTTGCTCATTTTTTCATTTCCTCAAAAGCTCAATTGAGTTTCTGTTTGATCTCGGCGGCCAGGGCGCGAACCTCGGCCGCTGCATCGCCGTCCGGCTCGGATTCAAGAACGGTCGTGCCAGCGGCGGCGGTGCCGGGATAGCTCACGCGCTGCGTGATGCGGGCATCAAGAATGGGCAGTGCGTAGCCGGCCAGCGCGTCGGCAACCTCGCCGCCAATGCGGGTGCCCTTGATCGCCCTGGATACCACGAAAGCCGCTTGCAGCTTCCCGTCCGTGACTTCGATACGCTGCTTGACCAGCTCCACAAGGTCGGCCGTGGCCCAAATGTCGTAGGGCGATGGCTGCACCGGAATCAGCACGAAGTCGGCCGCCTTGATGGCCGACACGGCCAGGTCGGCCGCCTGGGGCGCTCCGTCGATCACGACGAAATCCACTTTGCGGGCCACGTTCTTCACGTCCCGGTCAATGGTTGGTCGGTCGATGCCGACCACGGTTAGCGGTTGATCTTCCCGCACGGCGGCCCAATCGCGGGCGCTGCCCTGGGGGTCGGAATCGACAAGCAACACGTCCGCGCCGTCGAGTTGCAGGGCGCGGGCTAGGTGCGTGGCGATGGTGGTCTTTCCTGAACCGCCCTTCTGGTTCAGCACGGCAATGACTTTCATGCGCTCTCCTGGTGGTCATGCAAATGATAATTTACTCATTGCATCATAACACAATGAGCGAATGAGTAAAGGTGTTTTCCATCATTTCCCCATGCTTTCCCATAGCGCCCGATAGGCTGCCTCATCGTCGGTCGGCTCGCGGTCGAGCTGTTCCAGCAGCCAGGCCACGCCGGCGGCCATCGCTTCGTCGTGGTCGAGATACCGGCCATCGAGCGCGGCATACATACCGCCTTGCCTGGTGGTCACTTCCCAAGCCTGGCCGTCATGGGTGCGGCACACGGCATAGGCGAAGTAATCCCCCTTGGCGTCCATCTCGTCGTGGGCTGCTTGCAGCTCGGGCCGAAGCGGGGGCAAGGGATAGTGTCCGTTTCTCATGCCTTCATGCCCTCCTGGTCGCCGGCGGCCAGCGCGTCGGCCTCGGTCAATGCGTCCTCAACAAACGCGCCGCGCCGGCGGGCCTCGGCCTGGCTGGTTTCCTGGCCGCGCAGCGCCCGGTAAAGGGTTGCCCGATGCACGCCCAGCAGCTCGGCCGTTTCAGCCGCCGTGCGGCCAGCGGCCAGCAGCTCGCGGGCGTGTTCGACCTGGCCGGGGGTGAGGGTAGGGCGGCGACCGAACTGCACGCCTCGCGCCTTGGCCGCCTCGCGGCCGTTCCTGGTGCGGTCGATGATTAGGGAACGCTCGAACTCGGCGATGCCGGCAAACACGGTCAGCACCATGCGCCCGGCCGGGGTGGTGGTGTCTGCCCACGGTTCAGCCAGCGAGCGCAGGCCCGCGCCTTTCGCCTGCAACTGCTCGGCAATGTCTAGCAGGTCGCGGGTGCTACGGGCCAGCCTGTCCAGCCGCGTGACCGTCACCACGTCGCCGGCGCGTAGGTGGTCGAGCATCCGGCCCAGCTCCGGCCGCTTGGCATGGGTGCCGGTGATCTTCTCGGCAAAGATGCGCGTGCAGCCGGCGGCGTGCAGCTCGGCGCGTTGGTTCGTCAAATCCTGGTCGTCAGTCGATACCCTGGCGTAACCGATCATCGGCTTGTCTTTCATGGTGCGCCCTTCGTTGCAAATATCGTCGCAAATAATAGACCATTTGCGACTGACTTTTGCAACGCGATGACGCCAGAGAAAAGGGCAGGGCGGTGTCATTTTCAGAAGGCGATAGCACGAATTATCAAAAGTCGGCCGCACGGTTTTTTCTGACGGTTGACGTCACCTCAGAAAACGGAAAATAAAGCACGCTAAGGCGTAGTTCCCTCGGGCTACACCGCGTCCGCACTGCGCGGTTCTTTCTTCCCTTGCAGTGACGCAATCAGCGGGCAGGAAACGTTCCCCTTCCGCGCATGGCAGGCGCACACCAAATCAGACAGCACGGCCTCCATGCGCGCCAGGTCAGCCATCCTCTCGCGCACGTCCTTGAGCTTGTGCTCGGCCAGGCTGCTGGCTTCCTCGCAATGGGTGCCATCCTCCAGCCGCAGCAGCTCGGCGATCT
>VFQM010001935.1_pt1 | contig 16627 bp, 16 predicted proteins | sample 3512391 | NCBI WGS metagenome assembly VFQM01 (sample SAMN10412369, study PRJNA504923) | tailings metagenome | isolation source: Replicate 1 from Balatoc abandoned mine | place: Philippines
TCACGCCGCTCGTCGACGTGATGCTGGTGCTGCTGATCATCTTCATGATCACCGCCCCCCTGCTCGCCTCGGCGGTTCCGGTCGACCTGCCCGAAAGCCGCGCGAAGCCGGTCGAGACCGAGGAGCAGGAGCCGGTGCAGCTGTCGATCAACGGCGACGACACCATCTATATCGGCGAAGAGATCGTGCCCGAGAACGAGCTTCCCGCGCGTCTCGACGCGATCGCGGCGGCACAGAAGGAAGGCGAACGCCCGCAACAGATCATGCTGCGTGCCGACAAGGGGCTCGACTATGGCCGGGTGATGCGCGTGATGGGCGAACTCAACCGCGCCGGGCTGACCCGCATCGCGCTGGTGACGACGGGGTCGGACAGCGAACCCGCCGCGGTCACCGGTGGTTCAGGCACGGCTCCCTAGGCTGACATCATGGCGGCAACACGGGCAGTCACCGGCAATGAAGCACGCGGCATCGCCATCGCGGTAGTCGCGCACGTCCTGATCATCGGCTTGCTGTCGGTGCAATGGACCGCGGGCGAGCGGCGCTTCGACAATCCGCCGATGGAAGTCGACCTGATCGCCGAGACGGCGGTGGAATCGAGCGCGCCCGTGCTCAGCGACATCCCGCCGGCCGCGCGACTGGGCGAGGAGGATGCGGTCGATATCGCCGCCCCCGAGCCGCTGCCCACGCCCGCGCCGCCGCTGCCCGAACCCGTCGTGCGCCCGACCCCCGCCCCGACCCCGAAGCAGGTCGCGCGGCCCGTTCCCACGCCGCCCAAAAAGACGCCACCGGCGGTGAAAAAGGCCCCGCCCAAAGCGGCCCCCAAAACCCCGGCAACGAAGCAGGGCGCCCGCCCGACCGGTCGCCTCGACGGCATCACCGACGGGCTCGGCCGAGAAGCGACCAAGTCGCAGAGCAAGGGCGCGCCCGCGTCCAAGACCGCCGCCGAAGTCCGCCGATCGATCGACGTCAGCATCAAGTCGGCGGTCGCGCCGCGCTGGAACGGCTGCCGCGTGTCGGGGGTCGATGTCGACCAGCTCAAGACCGTGGTGAAGTTCCGCCTGACCGCATCGGGCGCGCTCGCCGGCTTCACCAGCGTCACCACGACGGGTGAGAATGACAGCAACAAATTCCAGGTCCAGCGGCATCAGGAATGTGCCAAGCGCGCAGTCGAACTCGCCGCCCCCTTCGACCTGCCAGAAGAGAATTACAGCTTCTGGCAGAATTACACGCTCGATTTCATCAAGAGGTAAGTGACATGATCCTCCGCTCCACCGCTCTGGCCCTCATACTGGCCGTCGCCGCCTCTCCGGCGATGGCGCAGGTCGTGCCGACGCCGGCGCCGACGACACCCGCCGCGCCTGCGCCCACCGAGCCGCGCGAAACGATCGAGGGCACGCTGTCGCAGGACCGCACCGTCATTGCGGTCCCGGCGCTCGCCACGCCCGCCGTCACCACCGTTGCGGGCCTGCGCACCGACACGCTCGGCCGCCAGATCGCCGAAGTCATCGCCGCCGACCTCGAACGTAGCGGGCTCTACGCGCCACTCGGCCCGGGCAGCGTCCGCGCGATCACTATGGCCGAAGTCACCGCGCCGCGCTTTGCCGACTGGCAGGCGCGCGACGCGGAGAATGTCGTGCATGGCTTCGTACGCACCAACAGCACCGGCGGCCTGATCGTCGGCTGTTATCTCTATGACACCCAGCTCGGCAGCGAGCTGGTGCGGCAGGGGTTCGAAATCCAGCCGAGCGACTGGCGCCGCGCCGCGCATAAATGCGCCGACGCCATCTATTCGCGCCTGTCGGGCGAAGCGCCCTTCTTCGACAGCCGCGTTGCTTACATCGCCGAGAGCGGCCCCAAGGGGAACCGCATCAAGCGGCTCGCGATCATGGACAGCGATGGCGGCAACCACCGCTTCATCACCAACGGCCAGGCGCTCGCCATCTCGCCGCGCTTCTCGCCCGATTACAAGAAGATCGTTTATGTCAGCTATTTGAACGACCGCGTCCGCGTCTTCATCTACGACGTCGCGGCGGGAACGCAGAAGCTGGTGACCGAAAGCCGCAACGCGACCTTCGCGCCACGCTGGTCGCCCGACGGCACCCAGATCCTCTATTCGATGGCGACCGGCGGCAACACCGACATCTATCGTATCTCGGCGAACGGCGGCACGCCGGTGCGGCTGACCAACAATCCCGGCATCGATGTCGGTGGCAGCTTCTCGCCCGACGGCAAGAAAATCGTGTTCGAAAGCGACCGCTCGGGCGGCCAGCAAATCTATACGATGAACATCGACGGGTCGAACCAGCAGCGGATCAGCTTCGGCGGCGGGCGCTACGCCACCCCCGAATGGTCGCCGCGCGGCGACCTGATCGCCTTCACCAAGATGAGCGGCGATTTCCGCATCGGCGTGATGACGCCGTCGGGTGGCGGCGAGCGATTGCTGACCAACGACTGGCAGGACGAAGCCCCGACCTGGTCGCCGAACGGCCGTGTGCTGCAATTCTTCCGCACGACGCGCGGCGCGACCGGCAAGTCGAGCCTGTGGCAGGTCGACCTGACCGGCGTGAACATGCGCCGGCTGCAGACGCCGCAGGACGGGTCGGACCCCAGCTGGGGGCCCGTACTGCCGTAACACGCCAGACCGCGCGTTTTGCGCGGCGGAACCTATGTTGACGCCTCGGGTTCAAACCTTGGGTTCAACATGAGTTAATCTCAACATGAACAGGACCATCCGGACCAACACGAAAGGGACGACAACATGACGATACGGAAAACCACCGCCATGATCGCCGCGATCGCAATGCTCGCCGTGGGCGCTTGCTCTAAAAAGGCCCCCGAGGTTCTGCCTCCCAACCCCGACGGTGTCGACGACGGCAGCGGCGGCAACACCGGCGGCAACACCGTGATCCCGGGTTCGCAGCAGGACTTCCTGAACAATGTCTCGTCCGACCGCATCTTTTTTGGTTTCGACCAATATAATGTCGATGCCGAGGATCAGGCGACACTCGCCAGCCAGGCGCAGTGGCTGCAGCGCAATTCGGCGGTACGCGTCCTGCTCGAAGGCCATGCCGACGAACGGGGCACCCGCGACTACAATATCGCGCTCGGCGAGCGCCGTGCCAATGCCGCGAAAAACTATCTCGCCTCGCTCGGCGTCGATCCGTCGCGGATCGAGGTGATCAGCTATGGCAAGGAACGCCCGGCCGAACTCGGTTCAACCGAGGAAGCCTATGCGAAGAACCGCCGTGCGGTGACCGTGGTCATCCAGCGCTAAGCGTCTTTTCTCCGACTCGCGTCGGAGGTGCTGGCTATCCGGCCAGCAGGGGCCATAAGGGCACCGTCGCCCAGGCGGCGATGGTCAGAAAGGTACCGAAGGGGATCGCCCGCATCGACAGCGGCCGGTCCCCTTTTCCTTGGGTGACGAGCGCCCACGCCATGCCGCCGGCGCTGGCGAGCAGCAGCATCAGCGGCAACGCCTGCCACCCAAGCCAGCACCCCATCGCGGCAACCAGCTTAGGATCGCCGCCGCCCATGCCGTCCTGCCCTCGCCCGCGCCGATAGGCGAGCGCGACGAGCGCGAGCAGCACGCCCCCCGCCACCGCCCCGATCCAGCGATCGATCAGGCGAGTATCGAGCAGCGGCGCCGCGAGCAGCAGGCCGGCGATAGCCAGCACCGCGCTAAGCCGGTCGGGCAGCCACATATGGCGCGCGTCGAGCAGGGCGAGCGGCAGCAACAACCATCCGAACAACGCCCACAACCAGCCGGTCAGCCCCGGAATGATCGACAGCGCCAACGCCCCGATCAGCCCTGACGCCAGCTCGACCTGCATATGAAAGGGGTCGATCGCGGCACCGCAGCGGCGGCAGTGGCCGCGCTGGATCAGCGCCGAGACCAGCGGGATCAGGTCGAGCGCCCCGAGCCGCCGCCCGCACCCGTCGCATTGCGACCGCCCGAGCAGCGAACGACCGTCGGGCCAGCGCAGCACCAGCGTCGCAATGAAGCTGCCGAGGATCAGCCCGACGAACGCCGCGATGCCGACGCCCGCGCCCATGGGCAAGGCGTTAAGCACCGCCGTCATCGGTCAGAAACGGCCCGAGCTGACCAGCACGAAGCCATTGTTGCCGGCGCGGAAGCCTATCGCCGACAAGGTCGACGCCATCACCGGATCATCGGCGGTGATCGCGAACTCGGCGCGATAGGCGCCGCTGCCATCGAAGCCGAGCGTCAGCCGCTCCATGCCCGACTGGCTGGTCAGCGCGGCCTGCGCGCGGCCATCGACGCAGCGCAGCGGGCCCGCGAGTCCGCGCGTCAGGTCGAGCCCGGCGATCGAGGTGCCGACGCTGAGCTGGATCCGCCCGCTCGCCGAAACGCAGCGCCCGCGTTCGTCGAACCGCACCGCCGCACCCTCGAAACGCAGGCTGTCGACCGGGACGAGCCCGAGCCCGCCCGACAGCGAGGTCGTCCCGCTGAGATCGGACACGCCGCGCGGGTTGCTGCCGTGCAGGCGCCCCGCAAGTTCGCCGAGCCGCGGATCGGGACGGTTGAACGCCAGTTCGACGTCGCCGCCGAGCAGCGCGAGCGGCGACAGGCTGGCCTTCACATTGCCGAGCGGCAGCGCGCCGAGCCGCGCTTCGATCAATTCCCCGGCCCAGACCGAGCCATTGACTTCGCGCGCAGTGAGCCCCGACCGTTCGGCCCCCGCCATCGCGAGCGCGAGACGCATCGGGAAGGTCGCGACGATCAGGATGAGCGCGATCAGCACGCCCGCGAAAATGACCCGGCGCCGCATCACCGGGCCCCGCGCCGCAGTTCGGCGGTCATGCCGACGGTGCCGTCGGCCGCCGGGGTGATCGTCAACTGGTCGACGACAAAGCCCTGCCCTTCGAGATTGGCGAGCCAGTCGGCGAGAACCGGCGCCTTGGCGGTCGCGATGGCGATCGTCGCCTGCCCCTGCCCGCGCGCCTCGTTGCGGTCGAGGGTCAGCCCGATCTCGCCCGCCGACTGGGTGAGATACTGGTCGATCGCGACACCATCGGTCGCCGTCGCGGCGGCGGGCGATGCGGGGCGCTGCGCGAGCAGCTTCACCTTCGCGGCGACGCGGCCTTCGCGCTCGATCGCGGCGCGATGATCGGCCTCGAGATTGGTGAAGGCGGCATAGGCGGGACGTGCAAGCAGCCAGATGAGGACCGCGAGCGCGAGCACACCCGCGACGCCGACCATCCAGCGCTCGCGGCGCGACAGGCCCTGCCACCAGCTGGCGATCCGATCGGTCATGGCACGGCCCTCACGGTGATATTCGCCGTCTGGTTGCCGTCGGTTCCGGCCATCGGTTGCGCGGTCACCTTGTAGCCGCGCGCCTGGAGCGCCAGCAGCACCGCGTTCAGATCCTCGGTGCGCGGTGCCGCCAGCGTCGTCGACAGCGTGCCGTCGGTGCGGTGCGACAGCGTCTTGAGCGCCACGCCGGGCGTGTCGCGCATCGCGTCATAGAGCGCCGACGCAGGAACCGAGAAGGCGAGCGGCCCGCCGCCGGCGGCGGCAAGGCGCCGGTCAAGCTCGGCCTCGGCGGTCGTCGCATCGCTCGCGGTCACGCCCGCCTTTTTGGCGGCGGCGACCGCAGCCTCGTCGGCGCGGGCGATGTCGGCGTTGACGCGGATCGCGTAGAGCATCGGGATCAGCAAGGTGACGACGAGCAGCGCGGCCGCAAGCCGCTTCATCCATTTCACCATCGCCGGGTCGATCGCCCAGCTGCGTTTCGGCTGCCAGGCGCCGCTGAGCAGGTCGAGCGGCGGCGCCGCGAGCGAAAGCAGCAACGCCTCGCGCATCCGCTCGGCATCGAGCGGCGCGATCGGACGGCCGGCGGCGATCAGCGGATCGAGCTCGGGATCGGACACAAAACTGCGGTCGTCGCTGCGCAAAATCTGTTCGCGCCCGAGTTCGACCGTCCACAGGCTGTCGGCATCGGGCGGCGGCACCGTCGCGGCGGCGGGAATGATCGCGGCCGGAACCAGACCCTGCGCTTTCAACCAATCGGTCCACGCCGTCATCGCGGCATGGGTCGTCACCGCGACCGGGACCGCCTGCCCCGCATCGGCGGGCTGGCCGGCGACGATATGCAGCAGCGAGGCATCGCCCAGGCTGTCGCGCAGCGTATCGACGCGCGCGATCGCGGCGGCCTGCGCCGGCGGGGCGTCGGGATAATGGCGCCAGCGCAGCGGCACATCGGCGGCGGGGGCAAGCGCGATCAAGCGGTCGTCGGCGCCATCGTCCTGCGGCTTTTCCCACGCGTCGACCCAGCCGTCGTCCTGCCCCGAATCGACGATCACGCCGTCGTCGACGCGCAGCCATGCGGCGTCGGCCCGTTCGCCAAGCGCCGCCGCCGGGGGCAGCCAGAGAAGCAGAGTGCGCGCCATGTCAGTCGGTTTCGCCCCAATCGCGCCGGACGATCACCGGCGGCATCGTGCCCGCCGCCGGGGCGCCGCCATTTGCGTCGATCAGCGATATCGAAGTCAAGAAACCATCCCCCATCGTCACGTCGGTCTTCAACATCAGCCAGCGGCTCGTCACCCCCGCCTGCTCGGCGACGTCGGTCGGCGGATCGAGCTTGGCGAGCGGCCCGGATTCCCAGAATCGCACGCTGCTGCCATAGCCGCCGGCAGGCCGCGCCGCCAGCGCCGCGCGTGCATCGGCCACGGTCAATTGCCCGGGCAGCAGCATCGCGACGAGCGGCGCCTGTTCGGGCGCCAGCGTGTTGACGTTGAGCTTCACCGGGTCGGTCACGGGCAGCGCGCATATCCACGGTTTCAGCCGCGCGTAGAGCTTCGGCGTCACCCCGCGCACCGCGCGCAGTTCGCTGATGTCGGCCATCTTGCGATTGCCGGGAAGATAGCTGCCGGGCAGCGAGCGATAGACGCCATCCTCGGCGCCGAGCGGGCCGTCGATGCTGTCGCTGTCGATCCAGTCGGCGGTCGCCCCCGCGACCATGCGCGCCTCGTCGACGTTGACCCCGAGTAGCGTCATCAGCTCGGCGAACTGGCCGGTGCCGCCGGGGCGCTGCGTGAAGCGTCCGGGGATCGTCTCGGCAACGAGGCTGTTGAGGTTGAAACAATTGCTCGCATCGGTCAGCCGCGCGGTGCCCTGCCCGTTCGGCAGCGGCAGCGTGAAATCGCGCCCGAGCCAGCCGCCGGCGAGCGTCAGCTTCGCGGGGTCGCGCCCGACGAGGTCGGCGACGCGGCGCAGCACGATCTGCTCGGCGGCGAAGCTGTACGCGCGCCCTTGGTCGACCGTCGCGGCGCTGCCCGCGATGCGCGTCGCGAGCGTCAGCCGGTCGAGCGCCGTCGCGGCGATCACCGCCATGACGGCGACGAGCAGCAGCACGCTGAGCAGCGCTGCGCCGCGTTCGTCGCGATACCGGCGGCTCATGGCGCCGGGACCGCAGGCACGGGCGGCGGAACCGGCGCCGGCGCGGTCAGGAACAGCATCACCAGCGGCGCACGCCCCTGCCGCGTCAGCCGCACCTCGACCGCGCGCGGCAGGCGGTCGCCGGGTTCGGACGTCCAGGTCGCGCCCCACTGCCCCTGATCGTCGCGATAGCGCACCGCCGCGCCGCTCACCTCGCCGACCAGCCGGTCGCCGTCACCAAGCGGCGTGCCGTCGAGCATCGGCTGCGCCGCGCGGCGCCATTCGCCGCCAGTCAGCGCATAGGCGACACGTTCGATATTCGGGCGAGAGCCGCCATCGAGCGACGCCGCGCCGCCATGGACGAGCGCAAAGCCGGTTTCGGACCCGACGAAGGCGGGGATCGCCTCACCCGAAGGTCCGCGCGTCGACCGCGGCAGCGCCTGCGCAAGGTCATTGGCCATGACGGCACGCAGCCGGTTGATCCCGCCCATCGCCTTCAATCGGTCCTGCACGGCGTCCTGCGTGTCGACGCTGCTGCGCAACAGCCCGACGCCGATCGCCGCAATTGCCGCGAACAGCGACAAGGCGACGAGCATCTCGACGAGGGTGAAGCCGTTCGGGCCTGCCCCCCCCTCCGTTCGTGCTGGGCTCGTCGAAGCACCGTTCTTCTCTTTCGATATCCGAAAGAAGGAACGGCCCTTCGACAAGCTCAGGGCGAACGGGGAATGGGATTGATCGCGCGCCCTCATCGGCTGGGCCGGATGATCGTCAGCGCCGCCTGCCCAGTCCCGCTTTCGGGACGGACGAGCAGGTCGATGCGCAGCAAATTGTCGTCGGCGGTTTTCGCGACGCGCTGTTCGACGCGCCAGTTGCGCCCGGCGTTCGACACACCGACGGCGCTGTTGCCGATCGTCGGCGGCGCCGGATCGGTCCACAGTTCGACCGCGCGATTCTGCGCGACGATGCCGGCCATCGTGCTTTCATCAAGGTCGCCCGCCGTGCGAACCGCAAAGGCGTCGAGCCGGACGAGGGTCAGCGCCGCGATGCTGATGATGCTGAGCGCGACCAGCATTTCGAGCAAAGTGAAACCGCGCTCATTCGCCACGGCTGACCTCCCCGGTCGCCGAGACGCGCACGACCTCGCGCGCGTCGCCGCCGCTCAGCACGATCGCCTGAGGGCTCGGGCTGGTGCCGACACGGTCGAACAAGAGGCGCGCCGCGCCCTGCCCGTTGCCCGCGGCGAACCGCACGTCCGACGGCCAGTTGCGCTGTTCGAACGAGCGGCCGGGCAGCGGCTGCCACTCGCCCGCGATCCGCCGTTCGAAACCATAGCCCGAGGGTGCGAAATTCACCGACACGCTGCGCCCCTCGATCACCGCGACATCGCGCGCGGCGGCAAGCCGGGCGGCGAGGCGATCGGCCTCGCTGCGCACCGTGCGTTCCTCGCCGGGGATGGTGAGCACGACCGCGGTCGCGGCAAGCGCCATGATCGCGAGCACGACCATCAGCTCGACGAGGGTGAAGCCGTTCGCCCGGGACGCGCGCGCCCTAGCCTTCTCCACCGTGGATATCCGCATTGTCGTCGGTGCCGCCGGGGGTGCCGTCGGCGCCGAACGACCAGATATCGAACGCCGCGCCATTGGCGCCGGGGGCCTGGTAATTATAGGGGCGGCCCCACGGGTCCTGCGGCAATTGCTTGATATAGCCCCCGCGGCGATAGCGTTCGGGCTGCGCCAGCGCGGGCGGTGCGACCTTCAGCGCGTTGAGCCCGTCGCCCGACGCGGGGTAGGACAGGTTGTCGAGGCGATATTGTTCGAGCGCGGTTTCGAGCGTCGCGATATCGGCTTTGGCCTTGGTCACCATCGCCCGGTCCTGGCTGGGCAGGACGTTGATCATCACCACCGTCGCGAGCAGCCCGATGATGAAGATCACCACCATCAATTCGGTGAGCGTGAAGCCGCGCTCGTCCTTCTTGCGGACGTTTCGGGGCAACGGACGGGCGGGATCGAGCATCAGGCGAAAGAATAACTGCATCAACGACATTTTCATAGTCCGGCAAGGTTCTGCAGCTGGAGGATCGGCAGCAGGATGGCGAGGATGATGAGGGCGACGCACGACCCCATAACGACAATTATGACAGGTTCGAGTAAGGCCATCGAGGCGGCCGTGAAGCGATCGAATTCGCGCTCGAGATAGTCGGCTGCACGCTCGAGCATCACCTCGAGCCGCCCCGCGCTTTCACCGCTTGCGGTCATGTAGACGAGCAGCGGCGGGAAGACCCCGGCGTCGCGCAGCGCGGCCGAAAGCCCGCCGCCCGCGCGTACCTGGTCGACGATCGTCGCGGTTGCGCCGGCGAGCGCGGCGTTGCGGATCGTCGGCACGGTGAGCTTGAGGCCCTCGACCAAAGGCAGCCGGCTCGACACCATCGTCGCCAGCGTGCGCGCAAAGCGCGCCGCATAAAGGTCGCGAAGCAGCCGTCCGAGCAGCGGCAAGCGCAGCAGCCGCGCATCGACCGCGGCCTTGAACGCCGGGCGGCGCATCGCGGTCACCCAACCGAAGACGCCCGCCGCCAGCAGCAGCGCGATCAGCCACCACCAATTGGCGGCAAAGCCGGAGATCGCGATCACCGCGCGGGTCAGGAAAGGCAATTGCTGGCCCGTGTCGGTGAATTGCTCGACGACGCGCGGGACGACGAAGATCATCAGCGCCGCGACCACGCCGATCGCGACGACTGCGAGCACGATCGGATAGGCGAGCGCGGCGATCAGCTTGCCGCGCACCTCGGCCTGGCGTTCGAGCAGGTCGGCGAGCCGCGCGAGGATCGTGGTCAGGCTGCCCGTCGTTTCGCCCGCCGCGACCATCGCGCGATAGAGCGGCGGGAAGCTGGCCGGCTGGCGCCCCATCGCATCGGCGAGGCGGCGGCCTTCGAGCAGCCCGGCGTGGACATCGCCGATCACCGCGCGCGCGCTCTCGGCCTCGCTCTGCCGCGTCAGCGTGCGCAGCGCCTCCTCGAGCGGCGCCACTTCGGCGAGCGTCGCGAGCTGGCGCGTGAAGAGCGCGAGTTCCTTCGACGACAATCGGGTGCGGCGAAACGCGAACAGCGACCGCCCCGCAGCGGCTTTCGATCCCGCCGCCTCGACCGCAACGATATGGAATTTGCGGGCGACAAGGTCGGCGCGCGCGGCATCGTCATTCGCGGCGGTCAGCCGCCCCTTGCGCTCGCGGCCCTGCGGATCGATCGCCACATAGCGATAATCAGGCATCGACATCCTCGCGCCGCGCGATGCGGATCGCTTCCTCGGCAGTGGTCAGCCCCTTCGCAACCATCGCGCGCGCCGCCGAAGCGAGCGTTGGCGATTTGAGGAAGGCGTGCTTCGCGATCATCGCTTCGTCGCCGCCGGCGTAGATATAGCGGCGAACGGTCTCGTCGACCTTGATCGCCTCGAACACCCCGATGCGGCCCTTGAAGCCGGTGCCGCCGCAATGGTCGCAGCCCTTGGGCCGCCAGATGACGGTGCCGATGTCGAGCCCGAGCATCGCGGCGATGCTGTTGTCGGCCTGCACCGGTTCGCGGCAATGGTCGCACAGCTTGCGGACGAGCCGCTGGGCGAGCACCGCGCGCAACGTCGAGGCAAGCAGGAAGGGCTCGACCTTCAGGTCCTTCAGCCGCGTGATCGCGCCAACCGCATCATTGGTGTGGACGGTCGAGAGCACGAGATGGCCCGTCAGCGACGCCTGCACCGCGATGTCGGCGGTTTCGCGGTCGCGGATTTCGCCGACCATCACGACATCGGGGTCCTGGCGCAGGATCGCGCGAAGGCCCGCGGCAAAATCGAGCCCGACCTTGGCATTCACCTGCGTCTGGCCGACGCCATCGACGGCATATTCGACCGGATCCTCGACCGTCAGGATGTTGCGCTGGCCGTCGTTCAATTGCTTGAGCGCCGCATAAAGCGTCGTTGTCTTGCCCGATCCGGTCGGCCCGGTGACGAGGATGATGCCATTGGGTTCGGCCAGCGCCTCGCGCAAGATCTGGTCGGCGGCGCCCGACAGGCCGAGGACGTCGAAATCGATCCCCGCCGCATCCTTGTCGAGGATACGCATCACGACACGTTCGCCGGCACGGCTCGGCAGGGTCGAGACGCGGACGTCGACCGCCTTGCCCGCGAGCGTCAGCCCGATACGGCCGTCCTGCGGGATGCGGCGCTCGGCGATATCGAGGCGCGCCATCACCTTGATGCGGCTGACCACGACCGGCGCGACATGCGGCGGCATACGCAGATGCTCGCGCAATACGCCATCGGCGCGCATGCGGACGACGAGCCCGCTTTCATAGGGTTCGATATGGATATCGCTGACACCCTGGCGCACCGCCTCGGCGATGATCGCGTTGATCAGCCGGATCGCGGGGGCGTCGTCGGCGCTGTCGAGCAAATCCTCTGCACTCGGGATGCCGAGATCGAGATCGCTGCCGTCGAGCGACCCCGCCATCGCCGCCGCCGAGGCATCGACGGCATAATGGTCGGACAGCAGCCGGTCGAAATCGCCGGCATTGATCGTCGCGACCGTCAGCGGCGCGGCGAGATAGCGCTTCACCTCGATCAGCACCGCGGGGTCGGCGCCCTCGCGCAGGGTCGCAAGCCAGACGCCGCCCTCGCCGGGCGCGATGACGACGCCATGGGTGCGGGCAAAGCCATAGGGGATGTCGACCGGCGCCGGGGGAGCGGCGATCGGTTCGGGATCGGTCACGGATAGTCTCCGGGCGGCGGGGCGGGCGCGTTCGAGATCGAGGGCGGCACGTCGGTGCTGATTACGCTGCCGTCGGGGCCGCGCAGCGCGGGCAGGTCGACCGGCCCCACGGTGATGTCGGCGGCGGTCGGCGGCGACGGCGGCGTCATCCCCATATAATCGCGCACCAGCGTGTCGATCGCGGGCTCCTCGTCGGGGTTCCGCCGCAACTGAACGTCGCGGACATAACCATAGCGGCGCGCGGTCAGCGCGGCATTGTCCTCGCGGCTTTTCAGCACGGTCGGGCGAATGAAGACCATCAGATTGGTTTTCGAGCGGCTGCGGCTGCGCGACTTGAACAATTCGCCGATCAGCGGAATGTCGCTGAGCAACGGGATGCGCTCGATCGTCTTGCGCTCGTCGTCGTTGAGCAGCCCGCCGATGGCGAGAATCTCGCCGTCGTCGACGGTCAGCACGGTCTCGAACGAGCGCTTGTTGAGGATGAGGTCGCTGTTGCGTGACGAAACCGGTCCCGCCACGCTCGACACTTCCTGACGCAGGAACAATTTCACCTCGCCCGCACCGTTGACCTGCGGCGTCACCTCCAGCTTGATGCCGACCTCTTCGCGCTGGACGGTGCGGAAGGCGTTGTCGAAATTGCCGCTCAGTGCTTCGCCCGTCGTGATCGGCACTTCCTGCCCGACGAGGAATTTCGCCGCCTGATTGTCGAGCGTCACGATATGCGGGGTCGCGAGCAGGTTCGACGTGGTGTCGGACTTCACCGCATTGATGATCGCTCCGAACACGGTATTCTTGCCGATGTCGCCGGCGAAGCCCGCAAAGCCGCCGGTCGCCTGCAACAGCTGCGCGGCCGCCGCCTGCTGCAGCGTGTTGCCGAACGAGCTGCCGGTCGTGGTGACGGTGGTGTTGCCGTTCACCGTCGTGGTGTTTTGCGACAGCTCGTTGGCGGCAAAAGCGCCGCCGAGGGTCACTATATTGGGCGTCGCATTGCTGTAGCTGGTCGCGGCGAAGGGAATATTCTTGCCGCCGAGCAGGAACTGCACACCGAGCTGCTTGGCCGCACTGTCGCCGATCTCGACGACGATCGCTTCGACCAGCACCTGCTGCCGCCGGCTGTCGAGCTGGCGGATCAGTTCACCGAGCATGCGCTGCACATCGGGGTTCGCGGCGACGATGATCGCGTTCGCGCCCTCATATCGGGTGACGATCGCGGGTCCGCGGGTCGATATGCTACCGGTCCCGCCGCTGCTGGTCGAAGTCGAGGTTGCGGCGGGTGCCGCCACGGGCGTCGCCGCGCTGCCGCCGCTGGTCGACGACGAAGAAGAGGAAGCCGGGGGAAGCCCCGCCTTTTGCGCCGGATCGCTGCCGCCGCCGATCAGCTGTTGCAAGGTCGGCAGCAAGGTTTCGGCATTGGCATGTTCGAGCCAGTAGACGCGCAGCTCGGTGCCGCCCGCCGCCTTCTGGTCGAGGTCGTTCGCCATCGTCACGAACCGCGCGACGAGCGCCTGGTCACCGCGCAGCGCGATCGCATTGCTGCTGTCGATCGGCACGATCGCCACGGGTGACTGCGCGCCCTCGCCCGCCGCCGGAACCAGCGCCTGCAGCGCGGCAGCGATTTCGCGCGCGCCGGCGTTCTTCAGCGTGACGATCTGGCTGGTCGAGGTGTCGCGGTCGATGCTCGACGCCAGCGCGCGGATGCGGCGGATATTATCGGCGAAGTCGGCAACGACCAGGCTGTTGGCGTTGCGGTTCGCGGTCAGCGAGCCCTGCGGGCTGACCAGCGGGCGCAGCGTCTCGACCGCCGCGACAGCATCGATATGGCGCAGGCGGATGATTTCGGTGACGAACTGGTTCTGCGCGGCACGGTCGCTGCCGATCCGGCCAGGCTGCGACGCGGCGCCGTCGATCGGCTGGATGCGATAGCTGCCGTTCGGCCCCGATACCGCGACGAGCCCGTTCGAGCGCAGCGTCGCCAGGAAAATCTCGAAATATTCGCTGCGCGACAGCGGACGGTCGGTCACCACCGACACCTTGCCGTTGACCCGCCCGTCGATGACGAAGGTGCGCCCGGTGACGCGCGCCGCATCCTGAATGAAGGCGCGAATATCGGCGTCGCGCACGTTGAGCGTATATTGGGCCAGCGCGGGAAGCGGTGCGGCGGAAACCAGTGCGACGGCAAGCAACAGGGAAAGTTTGAGACGCATAGACCCTACTTCGAAACGAAAATGGCGATCGGGACGACCTGCGCGCCGCGCTCGACTTCGAGCGAGATGCGGGCTCCCGGCGTAATTTGATTGGCGAGCGCGGCGGCATCGCCCGCCGAACCGATCGGGCGGCCGTTGACCCCGCGGATGACGTCGCCGGGCCGCAGCCCCGCTGCGCGGAACGCCGCCCCGTCGCCCTGCGGCTGGACGACGACCCCGGTGACCTTGCCATTCTCGGCGCGCGGCGCGAAGCCGACGCCGCTCTTGAGCGCGGCGGGCGACAATTCGCCCGCGACGGCATTGGGGTTGGCGGGCGCCGATCCGACCTCGGGGGTCGGTGCGGGCAGGCTCACGGGCGTCGCCACGGGCGCCGCGCCGCTCTGGTCGAGGAACAGGCTTTCCCGCGCGCCGCCGCGGTCGAGCAGCACATGGTCGAAGGCGACGCCGACGAGCTTCACCCCCGGCGCGATCTCGTCGCCGACCGCATAGCTGTTCTGGACGCCATCTTCGGCCGCGATAATCGCTGAACCGCCACCGGTGGCTTCGTTGATGTTGATCCCGAACAGCGTAAGGCCGAGCGCGGTCACCGTCGCCGAGGCGGGCCCCTGCGCGCCGGAACGGAAAAAAGGATCGAAGCTGGCGAACAGCGCGCGGCGTTCGGCGGGCGACGCGATCACCGCAGTCTGAGGCTGCCAGGCGCCGAGCGGCGAGAGCGGAGTCACGAGCGTCCACAGCAGGCGCACGACCTGCACCGCGAGCAGCAGGCCGAGCAGACCGACGACGAGCATTGGCCAGATCGCGCGCGGCGAGCGCCGGCCGGCACGCAGCCAGGCGGGCAATCCGCGCGGCAGCCGAACGGCCGATCCGGACATCAGCGTCGCCATGAAAATCTGTTGAACCCCCGCATCACCATGGTGCCTCGCGAATCGCCTACGGGCGATTGGTGACAATCAGCTGACGGGAAGATTACAGTTTTTTGACAATCGAGCGAGTCCGCGCTGTGGCGGCTCGGCGCTTCTATCCTCCCTGTGCCGCAGCCATGGGGAGGTGGCAGCCCGGAGGGCTGACGGAGGGGCGTCGCATCGCTCGCGGCCCCTCCTACCCCTCGCTATGCGAGCGGTCCCCCTCCCCGCCGCTGCGCGGCAGGGAGGATTTCACCTTCAGAACTTCAGCGACGCGCTCAGCGAGAAGCTGCGGCCTAGCTGGTAGCGGTTGAAGAAGATCCGGTTGTCGCCGAACTCCTGCACTTCCTTGTAGATCCGCCCGGTCAGGTTGCGCGCCTCGAACTTCAGCTCGATTTCCTTGTTCAGCAGCGTGATGCCCTGGCGCGCGACGAAGTCGAGCTGGATGCCCGGCTTTTCGCGCAGGTCGGGCTGTCCCGACGGGCCGCGGCTGGTGACGCGCGGGCTGGCATAGGTAAGGAGCAGCGTCTGCTGCGACAATTTATCCTGATCCTCGAGCCCGATCTGGACGTTGAGCAGATGGTCCGACTGGCCGGTCAGCGGCGAGCCGTCGAAGAAGAAGTTCGACGCGTCCTGCACTACCCCATTGATCGTCGTCGTGTCGCCCGCACCAACCGAAATATCCGACTGGGTATAGGTGTAGTTGCCGATCGCCACGACGCGCCGGCTGGCCCAGAAAGGCGCGTCCGACAGACCGTCGAGCGGGAAATATTTCTGCAGTTCGAACTCGACCCCATAAAGCGTCGCCTTCGGGGCGTTGGCGTAGCTGGTGTTGACCGACGAGTCGGAGATCGAGGTATAGGCCTCGATCGGATTGGTGATCGACTTGTAGAAGCCGGCGACGGTCAGGCGCTGGTCCTTGGCGAAATACCATTCATAGCGGGCTTCGGCGTTCGTCAGCCGGCTGTCGGTCAGCGAGGGATTGCCGCGGAACAGGCGGTTCGATTCGGGGTCCTGATAGACCTGCGCGACGAGTTCGCGGAACTGCGGACGCGCGATCGTCTTCGACCCGCTGACGCGCAGCTGCATATCGGGCGCGACTTCCCAGGTCAGCGTGACGGCGGGCAGCCAATAGTCATTGTTCAGGTTCGTGTTGACGATCGACGACGCGCCCGAGTTGAACAGGTCGATCGGCGCCACCGTCTGCTTGGCATCCTCGTAGCGAACACCGGCGTTGATATTGACGCCTGCAACCAGTTCGGCCTGCAACTGCGCATAGCCGGCGTGGGTGGTCAGCCCGGCGTCGAATGCCGCGGTACCGTCCTGCGCCGAGGTTTCGAGCAGCGTGATGTCGTAAAGCTGGATCGTCGCGT
>VFQM010001936.1_pt1 | contig 16622 bp, 11 predicted proteins | sample 3512391 | NCBI WGS metagenome assembly VFQM01 (sample SAMN10412369, study PRJNA504923) | tailings metagenome | isolation source: Replicate 1 from Balatoc abandoned mine | place: Philippines
AACCGGCGGTTTCTGGTGCAGACCTAGATTTGATCACTGACACTCAGACACCCCCTTTTCATTCACCCCACAGCGGACCTCCACCAGACCGGTGCGGGTCCGCTTTTTTATGTTCACAGAAAGGAGTTCACCATGCTCAAGGGCTTGGCATTGACACCCCCGGCCATTGGCCGGATCGCGATCGGCAAGGTCGTGGAGAAGAACGGCAAACGTTTGCCGGAGAAGGATGATGAGTTCACCATCACCAGCCAGGTTCAGCTCAAGGACGGCTGGGTGTTGCATCCAGTAGATGAGGTCTTGCGCAAGGACAGCAGCGCCAAGCTGCGCAGCATTCCGGTGCGATTGCTGTTTGGAGATCCGGATCTGAGTCTGCGGGCCAAGTACACGCTGTTCGAGAGAACAACGGGGCGGCCTTTGTGCGTGGGCGATGGCGAGTCATGCCGACGCGTGACGTCGTCGGGCATGAAGAGCCTGCCTTGTCCGGCGCCCCATGCCTGTTCTCTGGCCGTGGCTGGTGCCTGCAAGCCCTACGGGCGGCTGCATGTGCGCATCGATGCCGGGGGCAAAGCAGGGAGCGAATCTGGGAACGAGGTGGGGTGCGATGAGTTGGGGAGTTTTGTGTTCCGCACGACGGGGTTCAACAGCATCCGCACGCTTCTGGCCCGGCTGCATTACTTCCATGCGGTCTCGGGCGGCTTGCTGGCAACCTTGCCGCTGGAACTGCGCCTTCGGGGCAAGTCCACGGCGATGTCGCACCGGGCGCCGATCTACTACGTGGATTTGACGACACGAACCGGGAGCACGTTGGTCCAGACCATCGCACAGGCAAAGGAGCTGCACGAAGCCCGGCTGGTAGCGGGCATGGACCAGGCCGCACTCGATGAAGCGGCGCGGCTGGGTCTGGCGCGTGGGGACTTCGAGGAGACGGAGGAAGAAGGCGCGGCGGTGGTCGATGAGTTCTACCAGGTAGATGGTGAGGGCCAAGACTCTGGAGGCAAGCCAGAACTGCTGGAGAAGCTCAGGCAAAAAGCAGGCAGGAATCCGTCATTGATCTCAGAAACCGCAGGATGAAACAGTGCACCACACCGGCCCATAAGCGCACAAAGCACGACACAACCTGTCGAAGCCCGCCACTAAAGTGACTCCAACGTCGTTTGACAAAAGCTTGGGAAAAATCAAACAGAACTTCCGCTTCGCCAAGGATAAGGACAGGAGTTGCGAAAGTGCTTTGGTTTTTCCTTTGCATGCCCTGCCATAGCACATGACTCATGACCCTCGCAAGTGGTGGTCGGATTCATTGCCTCAAGACGTATTCATACGACAATGAAATACATTTTTTTACATTCACCCGTTTGGCATGCCAACTGTGCGGCACCCCATCCACACTGACTCCTGCCGTCGCCACTGAACACCCCAATGAACATCCCTTCCCGCCGTCAAGCCAGTCCCAAGGGAGAAAAACTGGCTCAGCGCCTGTCCCACATCCTTGCCCAGTTGCATCAGGGCGACGCCATCGACAAGCACCAATTGGCAGAAGACTTCCAGGTGGACGTGCGCACCATCGAACGCGACCTGGGGGAGCGCCTGCACGGAATTGCCGAACGCAATGCGGACGGGCACTGGCAACTCACTCATGCCGCCCGCAGCACTATCCCGACCCGGCGCCTACATGACTATGCCCGGCTGGTCGGCACCGAGCACCTTTTCCCGGATACCAGCCTGCGTTACCTGCTGACGCAACTGGAAAAATCCGCCCACCATCCCACCACCCAAGTGCAACAGCCAGCTCATGAAGACCTGCGTGCGCAAGGCCCGTACTTTGCAATGCTGCAGACAGCCATCGAGCAGCAGCACACATGTCACTTCACCTATAAAGGCAAGCTCCGCTACGCCCAGCCCTACAGGCTCATTCACAAGAACGGAGTGTGGTACCTGGCGGCCGTGGAAGACGAACGACTCAAAAACTTCAGCGTGGCCCTTATCACCTCGCTACAGGTGGATGAAGCCAGCCGCTTCACATCCAACCCTGCCCACCACGAGTACATCAACAGCAAGGATGACGTGTGGTTCACCCGTGACACCACCGAAGTGCTGCTGCGCGTCGCTCCTGAGGCGGCCCACTACTTTGTCCGCCGTTCACTGCTTCCGCAACAACAGCAACGCGCTGATGTAGACGGCTCGCTACTCGTCACCACCCACATCAATCACCCACAGCAATTGCTGCCCGTGGTGCGCTACTGGCTGCCGCATGTACGCATCGTGCGCCCTACGCAATGGCATGAAGAGTTGATAGGCAGCCTGCGAAAAGCACTGGAACTGTGGGATCCGCCGCAAAGCCACATTACCAGCCCCCTCGAATGAAGGAGCCCAAACCATGCCCATACGCCCCACCCCTGTTCGAAACACATGCGGCCGATGCAACCACCGCTGGGTGTTTGCACCCTTGGGCGATGCCTTGCTCCAGCAGCCGGGAATATGTCCCAAATGCGGGCACGACAGCCCCTCGGAGAAAGAGCTTTTAGCGAACCCGCTGGCAAAAGCACAACACTGGCTTTCGAAAAAGCTTTCGTGAGCACATTTTCACCCAATAGAAATCACAAAACATCTAAATACTTAAAAATCATGTCGATTCTTGATGAATTCATGGCACTCCTCAAGGAAGCGGGAGCGGAATTTTCAGTACTACAGAAAGATGTTCAAACCATCACATACGACGCATTCCTGGAAGCCGCCCACGATCCCTTGCGCTACATCCAGGATTCAGCTGCCGACCTCGCTCTCATGGGCATCCGGCATCCTTTATTGGAGAAACTTCAATTTACCCAGCAATCGATTGTCAAATCGCAACGCCACATTCAGCCCGTCGAGGGCAGCATCTTATACACCGATCTACTGAATAACTACGCTCATCATTCAGGTGTGTACATCGGGAACAAAAAAATCGTTGAACTCAATAGACACGGACAAATTCAAGTCGTTTCTCCTGAACAATTCATGAGCGCTGGAACTGGAACCGAAATTTATGTCTCCTGTTTCAATAACTCAGCAACTGGCGACCAACTCATCGCAAAACGCGCCCGAAGTCAAATTGGTCTACAAAGAAAATACAACGTACTTTCAAACAACTGCCATCAGTTTTCTTCTGGCTGCCTAAGCGGCGATTTCGAAAACAATGATAATTTTCTATGGATGTTAAAAACATCCGCGCTAAAGCACCTAGGCGCGAACAACTGGCGCATTGCCAAACCTATTTTTTAATCACAATCAAACACAAGGCACTATATGTTCAAGCAACAAGAAATTATTTTGAAAGCTGCACCAGGACTTGCCGCCACTCTGAAAAAATACCAATGGGAATCCAGTCCGAAAAATTGGCTTGAATTGGCAGAGGCAAATTCACAAAACTTCTCCGTCATCCTTCCATTTGTCGGTGCATTCAGTGCTGGTAAATCCACTCTGCTCAATGCCTTGATCGGCACCCCCCTGTTTCCGACAAACATAGATCCTGAAACAGCCTTTCCAGCCGAACTATTCTACGAACCAGCAGAAAGAATCAGCGGAGCCGTCGATAACGGCAAAAAAATACCATTGAGCAGGGACGATCTGAAGCACAACCTTCCCTCCCTGCTGCCCAAAGATGGGTATGTCAGCGTTGCGCTTCCCCATCCCTTACTTGCTCGGCTACCCCATCTGCGCCTGGTGGACATGCCTGGCTGGGATTCAGGCATTGCAACCCACACTGCCGCCATTGACAACTATGCGGCCCGCAGCCTTGCCTATTGCGTCGTTGTCAGCGCCGAAGAGGGCAACCTGCGTGAAAGCCTGCGCCGCGCATTGCGGGAATTGGCCGTCCACAAGATGCCAATCCTTGTGGTCATCACCAAATCCGACAAAAAACCATCCGAGGATGTCGAGGCCGTGGCCGAGCAGGTTCACAACGAAATTGTGGCTGTCACGGGGCAACAACCTTTCGCCACAGTCAAGGTGTCAGCCCGCAAAAACCAGTTTGATGAACTCATTGATGCACTGGTTCGGCTTGAACAAAACGCAGAAGCGCTTTTCGCTCGCAACGTCACCCAGGCCGTGGTGCCCAAGCTCGTTAGCTTCAGTGCTCACCTAGACACCCTCATCAATAGCGACGACCTTGACAGCGAAAAAATCCAGGCCCAATGTGATCAGTTGAATGCCGATATGGCCACCTTTGCCACCCGTCTCGATGACGAGACACGGCAACTTGAAACCCGTGTTCAGCCTGTTCTTGGCCGCATCATGGATCGCATTGGCACCGCATTGCGTGAAGACATGGATTCCCTCGTTAGTGACGCCATGTACGGCGGCGACCTGAGCGGCAGCATAGGCACCACGGTTCGGCTGGCAGCGCAGGAAGGAATTGCGAACGAATTCAACCCTGAAATCGAGCGCTACCTGAACCGTGCCATTGAAGGCCTGCCCGCTGACTTCTCACCCGAAATCAACTACGCCTTCGACAACGGCCATGGCGACAGGGATAGCGACAGCCCTTCTCTGACCATCACGCCAACCCTCACCACCAAACTCCTTCCACTGCTCAAGCTCTTCCCTAAACTCGATGCCATCTCGACAGTGATTCTGGCAGTTGTCGGCCTGCTCGAAAGCCTGTTCGCCAACAAGCAAAAGCAGCAAGCCGACGAAGCGCGGCAGCGTGAATCGGTGCGCCGGGAAATCACGGGCTCGGTCATCCCCGACGTGTTGCGGCAAGTTCGGGCCGCGTTGCAACCTATCCTGGAAGAACACATCCAGTCCGCAAAGCAGAAGATTTCCGACACCGTCAAGGCCCAGCAGGCATCGCACATTGCGGCTTTGCAACAACTGCAGGCCAAGCTGGCCGAAGGTCAGACGGCATTCGCCGCTGCCCGTGCGCAATACCAGGCCGACCGTGACAACGTCACCCAACTGATCACCTCTCTGGAGAGTGCCCAATGACACTAGATCCCACCGAACTCGCTGCCCGGTACGCCTTGCTGAGCCGCAGCACCCAAGCCACAGCCCCTGCCGACGATAGACAAGCATTGCGCGTTGGCCCGCACCTGACTGCCCTGCGCACGCTGCTGCAGCACGACCTGCGCGCCCTGGCCCGCCAGGGCAGCCCGGACGATTTTGCCGACATCTGCTTTGAACTGGACCATGAACTGGAGCGCTTTGAGGAGTTCTGCGCCTTCCCCGCGCTGGCGCAAAAATTCGTGGTGGCCTTTGGGGGGGGCTTCAGCGCCGGCAAATCCAGCCTGATCAACGCCTTGCTGGTTAAACGGTTGCTGGTCACCGAAGTCGATCCGACCACCTCACTCCCCACCTATCTGCTTCAGGGCGACGAGGACGCCATCCATGCGCTGAACCTGTTTGGACATCGCATCCATCTCAGCGAGGAAGAGTTTCTCAGCCTGACCCACGATGAAATCGAACGCTACGGCAGCAACGTCAGCCGATTGCTGCATTCGGCCATCATCAGCCGCCGCGATTTCCCATGGCAGCACCTGGCCTTGATAGACACTCCGGGCTATACCAAGCACGAGGACAAACGGCACAGCGCGCGTACCGATGAACACATTGCCCGCACGCAGTTGAACAGCGCCCAAGCCATCGTCTGGGTTATCGACGCCCGCCAGGGCTGCATCACCGAGGAAGACATCAACTTCCTAGCCAGCCTGCGGCCTGACATTCCTCGCCTGTTTGCCTTGAGCCGGGCAGACCAGAAGCCTGCCGAAGACATTGACGCCATCGTGGCCGGCATCCGCACCACGCTGGAAACCCGCAACCTGCCCTTCATCGATGTGGTGGCCGTATCTGCGCGCAGCAAAAAATGGCTGCCAACGCCCATCATCGAGCAGCTCAACCAGTGGAGCGGCAACAAGCGCGAATTGCGCTTTGCACATAACTTCAAACACCAGTTCACCCGCTACGCCCGCCACCTGGACGACGAGCGGCGCCAGGCTCAGCAGCACCTCAACCTGTTGAACCGGATTCTGGCGCTGGCAGAAGAGCCTGCAGTTCAGCAAGACGCGCAGGAGTTGAAGCAGCGTGCCGAAGGCGTATTGCATTCCTGTGAACGTGTGCGCGATGAGCTCAACACCCTTCGCCATCAATTCTTCAGTCGGCTGAAGACGATCGGCAACCACGTCGGGATTCCGCTCCCGGAGCCGTCCGAACTGGATTTGCTTGATCAGGCTTCAGGCTTTGATTTGTTGCAGGCCCTGCAGCAGTTGCGCGAAGCAGAAGGCAAGCCGCTACCAGACGAACCAGCCACGTTGCGCGAACTGGCACAGCCAGGCGATAACCCCAAGATCGCGGCCTATTTGAACGGGGAAACGAAACTAGCCATGGCTGCACATTTCGCAGCAGAACTCGACACGCACAGCCGGGAAGCTTATGCGCGGCTACTCACTGGCGTTGCATGCTATGGGGATACCGTACTGACAGAAATACAGAGCACATTGCTTTTAGAACTATTGCAAACCCTCTGGTTACCCGATATTCGCACCAACCTGCTCGCACAAGTTCGAAAAATGAGGATGAAAGACCTCAAAGAATGTCTGCGTATTGTTAGGCAGCATGATTTGAAGGTAAATATTTACTTCGATTCGCTAATGTTGATTCGTAGTGGTGGGTCGTTCGATAAAAACAAAATTCATTTGCTTGCTGAACTTGGTGCTGCCATCGATTTGGATAAAGGAGCAGCCGTTGGTCTACCGGTTTTGGCTGGGTATCTTCTTGGTTTACACGAAAGATCAGATTACACGTCACCAGAAATCATTCAGCTGGAAGCATGGGATCCGCTTTTGCTAAAGCCGATGACAAGAAGCGACATATCAAACGGAGAAATAAAAGGCTATTACGTTGTAAAAAAAGATATTGTCATCGAAAAAACAACAATCGAAGAATTAAAAATATTTGATGCTTATATTTGCTTTTACGGGGGATCAATAAATTACACAAAATCCCCAAACAACAAAACAACCATAACCAATACAACCCTGACCGGGCTATCCGGCACATCAAAACCCAGTCCACTTCCCTTCACGAAAAGTGCCTACAATCTATACTTCAGAGGGCGCGAACATTTGGAACAAAAAAATCCTACTACAATTTTTGTCGAAAACATTTCCATCTCCGCCAACGCAGAAGCACCCCCCTCAAAACATCTAAGCCAAACCATAAAAAATATACAAAAAGACATCCTTGAATTAAAAAAATCTAAACCATCGGCCAATTTTGGTGAATTAATAAAAATACTTGAAGGATTAAAATAATGAAACCATTTAAAAATTTAATTAAATTTAGCCGACAACTTTCTTCTTATTCCGATCGATTTAGCGAGCACATTAGCCACATCACAGAAATCGAGAATGACTTTCTGACCGAACTGCAACGCATCGAAGCAGATGAGCAGCACCTGAGCATCGGCATCATGGGCCAGGTCAAAGCAGGCAAGAGCAGCTTCCTCAATGCACTGCTGTTCGACGGTCAACCCATCCTTCCCGAAGCCGCCACGCCCAAGACAGCCAACCTGACCCGTATTGCCTACGGTGAGCACCCGCACCTGACCGTGCATTACTACAGCCCGCAGGAGTGGCAGGAGATTGAGGACGACGCGAAAGGGAGCAGCGACAGCCCTCGCGCTCGCGTGGCGAAGGAGCTCGTGGCGATGGTGCAGCACCACGGCATAGATGCGGCCACCCTGCTTGCCGGTGGGCAAGAAGAGGTGTTCGCGGTCGGCAGCGTGGATGAGTTGATGGGCAAGCTCAACGACTACGTTGGGGAAAATGGCTGCTTCACCGCACTGGTCAAGTCCACTGAAATTCTGTTGCCGCTGCCTGAACTGCAGGGTTTCGAGATCATCGACACCCCGGGCATGAACGACCCGGTGCCCAGCCGCACGCAGAAAACACGGGACTACATGGCCCGCTGCGATGTGGTGTTCTTCCTGTCGCGCTGCAGTCAGTTTCTAGACCAATCGGATATGGATCTGCTGGCCGAGCAACTGCCTGCCAAGGGCGTTAAGCGCATGGTGCTGGTAGCCGGGCAACTCGATGGTGCGATTGCCGATGACGGGTTCGACCGCGCCTCGCTCGCCGAAACAGAAAAGAACGTGCGCACCCGGCTGGCGCGCCGCGCCGAGAACGAGATTGAAAAGCTTGCCATCGCACGCGAAAAGTTGGGCGATCCCCAAGTGGCCGCGCTGTTGCGCAATCTGAAAACACCCGTTTTCACCAGCACCTTTGCTCACGGTTTTGCACACTGGGACCAAAGCCGCTGGGGCAAGAGCATGCGCCACACACACGAGCAACTGGCAGAGCTGGCTGAAAGTGCCTGGAGCGGCTACCAGTTCACGCCCAAGGACTGGGATCGCCTGGGCAACTTCAAGGCGCTGACAGCAGCCTATGAGCAGGCGCGGCAAGACAAGCTCCCCCTAATGCAGGCCCGACGCGACGATCTGCTCCCCAGAACACAGGCCAATTTGCAGAAGGCGCTCAGCGCGTTGATGGCCGCAGCCGAGCAGCGCATCCACACGCTCAAAACCGGAAGCATTCACTCCATCGAGGCCAACGCCAGGGCTTGCGAGGGGCAAATGGCAGGCATTGCCCATCGGCTGGGCAGCACGATCAACGCGGCCATTGAACATGCGCGTAAAACCGCCACCGAGGCGCGGGCCGATCTGCGGAAAGAAATGGCGAGCGCAGCGAGGTTACAAACTCGGACGGGGACAAAGAAAGAAACCAGCAGCTATACCATTACAGAGGCACGTAAGTTTTCGAATTTATGGGGCTTGTTAGGGCGAGAATCTGAAACCATCGAAGAAACTACATATGTGACATATGAGTACGTTGCTGCTGCGGATGCGATCGAGCGACTGGTCAATTACACCCACGAAAGCGCTGCGGATCTGGAGCGCACATTCAATAACATCGTCAGTATGAGCGCCTTGCGCGCCGATCTGAAGCGGGTGCTGATCGAGGAACTCAATACCGCCAGTCAGGCATTCAACCCCACTGAATTCCGTAGCACGCTGGAGGGCACACTCAACCAGTTGGCCCTGCCAGAACTGAAGCTGGACATTGGGGACTGCAGCCAATTCATCAGCAGCAAATTTTCGGGCCAGATTCGCAGCGAAAAGAAGATGGAAGCTCTGCGTCAGACCTTGCGTGAATCGCTGGATCTGGTTTTCGAGAAGTTGCTTGCAGGCCTGGACACAGCAATCCAGAAACTCTCCAGCGACCTTGAAAATGCCCGCGACAGCCTGGAGCAAAAATTTACTGCCGGACTGCAGGCAGAACTGGCTCAGCTCAAAAAGGACTTTGCCGCACAGAAAACCGAAATCAAGCGATACGAAGACTTGGTCACAATTTGTCGGGCCGGATTGGCTGAAGCCGCCGTCTTTGCGCATTCAAGCACGAGGGGATGAGAGGGTGGCGAACGCACAGACTTGGGCGAACAGTGGATCTCCCGCCAGTTCAATCAGCCTTGACGCACTTATGGAGCGCCACAAGGCGCTGTCTGCGGGGTTGCACACCCCCTTCACCCTGCGCATGCACCGCTCTTTGAGTTGGGTAAAGCGCGCGGAAGCGGCGGGCAGCGATGACGATGTCGCTTTCATATGCCTGTGGATTGCCTTCAATGCCGCCTACGCCCAAGACACTGGCAGCACCGACATTACTTCCGAGCGGCAGACATTTCGTGATTTTGTCGGGCAGGTGTGCCATCTGGATGCCGACAAGGCACTGTCGGCGCTGGTGTGGCAGGTGTTCCCTGGTCCGATTCGCGTTTTGCTGGACAACCAGTATGTGTTTCAGCCGTTCTGGGATGCGCTCAACAACCCGCACAGCGATGGCAGCGTTCCGCAGCACTGGCGCGAGGCCTTCGCTGATGCGCGTCAGCGCGTGCAGCGCGCACTGACCCAGCAAGACACCGAGCGCGTGCTGTACGAGGTGTTTGTGCGCTTGTACACACTGCGCAACCAGTTGATGCACGGCGGCGCTACCTGGAACAGCTCGGTTAACCGTGCGCAGGTGCGCGATGGCCGGGCACTGCTGGCACGCCTGCTTCCGGTGATGCTGGGGGTGATGATGAGCAACCCGGTTCAGTTTGACGGTCAGCCGTTTTATCCGGTGGTGAAGGATTGATCAGTGATCCTGGGTTGTAATCACATCGGTTTTGCTATTAACACAATAGCATCAATCGCTTTCTAGATAAGCGGCATGGCCGTTTTATGCAAAAGCGAATTGCAAGCCTCGCGACACTGCTTGGGGTGCCATGCTGGATCTGAGTTGCATCAGGCGATTCGTCAGAACTCGTGCCACCGTACCGCAGTCTGCTGATGCAAACTACGGGCCTTTGGCACGATGCGGCTATTTCAGCCCCAGCACCTTATCCAGCTTTTCTCCCAGCCGTACAAGCGGTTTGAAAGTGCCATCGATGGCGCCCATCAGCCCTTCGTGGAAGGTGTCCAGGCCTTTCTCCAGTCCGTTGCGTCCGCGATAGATGCTGCCATAGGCTGCCAACGCCCACTCCCTGCCGTTGCAGAACGTACAGGCTCCAATGTTGAGCACATCGGTATTGGGCCGATACTGGACCTGAAAAAAGACGTCAGAAAATTGCTTGCGCTCGTTAAAGTAGATTTCGACGACGGTAGGTTGCGCCGCGTCGAGGGTGACCCCTGCCAAACGGGCGGACGCTTGGCAAGAGCGCAGCATGGTGCTCATCAGCGTATCGGTATTGATGATTTCCACAGGGTCACCTTGAAGCATGAGCACGGGGTAGTGCGTTGGCTCTGCGGGCAGCCCAATGATGTAGCAGTCGTTTTCCAGGATTTCCGGCGGGACTCGGTAGGTACCAGGTGGGAGCAGTAGCACCTGCACCTCCTGTGCATCATCGAAGCTGGTGACAACCCGCACAAGGCAATCATCATCCTGATCGTGTTGGCCCGCGTTTTCTACTTGCCGGGCCAACACATCGTTGCCAAAGGAGCGCAACACCATGGCTGCGTGGTCCAACTCTTCTTGGGTGGCGGGGCGATTCTGGTTCAACACAGGAACTGGCAGCACCGTTTTCATAGAAAACTCCTTGCGGTTTGTTTTTTGGAACCACAAGTATCTGAATCGGCAACGACAGGTTGTGTCGTTCGAAGAAGTTTTTTCAAAACTACTTTTTTGAGAGGTCAGCCTGGCAGAAAAGCTCCATCAGAAATCCGGATGGACCCGGTGGCCGGCAGGTCAAGGGGATGCAACCTGATGCCACACCACCAGACCTGGCGGGTCTGGTGGTGTGGAAAGCGGTTTTTTGTGCCGTCAGATCTCTTCGAATATCACCGCTCTCCAGATATGGGCAGACTACAGCCCTAGCGCACCAATAGACAAGCACTAGGCCTGCGAAGATCCACACAGCCCCCAATCCACGGAATCACGAAAGCATCTTGGACCAGAGCGATTTCTTTTTCGTCTGCGCGTTAGCCGCCCTGGATACATCCAAAGCGGTGGAGGAAGTAAGGGGCTCGACGATCGGTGTGGTGTCCAGTTCAAATTTCGGCACGCTTTCCCATTTTGCAGAGTTGTTCTGGTTGATTTCACGAAATTCAGCATCGATGACCGTGCCGTTGTCGTACCACTTCTTGAAACGCATCTGGCGCTCCTGCAGCAGACTCATTTCTGCATCAATGGCAGTGAGTTGCTGTTTGAGGGACGCGAAGGCCGGGAAAAACTCATCGGAAAAATTGGGGGCATCCACCAACCGTGTCACTTCCATGGATTGCTCCTGAAGATTGGTGACCATGGTACTGATGGCCTCCGCAAACTTGGCTTGGCGTTCCTGTTCCTTGTAGCTATCCCAGACTTCCAGCGCAATGCCGGCAACAGCCAGTGCGCTGCCAAGACCGCTGGCCAGTTTGGTAGCGCCCCAGGGCTTGAACTTGAGGTACTTGCTGATATCGAGCCCCACCATTTTTGTGGCTGCATTGACGCTGTCGCGAACAGTGAGAATACTGTTATTGGTAATGACCCCTGGTTTCGAGAAAAAACTAACACCTTTTTTTCCCAGCGTGCTCACAACATCGTTGTAGTGAGCGATTTCGTTGTTCACGTTGATCTGTATTCGGCTCAGATCGCGTGAGATGCTGCCTATTTCATCACTAAATATTTCCTGGATGCGCTGTTGAACCAAGCATCCTTCGTCGCCGATTTCCCGGTGTATGAACTCATTAAACGTGTTCATACCTACATTCTTGGTCTGTAGTTTCAGATCCTCGAAATATCGCAGAAGCCTACCGCGTAAACGCACTTGGGATTTACAAATGTCTCCCTGAATTCTTTGGAGTTCGATGGCTTGGTTTTGCTTGATTTCGGTGACACGTCGTGCTTCATCGGCCAAGAGTGCGTACGCCTCTTTGGCGGCGGGCAGTTGCTTGGTAATCACGTCCGAGATGATGGTTTTTTTGGTTTCATTGGCTAATGCCAAGAGACCGCCATTGCTTTCCAGTTTTTTCTGGGTCGCCGTCTGGAGTTCTCCAATCCGGGAGAGTTTACGGAAATCATCGAGATTGCGCAGCCAGTGCTCCACGCCCATGTCGAAGGGGTTTGCCGAAACTGCCACGATGGCGGCATCGCTCTGTTCCTCTGACGTCAACTCCAGCACGTCAGTCAGACGCCTGAGGACAGACGTCTTCTTGATCAGGTACTTTTCATGGAATTCAGCTTGATCCGACATGTCAGCCACCTCGTCGAAGCGGCTGAGTACAAACACTGTACGGGGCAGCAGATTCAGCGTGCGAAACAACCATTTGAGGTCTTCCGCGTGACTTTCCTTGATCGGATTGGTTGAGTTCATCACATAAAGCACCAGGTGAGCTTCGCTCACATAGCGCTTGGTGATGTCCTTGTATTTTTCGATCTGCTCGGTTGATGCGTTGGTCTTTTCCTTGAAGCCGAACAAACCAGGCGTATCGATGATCTGCAGTTGGTCTTTGAAGTTATAGATCGCAACTTCACTGGAGGACTCCTGCTGACTGATGTTCATGCTCTTGCGATCCAGCTCTTCCAGCCATGCAGCCGCTATGGAAGTTTTCCCTTCAGAAAATCCACCAATCAACGCGACCTTGAGCTTCTGGTCTGAAGCACTATCCACAGATTTCCGGACCTTTTCTACTAGTTCAGGATGCAACTGAATGCCCAGATCGCGACCTTCCATCACGAAATCACTGAGGCTGGACAGGATGCTCAGAGCCTGCTCTTTTTGTTGCTCGAAGGAACGAATTGCGCTGGTCATTTGTAGGGATCCTGTATCAAGCTACTGTCGCGGCAATTGCGGCAGCCATTTTCTTTCTGGTGGTGGTTGGTACCGTCGATGTGTGTTCAGGTTCGAGCTTGTCCCGCAACTCCATCATCTTGGATGCGATCCCCTCCAACGCCTTTTTGGTGTTGACGCTTTGTTCATATGGAATGCGCATCTGTTTCTTGGTCTCCATCAGTGCTTCGTTGATCTTTGCACTTGCGGACTCCAGGTTGTTGTCGAGCATTTCTGTGAGCTTCTCAAACACACTTTCCAGATTGTCATCTGCCGACTTGCGCTGCTGTTCTTTCTTGTAGTTGCTGCTGAAAAAGCTGCGAACGGCCTTGTAGAAGCTGAACACCAGACCGACGGCACCCAACACTGCTGCGGTAGTCCATCCGACAGGATTGGAAGCTAGAAACGATGCCCAAACCAACGCAGCCGCACCTGTTAGCGACGAGATGAGACCGATGACATTGATGCCGTTGTCCAGCTTGAAGTCCGTGTTGAAATTCAACTTCAAGGACGAGAAGGGGTCGTCAACCGTGTACCGCAAAATTTCGTCCACGTTCTTCTGGTTTTTCTTGATGATTTCGGCGGCATCGCGTTTGAATGTCTCAAAGACTTGGGCGAATCGCGCCTCCAATTCTTTTCCGACGCTGGTCTTAAGATCTTCAATATCGGCGGTAAGGCGTTCCTTGAAATCATCATTGCTACGATCACCCTCAATATATTCGTAGATCGCCGAACGCATATCAGACTTCTTTTCGGACAATTGGTCGTGGCATTCACTCTTGAGTTTCTCTGAGACGCTGAAAAGAAGGGTGTCGATCTGAGAAGAAGCAGACTTTTGCTGGACTCCGAGTTTTTTTGCAGCATTGGCAAAATTGTCGCGCGCCTGGTGCAAGTAGTCGATGCCTTCCTGCAGACAAATACGGATTTTTTTCAGATTGGCTTCGCGAATTTTTTTCTGATAGTTTTGACAAATCTCCGTGCGGATGAAGTGTAAGAATGCTTCCATGCCACTGCGCTTGAGAATCTCGCTTGCACTCATTGCCGACAAGAACTTTTCACGACTTTTAAAGTGTGGGTTACTGGGCACCAAGCAACTGGCCGATGCCAGAAACGCCGGCATGCCGCTCACACAGATGTGACCCTTGTAGGTTTCTTCGCCAAGGTTTCCGGTCAGTGATTTACCCATATCTCCAAGACCGATGGAGTCGTTCTTGTTTATCAATGAATCGCCCTGTAGTACCTGCGGGTGTGTCGCGCTCTTGTTGTATATCGCCCAGACTTCAGTCTGTTTGCCAAGTTGGCGTTTGATCTTGTCGATCGTGCCTTCTTGGCCCTCACTTCCCGAACCGGGCGGCGAAGCTGCGCGCGTTACGTAAAAAACCGCATGTGCTTTTTTGACGGCCGTATCAATAGAGCTCATCACCTGTTTTTCGTCGCCTTCTATACCAGGGACGTCAACCAGCTGAAACTTCTGATCATCGACCGTAAAGCGGTAAGCATGCGATTGACGTGTGAAGTCGGAACGGCCATTGCCGATGATGCTCCCATCCTGCAAGGGAACAAGCTGCGCGAAGGCGCTCTCGACCTGTGCACGTTCGCTGCGGAGTGCGTTCAACTCCTGGTTCATCTTGAACGTCTCTGCGGCAATTGCATCCAAATTTGCCTTGTTGCGGGCTCTGAGCTGATCCAGTTTCAGTTCCTGTTCGGACAGTTTCTTTTCTTCATCCAGTTTCTTGAAAAAGAACACCAACCTCTTCCACACACTCAGGTTTTTGCGCTTTTGCTCAATAGTGGCTTTGATTGCCTCCAGCTGGACGGATTGCTGCCCCTCTAAGTCTTGCAGCTCTTCCTTGAGAGACGCTGCATCGTGCTGACTTTTGGAGAGTCGAAGTTCCAACTGATGGATAGATTGGTCCAAAGACGCGAGGCTTTGCGGGTCGATCCGCAATTCCTTGGCCAACTCATTGAATTTCTGCTGTATGGCAAGCTTTTCCCTGTCTCCCAGCAGGATTCGAAGGGCTTCGATCAACGTAGACTTTCCGGCGTTCGTCTCACCGTAAAACGCTATCGTGAACGTGTCCCATTCGGCGAGTTCCTGAAGCTCCTCAATGTCTTGGCTGGTCTTTTCACGGAATCTTTCGAGCAATGCCTTGGAAGTGGAAATTGCACCTTCCAGATCGAGGCTTCCTTTGGCATCCGAGGCCTTCGCCAGCACCACTGCAATGGAGTTTTCGACCATTGCGGTTACTTGTTCGTAGATGAGATTGGTCGTATTGGATGTGGACATGTCTTTAGAGAGTACTTTGCATGCAAGCTGGGGCCAACACGCGTCAGCGTCATACCCTGTTCTCGATATTGGTTAGGCCTTAGTGGCAAAAAATGGTTGGTGACCGTGGGCACCGACTGGTTGTCACCACCGTTTCAGATCGCGCGAGCAGAGGTGCCGAAAAATGCAAGATGTATCCCAAGGCCTGTTGGTCAAAGAGAAATTCCCGTCGATAGGCATAGCACATTTTGTTGCTATTCGTTACGAATGACATACTAGCCTATCTTTACGCTGTTCATGAACATGGTCAGTTCAGGAAATCTCTAAAACCACCGTTTTCATCCAGTGCCAGGCAGTGTTTGCTTGCAATTTTCGGATCTGCCCATTGTTGGAGCAAATCCACCTTTTTCGGGGTTTTTCGTGCCCCTTTCCTCACGCTCGATGTCATAGACCCGGGCGAACCTGGCGATCTGGCTCTGGTTGACCGCGTGCCGGTCGAAGAACTTGCGCCGGGCATGGGCCAGCCAGCCACCTCGGTCACCCATTCCCCCTCCCCCCCCCCCCCCCAAGCACGGTGATATTCATACTGACCGGTCCGTTGCGAATGGGTGTAGGGGCGGCCCAGAATGCCCTATACATCAACCCCTGCTGGCACCGTAGCCATGGTGACCGGAGCCGCATTGCTTGGTTCGTGCCTTGCACAGGTAGCTTGCCCGCTGAAAGAACGGCGCAACAGACTCAGGATTGGCACGGAGCAGCATGTAGGACGGACTCTCTGGGAAGTGCACCAACGACTTGGCATCTTCCACAGAGATGCCGAGAGCGCTCGCCCAGGCTGCCCGGATTCGATTGGTAATGTTTCCATTCGCCGACCGGTAGTCGCCCAACCAGTTGTAGGCATGGCCATTGAGTAGAATAACAAAGTGGTAGTGAACTTTCCCTTGCTCACCAATCTCTCTCACCCAGAAATATCGAACTCTCGTGTCATGCACGAGCCCCCCATTCTTCTTCGCAACTTCTCGGTTGTGCTTCATCTTGGCCTTTATAGACT